>OIYP01000327.1_pt1 | contig 32362 bp, 25 predicted proteins | sample 1588261 | NCBI WGS metagenome assembly OIYP01 (sample SAMN03283293) | human gut metagenome | biome: human-associated habitat; material: feces | host: Homo sapiens | place: Peru | collected 2012
GGCGATGCCGACCGCCGCAGAGCACAAAAAACGGCTATCCGCGTGGGATAGCCGTTTCCTCTGGTACAAATATACGGCTTCCGCACGCCGAAAGCAAGCTGTGTTAAACTCAAATCTTAGACCTTCATGGGATCCACTGACACTGGGACAAACACCCCGTGTGCCTGAAAACCGTCACAAAATCCTATGAGCGGGTTGGGCATTTGATGTGTAATGATGGTGTGCGATTGATGATGCGTTGTGAAAGCCCCCAGCGCTTCGGGGTGTCCTGAACAGGTTTATAAGTTCTACCGGGCAGCAATAAGAAACAATCAATAAACGCCCTCCCCGATGTGGATTGAAATCCGACGGGGAGGGCGTTGCTCGTTATCATGCCCTCTCAGGAAGGGCGTGCATTGTCAATCAAACGAACCAACGGACATAGCAGAAGTCCTGACGGTTGGCCAGATCGGCATTCTTGGGGAACATGCGGTAGGCCACCTTGAACGAACCGGCCAAGTCGATGCTGGCTTTCAGCTCGAAGGTGTAGAGGTTGCCTTCATGCTTGGTGACTTCCATGGGGAATACTTGGTAGATACTGTCCTTGCCAGTCGTATCGGGCGTCATGATGACCAGTTCAATGCCAATGGCGTCGTCAAGTCCCTGCTCATCGACTACATGCTTTACCGTGAACTCATTGTCACTGATGAGATTGCCGTTGACGAGATTATCACTCCGTTCCGTCGACACGACGCGGATGTTGTCCCACTGTTCTGCCACGCTCTCCTTCCAAGTCGCAATCTCCTTGGCCTTCTTGTTGTTGTCGGCGCTGAGGCGTTTGAAACGCGCGGCCTCAGGAGAATAGAAACGGTCGTAATAATCGTCCAGCTGGCGTTTCATGGTGTAATGTGGGGCAATTTGGGCCATAGAGTTCTTGACCACATGCACCCAGTTCTCGCTGTAACCACGATGGTTGCGGGCATAATAGAGCGGTATGATCTCCTGTTCAAGCATTGAGTAGATGGTGGAGGCGTCTAGCTTGTCCTGATAGCTCTGGTTCTGATAGGTACGCTTGTCTGTGAGTGCCCATCCGGCAGATTCGCGATAGCCCTCGTACCACCAGCCGTCGAGCACAGACAGATTGACGACACCGTTCATCAATGCCTTCTCTCCTGAGGTACCAGAAGCCTCCAATGGGCGTGTCGGCGTGTTCATCCAGATGTCGACGCCTGAAACGAGACGGCGGGCAAGCTGCATGTCGTAATTCTCCAAGAAGAGGATCTTGCCGATGAATTCAGGTTGCTGGGATATCTCAAAAATCTTCTTGATCAATCCCTGACCGGCGCCATCTGCGGGGTGTGCCTTGCCGGCGAAGATGAATTGCACGGGATAGTCGGGGTTATTGACAATCTTGGAGAGACGATCGAGATCCGTGAAAAGCAGGTGGGCACGCTTGTAAGTGGCGAATCTGCGTGCGAAGCCGATAAGCAATGCGTTAGGATTGATCTTGTCAAGCAAGGAAACCACGCGTGATGGATCACCCTGGTTTTTCAGCCACGTGTCGCGGAAACGCTCACGGATATATTCAATGAGGCGTGTCTTCAGGCGAAGGCGTGTCTGCCAGATGACGTCATCGGGCACGTCATAAATTTTCTCCCAGATGTTGCTGTTACTCTGATCCTTCAGAAAACTGGGATCGAAGTATTTGTTATAGATGTCTTTCCACTCATTGGCGGTCCAAGTCGGGAAATGGACGCCGTTGGTCACATAGCCGACGTGGCTTTCTTCGCGATGCTCACCGTAAAGTTTGAACCACTCATCGTGGGTACGGATCTCGTGCTTCGGGCAATTTTCGTCGGGCAGATAGCCGGGCCAGATATCCTTGAACATCTGCTGGCTGACCTTGCCGTGCAGCCAGCTGACGCCGTTGACTTCCTGGCAGGTCTTACAGAGGAACGTGGACATGCAGAACTTCTCTCCATGGTCGTTGGGGTTGATGCGCCCCAGTCCCATAAAATCATCCCACGAGATGCCGAGACGGCCGGGGAATGAGCCCATGTACTTGCCGAATAGCCCTTCGTCGAAGTAGTCGTGTCCGGCCGGAACCGGCGTATGGACGGTGTAGAGCGAACTGGCTCTGACCAGTTCAAGTGCCTCATTGAAGTTGAGCCCCGACTCAACATAATCCACCAGTCTCTGCACATTGCACAGGGCTGCATGGCCCTCATTGCAGTGATAGACATCCTTCTTTATACCCAGTTTTTGGAGTGTCAGGATACCACCGACACCCAGCAGATATTCCTGCTTCAAGCGGTTTTCCCAGTCGCCGCCATAAAGAGAATGCGTGATGGTACGGTCGAACTCAGAGTTCATGTTATTGTCGGTGTCAAGCAGATAGAGCGTGATGCGACCGACATTTGCCTTCCAGAGGCTGGCATGCACTTCATAGTTGGGGAATGGCACGTCGATGACAATTTGGTTGCCGTTTCCGTCAAGCACGCGCTCAATGGGCAAGCGGTCAAAATCCTGTGCCACGTATTCAGCTATCTGCTGGCCGTCCATTGAGAGAGACTGAGTGAAGTAGCCATAGCGATAGAGGAAGCCGACGGCACACATGTCCACATTGCTGTCCGAAGCCTCTTTCAGATAATCGCCGGCGAGGATACCCAGACCGCCAGAGTAGATCTTGAGGATGTGGTTCAGACCATACTCCATGCAGAAGTAAGCTACAGAGGGACGAGACACGTCGGGCTTCTCATCCATGTATTGACGGAAGTTTTCATACACCTTGTTCATGCGCCCGATGAGTTCCTCGTCTTTCGCCATCTCCTTGAGGCGCTTGTAGCTGATGCGCCCGAAAAGCTCGATGGGGTTCTTGTCGACTTCATGCCAAAGATCCTTGTCGAGGCTGCGGAACAATTCGGTGCCTTCTGTGTTCCATGTCCACCATAGGTTGTGGGCTAGCTCATCCAGTTTCTTCAGTTCCTCCGGAATGTGACTTTTTACGGTCACGGTCTTCCAATTGGGGACATTGGCATTGCTGACTTTCACATTCATAGTTGGTCTGTTATTGTATTTATATTGATTGGATTTTATGTGTTGAAGCCACATGTCAGGGTACCTAGCATCCTGAACCTAGGGCTTCGCTTTTGCGCAAGGCAAAGTCGTAAGCGTCGTAATAGTACGAGATAAAGTTTTTCCATTGCGCCTTATCCGCCAATGCGGCTGCCCTGTGCTGCACTTTTGAGCGTTCTTTCTGTGGGAGGGCGAGCAGATGCTCCACATTCAGACAGATTTCACGCGCTGCGCCAAAGTAGTTATCGTCATCGCGGTGGATGACACAGACACCGTCTTCCAGCGTTCCGGCATGCCCAAGCACTTCATCGACCCATTGTCCGAAGCCAGATAGGTCTGTCGTTATGCAGGGCGTGCTGAAAGCGCAACTCTCCAGCGGGGTATATCCCCAAGGCTCATAGTAGGAGGGATAGATGCAAAGGTCATTGGCGGTCAGCAAGTCATAATAGGGCTTGTTGAAAATGCCGTCGTGTCCCTCCAGATAAGTTGGTATCAGCAGCACCTTCACAGGATCTGATGCGGCATTAAGAAGCCGTAACTGCTTGATCATGCAGAGTATGCGATCTTCATTCAGGTTATGAAGGTCGTGCGTGATCATGGGTGTCGGCAGGGGGGTAGCATCGAATTTCTTCTCCGCGAGTTTCTTTTGCAAATCCTGACGTGGCCCAAGGAGCCAGCACGGCACTTCAATGAGTGCCAGAACCTTCGTCGTCATTTGTGCGTTATGGCGTGCGCTGAGTTTGCTTTTCAAGCGGGCATTGAGCTGGGCCAGCGATTCCAGGTAGACATCGAATCCCTTGCAGCGGAAGTCGTTGCGGCCACTTGTCGAAATGATGAGCGTGGAGTCGTCAATCACCTGGCCGGTCAGTGCCGAAGCCACTTTCAGTATGCTCTTTCTGGCACCACGGCGTTTGGCCGCAAAAGCCGCACCTTGGGGGACGAAGTCTTTTTCAAAGCCATTGGGAAGCACCAAGTCCACTTGTTTGTCAAGCAACTGGGCACACTCACGGGCCGTAAATTGACTGACAGTCGTGAAACAGTCTGCATGAAAGGCCGCTTGCTTTTCGACACTGTGCTTAGCCTCCATACTGAGCTCTTTGGCCATCTGGTCGCCATCATAGCCCTTGAAGTATTTGTAAAGCAGTTTGTTGTTACCCGCAATGGAACGTCCGATGCTTGTGGCATGGGTCGTGAATATTGTAGCCACATGCGGCAATGCCCGCTTCAAGAACATCATGCCCATACCGCTCATCCACTCATGCGCCTGATAGATGATCTTTGCTTCGGCAGGCAAACAGTCACGACAGACAACTTCTGCCACCCGGCCTGCGGCAACAGAATACATGGAGGCTTCATCATAATCACCATATGCGTGAAGAGAATCCACTCCAAAATATTTCCACGCATCAGCATAGATACGATCCTTTTCCTCAAAGAGCGGGGTGAAGTCAACAAGAATGGCAATAGGGTTACCGGGTACGTTCCAGCGTCCAATTCGGACTTTCAGACCGCTTGCAGCCAAGGCCCTGTGCCATATCGGGCAGAGCTTTTTGTCTTCATCAAAAGGGGCTGTTGGTTCGTGGAGGTCTGGACCGATAAAAACGATGTGATCCTTAAATTGTTCTTGCAGGGTCTTTGCACGTGACGAAAGCACAGTGTAAATGCCCCCTACCTTATTGCAAACTTCCCAACTGGCTTCAAAAATATAGTTGGGGATTTGTTTCTGTCCTATCATACTTCTTGTATTGTTGCTGCAAAGATAGGAATAAAAACTGAGAATGGGTTACAATTCTCAATAATAAATACTGAGAATAAGTGGATTATGATTTTGTTAAGTTGTTCCTCTCCTCCTCAAATCAGGCCCAATCTCACGTAATAACCGGCGGATCTGCCCCGATTTCCACAACGGCGTGATTTCTGCCAGATGGAAGAGCCCCAATACCCCCGAGACTGTGAGAAAGGCCTAATTTATTCCTCTCATCCGCCCCGTGGACAGACAGCACTACGGTGTAGTGCCCAAAGTGCCCTGCACTGTTGTCCTCAGGGTACGCACATACTCATCGTGCCGGCCACAGGACGAAGCGAATGAACCAACGGCTTTTGTGCAAAGACAAAATGGCTCATAGTGAGTGTCAAGTGCTACCTACGTGCCCCATTTTGAAGTCTGGCCATGACGCTTCTGAAGGGTTACCGTACATAAGACCGTTGATGAAAGGGAGCCATGAATGGTCTTCAAACCATGAACGGTCTTCAAATAAGGGGAATGCCGATCTTATCGCACTCTCTGCGCATGGCATCCGGCCATATGCTGGCTTGTATCTCGCCAATATGGGCCTTGCGGAGATAGAGCATGCAGAGGCGTGACTGGCCGATGCCGCCACCGACGCTCAAAGGCAATGCCCCCTCCATCAGGCGGCGATGGAAGTAAAGCTTAAGCCGCTCCTCTTTTCCGGTCTCACGCAGCTGTCGTACGAGCGCATCGCTGTCTACACGTATTCCCATAGAAGAAAGCTCAAAAGCTCGTTCCAGCACACTGTTCCAGACAAGCAGGTCACCATTGAGGCCCGCGAGGCCGCTCTCATTGATCGTCGAGTAGTCATCATAATCCGGTGCACGGAGATCATGCGGCTTTCCATCAGCCAATTGTCCACCGATACCGATGATGAAGACGGCGCCATACTGGCGAGTGATGATGTCCTCGCGTTCTTTGGGACTAACGTCAGGATAGCGCTGGCGAAGTTCTTCGGCATGAATGAAATAGACATCGTCTGGCAGTTGTGGAGCCAGTTGCGGAAAGCGTTCGCATACCAAAAATTCTGTACGCAGCAAAGCTGTATAAATGCAGCGAACCGTCCGTTTCAGGTAAGACAGCGTCCTATCTGCAGGCAAGATGACACGCTCCCAGTCCCACTGGTCGACATAGAGGGAATGGAGGTTCCCCAGTTCTTCGTCAGCACGTATGGCGTTCATGTCGGTATAAATGCCGTATCCAGGCTTCACGTTGTGCTCGGCCAGTGTCAGACGCTTCCATTTGGCCAACGAATGGACGACCTCCGCCTTCGCATCACCCAAATCCTTAATGGGGAAAGTCACCGGACGCTCTGTTCCGCTCAAATCATCGTTGATGCCGAGACCGCGAAGCACGAAAAGCGGGCCCGTCACGCGACGCAGCTTTAAGCCGGTCGAGAGGTTGTCCTGGAAGAAGTCCTTGATGACCTTGATGCCTTGTTCGGTTTCGTATTTATCCAGTAGCGGACGGTAATTCTTGGGTTTTATAAGATAGCTCATTGGTTGCGTTTTGATTAAATCTGCGCAAAGATACATATTTGTTTGATATGAACAGCGTGAATTATCTGACTTTTTACCACAAGAGGAGGATTCTCACCGCAAGGCTAGAGTCAACTGGCATGAGCCTATGCGTTCCTCCCCTCTAGCGTATGACAAGGCGATCTCCGACATTAATGCCGTCGGTCGGCTTCAACCCATTGATCTTATAGAGCGTCTCAAGACGCATGCCATAACGCTGTGCAATACTATGCATGGAATCGCCATTCTTCACCTGGTATATCGTACCGCGTAAACTGCGATCCGCACGCCGCGCCTTTTTCATCAGATAGACGACATCGCCTGCTGCCAGACCGGAAGTGCGCGGCACTTCATTATAGCGGCGCAGCTTGCGCTCGCTGATGCCGGCCCAATGGGCTATGTCCGTATAGGTGTCACCCGCACGGGCTACGACATAGTAGGTGCCATTGCAGCGAAGCACTTGTCGCTCAGTGCCAACGTTGGCCGGCTGTGTGACATCGTCATTGGGGACGAATTCTCCGGCCCGCTTGCGTTTGAACTTGTCATACTGGTGCAGTTCATAGCGTTCAATGAGGGAGATGAGCAAATCGGCATAGCGCGGGTTGGTGGCATAACCGGCGGCCTTAAGTCCGCGTGACCATCCCTTATAGTCCGTACGCTCCAAACGGAACAGGCTGGCATAGCGGGCGTTTGTGCATAAGAAACGTGAGTGATCCTCATAAGACTCAGCCGGCGATCTATAGGATCTGAACTTCTCGTTGGGGGCATCATCGTCCAACAGTACATACGGGCCGCGCCACGAGCGGCTGACTTTTATGCCGAAATGGTTGTTGGCGCGAACGGCAAGCATGCTTTGTCCTGCGCGGCTTTCAAGAAGTCCTTGTGCCAATGTAATGCTTGCTGGCACACCATATTTGTACATCTGATCAACGGCCATGCCTTGGTACTGCCTTATATAGGCAACATAAGCTGTGTTGACCTGAGCGCTGGCTATGGGCAACAGGCCAATTGCAGATATCAAGAAAAAGACTGCGCGTATGAGGTGGTAACGGGGACTTGGCATGGAACGAGTATGACGTTGTTGAAATTAGAGCGTATTGAGCACCCGATCTCCCAGCACTTGGGCAAAATGGCGTTCGATTTCACAGAGATCCATGTATTTGCGCATAATCTCTCTGCAACGTGCCTCATCGGCCTGCACTTCAGGGCGGCTGAGCTCACGGAGCATGGCTTTCATCTCGGCTTTGACATAGCTGTTTTTAAAGTCATGGAGCAGGCGCGGTATATATTCCTCCAGACGTGCTTCATCGGGTATGAACCCCAGTTGTTGGCTTCTGGACAGGACATAGCGGTCTGTCCCCAGCCGTGAAGCCAAGTTGCTGATTTCTGCATTGGGATGTGTCATGAAAAACGGCAATATGTCGATGGCTGTCCCCTTCTGACTCTGAGTGCATGCCTCTTCGAGCACACAGCGATGCAGCGATGAACGGAGTTGCAGTTCATCACCAGCCAGGTCTTCAGCGATATAATGTGCCACGCTATCTGTTGTGAGCGTACCGTCTTCCGCCGCACTGACGTTCATCTGCTGGCCGCCATAACGGATGACTGCCGCAATCAGCAATTCTTCCTCTTTCTCGCCAGGCTGGGTCTGGAGGCTCGCAGAAAGCTCTTTTTTCTCTTCGGCGGGCGTTCCGCTTTCCTCTTGCGCCTTCGGGTCACGAGGTTTCTTGCCATCGCGCTGCCGACGCACGGCCTTGCCTACTTCTCCGGCAACAAGCGCCTCGCTGACATTGAGCAGGCGAGCACACTCTGCCGTATAGGTCTGCCTGATGATCTCGTCGGGTATGACGGCGACACTGTTGACCACATCCTGTATCAGGGCTGCTCGCTTGATGGGATCATCTCCCGTGTCTTCTTTCAGGAGGTTGGCTTTGAAGCGTATGAAATCTTCTTGGTGGGCCTCGATAAAGGCGCGATATTCTGTTGCCGTATGTTTTCGGGCAAAGCTGTCCGGGTCATCGCCATCAGGCAAGAGGAGGACTTTGATATTGAGTCCTTCAGCCAGCAGCATGTCAATACCGCGCAGACTGGCATGAATGCCTGCACTGTCACCATCATAGAGTATCGTTATATTGTTGGTGAAACGGTGCAGCAAGCGGATCTGTCCTTCTGTCAAAGATGTGCCGCTTGAAGCCACAACATTCTCAATACCACTTTGATGCATTGAGATGACGTCCGTATACCCCTCGACAAGGTAGCAACAGTTTTCCTTGACTATGGCATGTTTTGCCAGGAAAAGGCCATAAAGCTCGTGGCTCTTCTTGTAAATTTCGGATTCGGGCGAATTGACATACTTCGCGACTTTCTTGTCGGCAGAGAGAATGCGACCGCCAAAAGCCACCACCATGCCAGAGACCGTCTGAACCGGGAAGATAACACGCCCGTGGTAGCGGTCAAGCAATTTGCCATCATCCGTGCGATAGCATAGTCCAGTCTTTTCAAGCATTTCGGCCTTGAAGCCACGAGCCAGGGCCGAGCGTGCCATGGCATCACGTTCGGGAAGAGAGAATCCGATATGGAACTTACGGATGATGTCGTCACGGAATCCACGTTGCCGAAGATAGGCCATGCCTAACGCCACGCCATCGACATGATTGTGCAGGATATCTTCAAAATACTTGTCGGCCCACTCATTAAGCGCGAACATGCTTTCACGCAAGGAGGAAGCTTGGCGCTCCTCATCTGTGAGTTCCTTCTCACGAACCTCTATGCCATATTTCCGTGCCAGCCATTTCAAGGCTTCAGGATAGGTCATCTGCTCATGCTCCATAATGAAGTGCACCACGTTCCCACCTTTTCCGCAAGAGAAGCATTTGCAGAGCTGCTTAGACGGTGAAACGACGAAACTTGGTGTCTTCTCATCATGGAAGGGACAAAGCCCCTTGTAATTGACACCTGCCTTTCGCAGCGTGACAAACTCTTTTACGACGTCCACAATATCTGCGGCGTCCATGATTCGTTCAATCGTTGCCCTATCTATCATATGTCATTCTTTTCGCGATCGTTCTATTTGCGCAATTGCCGTCAGAAGACAAAGCGCAACAGATCATTGAATATGGCATAAGCCATCAATAGGAACAGCAGCCCCATGCCGACCCATTGGGCACGCTCCAAGAACTTGTCACTGGGCTTACGGCGCGTCACAACTTCGTAAAGCAAGAAAAGGACATGTCCGCCATCCAATGCCGGAATGGGAAGTACGTTGAGGAATGCCAGCATCAGTGAGATAAAGGCTGTCAGCTCCCAGAAGCGCAGCCAGTCCCACTGTGCGGGAAAAAGACTGCCGATTGTTCCGAAACTGCCGATACTCTTCGCGCCGTCAGACGTAAATACATACTTCAAGTCGTTGACATAGCCACAGAAAACATTCCAGCCATGGTTGACGCCGGCCGGCAGGCTCTCAAAAAAGCCATACTCACGCGTAACGGTTTTATAGTCAGCATAAGGATTATGCTTGACAATTCCCATCATCGCATTGGCATCGAGCTTGAGGCTGAGTGTATCCAAGGCGTCACCGGCTCCTGCATGTCTCACAACAATACAGACATGACGCAGGCTGTCTGACATGCGTTTGTCGGCGTCCTTGTCGTAGGCCGAAATGCTGCTTTGCAAATCAGACATGCTAAAATCGAACTCGTTCCATGTCGACATGGTGCGCCCGTTGAAAGCCACCAGTCTGTCTCCCACCCTTATACCGGCTTTTGCAGCGGGGCTGTTGGGGATAACAGAGTCTATCTGGGCTGGAGCCAACGGCATGACAAATGGCGGTTCGGCCTTGAGCATCTCAAGCATGTTGAGATCGCCGGGCAAACTGATCCTGACCTCTTTGCCTTGACGCAATACGCTGACTTCGGTGGCCTCAGAGATGTCACGGTAGACGTCACCGGGCGCATAGCGGTCGAATGCTTTGTGCTCGGTACCCAGCAAGATGTCGCCGTCCCTGAATCCGAGCTGTTGCGCCTCTGTGTTGAACTTGAAGCCGTGCTCCATGTTGCGAACGGGTACGTAGGTGTCTCCCCAAGTGAAGAGTATCATGGCATAGATGAACAGGGCCAACAGGAAATTGACCATCACGCCACCAAGCATGATAAGCAAGCGTTGCCAGGCCGGTTTCGAGCGGAACTCCCAAGGCTTTGCCGGTTGTTTCATCTGCTCAGTATCCATCGACTCGTCAATCATGCCTGAAATCTTGACGTAGCCGCCAAGCGGAAGCCAGCCGATACAATAATCGGTTCCACGCCAAGTGAACAGCTTCAGGGACTTGCCGAAGAAGAGGCAGAATTTTTCTACCCTTACTTTGAATAGTTTCGCAAAGAAAAAATGTCCTCCTTCATGCAGCAAAATGAGCAGGCAGAAACAAAGGAGAAGTTGAATGGTCTTGATGAGAAAAGTTTCCATCGGTGGTGATGTTGGTGTATGCGTAATATCAATTAATGGTGCTCAGAGCCGTCCGACGATAAGCTCGTCGGCAATACGGCGTGCTTCGCTGTCTGTGTCAAAATAAGTATCTAGCCCTGGAGCTGGTTCGAAAGTGGCCTTTTCCATCGTTGCCGCTATGACGTCGGCCACGGCCTTAAAACCGATGCGTTCTTGGCGGAACGCGAGATTGGCCACTTCGTTGGCAGCATTGAGGATACAGGGCATGTTACCGCCCTTGGCCATAGCTTCATAGGCTAGCTGTAGGCAGGGGAAGCGGTGAAAATCCGGACGTTCAAAGTGCAGGCTAGCCAGTTTGAAGAGATCAAGGCGTTTTCCGCCAAGTGGCAGACGATGGGGGTAGCTGAAAGCATACTGGATGGGGACACGCATGTCCGGGTTGCCCATTTGTGCCTTTACCGAACCATCGCAGAACTGCACGGCTGAATGGACGATGCTCTCAGGGTGAACCAATATCTCGATATTGGACGGTTCAACGCCGAAAAGCCATTTAGCCTCAATCATCTCAAAGCCTTTGTTCATCATCGTCGCTGAGTCGATGGTGATTTTCGCCCCCATGGTCCAATTGGGGTGATGAAGGGCTTGCTTGCTAGTGACGTTGTCGAGCTCGCCTTCAGAGAGCGTCCGGAACGGGCCACCAGAGGCTGTGAGCAACAAGCGTTCGATGGCATTGTCCCCCTCGCCGGCCAAGCATTGGAAGATCGCAGAATGCTCACTGTCTACAGGCAGGATCGCAGTCCGGCAGTGCTGTGCGCAACGGGTGATGTATTCACCGGCCACAACAAGCGTTTCCTTGTTGGCGAGAGCTATGGCCTTGCGGGCACGGATAGCCCGGACGGTCGGGCGGAGACCGGCAAAACCGACAAGTGCCGTGAGCACCATATCCACTGCATCGGATTCCACGACTTGGCAAAGTGCATCAGCCCCGGTGTAGACCTTGATTGGCAAATCGGACAAGGCTTTGCAGACATGATCGTAGTGCTGCTCATTGGCGATGACAGCAACGTCAGGGATGAGCTCGCGCGCCTGACGGATGAGCAGATCTGCATTGTTACCAGCCGTCAAGACGCGGATATCAAACATGTCGGGATGCGCACGCGCAACGTCGAGCGCCTGTGTACCGATTGAACCGGTCGAACCGAGTATCGCGATTCTTTTCTTCTTCATTGTTTTACGAATTTACATTCAGAAGACCTTCAGGCAAGTCGAGGCAAAGCGTTCGCTTGGCCGCTGAACATTCCACAACAAAATCCTCATGCAGAGGGATGATGACCTCACGCCCGTCGGGAGCTGTGAGATAGAGCAGGATATTCTGTGACGAGTCGTCTACACTGTCGACCCGTCCGATGGGTTCACCTTTTTCATCGACAACATTGAAGCCGGTGAAGGCTTTCCACGAGTCTAGCTTCCCGTCATCGGCTGCGGCAGGGAGTGCGCTGAGCGGATAATAGACTCTGTGGCCGACAAGGCGACGGGCCTCTGGCTCTGTATTGACATCCTCGATTTTGAAAATGGCAGTATCGTTGTTCTTGAAGCGATATTCTTCCCAGAAAAAGGGCACATATATACCGTCCATGTCGAGGACAATGTATTCTGCGGCGCCACGGTCGAAAGCATCATCGGTGAATAGCAGTTCCACTTCTCCCCGAATGCCTCTTGCTTTACTGATGTAGCCGATATAAAATACCTCGTCTCCCCTTATCATGGTTCACGTGTGATTTTAACGCCCAACTGCCTGAGACGGTCTTCAATCCGTTCATAGCCGCGATCTATCTGCTCGACATTTTCTATGCGACTGACCCCTTCCGCACTCATAGCGGCTATCAGCAAGGCGATGCCGGCACGAATGTCGGGACTGGCCATACGGCAAGCGCGGAGCTTTATCTCATTGTTATGCCCCACGACAACAGCCCGATGCGGGTCACACAAGATGATTTGTGCTCCCATATCAATGAGTTTGTCAACGAAAAAGAGGCGGCTTTCAAACATCTTCTGGTGAAAGAGCACGGCGCCCTTGGCCTGTGTGGCCACCACAATGAGCACACTGAGCATGTCTGGGGTCAGTCCTGGCCATGGGGCGTCTGCCAGCGTCATGAACGAGCCATCGATGAAACTTTCTATCTCATAGTGCTCCTGACGGGGGACGAAGATGTCATCGCCACGACGCTCCAATTGTACACCAAGGCAGCGAAAGGCGTCTGGTATTATGCCCAGATTGCGATAGGAGACATTGCGAATGGTGAGTCCGTCTCCGGTCATGGCGGCCATACCTATGAAACTGCCAATCTCAATCATATCCGGCAGAATCGTATGATGGGTCCCATGCAGGCTGCCGACGCCGACGACGGTGAGCAGGTTGGAGGCAATGCCGCTGATTCGTGCTCCCATTTTGTTGAGCAAATGGCAAAGTTGCTGCACATAAGGCTCACAGGCCGCATTGTAGATGGTGGTGGTGCCACGAGCCATAGTCGCAGCCATGACAATGTTGGCTGTACCGGTGACAGAGGCTTCATCAAGCAACATATAGGCGCCTTCAAGCCGTTTGTCGGCTATAATCTCAAAGGTCTCACCATCATCGTCGTAGCGGAAGGAAGCTCCCAGCTTCTTCAGTCCAAGAAAATGGGTGTCCAGCCTTCGCCGGCCTATTTTGTCACCGCCAGGCTTGGAGATGACAGCGCGTCCGAACCGCGTGGTCAGAGGGCCGATGAGCAAGATGCTACCTCTCAGGCGGGAGCAACGGTCGAGAAACTCTCGGCTGTGCAGGTAGCCCAGATTGACATTGGCTGCACAAAAGGTAAAGTCGCCCTCTCCGTTGTGGGTCACGATAACGCCCATGTCGCTCAGCAGGCCGATGAGATTATTGACGTCGGAGATGTCGGGAACATTGGTTATGCGAACTTCATCCGCAGTGAGCAGTGTGGCGCAGATGACTTGCAGGGCCTCGTTCTTGGCGCCTTGTGGCGTGATCTCGCCATGTAGGCGATGCCCGCCTTCGATGATGAATGATGCCATGGTTTGTGAGGGGGCTTAAGTGTTCTAATTTGGATTCGGTGACGCGGTCTGTGCCAGTATCCCCGTCGGGTCATCGGCGCCCACGCCTGTTGTTGCGTGAGTTACCCCGGTTTCGCCTTTCCGCGTTCTCAAGTAAGGCGATGGTCTCTTCCACCCCGACTTTGCCATCTGTATAGGAGGCCAGGTCACGGCCGACTTTCTCGTTCTCGATGCCATCCCCCTTCCAGTCTGCGAGGTCACGCTTCATGCGGAGTGCCACAGCCTGAATCATTTCGTCACGTCCCAGGAACTGTGGCGGTAACTGGCCCAGATTACGCAAGGCCTGCTCCAGCAGATAGCCATAGTGGCGGTAGCGGATACGGTGGCCCGGATAACTGAGCTTGCCAGGGTGTTCACCGCACACATGCTTTTCGATTTCACAGGGATAGGTAATGTCGAACTTGTAATCCGACATATAGGCAAGATGGTTCCACAATATGGTATTGGCATCTGGTGAATTGGCCACGTCCGGATTGACGGCAGCCATCACTTTCACGATGCGTTCGGCCATGGCCTGCTGAACGCTGCGGCGCGTCTCAGCCAAGGCGGTATCGACCATTTGTTGGACGCCACGCCCGTACTGAGGCAGGCGGAGGCGCTCTTCGTTAGTATTGTATATCATGAATTTCGTATGGATTTCAAATAAGAATAAGGACCTCCCATGGCAGGAAAGCCTTTCATAGCAGTGCCTTGGGGCGTGAAGCCACAAATTCTTTGAGGTAGAACGGCTCAAAATAGGCCACATCCTGTACTTCGTCACGTGCTAAGGCCCGTTCGGCCAGAGGCATCATGTGGCGGGCCAACGGGCGTATGCCATCAATGAAGTGGGCATTGGGATGCCTGATGGCCTCGCGGCACTTGGCAGCGCCGTCACCAAAAAAGTAAACGGGGCGGCGGTCGAGCTGTTCGTGCCAAGTGTCACCATTGACGACCACCGCTGAGACAGGGCAGATCTCAGTCAGTGCCCTGTCATATAGTGCGGCATAGACCTCCATGCGCCTGGCATCAATCATCGGGCAGAGCAAGGCATCGTCTTCGAGCTCGTGAAAAAGCAGCACCGGCGTACAGAGCACTTGAAGTGTGGGCACGGCTAGGAGTTTCAGCCTACGGCCAAAGCAGACTCCTTTGGCCGTCGACACGCCGATACGCAAACCTGTATAAGACCCGGGGCCCTGACTGACGGCTACTGCATCAATAGGAATAGCATGGCTGTCAGCAAACGATATAGCCTCATCGACATAGGGGGCCAATACGGAAGCGTGATTGGGTCCGTCTGGGTTCTCTTTGTCAAAAATGCAACTACCGTCTTGGCTGAGTGCGACAGAGCACACACGGGTTGACGTCTCTATATGCAGAATGCAGGACATTGGAAATCTGATTTTGGGAGTTTTTCTGCCGCGTCTCTGGCGACTTGCACTTGCAAAGTTAAGGCAAACGGCTAGCATGACAAAATAAAGGTATCTTCTTTTGGCCATTTTTCTTACATAAAGGAGACAGAGCCCTGAATGGCCCGTTGCATTCCGATTTATAGTGCCACCTGCACTCAATCAACTTACGGTTTCAAATGTCAATGCCCCATTGCGATGAATGTGGCCAATTCGGAAGCAAAAAGGTCTGTCTTGAAATCACCTCGCACCTGCTCACTTTCTGTCAGACATTCAACTGAACAACACCTGCCACACAAACTGGCTGGGTGCCCCATAATATAATATCACCCAACTCGCGGATTCACTTCTTTGCCATGATTGCTCCGCTGACACATTAAGCTATTTAACCTTCAGCCGGATCTGGAGCGTTAAAATGGGAACTCAGCGAAACGTCCCCGGGGAAAAGTTGAATTAGCTCAGAGCAAATTTTTCCGGGACTAGGGCTCGTTTCTCGGAAAAACGGATCATATTTTGCCATATACAGGTAATTCTGTTGGTTGCATGGTATGAAAAAAGCCATCCGTGAAGGATGACCTTTCTCTCTACTGCAAATATACTGCTTCTCGGCGCCAAAAACAAGCAGTGTTAAAGTCGAAAAAAACTCACGCGCCACTTGTCTGCCTTGATTTTAGCACCTAAATTTGCCTTGCAATAATCTGCCTAGGTTTAACGGCCCCACGCCCCCTATCGGCGATAGCCGAGAAGAATATAGCCGGGGCATTACTCATTATTACCTCTATGCAATACTTTGATTTTAAGCAGTTCCGTATCTACCACGATAGATGTGCGATGAAAGTGGGAACAGACGGTGTGCTGCTAGGGGCTTGGGCTGAGATCCGTCCGAGGCAGCGAGTCTTGGACATTGGCTGCGGCACAGGACTCATCTCACTCATAGCGGCCCAACGTGGTGCCGAACACTGTACTGGCATTGAAATCGATGCAATCGCTGCCGAGCAAGCGGCAGAGAACGCCCAAGCGTCACGCTTCTCCGAGCGAATAGACATCCGGCATGAGGACATTTTGGCCCATCAGCCTACTACACTATACGACAACATCATTTCGAATCCACCTTTTTATTTAGAAACGACACATTCACCAGATGACCGCCGCGCCACAGCCCGCCATGCAAGCGGCCTGACCTACGAGGCGCTTATTGTCAGTGCAGCCCGCTTGCTGCTCCCCGGAGGATTATTTCAAGTAATTATCCCCGCCAGTGCCGCAAATGGTTTTCATGCTTTATGCGCAATGAACGCCTTGTCTCTCTGTCACCGTACAGATGTGTTCACCAAGGCCTCATTAGCCGCCAAGCGTGTGTTGCTTTGCTTCCGCAAAGACCCGCTGATACAAGGGGACGTCTCCCTTGTTTCTAGAGAATCTACGCCAGGACATGCTCTGGGCACAAACTGCAGTATGCCATCTCCAGTCGCGTGCCACGCGGATTCCCATGAGAGTATGGGACATTTAACAAGGTGGGAACACCCAGTACTTCGCGATACCCTCGTATTACTTGATGGCAATGGGCAGAAAACCGTTGCCTATACCCAATTGACATCTGATTTCTATCTCGACAAAGGCTGAAGACTCCTTGCGGCAGTTTCACCTGCCGGCTAGCTGCGTCCTTGTCAATACCACTAGAAACGAGAAAGCCTCTCACTTATGGAGAGGCTTTCTCGTTTCTAGTGCATTAGTATTGGAAAAGGCGGTTGGCTAGCCAGCCGGCCTTTTCCAATTGGATTGCTTATTGCAGTTTGACAGTTGCACGACGGTTGTAGGAGAACGGAGAGATAGTGTTGACACCACCCTTGCCTTCTACGATGATATTGTCACGGTTAACGCCCATCTTAACGAGTTCGTCAGCTACGACCTTGGCACGCTTCTCAGAAAGCTGCTGGTTGAAGGAAGCGCTACCAGTCTTGCTGTCAGCATAACCCGTTACGACGATCTTGCTGTTGTTGGCCTTGGCATATTCGGCAACCTCCTTGACATTGACAAGATCCTTGCGGCTTGCAATCTTCGAAGAACCGATGTTGAAGAAGACAGACTGGGACGTAGCGACGAGCGTAGAAGTAGCCTTCTCTACGACAGTCTCTTTCTTCTGGTTAGCCAGCAGATCACGCAGACGGGCATTCTCGTCCTGCTGCTCTTTGAGCGATGCATTGAGAGCGTCCATCTGTTCCTTGTTCATGGCCATGAGAGCATCTACGTCTGGAGTTTTCTCCCATGTGCACTTGCCAAGATTATAGGTAACACCTACATTGATGCCGAAAAACTTGTCCCAGTGGCTCTTCTTATCTTTCTTAGTGCCTACCCAAGGATCGGGCTTAGCACCGTCGAACGAACCTTCGATGGCCATAGCATACACATCTGCAAAGATCTGCACACGCTTGCTGACCCGGAAGTTGTTGAGAAGGCCTGCATTGTAAGAGATGTCGTAATTGTCATCGCTCATATTGCGTGCTACACCAATACCTACATAAGGTATCAGATTCCAAACGCGCTTCTCGTTATAACCGAAGAACAGGTTGGAAGCGTTGAAGAGCACGTCTTCATGAAGATTCCAATACTTATAGCTATGATGATCTGTATTGGTGTTGACCTGCTTAGCCCAAAGACCTTGGAACTTGGTGCGCAGACCGATGCTCGGAGTAAACCATTTGCCTACAGCTACGCTGAAACCGAAAGTACCGCGGTCAGAGCTGAAAGGATTGTCATTGCTGCAATTGTCTTGAGAAGGATAGGCGGCGTTAAAGTCCAAGCCGCCAGATACAAACCAATTGGCCCAAAAAGAGTTTGTAGCCACACTGTACTTGTGGACAGGAACTTCAGTCGTTCCCTGTGCCATTGCTACAGAGCCTGATAGGCAAAGAGCTGCTAAGGCGATAAAGAACCTTTTCATAATCATTGTTATTTAATTAAACATACTTGTTCTAGTGCAGTACCCGATAAAAGCCGTCTGTAAGCCCGGCCCCACCGAAACTCGAGGCAAAGATAGAAAAAATAATATTCACAAAGCAAGCAAAATCCATTTTTCCATCAAAAAATTGTTTTTTCCGATACGATTGTCGGTTTTCTCGGGTATCCTGAGGTTGGAAAGCCCCTTGCGGCCTCATTTCACGAGGCCCTCAAGGGGATAAATACCCACATAAATGTGGTATGGCGATTATGCTTTCTCCAAAGGTGGCGTTGCCCTCAAGAGCCTCTTTTCTTCTGCAAGGTCTTCAACCGTCATGCGCGGCGAAGGCACATTGCAGAGTCTGACGACATCATCAGCTCCACATGTATAATCATAATAATGGCGCTCCTCTTGGGTGAGTTGATCATCAGTCTTGAGAAAAGCGTGCCAATCAGCAAAAGCCTCTTCAGTGCATTTCTCCGAACGTTTGACGAAAAGTATACGACGTGCTATTGGATTGTAGTTATAGTCAAGGCACATATACAGACCACGTAAGAACGGAGGATGGTCATACATCGGAAGTTTCAGACATATATTGAACAATGCCAGATGCGGCATGCTGTTCTCATTGAAAGACAAGTAAAGATGGCTGAGTCCATTGGGAATGGCAACGCCACGATGAGTAGCGCCATAAACACTGCGGTGCATGACGAGAAGATGCTCCATGTCTGGTGACGGCGCTATGAGATATGGCTCCATCTTCATGGCGACCGATGTGGAAGAAATGCTGTAACTCATATATATACCGGCATGGGCCAACACCTGTCCTTGAGCTATAGCAGCCTGACCAAGCATCGCCAAAAACGGAGACTCACGGCTCTCACCATGCGCATCCCCTTTTTTGTCTGGTATTGTGATACCCATTATGACGCGTCCGAGTTCTGTAGCCAGTGAGAGCACCTTACGCCTCGATACATTGTTGACCCAACCCAACGCCTTGTCTAGCGCTTCATCATCTGGAATGCCCCTTTCGAGATTTTCGAAATAAGCAGGGAGCACAGTGGCGCAAATCGCAGACAGTACACTGGGGGCGAAATTGATAGTAGCCGCGATGTCCTTCATCAGCATTCCATTCTGTCGGAGGAGCATGATATGATCGTATATTTTCCTGAGTTCACTCATCAACCGTGGATTTTTCAATCGGCAAAAATAGGCAATTACTCCTATATATAATAGTCATCGCCGTTACAAGGTTGTGACATCGCATAGCCGTCTGGTTAAGCCACTGTTTATGTATTGTGAATGATTTGTTACAGCGAATGATTCATATCAGATTAATTCTGGGCGTTACTGACACTGGATACCTTTGCAGCGTCAAACAACGGAAATAACGAGAAGAAATGGAAACCAGCAAGTGTCAAAGCACATCCAGCCGTCGATACGTCTTCAGAAAGGAGCATCTCCCCAATTGGGCCTTCGTCCTGTGGGCCGGTGGATCCGCCTTACTCTCCTACTCTCTCGTCTATGCTTTGCGCAAGCCCTTCACTGCAGCCGAATTTGAGGGACTGACAGTTGCAGGCATGGACTTCAAGGTGGCTGTGAGTATCATCCAGTTAATTGGTTATGTCTGTGCCAAGATGCTTGGCATCAAGTATATCTCAGAATTGAGACCCGGTGGACGTCTGAAGTTCATCATCGGATCGGCAGCTCTCTCAGAGGCCTCATTGCTGGCCTTTGCAATAGTGCCACTTCCTTGGAACGTGGTGGCCTTGTTCTTCAATGGGCTTTCATTGGGATGCATGTGGGGAGTGATTTTCAGTTTTCTGGAGGGGCGACGCACTACAGACATACTGGCGGCAATCATGGGCGTCAGCATGGCATTGAGTTCGGGAGTCGCCAAGTCTCTAGGCTTATATGCACTCAATGATTGGCATGTAGACGAATTCTGGATGCCGGCACTCATCGGGGCATTAGCCTTTCCGCTGCTCTCTTTGCTGGGCTGGATAATGACAAAATTGCCACAGCCGACGACCGCAGACATTGAGGCCAGATCAAAGCGATATACACTCAACGGCCACGAACGATGGCAACTCTTCCGCCGCTTCATGCCGCTACTTATCGTACTGTTCGGGGCCAATCTGCTATTGACAGTCCAACGCGATATCAAGGAGGATTTCTTGGTCTGCATCATTGATGTCAGCCAAGTGACGTCGTGGACTTTTGCCCGCATTGACACGGTGGTCACACTCGTACTTCTCGGGCTGTTTGCCTTGTTGTCCACGGTACGCAGCCACCTGCTATCGCTTTGCACCATTCTGGCCATGGCGACCATCGGAGCCACAGTCATTGCACTGCTTGGTGCAACCGGAGGCATGGGGTTGCCAATAAGAACTTGGCTGTTCTTGCAAACATTCTGCATCGACCTAGCCTACCTGAGTTTCCAGACCATTTTCTTTGAGCGCTTCATCGCTTGCTTCAAGATTCACGGAAATGTGGGCTTCTTCATCATCACCATTGATTTCATTGGCTACCTCGGAACACTTTCACTCTTGCTGTTCAAGGAATTTGCCACACCACATGTGGATTGGGCAACATTCTATAACCACATGAGTTTCTATATCGGACTGGCCTGCTCGCTTGGCTTCATCTTTGCCATTGTCTATATGGCCATGGCAAAGTGGCAGAGGGAAAATACCACTGTCGACAGTAAGCAAGAGGGATGTCCTGCAAATGAGATTATACTAACCACTTCACAGATATGAAACAAATAGAATGCATCATCATGGACTGGGCTGGCACCGCTATTGACTATGGTTGCTTTGCTCCGGTGGCGGCTTTTGTAGACAGCTTCAAGGTCCTTGGCGCACCGGTCACACCGGAAGAGACCCGACAGCATATGGGGCTGACGAAAATAGAGGAAATCCGTGCGCTCTTCGCCATTCCGCATGTAGCGGCTGATTTCCGCAAGGAGAACGGGCATGATTGCTCTGAAGCAGACGTCCAAAACTGCTATGAACATTTCCAGAAAGCACTTTTCACTACGCTCGAGAGCTACGCAGTCCCCATACCAGATGTCGTCGAAACTGTGGCAAAACTTCGTGCTGACGGTATCAAAGTAGGCTCTACGACCGGCTATACACGCCCCATGATGGACATCGTGATGCCAGCGGCTGCAAATCTGGGCTACACCGTCGACCATTGTGCCACAGCTGATGGGAAACCGGGTGGCCGGCCAAAACCTTATATGATCTATGAGAACCTCTGTCGGTTGGATGTCTCTTGCCGGCGCTCAGCCATAAAAGTGGGCGACACAATTGCCGATATCCGTGAAGGTGTCAACGCTGGCACATGGAGCGTTGGGGTACTTCTGGGTAGCAACGAGCTGGGATTGACACAACAAGAGACCGCGGCAATGGCTCCTGCCGAGCTTTCCAGCCGTATGGCTGGGGCTAGATGGAACATGCTGGCAGCTGGGGCTGATTATGTCATCGACAGTATCGCTCAATTGCCACAACTCATCAAGTGTGTCAATGAACGCATGGCCTTGGACTGATGACAATGACGGGCTTATGCCCTATTATCGCACACACAATAACAACACCCTATAATATGAGACCATACTTGCTATTAACTCCCGGCCCGCTCACTACCACAGAGACCGTCAAAGCTACGATGATGAGTGACTGGTGTACATGGGACAAAGACTACAACGAAGGGATAGTCGAGGCGATACGCCACGAACTGGTTCACCTAGCTACAACCGACACCAATGACTATACCGCCATACTCATGCAAGGCAGCGGCACTTTCTGTGTCGAGGCGACACTCGGCACTGCCATCCGCCCCACCGACCATTTGCTCGTTGCAGCCAATGGCGCTTACGGGAAACGCATGGGAGTCATCGCAGACTACTACCATCTGGACTGCCACGTCATGCAATTTGACGAAACACAGGCTGTTGACCCGCAGACCATCGACCAGCACCTGACGGCACACCCGGAAGTGTCACATGTCGCCGTTGTCCATTGTGAAACGACAACCGGAGTACTCAATCCGGTGGCTGAGATCGCCGCAGTCACCAAGCGCCATGGCAAACTGCTCATTGTCGACGCCATGAGCAGCTTTGGAGGAATTCCCATCGACATGGGAAAACTTGGTATAGACTTTCTCATCAGCAGTGCCAACAAATGCATACAGGGTGTTCCAGGATTTGGCTTTGTCATTGCCCGCCGCAGCTTGCTCAGTCAGTGCAAAGGAGTGGCCCGCTCACTGTCGCTTGACCTCTACGACCAGTGGCAGACCATGGAAAAGGGCCATGGCAAGTGGCGTTTTACATCGCCGACCCACGTCGTCCGTGCCTTTATGCAAGCATTGCATGAACTGAAAGAAGAAGGAGGCATCGCAGCCCGCCATCAACGCTATGTCGAAAACCACCAGACACTCGTCGATGGCATGAGCCGCCTTGGTTATGTGGCGCTCTTACCTGCCGCTATACAGTCGCCTATTATCACGTCGTTTGTTTATCCGACAACAGATTTCGACTTCAACGCATTCTATCGGCAACTGAAGGCCAAGGGATTTGTCATCTATCCCGGAAAAATCTCACAGGCCGACACCTTCCGCATTGGCAACATCGGTGACATACACAAGGATGACATCAAGCGCCTACTGTCTGCCATCGGAGAGATAGAGATGATGTCGATTCGTCCAGCATAATACTAGGAACCATCTAAGATAATAGAGCCGGGGATGTCCTCAGTGGATCAGCCCCGGCTCTAATTCTCGTTTTTAAATCAGGCATTCGCCCGTTCAGTTTACGCTGCTTTTGCGAGCTTAGAACTCGCTGGTGAAATGGAATTTTATATGTTTAAAGTCCTGTTGGGCCATTTGCAGAACATAACCATTGTCCGCAAGAAAGACGTCACGGCCATCGCGATCTACGGCCATGTACTGATACTTACGTTTCTTGAAAGCTTCCAGTTCTGCCTCATCGTCGCTTTCAATCCAGCAGGCCTTGTATAAGCTGATGGGTTCCCAACGGCAATGGGCCCCATATTCATTTTCAAGGCGATATTGGATGACCTCAAACTGCAGTTGACCAACGGTTCCTATAATTTTACGTCCATTGAATTGGTTGACGAAAAGCTGGGCGACCCCTTCATCCATCAACTGTTCAATGCCTTTGTTAAGCTGCTTAGTCTTCATCGGATCCGCATTTTCAATGTACTTGAACATCTCTGGCGAGAATGATGGCAGGCCTTTGAAGTGCAACGATTCCCCTTCTGTCAGTGTGTCACCAATCTTAAAGATACCATTGTCTGGCAGACCCACTATATCACCGGCCCAAGCCTCGTCAATGGTACTTTTTCGCTGTGCCATGAACTGAGTCGGCGAAGAGAACCTGACGGTTTTACCGTTGCGTACGTGCAAGTAAGGTGTGTTCCTCTGGAAGCGTCCTGAGCATACTTTGCAAAAAGCAATGCACGAGCGATGATTTGGGTCAATGTTGGCTGTGATCTTGAAGATGAACCCCGTAAAGTGTGACTCGTCGGGTTGTACCGTCCGCTCCTCCGCTACCGTTGGCCGTGGAGAGGGCGCTATTTTGACGAAGCAGTCCAAGAGCTCTTTCACACCGAAATTATTGAGGGCGGATCCAAAGAATACAGGCGCAACCTCAGCAGACAGATAATCTTCTACGTTGAACTCGGGATAGACCCCTTCGACCAGTTCCAGATCTTCTCTAAGTTTGGCGGCATCACTCTCTCCGACATGGGTCTCGAGTTGTGAGCTATTGATGTCCACTGTCACCTTCTCCGTCAGCTTTTGTTTGTCAGGAGCGAAGAGGTTGAGCTGCTGTTCGTAAATGTTGTAAACGCCTTTGAACCGTACTCCTTGGTTGATGGGCCATGAGAGTGGTCTCACTTTTATTTGCAGTTCTTGCTCAAGCTCATCCAGAAGGTCGAAAGGATCACGGCCCTCGCGATCCATCTTGTTGATGAAAATGATAACAGGCGTTTTCCGCATTCGGCATACAGCCATGAGCTTTCGGGTCTGCGCTTCGACACCTTTGGCCCCGTCGACGACGATGATGGCAGAATCTACTGCTGTGAGCGTACGGAACGTGTCTTCAGCAAAATCTTGGTGACCAGGAGTGTCTAGAATATTGACCTTGTAGCCTTCATAGTCAAACTCCATGACGGATGTGGTGACAGATATTCCACGTTGCTTTTCGATCTCCATCCAGTCGCTGGTAGCAGTCTTCTTGATCTTGTTGCTCTTGACTGCGCCTGCCACTTGTATTTGCCCACCAAAAAGCAAGAGCTTTTCGGTCAGCGTGGTCTTGCCGGCGTCAGGATGTGAAATGATAGCGAAGGTTCGCCTGCGTTCAATTTCAGGGTTCATTGGCTTATATGGAAAATTGCCTTTATGTGGCTTAAAGGTTCTTGATGCATTCCTTGAGTGCGTCTTCCCACCAAGGAATTATTGTGTTGTATGTTTGCTTGATCTTCGATTTGTCTAGGACAGAATAATGTGGGCGCTGTGCGGCGGTGGGGTATTCCTCCGTATGCAATGGACTGACAGTGCAATCGTCAATGCCTGCAAGCCTATGGATGGCACGGGCAAAATCATACCAAGAGCAGACTCCCTCGTTTGTGAAGTGATAGATACCAGGCACAATACCCTCATCTACAGCCTTCATGATGACACGTGCCAAGTCTCTGGCGTAAGTCGGCGTTCCGATTTGGTCGAAAATCACACCGAGGTTATTGCGCTCGTGTCCGAGACGTATCATCGTCTTGACGAAGTTGTTGCCGTAGGTAGAGTACAGCCACGCTGTACGTATCACCATAGAACCAGCGCACGAGCGTATGACGCTTTCTTCTCCGGCAAGCTTTGTCCGTCCGTATACCGTTTGTGGGTTGGCTGTGTCATCTTCTCTATAGGGGATGTGCGCAGATCCATCAAATACGTAATCCGTAGAGACTTGTATCATCGTGCCCCCGACGGCAGCTACGGCTTCTGCCAAATAGCCCGGTGCGACTCGGTTGAGCAGATCACACAGTTCCTGATCGTTTTCAGCCTTGTCTACTGCGGTATAGGCCGCACAGTTGATGACAACGGAAATGGCATTGTCTTCAATGAAAGCGGTTACGGCCTCACGGTCGGTGATGTCTAGCTCCTCACGGTCGGTGAAAAAGAAGTGGCAGGTTTCTTCGTATTGTGGCGCCAGCGCAGTGATCTCATTGCCCAACTGGCCGCGGCAGCCAGTCACAAGAATTTCTTTCATAGATATGTGATGGTGTGAAGTGATTGCATTATTCATTCGCCCCAATTGAGGGGCTCTTTCTCATCTTTGAAATAGTAGTCTGAGAGTTGTCCCAAGAGCGTGGAAATGTCCTTGACTGCTTGTTGTGTCTGTGGTGATATCTCCTTGCCCTGAAGGCGCAGGACGACTACGCCATATAGGGCGTCGAAACATATTTGCAGTTCAGATTCACTTTGATTTCCACCTTTGTGTCGTAGCTCAACGATATAAGGCAGCACTTTGTAATACATCTCCCGATAGTAGGGGAAGTGGGGGGAAGCCAACAAGCGGTGATGCAGTTCGTCAAGTTCTTGCAGGACATTAAGGCTCAAGCGTAGATGCCCCTTGGCCGTGCAGCCTTCTGTATGCATCATCTCACAGAGGTTCGCATACCATTGCTTGGTCTGTTCACGCTCATCAGCCGTGAGTGTGAAACGGGTCAGATATTCGGAGGCAATGCGATCAGCATCACAGCCAAAGGCTCTGATGATATCTTCTACTTGCCAAAGATATAACAGGTATTCGGCACGGTTGGTGGTTCGCAGTTGGTTCGCAATAATCATAAAAATAGTGCTGTTGGCGTATTGTTCAGCTACTCAATGGTTAAGGGGCCTGCTCAATAATTGAGATGCCTAAGAGTGTCATCAGCGTATAGAGCACAGAGACGATCATGACGATGAGACCTATGACTCGATTGATTCTGCGCATAATTTTGTCACCGAAACTACTGCTCATCTTGTTGATGGCATAGGTGAGTCCTAACCACCAGAGCATTGCACCTGCCACAATTGCTGAATATCCGGTCAAGATGATGGCAGGATCATCTGAACCTGCAAAGGGAGCCAGCATATTGAACAGGGCTAAGAACAAGAATATGATGGCTGGGTTGAACAGCGTGATGATGAATGAGGTGAAGAAGTTGTGCAGTATCGAGCCTTTGGTCTTGGATTCTGGATGGGCACTGGCACGCGGCCCTGTACGGTACATATAGACACCGAAAGCCAACAGCATAGCCCCACCTATGAGCTTCACCCAGAAGATATTCTGCGGTGAAGTGTAAGGTGTGATGAGCGAGAGCCCATATCCTGTAATTATCGCATAGATGACATCGCTCAAGGCTGCACCGGCACCAGTGGCAATGCCATAGATGCGCCCCTTCCTGATGGTACGCCGGATGCACAGAATGCCCACCGGCCCCATAGGAGCGGAAGCCACTATACCTATAATGATGCCTTTCAGAAGATAGACGAAGAGCTCTACGAAATTTTCCATTGGACTGCAAAATTCGGATTTTTTTATGAGAGGGCGAAATTTTGCCTCTGCTTTTATCTGGCGAAAGCCGATTTGGCCCTTGGCCGCCGTGAAATCGCCTGATGGGTTACTGGTATTGTCGGAAGGCAGAAATGTTTGAGTTCATTTCTTGTTCGAGAGAACCGACTAACCTGCTGGACGTGGCTTTACGGCACATTTATTTGGAGGAGCCTATCTGTGTCACAACGCGCTCCGAGCCATTAACATGAAAGCCCCTGAGGAAATCCGCGATATCCATGCGTTTCTTGCCGGCCAGTTGTACGGTATCAAGGTGCAAGTAGCCATCAGACAAGGCCACTTTGAAGAAGGTCTTACCGTCTGAGACAATGTCTCCGAGTTGTTCGGTTGGACGGCTCGGTTCCTTGTGCGTGGCATAGATCTTCAACACAGTGATTTTCCCGGCAAATGAAAGCTCTGTCCAGGCTGCGGGAAAAGGAGCAAGGCCGCGGATGAAGTCGTAGGTGCGTGCGACACCTTTTGTCCAATCAATGCGACAGGTGTCCTTGAATATTTTTGGCGCGGGGCGCAGTGGGCTGTCAGTGGTGAGCTCTTCCTGCGGAATCGCCTTGACATGACCGTCGATGATATCGTCCACAGTCCTGATAACGAGGTCTGCACCACAGTACATGAGTTTGTCGTGCACATCGCCTGCATTGTCTGTTTCAAGGATGTCTACAGGACAACGGTGAATGACACGGCCTGTATCAATGTCACGGTCGAGGAAGAATGTGGAGACACCAGTTTGTTTGTCACCGTTGATGATGGCCCAATTGATAGGAGCCGCGCCGCGGTATTGCGGCAATAGGGCGGCATGCAGATTGAAAGTTCCAAGGCGGGGCATGGCCCATACCACTTCTGGCAACATTCTGAAAGCCACCACAATCTGAAGATCTGCGTCAAGGCTGCGCAACTGTGTGATAAATGATTCGTCCTTAAGACGTTCGGGCTGCAAAACCGGGATGCCGTGACTTTGGGCAAACTGCTTGACCGGCGAGGCTTGGAGTACCGTCTGGTGACGGCCAATGGGTTTGTCTGGCATAGTGACGACGCCTACAACATTATACCCACCGTTGACGAGGCGTTCGAGAGGCAGCACCGCGAACTCCGGTGTGCCCATATAGACTATGCGAGGGAATGCTTTCAAGGGTTGTAGCATATCAGTGTATGTTTAATGGGGTGTGGTAGAAAAAACTCTATTCTTCTGAGAAGTCCTTCATAATCTTGCGGTATGAGGCATAGAGTCTGGTTCGCGATACGAAACCGACAAAGGTACCGTCTGCACGGAGAACCGGGAGTGTTCCTGTGTCGCAGTTCTGGAACTTCTCCATGACTGTAGACATGGCATCGTCCGTATGCAGCACAACGTCTGGCTGCGTCATGAGCTGTTGCGCCGTATATGTCTTATACAGTTCACTGCGGAAGATGATCTTGCGCAAGTTGTTGAGATTGATGATACCTAGCAGCTCCCCTTTAGCGTTCACGACGGCGAAATGGAGCGACTTGCTTGTCGACACCGTCTGGACGATTTGGCCCAAGTACATATCTGGGCTCAGCATCGGTCTCTCTTTGTCAATAATGGCATCAAGTGTCATCAGTGTCAGAACCGCATTGTCTTTGTTGTGTGTCAGGAGCTCTCCCTTGCGTGCCAGACGCATAGAATAGATACTGTGTGGCTCGAAGGTATTGATGGTGAGATAGGCGGCAACAGATACAATCATCAGGGGGAGAAACAGGGCATACCCGCCAGTGAGTTCTGCGATCAGGAACACGCCTGTCAGTGGCGCATGGAACACGCCACTCATGACTCCTGCCATCCCGAGCAACGCATAGTTGGTTTCTGGAACGACGATACCGAAGGGCGCATATTGGTTCCACAGACGTGAAAAGACAAAGCCGCCGATGCAGCCAAGGAAAAGACTGGGCGCGAACGTACCACCGCAACCACCGCCGCCATTTGTGGCGGTCGTAGCAAAAACCTTGAACACGATGATGAGCCCAAGGAACAGCAGTAGGTATTCGGCATGACCGTAGAAAAGTGAATTGTTCATCACGGTATCGGCCGTACTGGTATTGTTGGCACGCAGCAGTACCGAGATGGTGTTGTAGCCTTCGCCGTACAGTGGTGGAAAAAAGTAGATGAGCACGGCCAGCACAGAACCGCCGAGGGCCAGTTTGGCATAAAGGTTCTTCAACCTGCCAAACACCTGTTCAAAGGAGTTCATGGCACGTGTAAAATAGAGAGAGATGAGGCCGCAGAAGATGCCTAAGAGTATGGCAGAAGGCACCCGCTCGATGGTGAAGGGTGAGAGCAGGTCGAAGGCGAACATGGCTCCTGTTCCTGTAAGCATGTAAGTCAAGCATGTCGCTGTCAGGCAGGATACAAGCAATGGCAAGAGAGAAGCCATCGTCAGGTCAATCATCAGCACTTCAAGTGTGAAGACCAAGCCTGCAATAGGCGCTTTGAAGATACCGGCGATAGCCCCCGACGCCCCACAGCCGATCAGCAGCATGAGGGTCTTGTGATCCAGGTTACAGCGTCGGCCCAGATCCGATCCAATGGCAGATCCAGTCAGGACAATTGGTGATTCGGCACCCACCGAACCGCCAAAGCCGATGGTCAGTGCAGAAGCGATCACGCTTGACCAGCAATTGTGACTGCGGATATGCCCCTGCCGACGTGATATGGCATAAAGAATCTTTGTCACGCCGTGCCCAATGTCATCCCGAACCACATATTTGATGAATATGGCAGTGAGGAATATGCCGATGACGGGATAGACCAAGAAAAGGCCATTGGTACGGGTGACATCAAACTGTGAAGTGAGTATGTGCTCAATGGCATGAATGAGCCATTTGAGAATATAAGCAGAGAGTGCGGCACCAATGCCGATAAGGAAACTAAGCAGTAGGATAAACTGCCTATGGCTCATGTGACGGCTGATGCGTCCGAGCACATTGCCGAGCAGTCCGGTGCCAGCAGGGCTGGCTGTCGCGTGTGATATGGTTGGAGTGGGCGTTCGATTGATAATAGACTCGGATTTGGTCATGCGGTTGAATTATGTGTGAAAGCGCATGGTCGACTTGTCTCCATGGACATCATGGGCGGATAATCTTGACCGTGCTGTCTGCACCAAGTTTGATAATGCTCGAAGCCGGTGGATTGGTGCGTTCGTCCTGCCGTGACGTGCACACGTAATCCACAGCCTCTTTGATCTCATCACTGATTTCGGCGAAGCATCGTGGCGAGGGGCATCCACTGATGTTGGCTGAGGTGGAGACGATGGCACAGCGAAACCTGAAGCACAGTTCTCGGCTGAATGGCTCATTGGTGAGGCGTATGGCTACGCTTCCGTCTTCCGCCATAAGGTTCGGAGCCAGGTTGCGTGCGCCATCATAGATGATAGTCATCGGCTTGTCGCTGACTTCTATGAGATTCCACGCCACTTCGGGCACTTCACGAACATAGAACTGAATCTTGGCTTCTGAATCAACGAGCGTGATGAGCGCTTTGGCATCATTGCGCCGTTTGATGTCGAAGACACGGCGCACCGCATCCGGATTGGTGGCGTCGCATCCGATCCCCCATATTGTATCCGTGGGATAGAGGATGACCCCACCATCATTCATCACGGTGACGGCATGGCGTATGTCTTCTATGAATGCGGCTGGAAGCGGCGTGCGGCGAGGCCTTTCTGTGACTTTATTCCTCATATCAGTGCAGTGGGATAAAATGGATTTAGAGTGGACAAAGGCGAGTGAGCCTTTTATTGCCGTACAAAATTAGCAATTTCCACAGAACTCTCATTGCGGTTCAGGGTATTTATTGTGCCAGCCTGAAGCAAAAGTCAGAAGCAAGAGCCGGTCTCGCCGCCCTCGTGCATGAACTCGTGGAAGTGTTTCTCCACCGGCTTGCCCATGTCGAGCGTCCCGTTCCGGTACTTGTGGAACAGCGCGCGCAGGGCGGCGGGGTTGCACTTCGCGCAGTTGAGGTTGAACCGACGGGCGTACGCCGCGCTCTCCTTCACCCACACCGTGCTGTTGGCATACTGCATGTCGCGGATGAAGTTGCCCATCACGAACGACGGGTTGCGCTGCGTGTACCACTGCGACATCGAACGCGTCACGTAGCCCGACAGGTTCGCCGCCGCCTGCAGCAGCTTTCCCTCGATGGAAGAGGGGTTGCTCAGGCCGTTCAGCGCCTGAGCAGCCCGGGGACTGCCGTTGACGGTCAGCACGAAGTCGCGCCCGCCGCGCCGGACGGTCACCTGGTGCTCCCGCATGTCGCCCGGCCTGATGATGTACGGCACGCCCACGGCGTCCTTGCCGTGCAGGTAGTCCTCCGGGGCCTCCCTGGCCCGCTTCCGCATCGCGGCGTTGAAGTCTCTCAGCTTCCGGGCGACGGTCGCGGCGTCGTCCCCGGCCCCGATGTCGGGAAAGACGGGGTGCCACTGCCCGTCCGCGCCGTCGTAGTGGAGCCACATGTCGCCCACAGTCACCGCGTCGCTCGGGTGGTTGGTGGCGAAGTTCATGAAGGCCTGCTTCATCCGGTTGCGGTTCGCCTGCGCGATGCCCGCCTCCGCCATCGCCGCCATCGTGGCCAGCGGGTCATCGGCCTTCGTGCTGCGGCCCCGCGCCCGTTGCAGGATGTTGCCCCGCTCCAGGGCGTCGCGGCCTTCCAGGTAACCGTACACCTCGTCGCTCGTCGTGTCGGCGAAGCCCCGCAGCGGGATGTAGTGCGCGTACATGCCGCGTATCTCCTCATACCGGGCCTTGTCCAGCAGCCCGGCCTCGTACAGCGTCCGCAGCGTCCGCCCCGTCGCCGCGTTCACCAGCCGCCACAGCTCCGCCGTCGCGTGCGACGCCTCGAACGCCGCCACCGCCTCGCGGGCCTTTTCCTCGGCCACGGACACGCTGTCCGCGCCCGTCAGCCCCGTCAGCCCGGCGTAGTCCTTCTTCCGGTTCTCCATGTACTGCGCCTCCACGCGCCCGTCTATGTCCTGGAGCTGGCCCTGCAGCTCCTGATAGGCGCTGTCGCTCTCCAGTGCGCCGGGGTCGCCGGCGTGCCGGGCCTCGAGCCGCGCCAGCTGGCGCTCCACTTTCTGCCGCTCGCGGGCGAACTTACGCTCCGCCTCCCGACGCGCCATCACCTCGTTGCGCTCCAGACCGTGCCTGGCCATCATGTAGTCCGTGACTTCTGAATAGTTGCGCTTCAGTGCGCCGCGGCCCGAACCGCCGCTGTACGCCAGCTTCTGCACTTCCTTGAGTAACGGCTTCATATAGTCGCGCGTGTACTCGTCCGCCTGCGCCTTGTTGGCCGAGCTCATCCGGTTCTCGGCCAGGTACGCGTTCTCGAAGGCCGGGATGTCCTCGATGTGCCGCAGCCCCGTCCTGTCACGCCCCTCGGCCCTCCAGATGTCCATCATCAGCGTCTTCAGGCCCAGCATGCTGTCCTGGAGCGCCTCCGCGCTCTGGTAGGCGCTGCCAGCCACCTGGCGGTCGTAGGCGTCCCGAACGTTC
>OIYP01000329.1_pt1 | contig 32177 bp, 32 predicted proteins | sample 1588261 | NCBI WGS metagenome assembly OIYP01 (sample SAMN03283293) | human gut metagenome | biome: human-associated habitat; material: feces | host: Homo sapiens | place: Peru | collected 2012
GTCAACATTCTATCAGAAAATAGAAATATGCTCTTGCAGAAATCATAACATTAAAACCATAAATTCGCAAGAGCATATTATAAAATTATATTCTTCTTAATATTCCTAAGACAACGGTTTAATCCTGCCCATTATCTCGCGGTCAATTATCCAATCCGTCCATTCGCTACTTCCTAGAATACCGGAATAACTGCATTACCATATGTGTCATTGATGTAAGTTTTTACATCATCGCTTAATACAGCGTCAACCAAAGCTTTTGTCTTTGCACTGTCTTCATTGCCTTCTTTTACGGCAATAACATTTGCATAAGTATCTGCTGCAAGTGAGTCAGAAGCTTCTACAGCGATGGCATCTGCTACATTTAAGCCGCCTTCTGCTGCGTAGTTACCATTGATTGCTGCAATATCAACATCCGGTAAAGAACGAACAAGCTGAGCTGCTTCAATTTCCTTGATTTCAAGGTTTAAAGGATTTTCAACGATATCCAGAACCGTAGCGGAAAGACCGGCGTCTTCTTTTAATTTGATCAGGCCCTGTGCTTCAAGTAACAGTAATGCGCGTGCTTCATTGGTTGTATCATTGGGAACTGCTACAGATGCACCCTCTTTTAATTCGTCAAGGCTTGAGGTTTTTCCTGCGTAAAGTCCAAAGGGCTCAAAGTGAACAGCAGCTACGGAAACAAGATGTGTACCGTTTTCTGCATTGAAATCATCTAAATAAGGCTGATGCTGGAAGAAGTTTGCATCCAGCTCGCCGTCTTCCAACGCGGTGTTGGGAAGTACATAGTCATTGTACTCTACGATTTCAAGGTCATAGCCTTCTTCTGCCAGTTTGTCTTTTACCTGTGCTAAAATCTCTGCATGAGGGGTAATGCTTGCGCCAACCTTGATAGTCTCAAGCTCCTGTGTATCAGAAGCATCTGCTGCGCTGTCAGCGCTTTCTGTTGTCTCTGTGGTTTCTGCTGTGGCAGCATCATCTGCTGTGCTCTCCTGCGAACCGCAGCCTGTTAAAAGAGCTGCGCCAAGTGCTAAAGTTGCCAGTAATACGGTAAAGTTTTTCTTTTTCATAATGTGTTCTCCTCTTTCCTCTTTTTCATATAATGATGTTGGCGTATCTGATTTTTTATTCACCAACCTTCATCCAATTTATTTTCATTATTTTTTCAGACACATCCATCCGGTCTGTTTTCATTATTTTCCGGACACTTCCATCCGGTCTGTTTTCATTATTTTCCGGACACTTCCATCCGGTCTGTTTTTTTATCAATTCCGGATACGTTTATCCGTCTTGTTGGCAATAAACATGCCAAGCTCCTGGAAAATCTGTACGATCAGCACGAGTACCAGTACGGTTGCCCACATGATGCCTGCCTTGTAGCGGTAATAGCCATAGTTGATGGCGATTGCTCCAAGACCACCGCCCCCGGTAAATCCGGCCATTGCGGAATATCCAAGCAATGTTGCAAAAGCAATGGTACAGCCGACAAACAGTGACGGACGCGCTTCCGGCAAAAGCACCTTCCATATAATCTGGAAGTTTCCGGATCCCATAGCCTGTGCGGCTTCGATCACACCATAATCCACTTCCTTTAAGGATGATTCCACCATTCTTGCGATGAAGGGGATCGCTGCCACAACCAGCGGAACTACGGTTGCATTGGTTCCGATCGTCGTTCCGGCTACCAGTCTGGTAAATGGTAAAATGGCGATCAGCAGGATAATAAACGGAATGGATCTTGTCAGATTGACGATCACTCCCAAAATCCAGTTTAAGATCCGGCAGGGACAAATTCCTTTTTTATCTGTAATAAAAAGCAGTACACCGAGCGGTATTCCTACAAGATAAGAGCATGCCGTGGATAAAATAACCATATACAAGGTTTCCAGTGCTCCGCTTCCCAACAGAGAAAGTAACTGACTAAATTCCATCGATAAATTCCTCCTCATAGTGTACTTGTATTTCGTCCAGATATTTCTTGGCCCGGGCGATCAGCTCTTCATTGTCCGGAAATTCCAGAAGCATCTGTCCATAAGCTCTTCCGCCGATATCCTCGGTTCCGGCTCCCAAAATGTTGACCGGGATCTGACAGTGCAAAACCAGATTTGCCAAAACCGGTTCGGAAGACGCCTGTCCGCCAAAGACCAGTCGAAACAGCCTTCCGCTGTGATCCTGTTTTTCAAATTTCTGCTTGGGATAGATCATTTCCTGCGCAACCTTTGTCTTGGGCGATAGGAACACATCCTGAATGCTTCCCTCTTCAATGATCTCGCCCTCATTTAAAACAGCTACATGGGTACAGATCTTTTCAACCACCCGCATCTCATGTGTAATGACGATGATCGTGACACCCAGACGCTCGTTGATCTCTTTTAAAAGTTCCAGAATGGAATTGGTCGTATTGGGATCCAGCGCACTGGTTGCTTCATCACAAAGCAGGTATTTAGGCTCGGTTGCAAGTGCTCTTGCGATTGCCACACGCTGTTTCTGTCCACCGGATAGCTGTGCCGGATAATGGTACATGCGGTCCTCAAGTCCTACCATTTTGAGAAGCTCTTTTGCCCTCTCCTTTGCCTGTCTGGCGCCAACGCCTGCAATCTCCAACGGATAGCACACATTTTTCAGGGCATTTCTCTGAGCTAATAAATTGAACTGCTGGAACACCATGCCTATCTTTCTTCTTTCTGCTCTAAGATCAGCACTTCCGAGTGCGGTCAGCTCCGTATCATCGATATAGACCTTTCCCTCTGTCGGACGCTCCAACAGGTTCAGACATCGGACCAGTGTCGATTTGCCGGCACCGGATGAACCGATAATACCAAAAATACTTCCATCTTCTATTGTAAGACTGACATTTTTCAAAGCTTCTGTCTGCTTATCCTTTTGTACAAATGTCTTGCTTACCTGTTCTAATCGGATCATATTGCTTGTAAAATCTCCTTCCTAAATTGTAAAAAGCTCCCGCTTTTATTCATAAAAAAACAGATACATTTCTGTACCTGCCCACGCTTACATCAATCATCTCTGTCTTTAACGACGTATTGACGGTACAGCAGGATAAACCATATCATGACATCTCATCATACAGCAGCATATCTGCATATTCATCATTGTATTTTTGCTAATTGATCCTGTCATAATCATTTGTCCTCCTGTTTCTTATTTTTATCACAGGCTTTACAACTTCATTACAGTTTAGATTTCTGCCTGCATCTGATCTACTCTGTATCTGCAGATCGGTTATCTTTGTGATGGGCTTAGTATAGCATCCTGTCAGGAATTACGCTAATACTTAGAAAATATAATCGGCTATAGCATAAAACTATAGCCGATCTTTAAAATTTCTATTATTTTCTGTTATATCTGCGCAATCATATATGGCAGCTTACTCTTTCAATTTAAAACTCTACTTTAAAAATTCTGGCACTAAACGGCGCCAGATCGACCACGACGCGACTGTCCTTTCCACTGTATTCCTGCGGATACATATGGCAGTTGTCATCCTCCGGCTTCGTACAACCACCGTAACATTGCCAATCACTGTTTAAAAGCTCCTTGATCGATTTGCACGTATCAATTCCAAAGGTAAAATTCTTCCAGAACTGGTCTGACAGGTTAAGCGCTGTCACAATCCAGTTGTCCCTGCCCTTTCTGGCATATACATAGGTAGATTTTTCCTTGGCATGAATCTCCAGCCATTCAAAGCATTCGGAATTGTACTCGCCTTCATATAAAGCCGGTTCGTTTTCATAAAGTTTACATAACTTTATATAATACTTATGAAAAGCATCGTGGAACGGATATTTGATCAGATCCCAGTCCTGCTCTCTTTCTTCATCCCACTCGCGGAACTGTGCAATCTCATTGCCCATAAAGTTGAGCTTTTTACCGGGATGTGTGTAAAAATATGCATAAAAGGCTTTGATCTGACGGCATTTATCCTCATACTGTCCCCACATTTTCTGGATGATGGTAGCCTTGCCATGCACCACCTCATCATGGGATAAGGTTAACATAAATAATTCTGTGTAAAAGTACTGCATGGAAAATGCAAGCTTATAATAGTGTGCAGGTCGATGCGCGGGCTCTACCTTGAAATACTCCAGCGTATCGTTCATAAAGCCCATGTCCCATTTATAATCAAATCCCAGTCCCTGATAGGTAACCGGCGCTGTCACTTTCAAAAAGTCCGTCGAATCCTCGGCAACTAAAATACACTGTGGGAAACGCCGGTGCAGTCCGTAATTCAGTCTCTTGATAAAATTTACCGCACTCGTGTTGACACCACAGTCCGGATTGCCGCGCCAGTATATCATCCGGCTGATGGCATCCATCCGCAGCCCGTCAAAGTGAAATTCCTTCAGCCAGTAATAAGCGCTTGACTGCAGAAAGCTTGCAACCTCGCCCCTTGCATGATTAAAATTGTAGGTTCCCCATTCACTGATGGCAATATCCTTACTCGGGAATTCATAAAGCGCTGTTCCGTCAAACTTTCCAAGTCCGTAGGAATCAATTGCAAAATGAACCGGAACAAAATCAAGCAAAACACCAATCCCATTCTGATGGCAGAGATCAATGAGCTTTTTTAACTGATCCGGTCTGCCATAACGCCTTGTCGGTGCAAAAAATCCGGTGTTCTGATATCCCCAGGAACAGCTTGCCGGATGCTCCGATAACGGCATAAACTCCAGATACTGAAATCCGTTTTCTTTGAGATAGGCGATCAGTTCATCCGCCATTTCATCATAATCCTGCCCCTTACGAAAGCTTCCGGGATAACACTCATAAATATTCATCGGACGGTCATAGCACTTATCCCGCTGTTTCATCCATTCGTCATCCTCAAACCGGTAATCGGAAAGATCTTCAATCACAGAAGCAAATGCCGGCGGCATTTCCATTGCAAAACCATACGGATCACAGTGCTCTATCCGTTCACCACTCTGCGTACAGATCACATATTTATATAATTGTCCGACTTTTGCGCCCTTGATATAGGCCTGCCACACCCCTCTGTACTCACAGGGATACATATTGTATTCTTCCCATCCGGAAAAGTCACCGATCAGCTTTACATCTTTGGCATTTGGCGCATAAACCCGAAAAGAAACACCATCCGACTCCACGTGCGCCCCAAAATATGTATAGGCATCGAATGCTGTTCCTTTTAAAAATTCATCGTAATTCATAGTCCCCCAATCCATCGTCCCAACGTCCGGACGACTGATTTTCTTATGGCACGACCTGCTTCACAGCCATCATGCGTCGTAACTATCGTATTTTATCATTTTTTAAGATACCTTTTCAACAGATTATCTCCTGTATTGACAGTTTTTTCATGTTATTACACACATCAAACAGATTGTGGGTATTATTTATTGAAGTATCCCTACATTTTAAAAATAAGACCGGCCACAGCCCCACAGACCATCCAGAAAAAAGGATGTATTTTATTCAGTTTTTTCAAATTCATCGCCACAAAAAAGACGGCACATAAGATCAGCGGAAAAACCGGCAGCTGAAAGCTTCCATCCTTTGCGGTAAACAATGCCGTCTGGAAAATACCGTAAACCGCGGTTGCGATCAGACCGGTAACAACCGGACGGATCATGGCAAACGATGATTTTACATAAGGATTTTCATTGAATTTATCCAAAATCTTGGCAATGATCACAATAACGATCAGGCTCGGCAGTACCAAAGAAAAGGTTGCTACGATCCCACCTGTCAGCCCGGCTGCATGAAAGCCCGCATAGGTTGCCATGTTGATTCCGATCGGTCCGGGCGTACTCTCGCTGATGGCAAGCATATTGACCACATCCGCCTTTGTGTACCAGTCATGTCTGGACGGAATGTCCATCAGAAACGGAATTGTCGCCGGTCCTCCGCCCACAGCAAACAGTCCAATCTGAAAAAATTCTATAAATAATTGTATAAAAACGTTATCCATCTGTATCTCCATCCGCTTTTCGTTGTACTTAACAAGTCCTGTACGACACCCTTTTTACACAGAAAGCTTTCCTGTTTTGTATAAAACAATCCCCACAATACCGGCTAAAACCACCAAAAGCACCGTCGGTACCGGCGTAAACATGGCAAGCAAAAATCCGCCCACAGCCATTACTGCCGTGATTTTATCAACGATACTTTTTTTACCCATGGTGAGCACCGTATTTAACATCAGCGCGCATACGACCACCTTGATCCCGCCGACGGCATGTGCCACATAGGGATTATCCATAAACTGCTGGATAAACATGGCCAGAATAGAAACAATGATCAAAGACGGGCTGATCATTCCAAGTGTTGATACAATGGCTCCCGGTATGCCTTTTCTCTTGTATCCGACAAAGGTGGATACATTGACCGCGATGATCCCGGGAGTGCACTGTCCAACCGCATAATAGTTGAGCAGGTCATCCTCCTCTACCCAGTTCTTTTTCTGCACCAGTTCGTACTTTAACATCGGCAGCATGGTAAGCCCTCCGCCGAAGGTCAGCCCTCCGATCCGGAAGAAAGTTGTATACAGTTCCCAAAATTCACGCATTTTTATCACTCCTAGTCCGGGCAGCCGATCTGCGCCTGCCATTTGAACGTCAACTGAAATATCAATCAAAATATCAAAAAAACAATAATCAACAAATTTAACGATCCGATTGAAAGATGGAACAAAAACCGGTAAATACCTAATATATTGTCAGATTTCATGATCAGACGAAAAATCCAGGTAAGAAATATATCTTTCGCTAAAATCCGGTTCCATCGCCAGATTGATGATTTTCTTTTTAGGAAAATCAGAGACATTGGAAAATAGCTTATCTTTGATTACCAGCTTATCATATCCATATACTCTGGCTCCGGAAAGTGCCGTATTGCCGCATGCAAAGGTCTTTCCCCGGAAAGCATCCGGCAGCAGTCCGACACCAAAGGCGGCCTCAACATCCAGATAATACCCAAAACCGCCTGCTACGTAGACCTGTCCGATCTCCCAAAGCGCACAGCCAAAAGCTTCCGAAAGATAATCGATACCACACCGGACGGCTGCCTTTGCAAGCTGCATCCGGCGAATATGATCTTGTGTTATGTAAACTTGTTTTTTGTATTCAATGGCTACACCCTGCGCAAACCACTCATCCTGCAGGGTTCCATGACAATCTATCCTGTGTTCCTTTAAAAGCCGGTACAAAATTGCAACCACATCCGCGCCAAACAATCCGACATCTGCGATGGAATCAAAGGCTGAACCGGCGGCTGCCGATGTTGCTGCCATACGGTCAGAATCGAATAATACCATTTCGGCGTTTGTACCAAGATCTATTAAGAGCGTGGGACTGTTATTTGTTGTTGAACCAACAGCCAGAATACCACTAAAGATATCCCCGCCCACAAATGCACTGTAACCGGGCATAATATAAGTCTCAATTCCTGCAATTTCCGTCCGGACCTCGTCTAAACAAACGGCATCAAAAGGTGCCTTACTAAGCCCCTGCACGTCATATTCCATCAACAGGTGCACCATAGTTGTATTTGCTGCAATCACCATAAAAAGGACATCGTCACCTCCCAGCTTTTCCACGCCCTGGCAAAGCTGATCCCGTATGATATGGCTCAATTCTACCCGATGTCCGTGCTCCGATGCCTCCAGTCGGGAAATCACATCACTTCCAAACCGGTTTTGTGCGTTGACAGTTTTATAGGTTTCGATCACCTGTCCATCGGATGCAGAGACCTTCTGCATGACCAGTGTCGTCGTACCGATATCCGTCGTAATAAAATATTTCCCATCATACCCGTCTATCGGCTTCCATTTTATATCCGGCGCCTTGGAAACGGCATCTACCTTTCTTAGCTTGGGAACCTCAATCTCACAATCGGTATATAACCGGGAAAGACAGGCCAGACGATATCCCTGCCGCAATTCATCCGGTGAAAAAAAACGTCTTTCCTGCGCTGTCGGTAAGGGTGCTCCCTTCAAAAAACGCACCCTGCATTTGCCGCAGATTCCCTTACCTCCACAGTTTGCGGCAACCGGTATTCCTGCCTTCTGACATAACAAAAGTAAGCTTTCTCCCGATTCGAAAAAAAGCTTACTTTCTGATGTTTCATTTTCTGTTTTGATTACCAGTTGCAATTCAGACATCTTTCATCCCGCCTACAGAAATCTGTGCTTTATCTTACCTTATACAAACTGATTTCTGTCTCTGTTATAAACATAACCGATTGTAGCGAGTTTATCAAGTATTGTCTGCTTGTCAACATCCTCATCCTCGCATAAATCATCAAGTGAGGAATAAAAATCTCTCAGCTTTAAGTTGACATAACTCAAAATCATTACCGGGTCATTCGGCATCATATCCATATCTCCTTTTATCTGCCGGATGAGGAACCATTGTTTCCATCATTGTAATAATCAAAGAACTTCTGGATAAATTCATCGGCACTCTGTCCGTTCTGCTGTGAATCGCTGCCGCCATCACTGTTTCCATTGTCCTGATAGGTGCTCTCCTGATTCTGTGAAGCTGCTGTGTTGGTTGTCTGTGTCAGGGTAACAGATACGGTCTGTTCTTCATATCCACCGTCTTCTTTTGCACGCTGTATTACAACATCAACCGTTTCTCCGGCTTTATAGTATTGTAAGGTTGATTTTAAATCATCATAATCCGTAACACTCATTCCGTCAAATTGTGTGATGATATCACCTTTTTTAATACCGGCATTTGCTGCTGCACCGTTGTCCTGGATCTCTAATACATAAACACCCTGAGGAATATTGTACATTTCGGAAATATCCTGTGAAACATTCTGGCAGGAAATACCGAGATAGCCCTGTTCCTCTGTACCGACAATATCTCTTGTTTCACGGTTCATCAGATTTTCTAAAATCGGCTCAGCCGTATTGATCGGAATTGCATATCCCATGCCTTCTACAATCGTGGATGCAAACTTGGAGGAGTTGATACCGATCAGCTCACCTTTCATATTTAATAAGGCGCCGCCACTGTTACCGGGGTTGATGGCAGCATCGGTCTGAATTAACTTGGCTGTCATGCCGTCAATGGTCACTTCACGATCCTGTGCACTGACAATACCGGTTGTAACACTCTGTCCATAGCCTAATGCATTACCGATGGCTACGACCTGATCACCGACCTTAACATCGGATGAATTACCAATTTTGGCAATGCTGATGGATGATTTGATCTCATCTGATAAGTCGCTTAGCTGAACTGCGATGATACCCAGATCATTTTCAGCATCTGTACCTTTTACCTTTGCTTCGACAACTTTATTTTCATCATCGCCAAAGCATACGGAAATCTCGTTGGCATTGGCAACTACGTGGTTGTTGGTCGCGATCAAAAGCTCGGTATCATTCTGTCCAATGATAATACCGGAACCGGCACTTGTTGCTTCATACTGTCTGGTACCAAACATACTCTGTACTTCTTCAACACCCTTATTGGTGATGGATACAATGGAAGGCATGCAGCTTTCAGCGATCTGTGCAACGGTATATTCGCTTGCATCCTTATTCGAAACCGGATTGGCGGTTGCTTTATTACTTTCGGATGATGCATCCGTACTGTCTGTGGAAGTGTCTGCTGTTTCCGATGCCACAACCGTTTCACTGATCTGTGTATTGGCATTGGCGGCTGCGATCTTCTGATCAAAGCCGCTTGCTTTCATAACACCGATAAATACCAGTGACGCAGCCAGACCAAAGGCAACACCGCTTACCAACATCATGCCGAATTTACGGACTGTTGCGGGCATCTTTTTTGTTTTCTTGGTGTGATCATCTCCATGATCGCCACCATTCATATCAGGAGCAGCTCCATAATTTTGTGAAGAGCTGTCATATTCATAATAATTGTGATTTTCGTACATAGCTAAAACCTCTTTCCTGTTTCTTGATACTAATAAGATAACGTAGCTTTGTTATAAAAATATGGTAAAAATGTGTTTATTTTGTGAAATATGCAACAAGCAATACAGTCAGAAGAAGCAAACACAAAAACTGCCGTGGCAGGCGGAAGATATGATATCCTCCGGCCAGGACCACAGCAGTTTTCTCTCTTTTTATTTTAGGGTTGTCAGTTTTATCACGGCTTCCCGGCTATTGGTAGTCAGCCATGCAACCGATACCATTGATCAATCTTCCTTATGGGCAACCAGCTTATCACCGTCTACATCGATCACAATGTGATCACCCTGTCCGATCTGGTCGGCAAGGATCAGTTTGGCTGCGGCAGTTTCCACATATTTCTGGATATAACGTTTCAACGGTCTCGCACCATAAACAGGATCATAACCATGATCTACAATAAACTGTTTGGCAGCATCTGTACATGACAGATGTAAATCACGGTCACTCAGACGTTTATTCAGATCCGCAATGATCAGATCGATGATTCCGCTGATGTTATCCTTGGTAAGCGGCTTGAAGAGAATAGTCTCATCCAGACGATTTAAAAATTCCGGTCTGAAATGAGCTCTCAAATCATTCATGACAAGCTCTTCCGCTTCTTTGGATATCTCACCCTTTTCATCAATACCGTCAAGCAGATACTGTGCTCCGATATTGGAAGTCATGATCAGGATGGTATTTTTGAAATCGACGGTCCTGCCGAGTGAATCGGTAATACGTCCGTCATCCAATACCTGCAATAATACATTGAATACATCCGGATGTGCTTTTTCAATTTCATCAAACAGCACAACGGAATACGGTTTACGACGAACAGCCTCTGTCAACTGACCGCCTTCTTCATATCCGACATATCCGGGAGGCGCTCCGATCAGACGGGATACGGAATATTTTTCCATATACTCACTCATATCAAGTCTGACAATATTGCTTTCGTCATCAAACAGGCTCTGCGCAAGTGCCTTTGCAAGCTCTGTCTTGCCGACACCGGTGGGTCCCAAAAACAGGAATGAACCGATTGGCTTGGTCGGATCCTTGATACCGGCTTTAGAACGGATAATCGCTTCTGTGACCTTGGTCACACCTTCATCCTGGCCTACCACTCTCTTGTGAAGCTCTTCATCCAGATGTAAGGTCTTATTGCGTTCGCTTTCCGTTAATTTTGCTACCGGGATACCGGTCCAACGGGAAATGATCTTGGCAATCTCATCATCATCCACACTCTCGTGTACCAGACTGCGATTCTGCTTGCCTACCTTTGCTTCCTCTGCTTCCAGTTCTTTTTTCATCGCCGGCAGTTTGCCATAGCTAAGCTCTGCAGCTTTTTCCAGCTTGCCTTCTCTGGTTGCGATCTGAATCTCATTGTTGACAGCTTCAATATCCTCACGAAGCTTCTGTAATTTTTCAACGCTGGCTTTTTCATTTTCCCAGGTTGCCTTTTGCGATGCAAACTGTTCCTTTAATTCTGCCAGCTCTTTTTGTAAATCAGCCAGACGCTCAATGGAAAGCTTGTCGTCTTCCTTTTTAAGAGCCGTCTCCTCGATCTCCATCTGCATGATACGGCGGTTCAGCTCATCCAGCTCTGTCGGCATGGAGTCAAGCTCTGTCTTGATCAGGGCACAAGCCTCATCTACCAGGTCGATCGCCTTATCCGGCAGGAAACGGTCTGTGATATAACGGTTGGATAAAACAGCTGCGCTGACTAATGCGGTATCCAAAATCTTGACGCCGTGGAACACTTCATAACGGTCTTTTAATCCACGCAAAATGGAAATTGTATCTTCTACCGTCGGTTCATTGACCATAACCGGCTGGAAACGACGTTCCAAAGCCTGGTCTTTTTCAATGTACTGACGATACTCATCCAAAGTTGTGGCACCGATACAATGCAGTTCACCACGCGCCAACATCGGTTTTAACATATTGCCTGCATCCAGTGCGCCATCTGTTTTGCCCGCACCGACAATGGTATGCAGCTCATCAATAAACAAAATAATCTGTCCATCACTGTTTTTAACATCCTCAAGTACGGCTTTCAGACGTTCCTCAAACTCACCACGATATTTTGCTCCGGCAACCAGAGCACCCATATCCAGTGAAAAAATCTTTTTATCCTTTAAGCTGGCAGGTACATCGCCACGGACAATACGCTGTGCAAGTCCTTCGACAACGGCAGTTTTACCAACACCGGGCTCACCAATCAGCACCGGATTGTTTTTGGTCTTACGGGACAGAATTCGGATCACATTCCTGATCTCCGCATCACGGCCGATAACCGGATCAAGCTTCTGTCTCTTTGCTTTGTCTACCAGATCCTCCCCATATTTTTCCAAGGTATCATAGGTAGCCTCCGGATTGTCGCTGGTCACACGCTGATTGCCTCTGACAGTTGAAAGAGCCTGTAAAAACCGCTCCCTCGTAATGCCAAACTCCTGCATCATATCCTTGATGCCTTTGTTGGGATATTTTAATAAGGATAAGAACAAATGCTCGACGGAAACATATTCATCTCCCATAGCCTTTGCTTCATCTTCGGCTGATATCAACACTTTATTTAGGGACTGTCCGATATAAACCTGACCTCCCTGAACCTTAACTTTTTTCTCTATCAGCTGCTTTACGTAGTTTACATAATATTCTTTCTGAATATCCATCTTCTCAATGAGTTTTAAAATCAGACTATCTTCAATCGAAAGAAGGGATAATAACAAATGTTCCTCATCAATCTCCTGATTGCCGTAATCATAGGCCAATTTTTCACAACCATTGATAGCTTCAATCGATTTTTGCGTAAATTTTTGAAAATTCATATATAACACCCCTTTCAAAAAATGTATGTGTCAATCTGTGTCAACATAGGCTTCGACATACCATACAATCTGGTATCTCTCATGCTCTGGGTATGTTATAACGCAAAAATTAGCACTCGTCAAGAGAGAGTGCTAATAATTTTTCTAAAAATTCTATAAACTGATTTAACTTAATCGAATTTCTAATTTCATGTCCAGGCCCTCCGCAAGACGCTGCAGCGTTGCTATGGATGGATTGCCGATGCCTCTCTCTATTTTGCTGATTTCAGCCTGATATATCCCTGTCTTTTCTGATAGTTGTTTTTGTGTAATATGGGCATTTTGTCTCGCCAGGGCAAATTGATACGCAATGAGACGATTCATATCAGTCTCCTGACACACCTCAACTAATACTCCATTATCCCATACCACATCAGCATCCAGATCCAATTCGTCATTCCATGAAATGCCATAACCGCCGGTATCCACCTGTACCTGTTCAAATAAGGAAGGTTTGGACGTAAAAATACAAAATTGCGGGAACTGTTCAAACAGAGTGGTAACATTGTACTGCTTGACTTCCCCTCCGATAAACCGTGCCTCAATTATAAAATTGGGTAATGCCCTGACGCTTTCGATTCTATGATTCATAGTATGCTCTCCTATTTATCATCATATGATAACAACCTAAACTGCTGGTATTCCCACATATTTAACAATTCATCCTTGTGACAGGAAATAAAATGCCTGACCATTCTCTGCTCTTTCGATGAAAGATCTCCCTCAAACATTTCGCCATCCTCAAGCGAAAACATTCCGACACAATCACCATGGATAGCATGAATATGCGGTGGATTGTGCTCTTTTTGCCTTATATACATTTTGATATCCACGAATTGTTCCGCTGCAAAGCAGCTCCCACAATTCTCAAACATTCGAAATCCGCTGATTTACTGCGTAAATCGCTACTTTCTCATGTTTGGCGGGTCCCAAGTTCAAAAGTCTTATCGTGCAAGCACGAACGACTTTTTGACCTTTTGACCCTGATATCATTTTGATCGTAATACCATTAAATCTGGAAATAACCGGCACTGACAATTCACCTCTCTGGTTATATTATATAGGATATATCCTATATTGTCAATGTGCAATATTATTTTCCTTTAAAAATCTATCCAGCCATTCATTTATACTTTGCTACATTATAAAGAGGAACAAACGAAATCAGGAATCCAATACCATCCCATCCTTCCATTCGTGACTGTACCGCAGGTATTCCGATTCCGTATTTAAAAACGTCTCAGCATTTTTCGGAAGCAAAATCGGCTCAATCGTATGCTTCTGATAATCACACACATAAATCTTTTTGACACAGTTTAAAAACACCCAGTCAAACCGGTGCTCTTTTTCCTTCTGTGTATAACCCATATATTCAAATAAAGCTCCGGCATCAATATCATTTTCATCATTGGGATGCAAAAACAGATACAGACCATTGTATTTCATATGTGTATAATTGGTGTTTAGCTTTTCAAGTTTCCGGTCAAAACGGTATTTTGCCTTGGAAAGATAATCCTGCTTCACTTCCTGATCCGGCAGGATCGCCCAGAAACGTCCATTATAAAAATTCAATCGGTCTCCGTATTTTTCAAAAGCCATCTCCGGAATCTCCTCTTTCAGACAGCCCAGATATTTTTCAATAAAATCCTCTTCCTGTCCGTCATGCGGCAATAGTGCCTGACTGACCTCCAGTCCGAAATCCATCGTCTCGTTGATCCAGTCCGGCGATTCACTCTTGATAAAATGAGGCTTGTATTCCTTCCATAAATATTTTAAAGAGACCGCTGCATATATTTCGTTGAGCATTTTTTCATAAGCCATTTTGTCACCTGCCGTTTTTTAAACTTTGTTATTTGTATTTATCTGATATCGCCTGCACGATAAGACTTTTGAACTTACATCCAGTATAACAGATAAAACAGCGTTTGCACCAGTCCACCACAACATCTCCTTCTTATCTCCATCTTATTTCTATTTTCCACATATAACTTATTTCCATTTTCCATATGTAACTTGCTTTTCCGCCTATTTAATGATAAATATAATATGTTTGGGATTTGCGAAGGCCGCTTCGCAGCAGAGCAATTTACGGACATCAGGTCAGGGGCAGAATACCTTTTGATCCTGACATCATATTATAATAAAGTCCAAGGAGATCCTAAGACCATGAAAACAAAAACAAACAGACTTTTTTCCTTACTTCTCTGTGCAATGTTATCTGCAGCAATGGCTTTTACCATGACAGGCTGTAGCGGAAAAGATCATTCAGATGCTGCAACCGGGGAAGCTGTAACAGAAGAAACAATAACAGAATCAGACAACGATCAGACCGCCGAACCCGAAGACACAGACGCGCAGTCAGATAATACCGAGTCCACTGATTCACAGTCAGCTGATACGGCATCTGATGTCGAGGTGCTTGGCGAAGGTGAAACTGTGTTTACTTTCATCGTAACAGATGCCGATGGAAATGACACACAGTTCGAGATCCATACAGACAAGAAAACGGTAGGCGAGGCTTTATCAGATCTTGGACTGATTGCCGGCGAGGACAGCGAATACGGCCTTTATGTAAAAACTGTCAATGGTGTCACCGCTGACTATGACACAGACAAGACATACTGGGCTTTCTATGTAAACGGCGAGTATGCTCAGTCCGGTGTTGACACTACCGACGTTGTGGATGGAGATACCTATTCTTTCAAAATCAAAAAATAACAAAGGTTATAGAAATGAAACTTTCAACAAGGGAACTAACTGTATTTGCTATGCTGGGGGCACTGATGTATGCATCCAAGATGATCATAGAGGTTGCCCCCAACGTGCATCTGCTCGGCGTATTTACGGTTGCCTTCACAGTTGTATATCGTAAAAAAGCACTCTATCCCATTTACACCTATGTGTTATTAAATGGTATATTCTGCGGATTTGCCACATGGTGGCTTCCTTATCTCTATATATGGACGGTACTGTGGGGTGTTGTCATGTTGATCCCCAATCGCATACCGCGAAAAATAAAGCCCGTTATTTATATAATCTGTTGTTCCTTACATGGCTTTTTATTTGGCACGCTATACGCACCGGCTCAGGCTATTTTATATGGAATGGGCTTCAAAGCTACAATCGCCTGGATCATTGCCGGTCTGCCCTGGGATGCCATTCACGGAGTAAGCAATCTCGTCTGCGGCCTGCTGATCATGCCGATTGTAAAGATTCTGACATATCTTGAAAACCGTGCGGCTTTATAATCATTGTCTGTTGTCCGGTTTCCGCTTCAATCCTCTCAGATAATCCTTCACATCCTTCTGCGGTATCCGCGATTCCACCATCTTTTGCAGTGCACGGTTATAAGTCCTGTCATCCAGCATACAACCGGATAAAAAATCAAGTGTTTCTTTTTGATAACAGCAAAAGGCCTCTGCAAGCGTCCACGCGGCTGCCATAGAGGTATAATATGGCTGGAATTCCCGGTTCAGGGCATGAAAGATTTGTTCCAGATAAGTTCCCGGTGTCCGGGCCGGATGGCGGCAGTCCTCCATGGAAATCGTCCGCAGTCTCTTTTTCGTATTTCCGTTCTCATCACATTTTAAAAGATGCTGCATCATGATAATGATACCGACACGCGTGTCAAACTCCCGGTCTGAGTACAGATATTTCCGGATAAAATCCCAGGTTTTCTCTCGATCAGTCCTGAGAATGTCCATCTTGGAAAAAACACTGTCACACACCGACCAGTTATCAACACGCGGTATAAAATCCTCAATATAAGGAAGGATCTCATCCAACGGCTCTTTCACATAGCTTAGCATCATGCCACGGAGCATAATCTCTTCAAAATAAAGATCCTCTGTCTCCCATTCCTTTCTCCAGTTTTCCTTTGCAAGCTCTTTTGCTTTTTTTCTTAAAACAGGAAGTCTGACGCCGAGCATATTGATATCGCCCGGAGTCAGACTCTTCGAAAAATCCCTGTATTGTTCTTCTGCATGTTCAAATAAAAATGCTCTGACAGCTTCTCTCATATCTTCCGGTTTTCCTTCCATAAATAAACCTTCCACATAAGGTATGGCTTCATTATACCAAATCCATTTCATTAAAACTATGCATGTTATCCTTTTTCTTTTCCACAACCGGCTCTTCTATTTGCCGGGCCCGTAATTTCAGAATTGCCTCCATAATCTCATCACAGACATTCTGGTCATTATAAATTTCCTCAAAGTTCTGCACCTCATACAGACACATATTCCGGATTTTACGACTTAGCTTTGTCTTAAGATTATGCCCGGCCAGCTGAAACATAATTTCATGCTCCAACGGTTCTCCGTCGATCAGGAAAAACTGATAATTAAAATCGACAATCTTTGCCATTCCTCTTCCTGATGCGGAAGCATAGGAAAGTGTATTGTGTATTTCAATTCTGGGAAAATACCGCTTCAACCGGAATACCGGCACACTTCTGCGTCCGATATTGGTACTCAGGTCATCATAGATGCCTGTCTTTTTCTGCAGTCCCTGTGGCTTTGTCGGAATTCTGTCATAACAGATTCCCAAAAGATTGTCATAACCTCTTTCACTTTTAAATCCGATAAATTCCATGGTATAGAGCCACGGTTTTTCCCTGCTTTTCTCTTCTTTTGTAAATTTTATCTCACACATCATTTCCGCATGGTAATTTCTGTCCTGTATCTCCAGACTGACACCGGATTTTTCATACACATTCAATAAATGCGGCTCATCCATATAAATAGCAGCACCGGTTTCCGAAATATCCCTGGTCATACACGGATAGTCCTTTCCGTTAACATGAAGTACCGCCGGCAGCTGTACCTCAACACGTTCTGATTTCCGATAGGTCTTCCTTCCACTGATAAAAAACAGACACATTACCATATTATACAGATTCACAATAAGCCAGAACAATACGACGATCGGTCCCATGGAACCGCTGTCAAACATGATCTTTATACAGTTGATGATACCAATAACGGAAAGAACGATCAGCAGAACAAACGGCATCTGATATACCAGCTTTCCTGATGCATCCTCCTCCACACTTCCCTTATTGGTAACCTTGAATTTTTTGAGGGATATTCCAAAGGTTTCCAGCAAAACAGGTAAGAGCATATACGGGAAAAGCGCATATTCATAAATAGAGGTCCATTTGGTGTTGCGGATATTGTTGCTCAGCCGCTTTAAGCTGATATTGCTCGTCACATACATCGGAAGCCAGAATATCAGTACCTCCGGAAGCGAACAGCGGAAAATCATATAACCAAACACCGCATATAAAATCGGTGACATAATATAAAAGAACCGCTTTATTGGCGCATACCAGTACCATATAGAGGCCCAGTAATTCATCTTCTGCCCAAAGGACAGATCCTTTGATGTAAAAATATGCATCTTCCTGCCTGTTGAAATAACGCCTCTTGCCCAGCGGACTCTCTGTTGGATCAGATTCTGCAGCTCATTGGCACTCATTCCGGATGCCAGTACTTTTCCAAGACCAAGTGATACATAACCCTTTTTCTGTATCAGAAGTCCGGTCGCAAAATCCTCCGTGATCGCATCCATGTAAAATCCGCCGATATCATTGAGTGCCTCCCTGCTGATAATCGTGTTGGAGCCTCCGTAAATACAGCTGTTTGTCCTTGTACGTGCCACCTCAATATCTCGGTAAAAATAATCCTGTTCATTGGGAATCTTCTGTTCGGAATGCAGATTGAACTGGAACAGATCCAGATCATAAAAGGCCTGTGGTGTCTGGATAAATCCAAGCTTTACCTGATCCTCCGGTTTTTTATCCTTGTTTCGCAGCTCCGCGTCTACACAATAGGGTATGGTTTCCATCAAAAAACAGCTTTGCGGAAGCATGTCTGCATCCAGGGTAAGAATATATGGAGAATGGGAATGCGCCAGGGCATTGTTTAAGTTTCCGGCCTTCTGTCCTTCGTGTGTCTCACGGTCCAGATAATGGACTCCAAGCTGCAATGCAAGCATTTTCATTGTTTCGCGATGACCATCATCACACAGATAGATATGTACCTTGTTTTTATCCGGATATTCCATCCGTTTGCAGGCACAGATCGTCTTTGCCAAAAGGACAATATCTTCATTATAAGTGGAGATAAACACATCCACATCCGGGAACAGCTCTAACGGCACATCCGGCTTTGGATAATCCCTGGTATTGTACATATTGGCATAATGCACCAGTGCCTCCACCATACCGAGTGTCTCCACGATCAACAGGGCTATGCCGACAAACACGGAAATAAACCCGTAACCAAAGGGGATCGTAAAGAAAATACGCCACATCAGATATATAATGGTGCAGAGAATATTCAGGGCAAACCACCATTTGTTGCTCCAGTCCCATATCAAATTTTTAAGATCTGTTTTCACAGTCTGTTTCATTCCGGCTTTCTCCATTTAATACTTTTATTTCTCTGCTGCACCATCGGCTGTATCCTCCCGGAAAAACTGAAAAGCGTCATCTCCAATGTTGTATGGATACATTTCGATGATAATACAATCAAAACGGTTGTTTTTTATATAGCTTTCAATATCCAGCTCATCCATATTTTCCAGCGACCACATGGCATCGATCTCTCCACACATAGGGGTCAGAAAGGAAATAACCGGCGAAAAATAAGAGTCACGTATCATGAAAATATGCTTTCCGTCCGGATTGGAATGGTTCACGATCTTTTCATAGCTTCTAAGACCGTTCAGATACAGGGAATACTGCGAGTCAGAATAAATATCCGTATTTTCCAAAACCTCCGGCAAAATCAGGGTGCCGATAATATCTCCGTCCTTATTGGTGTACTGTCCGTTTTCCTCCAGATAGGTACGGGCAATATTCATATGGAACCTGGGATAATAAGCAACCATGTCATCCAGTCCGGAATAATTTTTACCGGTTGCGCGTCCCATGGAGCCAAGCATACCCTGTCTGTATATCTTTGTCTCAAACTGACTTTTCGTCAGATATTGATCCGTATCCAGTTCATAACCATATTTTTCATTGAGGATATCGGCTAAAACCTCTGTCGCATAAAAGGCCGCCGGTATTGTCCAGTGATGATCTGTTTTAAAAAAAGCTTCCTCATATGGAACTTCCTCATTGGGCAGATACTTATTCAAATCAAGTGTATCCACACCAAGACGGTTTAAATAAAATAGTGTCTCATCCACAACCACCTGCGGATCATTGACAGGCATATCTTCACTGTAAAACTCAGTCTGTCCCGGCACATACTTGGACGGTGCCACCACAAATAAAACATCTGTCCCAAACTGTGACACATAATCCTTTAACCGTTTCACACGCATTGCATATTCAAAATAATCATTTTCATCATCCTGATAAAAAGCTGAATAATGCAGACTTCCGGTCTCATCCTTGATATAGGCAAAATTGTTGATCTCTTTTTTATCCAAAGCCTTCTGCACGGCGCCGAAGTATTCAATGTACTTCATACGGCCCTCGATATTTTCCTCCATCGTATTTTGCAGCGTGGCAACCTCGGTCTGCAGCTCATTGGGATTGTCGGCAGTTTCCTTTCGGAAGGTTCCTAATGCATCCTTGAGTGCATCGCGGTTTAGCATGGCGCTGTATATGGAGTATATCAGGATAAAGGCAATGAAAATAACGGAGAAAATGCGCTTTCGCATGAAGTATGCGTTTTTTATTAAATTATGTTTTAATTTCTCGAGTATTACTTTCATGGTTTCCTTTTGATTATTTATGTTGGTTTTTAAAAATTAAGAGCCATCAATTCGCAAAATCGTTGCTTCGCAACTTTCCTTTTGCTCATTCTGTCTTTTCGCCAGATAGCATCCAAATATTTTGATCCTGCAAGCAAGCTTGCGTCTCAAAATCTTTGGATACTGCCTGGCTCTTAATTTTTAAAAGTTAAAATATATAAATGGATTGTAGCTGCCGGCGGAGAGGTATCCGACGGACAGTAAAAACAGTGCCATAAGCACGATTGGATAAATGATCGTCATAATCACATTGGCGGCTTTCGTGCGGTGATTGTACAGATACTCATTGGCTTTTCTGGCAATCGGTGTCGCAAAGATACATCCGGCTAAGAGGAAAATCCAGTTTTCTTTCAGGATGATGCATGCCAGCCCGCTGTAAAAGCCGTTGCGGTTTAGTCCAAACATATTTAAGATAAAGCGCCCCGCCTGATACAGATCATCCGCCCGGAATAAGACCCATGCCAGATTGACAATAAACAACGTATATAAATGCTTCATCCAGTTATACTTCATTTTGTCCGTATACCGAAAAAACCGTTCGGCAAGCTGAACCACAAAGTACAGAAGCCCCCAAAGGATAAACGTCCAGTTGGCGCCATGCCAGATACCGGTCAAGAGCCATACGATAAACATATTGCGCACCATAAAGTCCCGGTTTTCCATGCGGCTTCCGCCAAGCGGAAAATAAACATATTCTCGAAACCAGTCGGTCAGGGATATATGCCACCGCTTCCAGAAATCCTGGATTGAGGTCGCAATGTACGGATAGTTGAAGTTTTCACCAAATTTAAAGCCAAAGCACAGCGCCAGTCCGATCGCCATGTCCGAATAAGCAGAAAAATCATAATAAATCTGCAAGGTATAGGCTATGCTTCCAAGCCATGCGAGCATGGCCGGAACCGCATACTGATCGGTGCCGACCGCAGACCATGAAAAGACATTGTCGGCAATCCCTGCAAAACAGTTCGCTAACAGCACCTTTTTTATAACACCGGCCACAAACCTGCTCATACCAAGTGCCACCTTATCAAAAGTAACCTTTCTTGTCCGGATATCCGCTGCAATCGTCTTGTACTGGATGATCGGGCCAGCAATCAGCTGTGGAAAAAACGAAATATAAAGTCCTACATAAAACGGATTTTCAGCCTTTACAATCCCTTTGTAGACATCAATCACATAAGATAACGCCTGAAATGTAAAGAAAGAAATACCGATTGGCAGTGCTATGGAGATTTGCGGTGTGGAAAACAGGTCCGAAAACATGCCGGATACAAAGCCAAGGTATTTGAACACAAATAAAATGCCCAGGTTCACCACAACCGTCATAATCAGAAAGAACTTTCTTTTTTTCTTTTTCCCAACTGATACAAGATACCCCATCAGGGAATTGAACAGAATGGAAAAAAGCAGCAGCAGAACATTTTTCGGCTCTCCCCACGCATAAAACACCAGACTTGCCACAAGCAGCACAATATTCTGCAGGGTACGCGAAAATGAACAGATAAAATATAAAATTAATGTAATTGGAAAGAAATAAAACAAAAAAATGATACTGGAAAATACCATCTGTACTTCTCCTACTTACTTGTATGCCTACATTGTCTATTTTCGATTAATAAGGATCGACGGTATAAAAAACAGTGCCCCCAGAATAAATAAGAACACACCGATATTTCCCTTAAATCCGCTTGTCACCGTGGTTTCATCATAAAGGTCTGTCAGACGCAACTGGATCACCTTTCCGTGATTGCTCAAATAGACCTTTATATTGTAAATTTCCTGATCATAATTATCATTGAACCGGCTGATGACCTCTCCGTGATATTTATAATCATCCAGATGATAATTGCCGCGATTGTCATCGGAGCTGTCATAATAATCTGCTGCCCACCGGTACCATTCCCTGGCTCTTGCCGATTTCAGATATGCTTCCGTTTCATCGATCATGGCAAACATATATTGATCATTAAGATAATTTTTCCGCAAAAAAGCATACCGGTTTTTCAACGCATCAATAAAAGCCGTATCCTTGCAAAGCTCTGAGAAAAAGTCTTTTTCCTGCATTGCAAGCGTATCCGGATCCGTCTCCCCGACCACGGAATTATTCATGGCCTGGTCAAAATCCCAAACCGGTCCGATCTTCAACAGTCCTCCCTCATTTTTATACATATAGGTAGAATGTTCGCCGGCGTCATAATTGCCAAAATATTCATTGATCAGAAAATAATCCAAAAATGTATCGGTATCAATATACTTTCCGTATTGCTTGAAAACACTGTCCTTTTGCGAATATAAGATCTGCTCGATCTTTGAAAAATCACGCTGGATGTAGTCGATATTTTTCTCCGTCTGCTTTTTGATACCCGGATATTTCAGACCGATCCACTCATCGTCCAGCCCCTCGATCCTGCCATAGGTCTCAAGCATCGTATCAAACTTCGTAAAACGGTCTCTTCGGACTAAATAGGATGTATAGGGATTTTTCACATTGCTTTCTTTGATATCGACCCGATACGGCGACTGTTTTACGGTATCCATCATCAGATACACACCCTGATACACATATTCACCGTTTTCTTTGATAAAAACCTCGCAGAAACAGCTTCTGGGCGCAAATTCCATGATATGGGCTGCCGTCCGGTATGCAATGTAGTTACGGATCATGCTTTTATCCGCCATGCTTCCGTTTAGGATCCATTCATCATCCACATCCATGCCAAATACATTCTGCTCGTTTTTTTCACCGTTTTCGTCCACAAGCTTAATTGCGTACTGCGACTTATCAAAGGACATGGAGGTGTGTCCCCTTTTTTTGATGCGGATCTGACTGTTGAGCACCGGCAGATCCGAAAGGGAATTATCGCCGTTTTCATTTTGGTACAGACTGATCGTGCCTCCGATCCATGGTTCTACTCCCTCATTGACGATCTCATCCGTTTCCGTAAAAGTCTTGTATTCCGGCAGCTCTCCATCCATTTCCAGAACCACCAGGGGCAGGTTGGATGAAAAATCTTCGGATGCCGTAAAATCATCGCTTATATACTTAAGCGGATCGTCACTGCTCTCATCTGCCTTAAGCTCCTGATAATACAGATAGGAAGATGTATTTTCACCTGTCCGGATCTCGTCATCAAATTTCAGATAGGACAGTCCCAATATTAAGATACAGACCGATATGATGCATAAAAGCAGTTTTTTTACATCGGTAACCATAAATACCTCTTTTCCTATCAGCCGGAAATCTCGTCATCCTGACACACAATGCTGATGCTGTTAATGCCCTCAATTCCATTAAGCTTTTCTTCCAGCGAACCGTTCTTTTTCTCGCATTTCTTTAAATAAACGGAAGAAGTCTCAAAAATACTCTCTCCGTCTGCACCAAAATCCACATTATGCACACGTCTGACAGCCCTGTGCTCCAAAACAAGCTGCAATGTTTTTTCTGCCTCAAGCAAGGGACCTGCGCCACCGCGGATAATGATCAGGGTACGATCCGTATTTCTGACAAATCCAAATAAGATCAGGAATAAAAAGATCACAACCGATCCCAGCAGAGCGATCAGATAATCGGAAACACCGCAGCAGATTCCGACTGCCACTGACCAGAAAATATAAATCGTGTCTCTCGGATCCTTGATCGCCGTACGGAAACGCACGATGGAAAGCGCGCCGACCATACCAAGGGAAAGTGAAATATTGTTGCCGATGACACACATGACCATCGTCGTTACCAGGGTTACCATGACCAGGGAAATGTTGAAACGCTCACTGTAAACCGTCCCGCTATGTGTTGCGCGGTATGCAATATAAATAAGTGCTCCGATCAATAAAGCTGCGATCAGATTGATTACCACGTCGGTAATCGTAACTGCTCCTTCTCCCTGACTTTGAATCAGATTGTATAATGTTTCTTTCATATCACATGCCTCCTCCTTGTCTTAAAAGCATCCTCGATCTTCCATATTTACTAAAGGATGTCTGTATTCCCGTTTTATAACTCAATGCCTTCTTGATATTGCTTATCAAAAAGCCGTCATATTTGACCTCCAGCGTGATCTCATCCGGTTTTGCAAGCGGATAGAGCCGCGCATTTTTATCAAACAATGAAAAGCTGCTCTCGCTGCAACGCAGATTGCTGTCAAATGTGATTCGCGTATTGTTGTCCGGCACATAGTAGGCAAAACGATCATATTCAACCATGCATTTGGGCCGATACACATCCATTTGCATGATCAGATACAGATTTTGCGAAAGCGGATCCTTATTTTCCTTCAAAAACTGATACTTGCCTTTTATAAGACTCTCTGCCTCTTCCCTTGTCAATACAAGCGACCGCTTCCTCTGCGATCCGTTCCGCTTTTCCTTAAGCTCCAGCTTTGCAAAGTCTGCATCCGGATCATAGATACGCAGCCTTATCTTTTTCCGGTCATCCACGCCATCTTCTTTTTGGAAATAATCCTTATTGTACAGGGAATCAAAATAAACAGATCGGACCACATAACCATCACGGCCATTGTGTTCATCCTCCTTCATGTACACCGCCAGTCTCTGCTTTATGATCCTGGCATGCACAGGGTCTGTCATATACTTTTTTTCAACCCGCTTTACATCTAAAATCATTTATTTAATCCTCTTTTAACTTTTGATTATATTCATCATTCTATTTTAATTTTATACAGTCTTATCATCTGTTTTTCTTACTTCCGTCGTATCATTTTCATCCGCTCTTTTTAATCGAAGCAAATCGTCATAGGTGTGAAATATGATCTGCTCATCCTTCCGGATATATTGCAGATATGTGCCAAGCAGGGCAAGCAGACCGAAAATCGTAATACAGATCCGGATATCGACCGCAAACCAAAGATAAATCAGGCAGGAAAACAATCCGGCCCCGATCACCGGCATGATCCAGAACTGCTTTTTTTGCAAAATCCGGTACAAACGGTCTCTTTTGATCAGATCCCTTATAATCATCAGAATGATCTGCATCAATCCAAGTCCGAGAAATGCAAACAGTCCGAAAAACAGCATCAACGCCATAAACGACGCATTGACCTCTTCTCCCATCTTCATACCGATAAAACCGCAAAAGAGTGCTGAACCAATAAACAAAGCATTCCTCAAAAGTCTGGCTCCCACAATGCATAAAAGCACACAAAGCACCAGTGTACACACCCTTAAAAGCGGATATACCACCTCCGGGCGAAAGGAAAACCAGATAACACGCTCCCATTTAGGATATTCATGCAGCTCATACAAATATTCTCCGGTTTCATCCGACCATGTCGGTGCCTCTACAACTGTCACTGTATTCAGGCTGGCATTGCAGTCATCATCATTTTGCATCAAAAGGTAAACTCCGACCGGAAGCTTGCCGACCTCGCCCATTCCCTTTTTGCATTGGATTGTAGCCGTCGGTTTTATTCTTTCTTCTTTGATATAAGAGGCAACCGCATTTCCCATATCGGCAATTTCCGATTTGCTGGAAAGCTTGCGGTAAGGCGTGAGCGAAAGCGCCTCGTAGGTCTTTGTATACAAAAACTCTCCATCCCGGTATTCTGCGATCTGATAAACATCAATTTCCAGAAACCGCGATTCATTCTGTAAATCCACTGAAATTGTCACACTCTCGTCCGTTTTAATATCCGGTCTGTCCTGAAGTGTTTTCGCCTCAGTTCTTATTACGAAAAAAAGACATAAAATAATTATTAAAAAAGAGACCCCAACGGCTAGAGTCCCCCTTTTTTTATATTGAAAACTACTCATTTATAATCCCTCATATATGAAATTATTACCCCAAAACTATTCTGTAGTAGAATACCGTGCCCGAGCAAAAAAATCAATATGCAATTTTTTATAAAAAATTTTTTATATTTTTTTCTTTCAAAGACAAATTTCACAATTAGCATGCCAAAATCCGCCTTATATGATGTCACCTTACCACGTATATCAGGATCCGCTGCCATCATACCGCGATGCGCCGCGCATCCACATCTTATAGCTTAAGTAAAAAAACACCACTCCGATAACCGGTGACAGCCATGACAGTATCGGTACCTCATTTGGTCTTAAAATGACAAGACTAGGATAATACGCGATAAACGCAACCGGCAGAAGAAAGGTAAACAAAAACCGGAACACCGTATTGTAGATCGTAACCGGATATTTGGCGTAATCCTTCAACTTCAGCGACAGATCCAGAATATAAAACGAATTTTCAATCCAGAAGCAGGTTGCCGCCGCGGCATTCTGCATCGCCATCATAAAAAGAGATGCGGTGACCAAAAATACGATCAGCTTTACAATCGCCACAAATGTTACCGGAATTGCCAGATGATGCCAGGAATAACAGATCGTCCCAATTCCAAACGCCAACTGTCCCAGTCCTTTTACATCAAAGACCTCCGATTCATAATAGAAAAAGAGATTGATCGGACGGAAGCAGTATTTGACAAAGTCGCCGTCAAATACATAGCGTCTCAAATTCCAGTTGTTGTCCAAAAGACACTGTGTCGGCGTGATGGAGATCAAGGAAAAGCCATATAAAAACAGCATTTCATAATACCCCCATCCGTTGATATTGGGAAATTTGCTGAACATCAGCCAGAATGCGGCAAATCCAACGATGTTGGTTGCGATCATCCCAAGTGTGGAAATCACAAAATCCGCCCGGTAGCTCATCTTGCTTTTGATATCCTGCGTGATAATCTTAAAATAAATTTTAAAATAAAAGGCAAGGCCCCTCTTTTTTACTTCCATATTTAACCCCCATTTACCGTTACCTGTTTTATGGATACCTTCCAGAACAGGCGGCTTATCACAGACATAAGAACAACCCATAAAAACGAAATTGCAAGCTTTGTCATAACCATGTTTTTATCAGTTCCATCGCTTAACAATAAGGTAAGCGGTGTGTCATAGATTGCCCGAAACGGCAGATAATCGATCACAGTTCGAAGCTTATCCGGAAAAAATGCCAACGGTATCGTGGCACCGGATAACAGGGTCACGACAGCCTGTTTCATGATATTGATGCCCCAGATCGACTCCGTATACAGGCAGATGGTTCCAACAATAAAATCAATTTCATAGTTAATGATGACTGCCAGAATAACAGCAAGTAAAAAATACAATAAGTTGATACCCAGCGCGATCGTCCCCTTTGTCACCAAAAGCACAATGATAAAGGTCGGAATAAACGTAAATACAAAATTGACAACAAAGCTTCCGGAAACACTCCAGAACAAATAGTTGCGGTACTCCATGGGACGGATGAGATTGAGGGCGATCTTGCCACTCTGGATATCCCTTCCCATCTCCCAGACAATGTACATTTCCATAAAGTTGAAAAGCGCCGTTGCCAATACCAGATAGATCATGGTCGTTTCAAACGTCATGCCATTGACCACATCACTGCCGGATGATGCAAATATCGCCTTCCAGACAAAATAGATCAGCGTCAGGTACAACAGATTTCCGAAGACCATCACAGCCAAGGACATCCGGTAATTGATACATTCGATAATTCCGGCTCTTGTCAGCGCCAGATATTTTTTAAACCGGTTCATCATACGCCCTCCCTGTAGATTTTTTTGATAACATCCTCCGTAGAAATTTCTTCCAACTGCATATCCTTGATCTCATGCTTTTCCTGGACCATTTCCAACACATTCAGCACCTTGATCTGCTCTTCATTGATCAGAATGGAGATCCATTCATCATCATGTGAGATCCGCACATCCGTTCCGGCAAGCTCTTTTTCAAGATGTTCCTCTACCTCTTTCATATCCTCGCCGGGTCTGATCTTCAAGGTACGATAGGATCCGAAAAACTGGCGCAGATGCTGGATGTCATTGTCATAAAGCATCTTGCCCTTATCGATGATAACAATCCTTTCACACAGCGCATCTACGTCTCCCATATCATGGGTCGTTAAAATAACAGTTGTGTTTTTTTGTTTATTCAGTTCCAGGATCAGTTCGCGGATCCTGCTTTTCATGGCTACATCCAGGCCGATTGTGGGTTCATCTAAAAATACAACCTTGGGATTGTGCAAAAATGCTGCCAGAATATCACTCAGAGTACGTTGTCCCAAAGACATCTGACGCACAGGCTTATGTAAAATCTCATCAAAATTGACCAGCCCGCCGTAAAGCTCCATCATATCATCATAATCCTTTTGCGGGATCTGATAGATATCCTTTAAAAGCTTAAACGATTCGACAAGCGGCAGTGCCCACCATAGCTGCGAACGCTGTCCGAATACAACACCGATCTCCTGCGAATTGGCTGTACGGTTTTTGTACGGTATCCTTCCATTGACCATCAATTCTCCGCTTGTCGGCTCCAATACCCCGGTCATCATCTTGATCGTGGTGGACTTTCCGGCTCCGTTTGGACCTAAGAATCCGACAATCTCCCCCTGTCCGACCGACAGTGAAATGTCATCAACCGCCCGGATGATCTTATAGTCTCTTGAGAAAAGATCCTGAAAGCTTCCCTTCAGACCTTCTCTTCTGTTTAATACCTTAAATTCTTTGGTAATATTTTTTAGTTCGATCATCTTCTCCATATATTATTTTCGCAGCCGATATGTCTATCTGCTGCACTCTCCTTTTCTTTTGTGTTTTGGTGTTTTTGTGTTTCACCTGTTTTGATTTTCTTATATGTTGTTCTATTTTTCCGATATGTATTCCAGTTTTTCGATTGTATTATGGATTTCCGATTGTGTTCTGACTTTTCGATTGTATTCTGATATTCCGTTTGTATTCTGATTTTCCGGTTGTATTCTGGGTTTTGATTTATCCTTCTATCCACTCCTAAAGGCAGCAATATATTGCATTGTCCTTCATTTCTAAATAAATTACGAAATTCGTCTTATTCAGCAAATTTAAATCGCACTTTAATTTTTCAACCGTTTCAAATATACTTTGCTTAAAAACACACAGATCACAAATGATACCACAAATGATACCGGCTGTGCTTCCTGTATTCCATCCATCCCTCTGATCCGTGCAAATAAAAGCAACGTTGGAATAAAGACCAGTCCGCTTCTTAGGCTGGAACCGAAACTTGCCAAAAGCTTCGCTCCCGTACTTTGAAATCCCATTTCAACCATCATGGTAAGCGGCACAAATAACATTCCGATACTCATCAGATGCAAAGCTCTGATACCCAATGCCACAACATTCGCATCATCTCTTAAAAGCCGAATCAACTGTGGAGCAAATCCATACATCGGTATCATTAAGATCGCAAGTACAATTTCTTCCAGAACAAGCGCGGTCCAAAATCCTCTTCTGACACGCTCCTTTTTTCCCGCTCCGTAATTAAAGCTGCTGATCGGCTGAAATCCCTGTCCAATTCCGATTGCAACCGCCATCGGGAAAAAGCTGATACGTGATACGATACTCATTGCCGCAACCGCTTCATCTCCATAAATACCGGAGCAGCCGTTTAATAACATCGTCGCCACGCTGTTTAATCCCTGACGCAAAAGACTTGGAAATCCGGTAGCCATAATCTCAAAGAATGTCCCGGCTTTTTTGGAAATATACCGGAATGCGATCTTGGTCTCCGTTTTTCCGGATAAAAACATAAACAATAAAATTCCAAAGCTGAAAAGCTGTGAAACTGCCGTTGCAATACCGGCTCCCGCAATACCGAGCTTCAATCCAAACATCAACACTGCATCCAGCCCGATATTGACCACAGCACCACTCATCATACCAACAGTTCCGAACTTAGCCTTTCCTTCATATCGCAACAGATTGTTCATGGTAAGACTGGAAGTAAAAAACGGCGCCGCCAGTGCAATGTATGTGATGTAAGTCTTTGCGTATGGCGCAATCGTATCGGTGCTTCCCAGAATGACCAGAATGGGACGCATAAATACAAATGTCAGAGCAGACATCAATAATCCGATTGAAAAAGATAAAAAGAAGCCGGTTGAGGTATATTCTATTGCCTCATCCAGTTTTTGTGCTCCAAGCCTCCGGGACATGATACTCCCGGCTCCCTGTCCGCACATAAATGCAACCGCCTGCAAGATTGCCATAAACCCAAAGACAACTCCGGTCGCTCCACTCTGACTGGTTCCCAGTGTTCCTACAAATGCGGTATCAACCAGATTGTAGATATTGGTAACCATCATACTGATGATGGTGGGAATCGCCAGCTTTACTAAAAGCTTTTCAACCGGTTCCGTTGTCATTTTTATAAATTGTTGTTGTTGGTCTTGTTGTTGCTGTTGTTGCTGCTGTTGCTTCTGTTGTTGCTTCTGTTGTTCCTGGTTTTTGCTCTGTTTCTTCAGACCTTGTTGTTTCTTCTTTTCTTCCAGCCGTTGTCTATTTTGCTGTTGCTCTTCCATAATGATTCACCACAAATGTTTACTGCCCATTATATAGTCTATGCATTTCTTTTCCGAATGACAAATATGCAGCAAACATGCATCCCAGCATGCCTTTTTTCATACCATCCATTTAGTATGCCAATTCTACATATTTCCGGCAATTATTTCATCGACTTTTACCTGTTTCTTTTGTTTTCGGCATGCTTTTTCTCGTTTTCTTCATTTTAGCATGCCTGCTTCTTCTGCCCCTGGCATACTTTTTCGCGTTTTTCGCATTTTAGCATGCCTGCTTCTTCTGCCCTGGCATGCTTTTTCGCGTTTTTCGCATTTTAGCATGCCTGTCTCTTCTGCCCTGGCATGCTTTTTCGCGTTTTCTGCATTTTAGCATGCCTGTTTCTTCTGCCCCTGGCATGCTTTTTCACGTTTTCTGCATTTTAGCATGCCTTTTTCCTAATATTAATAACAAATACCCAGCCATCCAATACCTGCTTCTCTTATTTTCGGCATGTCTTTTTCCATTTTCCACACTTTAGCATGTCTATACCTTCTATCCTCGGCATGCTTTTTGCATAAATATCTAATAAAGCATGCCAATTTCCTTTTACGAATACAAAAATCCCTATTAATATCCCTACAATGCCTTTTCATAACAATAAAAAGGCTGCTCATACATAAAAACTTCCCCAACCTGCTGGAAATTCAGATGACTATATGCCCGGAGAGCCTTGATATTGTGCTTGTTGACTAAAAAATGGATGCTCTTATATCCACGCTTTTTGATCTCTTCCATTGCAAAGCCAAGCATCTTTTGTGCCAGTCCCTGATTTTGATAATCCGGACGTACAGCAAGTCTTGCGGCTTCCTTTCCTGGTGCCAGCTCCTTTGACCACTGTGGAAGCTTATCCACATTTTCATCCTCGTCAATGGATACTGCGGCAATAATTTCTCCGGCATCATTTCTTAAGATAAGCAGAGCTTGATTTGAAAGATCCATATCAATCTCTTTTTCCCCCGGATAATGCTCGTCCCATGGGCAGAACTGACGGCCAAGCTGGGCCTTATACAAGCCTAATATTTCCTGTTTATCCTTTTCACATGCCAGTTCATATTTCTCATTCATAATTCCTGCTTCTCCCTAATCACATAATCTTCATCATTCCGCATTTCTCAAGCATCCTGATTTTATTTTCCTATTGATTTGTATCAAGTTTCACGCCGGCATCATTTACTGATGTGCGATAAAGAAGTAATAGAAGTGTAAAAAATTTTGCCGTTCCTA
>OIYP01000332.1_pt1 | contig 32063 bp, 33 predicted proteins | sample 1588261 | NCBI WGS metagenome assembly OIYP01 (sample SAMN03283293) | human gut metagenome | biome: human-associated habitat; material: feces | host: Homo sapiens | place: Peru | collected 2012
CCTATGACCCTCTGCTTGTAAGGCAGATGCTCTCCCAGCTGAGCTAAGCTTCCATATTTCTTAGGTTTTCGTTGCTTGTGTTTCACAACATGATATATTATACACTAAGATCCCGCATATGTCAACACTTTTTTGCAAAAAAAAATCACTTTGTATACTTGCACAATGAAATTTGCGTTATCAACAATGCAGATTGTGCTATTTTTATAAATACTGCGTGCGAATTTCTCTATTAACATTTTTTCTTTTATAATGTATAATAATATTAAAGAAAATTATAGGAGGAAGTTTTCATGGATATTTCAGTAATATTGGCTGACATCGACTCAGCGTATTCATCAATACAGATTGTCAGGATATTGGTATGGATAGTTGTGGGCATTGTTATCGGCAATAAGGCTAAGGATGCGGGGCTTTCATTCGCACCTTACTTCCTGCTGACATGGCTGCTGGGGCTTATCGGTCTTGTCATCTCGCTTATTCTGATAAACAATAAGAAAAATTCTTACAACCCGTACAACCGGTTCAGCCAGTACCAAAATCCTAATCAGTATAATCAGTACCAAAATCAGTATGATCCCAATCAGAACCAGTATAACCAGTACGGTCAGAACGGACAGTATAACCAGTATGGTCAGGGTCAGTACAACCAGTACGGTCAGCAGGGCTATTATCAGCAGAACCCTTATCAGAACGCACAGGCTCTGCAGTTCCACACCTGCCAGCATTGCGGCAATAAGCAGAAAGAGGGCGGCTTCTGCGAGATCTGCGGCGGCAAGCTCGATTAAGCTATAAAATTTCAGCGCACGGCTTTTCACGGTCGTGCGCTTTTTTTTACAGGAAATATATTGTTCACATAACATTCCTTGATTTTGTGACAGTATGGTGATATAATAAATTAAATATGTGTGCGCGAAAGGGGCGGCGGGTATGTCGATATTCGGTATCTTTAAAAAGAAAAAGGGCGGCAGTACTGAAACTGCTCTCGAAAAACACGTTCGCGAGCTGAAATGCCGCAAGATAAGCCTTGTCGATACCGACTTGGACGAGCTTGCCGCCGATATGCAGCGCGACCCGCAGAGCGTCATGAAGCTCACGCCCGTCAATTATTACGCCGTGAAGAACGAGTACATTCTCGCGCTGGTGTATATGTCGGCTGATCACAGCGAAGCTTATGTGAAGTTCAAGCGGGTGGCTTATGAAAAAGTAACGGGCGAAACGGGGCTTTTCCAACTGGATAAGCACACGCTCGCCCGCTTTCTCGCTAAGGTGGGTATTATGATAAACGTTGACGCCGATAAGGCTGATGCGTCGGAAAATTCAGCGCCTTGAGAAAAGCCTGCTCACGCCTTTTACTATGGCGAAAGCCAGCAGACCTATCAGCACGCCGAAAAGCGCGCCCGCAAGCACGTCGGTAGGGTAGTGCACGCCGAAATAGTTGCGCGAAAAGCCGATGAGCGCTGCGACGATGTACGCCGCTGTGCCGAGCTTTTTATCATACATGAAAATGGCGGTGGCCGCGGCGAAAGAGCTTGCGGTGTGCCCCGAGGGGAACGAAAAGCTGCCGGGGTGCGGTATCACGGTATCGAGCGCGGGCTGTAAGGTGAATGGTCTTGGACGGCGGATCAGCTTTTTTACAAGATGTTCGTTCAGCAAAAGCTCTAGCAGCAGGGCGGTGAGCACCGTCCAGCCTGCTCGGCGGCGTTTTGCGAAAAAGAGCATCACGATGCCCGCGATTATCCATAAAGCGCCCGCTTCGCCCATATAGGTGAAAGCGCCGAAAAATACGTTCAGCGCTTTGCAGTGCAGTCTTTGCAGCGCTTCCAGCAGGCTGAGGTCAAGCTGAGTTATACTGTTCATAAAAGTTTACCTCCGGTGTTTGTTATATTATAACACATAACGCGCAAATAAGTCAATAATGTCAACAATGATCTTTAAAGGGGATATGTAATAAAATGGTGAAATTATTCCGCTATCTGAAAAATTATAAGGTCGAGAGCATTCTCGGCCCGCTCGGCAAATTTCTCGAAGCTATATTTGAGCTGATAGTGCCGATAGTTATGGCGAACATCATCGACATCGGTATCAAAAATTCCGATAAGCCGTACATCTACCGTATGTGCGGCGTGCTGGTGCTGCTCGGCGTGCTGGGTCTTGCCGCATCGCTCACGGCGCAGTATTTCGCGGCAAAAGCAGCGGTAGGCTTTGGCACTGAGCTGAGAAACGACCTTTTCCGCCACATAAACACCTTCTCGCACGCCGAGATAGATAAAATAGGAAGCTCCACGCTGGTAACGCGCATGACTGTTGACATCAACACCGCGCAGACGGGCATAAATATGCTTCTGCGCCTTTTCCTGCGCGCGCCTTTTATCGTTATCGGCGCTGTTATAATGGCGCTCTCCATCTCGGTAAAGCTGACTCTCATCTTTTTAGCTTCCATACCCCTGCTCTGCGCGGTAATTTGGTACGTTATGCACCGCACCGTGCCGATGTACAAGAAGATACAGAAAAAGCTGGATAAGACGACACTTCTCACGGGCGAAAACATCGCGGGCGTAAGAGTTATCCGCGCTTTCTCGCGTCAGAACGACGAGGAGAAGGACTTCCGCATGGAAACCGAAGCGCTTCAGATAATGCAGGTTGGCGCGGGAAAAGTTTCCGCTGTAATGAGCCCGCTGACATATGTTATAGTCAATATCGCCACTATGCTTATCATATGGTGCGGCGGTATCAGCGTAGACCACGGCGGCATCACTCAGGGCGAGGTCATCGCGCTGGTAAACTACATGACGCAGATACTGCTTTCACTTATCCGCCTTGCCGAGCTGATACAGACTCTTACCAAGGCGCAGGCTTCCTCGCTGAGAATACTTGAGATATTCGATAAGTCCTCTTCGCTCACCGACGAGGGCGGCAAGCACATAACCGAAAATGCAGAAGCCCCCGCGGTAGAATTCAGAAACGTGAAGTTCAGCTATGTAAGCTCTGAGCGCGACTCGCTCGACGATATAAACTTCACTGCGGCGCGCGGCGAGACTATCGGCGTTATCGGCGGTACGGGCTGCGGAAAATCTACGCTTGTGAACCTTATCCCCCGCTTTTACGACGTTACTGGCGGCGAGGTGCTCGCGGGCGGCGTGAACGTAAAGGATTATCCTTTCGAGCAGCTGCGCGCTATGGTGGGCATAGTTCCACAGAAAGCTGTGCTTTTCAAGGGCACTATCCGCGAGAATATGCAGTGGCGCGATAAAAACGCTGCCGATGAAGAGATAATGAAAGCCCTCGATATAGCGCAGGCCCTCGACTTCGTTTCGCAGAAGCCGAAGGGGCTTGATTACGAGCTTGAACAAGGCGGCAGAAATCTTTCGGGCGGTCAGAAGCAGCGCCTTACGATAGCCCGCGCGCTGGTAGGCAGCCCCGAGATACTCATTCTCGATGACAGCGCTTCCGCTCTCGACCTTGCTACCGACGCGGCGCTGAGAAAAGCCATCGCGCAAAAGACCGAGGGCATGACGGTGTTCATAGTTTCGCAGCGCGTATCTTCCATACGCAATGCGGATAAGATAATAGTGCTCGACGACGGCAGAATGGCAGGTATCGGCACGCACGAAGAACTTTTTGACAACTGCGAAGTTTACAAGGAAATTTGTATGTCGCAGCTTACAGCAGAGGAGGCGAAGAAAAATGGCTAAGTTACCCGTAAAGCAGCAGGGCAGCGCTTCGGCGGTAAAGCCGCTTCTCCGCTATCTTAAACCATACAGAAAAGAGCTTACAGCGGCGTTGGTGCTCGCAATAATAAACGTAGCGGCTACCCTTTATGCGCCTATACTGACGGGTCATGCGGTAGACCTTATAATCGCCCCCGGCAAGGTAGATTTCGCGGGGCTGAAACCGCTGCTGGTGAAATTTGCGGTCACTATCGTGATAGTAGCGCTTTCGCAGTACGCAATGACGCTCTGCACCAACAAAACTGCTTTCTCGGCGGTAAAAGACCTGCGAAACGACGCTTTCGCGAACCTGAACCGTCTGCCGCTGAGATACATCGACTCTCACCCGAAAGGCGATATAATCAGCCGACTTATCTCAGATATAGAGCAGATCTCAGACGGCTTGATAATGGGCTTCGCTCAGCTTTTCACGGGCGTTGTTACAATTGTCGGCACGCTGGGATTTATGCTCTCGATAAACGTGAAGATAACCCTTATAGTGGTAGTGCTCACGCCGATCTCGCTTTTCGCGGCGCGCTACATCGCTAACAATACTTTCAAATTCTTCAAACAGCAGTCGCAGGTGCGCGGCGAGCTGACGGCGTTTGTTGAGGAAATGACGGGCAACCAGAAAACGGTAAAGGCTTTCGCCCACGAGGACGAGGCTGAGGAAGGCTTCGGCGAAGTAAATCAGCGCCTGAGCGACGTAAGCGTAAGCGCGATATTCTTCTCATCTATGACCAACCCCGTTACCCGCTTTATAAACGGATTGGTATACGCGGCGGTAGGCATAGTCGGCGCTATATCCGTTATCGGCGGACATTTCTCGGTAGGTATGCTCTCATGCTTCCTCACCTACGCTAACCAGTACACCAAGCCTTTCAACGAGATCTCGGGCGTTATCACCGAGCTTCAGGGCGCGCTCGCTTGTGCAAAGCGCGTGCTCGAGCTTATCGACGAGCCGCAGGAGATACCCGACGCGGAGGACGCTCATGTGCTCACCGAGGTGGACGGCACTATGCGCGCGGAAAACGTGTACTTCTCTTACGACCCGAAAGTTCCGCTCATCGAGGAATTCAATCTCGACGTAAAGCCCGGTCAGCGCATCGCGATAGTCGGCCCTACCGGCTGCGGCAAGACGACCTTTATAAATCTGCTCATGCGCTTTTACGACGCGGACAAGGGCAGCATTTCGGTAAGCGGTCTGCCGATAAAGAGCTGCACGCGCGACTCGCTGCGCTCGGTATACGGAATGGTATTGCAGGACACTTGGCTGAAAACAGGCACTATCCGCGAAAACATCAGCTACGCCCGCCCCGACGCGGAGTTCAAGGACGTAGAAGCGGCGGCGAAAGCGGCTTACTGCGACGGCTTTATCCGCAGGCTTGAAAACGGCTACGATACCGTGATAACCGAGGACGGAGGAACGCTTTCGGCCGGTCAGAAACAGCTTCTTTGCATAGCGCGCGTAATGCTCGCACTGCCGCCGATGCTGATACTCGACGAGGCGACATCCTCGATAGATACCCGTACCGAGATACTCATTCAGAAAACTTTCAACAAGATGATGGAGGGCAGAACAAGCTTCATAATCGCCCACCGCTTATCCACGATAAAGGAAGCCGACTGTATTCTGGTAATGAACGCGGGCCATATAGTAGAGCAGGGAACTCACGACGAACTTATGGCGAAAGAAGGCTTTTATGCTAAGCTTTACAATTCGCAGTTTGAGAGCTGAGAAAAAATTTGCGGCGAATTATAAAAAAGTGTTGAAATTTGTTTTGAAGTGTGGTATAATAGACTTGTGTATATGGTGCGCATATGGAAAGTATGCGTATCAGAGATAAAATTTTGGAAGGAATGGTAAAGAAAGATGAGCAGATCACAGACAAAGCAGAAAAAATCTTCGGCTGCTAAAAATGTTGCGATATTTTTTATCGTTTTCATAATACTGGAAGGTTTGATAGTTTTCGGACTTTCAAAGCTCTTTAAAAACGAGGACTCGGTAGTTACTATCGGCGGATACAGCTTCTACCTGATGGACAGCGACAACATGGCGCCCGACTCGCCGAAAAATTCTCTCGTTATCGCGGCGGACGGCGTGCCCTCGCCCGATAAGACGGGTTATGCGGTGCTTTGCAAAAACGTAGGCGGCGAAGGCACTACAGTGGGCTGGCTTCTCGACGTAAGCTCTAAGGGCGATACGGTAGACGGCGTAGTTTACACAGTTTACCAGAACAGCGCCCCCGATAAGCATTACGACCTCAAGAGCGATGATATTATCGGCATAGCTACCAGCTATTACATGACCGCGGGCAAGATAATCTCCTTCGTGGCAACGCCTTTCGGCATGGCTATCTGCATAGCCGCTCCGCTGGTACTGCTTGTAGTTATAGAGCTGATAATGGCTATCGCGCGCCGCTCTAACGACGATGATTATGATGACGACGATGAGGATTACGATGACGACGGCGACGAGAACGTTACCCTCGACGATTTCCTCTACGGCGGTGAAAACGACGAAGTTTACACATCTGAAAAGCCTAAGGATACATATCAGGAAGAGTTTGAGGACAAGTACGCTTCCATGATGCGCAAAACTGAGCGTCCCGCTCCCGTTTACGAAGAGCCTGAGCAGCCTGCGGAAGAGCCTGTTTATGAAGAACCCGAGCAGCCCGTTCAGCCTGTACAGACCGAAGAGCCCGCTCCCGCGCCTGTTCAGCAGGAAGCCCCCGCAGAAGAGCCTGCCGAGGAAAATAAGCCCGAGATCGACCCCGCTTACTACGAGCGCGCTTCTAAGATGATCGACGAGGCAGTTACTACTAAGGAAGCGCCGCAGGAAGCGCCCGCAGAAGAGCCTGCACCCGCTCCCGAAAAGAAGCCCGAGCCTGCACGCAGACCTCGCCCCGCAAACGGTCAGCCGCCGAGAAAGAGACCTCCTCAGCACGGCGCACGTCCCGCAGGTGCACGCAGACCCGCACAGCACAGGCTCGCGAGCCGTCCCGCCGCACCTCGTCAGGACGCAAACGCAGCTCTCGCACAGCTTATGAAGATGATGGAAGAAGAGCAGAACAAGCTGAAAGACCAGAACAAGGATAAGTAAGCTTGTACGCAAAATTTACATTGCGTTCATAAATGTGCTTGACAAGGGCAGTTTAATATGCTATAATAAATATACCTCTTTATGAGGTATATTTTTTTGCGCTCTTTTGCGTGAAAATCATAAGTTACCTCAGGGCTTTTTAATAGCGAAAAGCCTGCGCATAATGCGTATGAGGGAGGCAGACCGCACCCGGCTTTTGTTCTCGGCGGGGTGTAAATTTCGTCAGGAGGTGCCGAACATGAGAGTTAAGATCACCCTCGCGTGCACAGAGTGCAAGCAGAGAAACTACAACACTAAGAAGAACAAGAAGAATGACCCTGACAGACTTGAAATGAACAAATACTGCAAGTTCTGCAAGAAGCATACTCTTCACAAAGAGACCAAGTAATTGGAAAGGGGCTTTTGTTAATGTCTAAGAAAGCTGATTCCAAGAAAGAGGTCAAGTCTTCTAAGAAAGACTCCGCCAAAAAAACCAAAAAAGGCGGCATCAAAAAGTATTTCAGAGATCTGAAATCTGAGATCAAAAAGGTTGTCTGGCCCGATAAGGCTAAGGTAGTCAACAATACCGGCATCGTAATATGCGTAATGGTAGTAGTTGGTCTGTTCCTTTTCGGTATAGACACCGCGCTGATGGCGGGCATGAACGCTCTGCTGTCGATAGGCGGCAAGTAAGCCGCGCGGAAGGTTTTCACAGCTTCAATGTTTTGGGAGGAAGATACAAATGGCTGATAACGCAAAGTGGTATGTGATCCACACCTATTCGGGTTATGAGAACAAGGTGAAACAGAATATTGAAAAGGTAGTAGAAAACCGCAAACTGCACGACCTTATCTGCGAGATAAGGATACCTATGGAAAGCTATACCGAGGTAAAGGAAGCGAAAAAGGTCGAGGCAGAAAGAAAGCTTTTTCCCAGCTATGTGCTCGTGAAAATGGTCATGACCGATGATTCGTGGTACGTTGTAAGAAACACCCGCGGCGTTACCGGTTTCGTAGGCCCCGGATCAAAGCCCGTACCGCTCAGCGATAAAGAGGTAGAGGCTCTGGGAGTAGAAACAGGCGCTATGACCGTAGAGGTAGATTACAGCGTGGGCGATAACGTGGTAGTTACCACAGGCTCTTTCGAGGGCTTCACAGGCGTTGTTTCGAGCATAGACCTCGAGGATCAGACCGTAGAGGTAGTAGTTTCGATGTTCGGCAGAGAAACACCCGTAAGCCTGCCCATCTCACAGATCAAGGCAGAGGATTAAGGCTTTAACATTCAAAGGAAAAAACGCAGTTTTTATGTACGAAACTGTGACAAGTGGGAGAGTTGATCGCACAGCTCGCCTTACCACAATTTTATGGAGGTGCGAATAAGATGGCACAAAAGGTAGTAGGCTTGATTAAGCTTCAGATCCCGGCAGGAAAGGCAACTCCTGCTCCCCCTGTTGGTCCTGCTCTGGGTCAGCACGGTGTAAACATCATGGCATTCACAAAGGACTTTAACGAGAGAACCAAGAACGACATGGGTCTTATCATCCCTGTTGTTATCACAGTTTACGCTGACCGTTCTTTCTCGTTTATCACAAAGACTCCGCCTGCGGCTGTTCTTATCAAGAAGGCCTGCAAGATCGAATCCGGCTCGGGCGAACCTAACAAGACTAAGGTCGCTACTATTACTAAAGAGCAGATCCAGAGCATTGCAGAGCAGAAAATGCCCGACCTCAACGCAGCTAACATTGAGTCTGCAATGAGCATGATCGCAGGTACCTGCCGTTCGATGGGCGTTGTAGTAAAAGACTGATACAGCCAACGAGGCAAGAAGGTGGGAGGATCAGGCTCTGAAAAATGAGTGCTGAGCTCCGTCATGACCACTAACAAGGAGGATTTATAATGAAACACGGCAAGAAATATGTTGACAGCGCAAAGGCTGTTGACAAGTCGAAGCTTTATGACGCTCCTGCTGCTCTCGAGCTTGCAGCCAGCGGCGCAAAGGCTAAATTTGATGAAACAATAGAGGCTCATATCCGTCTGGGCGTTGACTCTCGTCACGCTGACCAGCAGGTAAGAGGCGCAGTTGTACTGCCCAACGGTACCGGTAAAAAGGTAAGAGTTCTTGTATTCTGCAAGGAAGACAAGTTCGAGGCTGCTAAGGCTGCCGGCGCTGAGTACTACGGCGGTATGGATTATGTAGATAAGATCGCTAAAGAGGGCTGGATGGACTTTGACGTAGTTATCGCTTCACCCGACATGATGGGTGTAGTTGGACGTCTTGGTAAGATCCTCGGACCTCGCGGACTTATGCCTAACCCCAAGGCAGGTACTGTTACCCCCGACGTAGCTAAGGCTGTTACCGAGGCTAAGGCAGGTAAGATCGAGTATCGTCTTGACAAGACCAACATCATTCACTGCCCCATCGGCAAGGCTTCTTTCGGAGCTGAAAAGCTTGAGGAGAACTTCAACACCCTTATGGAAGCGATCGTAAAGGCTAAGCCTTCGGCTGCTAAGGGTCAGTACCTCAAGAGTGTGGTAGTAGCTTCTACCATGGGCGTTGGTATCAAGGTAAACACTGCTAAGTACGGCGCATAATTCTAATTACAGAATATTTTATCAAGAGCTGTCGAAGAAATTCGGCGGCTCTTTTTTTGTTTGCACGTTTGTTTACTATGCACAACTTGTGGCTCGAATATTAATGATTATGCACAAAACGCTCTGCGGCATTTAGATAAGCATATAGTAAAATGTATATGGCATATGCAAAAAAGCAGTTGACAAAAAGCGATATGTGGTATATAATTAAAGTATAATACTCACGGAAATTGCAAATAATTTGCACTTTTTTAGTGTACTTTATACAAAAAATGTCCAGTCAGGAGGATAAATAATGTCTAACGAAAAAAACACGGATTTCGATTTTTCAAAGATCGACGAGATCCTTGAAAGACACGAACCTACCGCTGTGATCGCTATTTTGCAGGATATTCAGGAGATATACCGCTATCTGCCCCCGCAGATCTTCCCCTACCTCGCTAAAAAGCTCAACACCAGCGAGGCAAGAATTTACAGCGTAGCGACCTTTTACGAGAATTTCTCGCTCGAGCCGAAGGGCAAGTACGTCATCAAGGTCTGTGACGGAACTGCCTGCCATGTAAGAAAGTCGATACCGATACTCACTTACCTGCGCGACGAGCTGGGTCTGAACGAGTCGAAGCATACTACCGACGATCTGACCTTTACGCTGGAAACGGTTTCATGCCTCGGCGCTTGCGGACTTGCGCCCGTACTTACCGTAAATGACGTCGTTCACCCCGAAATGACGCCCGATAAGGCGGCGGCGCTGCTCAAAGAATTAAAGGAGGAGAAATAATGCTGCTTAAAGACAGAAATGCTCTTGACGAGTTCAGAGATCTTTATAAAAACGCTGTGGACGCTCAGAAGAAAAAGATACTCATCTGCGCGGGCACGGGCTGCGTTGCGGGCGGTTCGCTCAAAATTTACGCAAGGCTCATCGAGCTGCTGAAAGAAAAGGGCGTAGACTGCGTAGTTTCGCTGGCTGACGAGCCGCACGACGCCGATTTTCACAAAGGCTCGGTAGGCGTAAAGCGCAGCGGCTGCCACGGCTTCTGCGAAATGGGCCCGCTGGTGCGCATCGAGCCGGGCGGACTGCTTTACACAAAAGTCAAGGTCGAGGACTGCGAGGAGATCGTGGAAAAGACCATCATCGGCGACGAATACATAGACCGCCTTGCGTACAAGCAGAACGGCGTTATCTACAAACAGCAGGAAGAGATACCTTTTTATAAGATGCAGTCGCGCATAGTACTCGAGCACTGCGGTCACATCGACGCGACCTCGATCAAGGAGTACCTCGCCATCGGCGGATACCGCGCGGTGGAAAAGGCGCTTTTCGACATGAGCCACGAGGACATACTTAACGAAATGCTAGAATCTAACCTGCGCGGCAGAGGCGGCGGAGGTTTCCCGCTCGGCAAAAAATGGGTGCAGGTAGCACGCCAGCCCGAGCCTGTAAAGTACGTAGTCTGTAATGGCGACGAGGGTGACCCCGGAGCGTTCATGGATCGCTCCATCATGGAGGGTGACCCCCACCGTCTGCTCGAAGGAATGATAATCGGCGGTATAGCTACTGGTGCGCGCGACGGCTATATTTACGTTCGCGCTGAGTACCCGCTGGCTGTTTCGCGTCTGCAAAACGCTATCAAGGAAGCCGAGGAGTTCGGTCTGCTGGGCGACAACATTCTCGGCACTGACTTCTGTTTCCATATGCACATCAACCGCGGCGCGGGCGCTTTTGTCTGCGGTGAGGGTTCGGCGCTTACCGCTTCTATCGAGGGCAAGCGCGGTATGCCGCGTGTAAAGCCGCCGAGAACGGTAGAAAAGGGACTTTTTGAAAAGCCCACCGTGCTCAATAACGTAGAAACATTTGCCAATGTACCCCAGATAATCCTAAAGGGCGCTAAGTGGTATAAGTCGATAGGCCCTGAAAATTCGCCCGGAACTAAGGCTTTCGCGCTGACGGGAAATATCAACAACACCGGTCTGATAGAAGTGCCTATGGGTACGACCCTGCGCGAGATAATCTTCGACGTTGGCGGAGGTATCCGCGGCGGAAAGCAGTTCAAGGCGGTGCAGATAGGCGGCCCTTCGGGCGGATGCCTTGTTACCGATAACCTCGATATTTCGCTCGACTTCGACTCGCTGAAAAAGGTCGGTGCTATGATAGGCTCGGGCGGACTCGTAGTAATGGACGAGAGCAGCTGCATGGTAGAAGTCGCGAGATTTTTCATGAACTTCACTCAGAACGAGTCCTGCGGCAAATGCGTACCCTGCCGCGAGGGCACAAAGAGAATGTTGGAAATACTGGAGAAAATTGTTGCGGGCAACGGCGAGGACGGCGATATAGAAACGCTGCTAGAGCTTGCCGACACCATCAAATCAACCGCGCTCTGCGGACTCGGCAAGAGCGCCGCAAGCCCCGTAGTTTCCACGATAAAGAACTTCCGCAGCGAGTATGAGGCGCACGTTTACGATAAGAAATGTCCCGCCGGAAACTGCAAGAAGCTGGTAACTTATCAGATAGACCCCGAGATCTGCAAGGGCTGCTCGAAGTGCGCGAGAGCCTGCCCCGTAGGCGCGATAAGCGGAGAGATAAGAAGCCCGTTCCACATCGACACCGCGAAGTGCATAAAGTGCGGAGCGTGCATAACATCGTGCAACTTCAAAGCAGTTAAGGAGGTCTGAAAATGAACAGCAATTTTATGATTATAGACGGCACTCCCATAGCCATAGAGGGCGAAAAGAATCTGCTTGAGCTGATACGCAAGGCGGGCATAGACCTGCCGACTTTCTGCTACTACTCAGAGCTTTCCGTATACGGAGCCTGCCGTATGTGCATGGTAGAGAACAAATGGGGCGGCATGGAGGCTGCCTGCTCTACGCCGCCGCGCGCGGGTATGGAAATAAAGACCAACACCCCGCGCCTTAGAAAATACCGCAAAATGATACTGGAGCTGCTGCTTTCAAACCACTGCCGCGACTGCACCACCTGCGATAAAAACGGCACCTGCAAGCTTCAGGAACTCGCCGCGCGCTTCGATATACACCGCGTGCGCTTCAATAATCCTAAGTCTGAGCCCGACATCGACGATTCTTCGCTTTCGATAACCCGCGACGCCAACAAGTGCATACTCTGCGGCGACTGCGTAAGAATGTGCAACGAGGTGCAGAATGTCGGCGCGATAGATTTCGCTTTCCGCGGCAGCAAGATGAAGGTCGCCTGCGCTTTCGACAAGCCCATCGGCGAATCTAACTGCGTTGGCTGCGGACAGTGCGCCGCGGTATGTCCCACCGCAGCCATCGTTATAAAGGACGACGCTCACAAGCTTTGGAACGAGCTGAACGACCCCGATACCCTCGCCATCGCGCAGGTAGCCCCCGCCGTTCGCGTCGCCGTCGCCAAGGAATTTGGCTACAAGGGCGAGAACGTTATGGGCAAGATAACCGCTGCGCTTCGCCGCATAGGCTTCGACCTCGTTTTCGACACCTCTACCGCCGCCGACCTGACGGTAATGGAGGAATCGAACGAATTTATCGAGCGCCTCGAAAAGGGCGGGCCTTTCCCGATGTTCACAAGCTGCTGCCCCGCATGGATAAAGTACGCCGAGAACGAGTACCCCGACTACCTGCCGAACATCTCGAGCTGCCGCTCGCCGATGCAGATGTTCGCTTCCGTCATCGCCGAGCAGTACAAAGACTGCGGCAAGCGCCTGCTTTCTGCGGCGGTAATGCCCTGCACGGCTAAGAAGATGGAGGCGGCGCGCGACGAATTTAAGGACGAAAACGGCAAGCCTTACGTCGATTACGTTATCACCACACAGGAATTGGTAAAGATGATAAAGCAGGCGGGCATAGTTTTCGCCGACCTCGAGCCTGAGGCGGTAGACCTGCCTTTCGGCACTATGACCGGTTCGGGCGTGATATTCGGCGTTACGGGCGGCGTTACCGAAGCCGTTATCCGCCGCGTTTCTCCCGATAAGTCGCTCGCATCTCTGCGCAACCTCGCTTTCGAGGGCGTTCGCGGATTTGAAGGCATCAAGGAGTACGAGATCCTCGCCGACGACACCACGCTGAAGATCTGCGTTGTGAACGGTCTGGGCAACGTCGCGAAAGTTATGGAACACATCAAAAATGGCGATAAATACCATCTGATAGAGGTAATGGCTTGCCCGAACGGCTGTATCGGCGGCGGCGGACAGCCAATTGCCACCGCGACCGAGAAGCACAAGCGCGGCGACAACCTCTACGCCGCCGACAAGCTCTGCACGCTGAAATTCTCAGAGGAAAATCCGCTGATGAAAGAGCTTTACGAGGGCATACTCAAGGGCAGAACTCACGAACTGCTTCATGTAAATTATGTAAAATAATAGCATAAATAAAGGCGGGCTGTACGCAAAGTACGGCTCGCCTTATTTTTTTATGCAGAAAACTGAACTGCGCGGGCTTTCAGCCTGCCGTCCTCGCAGACCAGCGCGTACTCGCGGCAGCCTGTCTGCAAGATCATATCGCTGATGGAGTTTTCGGCGCTGCGGCGGATTATCCTGCGCACGTCGCGCGCCTGTACGCTGCCGCTTTTGCTTACGCCCGTCATACATTCGTCCGCGACGGCGGCGGGGCATTCGGCAGAATAGCTCATGGTACAGCCGATGGTCAGCAAGCGTGATTGCAGCAGGCAAAGCTCTCTTTCCGCCGCCTGCGTCAGCGAAGTTTTGTCCAGCGGGCGGAAAGTTATTATCTCGTCGATCCTGCCGAGCAGCTCGGGCGAGAGCAGCTTTTTCAGCTCAGCCATGCAAGCCTGCGATACGCCGTCGCCAGCGCGCTCGCCGAAGCCGACGGTGCGGCGGTTTTCCAGCTCCTTAACGCCCGCGTTGGTCGTCATGATGATGAACGTGTTCGCGAAGCTGACCTTGCGCCCCGCCGAGTCGGTAAGGCAGCCGTCCTCCAAAATTTGCAGAAGTAGGTTGAAAATGTCGGGATGTGCCTTTTCGATCTCGTCAAAAAGCACAACCGAGTATGGCTTGCGCCGCACCTGCTCGGTCAGCTTGCCGCCCTCCTCGAAGCCGACGTACCCCGGCGGCGCGCCGATCAGCCCCGAAACGCTATGCCGCTCCATGTACTCCGACATATCGAGCTTTATCAGCGAATCTTCGCGCAGGAAGAGCTTTTCGGCGAGGGTCTTTGCGAGCAGGGTCTTGCCGACGCCGCTGCTGCCCATGAAGATGAAGCTTCCCGCGGGGCGCTCTTTGCCGCTCAGCCCCAGCCGCAGCCGCCGAACTGCCGCGCACACCTGCTCCACCGCCGCGCTTTGCCCGAAAACCTCGCCCTCGATCTCTTCTTCCAGGTGCATCAGTCGCTCGCTTTCGTCCTTGGTCAGCTCGCCGCAGGGGATACCTGTTCGGCGTGAGATGACTTTGCATACCGCGCTCGGCGATAGGGCGGGGCGGTGCAGCTCCTCAGCCGCCGCGGCAAGATACTCCTCGCGGCTGGCACGCCCAGCGATGTAGTCCTCAAAAATGCGCTTGTTGTCCGCACGCTCGCCGCAAAGCTCCGCCGCCGTCATAGCGCAGGCTTCGTCAAGCAGGTCGATGGCTTTGTCGGGAAAATGCTGATCGTTTACATACCTGCCCGCCAGCCGCACCGCCAGCCTGATCTCCTCATCGCCGATGTCAACGCCGTGGTGCGCCGCGTAACGCTCGCGCAGACCGAAAAGTATCTTCTCCGTTTCCTCCTCGCTCGGCTCTTCAATGTTCACACGCTGAAAACGCCTGTCTACCGCGCCGTCTTTCTCGATGGTCTTGCGGTACTCGGCGAATGTCGTCGCGCCGATTATTTTGAGCTGCCCGCGCGCCAGCGAGGGTTTCAAGATGTTCGCCGCGTCGATAGCGCCCTCCGCCGCGCCCGCGCCCATGATGTTGTGCAGCTCGTCGATGAAAAGTATCACGTTGCCCGCGCTGACGGCTTCCTCAATGCAGCTTTTCAGCCGTTCTTCAAAGTCGCCGCGGTACTTCGCGCCCGCCAGCAGGCTGGTGAGGTCAAGCTCGAAAATACGTTTTCCGACCAGTTGGCGCGGCACTTCGCCGTACATTATTCTGTGCGCAAGCCCCTCCGCGATGGCGGTCTTGCCGACACCCGCTTCGCCGACCAAGCAGGGGTTATTCTTGCGGCGGCGGCAGAGTATCTCGGCGGTGCGCTGCAGCTCCTCCTCGCGTCCTATCAGCGGGTCGAAGCCCATGCAGGCGGCGCGCGTTGTCAGCTCACGCCCGAACTGCTCGAGGTATTTCAGCTTCACTTTTGAATCGCAAGCATCGGCGATAAGTTCGCTGCCGCCCACGCAGTCGGCGTGCATTTTGTTGAGGTTCACGCCCATGCTTTTGAGCATTCGTACAGCGCAGCAGCGCCCCTGTTTGAGCATCGCCGCGAGGATAAATTCGCTGCCGCAGGGCGATGTGCCCAAGCCCCCCGCAAGCTTCGCCGCGCCGCTCAGAATCGTCACGCACGATGGGGTGAGGTCGTTTTCCGTCATGCGGCAGGGTGTGCCGCGCCCGATGATGTATTCCAGACGGTCCTCGGTCTTTTTGAGGGTAACGCCGTGTTTTTTGAGTATCTGCGAAGCGGTGCAGCCGCTCAGCCGCGTCATTGCAAGCAGCAGGTGCTCGCTGCCGACGTATGTGTGTCCCCAAGCGCCCGCGCACTCAGCCGCCATCTGCGTTATCTCGCGTGCTTTGGGCGTAAAGCCCGACATTTCAAAGCCTGCCATAGTATCAGCTCTCCTTTTCAAAAAAAGTTCCACCAATATAATTGACTGTACTTACTATCCTATGCAGCGGGCGGCGAAAAAATCACTTTATACAAAAACAGACTCTCGCCCGCAAAAGGCAAGAGTCCGTATTTTTGTACAGTTATCATGCTTGTTAGAATTTGCTCTTACAATTATTGCACTGCCATGTTTTGCCTATATCGCCTGCGCCGTAAATACCGAAAGTTGCGACTTTGGCAGCTTTTTTGACGGTGCTGATTTGAGTAAGGTCAGTTGAACCGCAGATAGGGCATTTGGGGACGTATTCGTCTTTTGAAGGTGAGAATTTCGGATCGTAACCAGTCGAGTAATTATGATCGTCATCATCTTCCTCGTCAAAGTGTTCTTCTTCGTATTCATCTATGAGTTTGCTCTCTAGGCGGCCGGCTTGAAAGCTAGCTTCATATTTATACTTTTCGATAATACTATCTATTTCTTCCTGCTTATCTTTCTCGGGATCGCTGTTTTGGTATTTTTCGTATAGCTTCATATTCGTTTTATAAGTTGAGTCCATATCCAAAAGAAGCATAATAGTAGCTATTAAAGCGGCTATGGCGATCAAAAACGCCAGTACGCTATATCGATAGGTTGCTATCGCAGTAGATATTATCAATACTCCCAAAATTATATAAGTAAATTCGCAGCCATCTTCTATGAACATTATTTTTAAGAATGATGGTTTTTCAGAGTATTCTTCTGCGCGCTCTTCGCGCTGCTTATTAGCTTGTTCAATTTCTTCATTCATTTTGGGTTTCAACATCTCGAAGATCATTGCGGCACGTTCTTCTCTGCCTTGGAGTAATTCTCTTTCATATTTTTCTAACTCTGCTTTGCATATATTAAACCCACAATGCGGGCATTTTCTAACGCCATGACCAACTAAGCCATTGCACTCGGGACAATTTTTTGCAGCCATAATAACATCTCCTAGTAATATATTATAAATATAATACCACATTCTTCTTGCAATGTCAATAACGTTTCGCATTATCATATAATACAAAAACAGACCCTCGCCCGCAAAAGGCAAGAGTCCGTATTTTTGTACTATTAGAAATTGGTCTGTCAGAGATCTACCTTAGGTAGACCTGCAAATCCTGCCGCGAGGTCGTCGTCGGTGGGTATGTAGTCGCTCATTTCGCCGTCGTTGAACTTCTGATATGCTACCATGTCGAAGTAGCCCGTGCCGGTCAGACCAAAGAATATCGTCTTTTCTTCGCCCGTTTCCTTGCACTTCAGCGCTTCGTCGATGGCAACGCGGATAGCGTGGCTGCTCTCGGGGGCGGGAAGTATGCCTTCTACGCGCGCGAACTGCTCGGCCGCCGCGAAAACGCTCGTCTGCTCTACCGATCTTGCGGTCATCAGCTTGTCATCGTAAAGCTGCGAGAGTATCGAGCTCATGCCGTGGTATCTCAGTCCGCCTGCGTGGTTTGCCGAGGGGATAAATCCGCTGCCGAGTGTGTACATCTTTGCGAGCGGGCAAACCATTCCCGTGTCGCAGAAGTCGTAAGCGTACTTGCCGCGGGTAAGGCTCGGGCAGGATGCAGGCTCTACTGCGATAAATTCGTAGTAGGCTTCGCCACGCAGCTTTTCGCCCATGAAAGGCGCGATAAGTCCGCCGAGGTTTGAGCCGCCGCCTGCGCAGCCGATTATAACGTCGGGTTTCACGCCGATCTTCTCAAACGCCGTTTTCGACTCCAGACCGATAATCGACTGGTGCAGAACTACCTGCGAGAGCACCGAGCCGAGAACGTAGCGGTAGCCTTCGCTGCCGGTAGCGGTCTCAACTGCTTCCGAGATAGCGCAGCCTAGGCTTCCCGTAGTGCCGGGGTGCTCGGCGAGTATCTTTCTGCCGACGTTCGTTGTGTCAGAGGGCGAGGGCGTTACAGAAGCGCCGTATGTCCTCATAACTTCGCGGCGGAAAGGTTTTTGCTCGTAGGAGCATTTTACCATGTAAACTTTGCAGTCGAGGTCGAGGTACGCGCACGCCATAGAAAGCGCAGTGCCCCACTGACCCGCGCCCGTTTCGGTCGTTACGCCTTTCAGACCCTGCTTTTTGGCGTAGTAGGCCTGCGCGATGGCGCTGTTGAGCTTGTGGCTGCCTGATGTGTTGTTGCCCTCAAATTTATAGTAGATCTTCGCGGGCGTGCCGAGCGCTTTTTCAAGGCAGTAAGCGCGCACCAGCGGCGAGGGGCGGTACATCTTGTAAAACTCGAGTATTTCCTCGGGAATATCGAAGTAGGGGGTGGTGTCGTCCAGCTCCTGCTTTACCAGCTCGTCGCAGAAAACTACCGAAAGCTCTTCGGCGGTCATCGGCTTGAGCGTGCCGGGGTTGAGCAGAGGGGCGGGCTTGTTTTTCATGTCCGCGCGCAGGTTGTACCACTGCTTCGGCATTTCAGACTCATCAAGGTAAGTCTTGTAGGGAATATTTTTTTCCATAACAATCTCCAATCGTTAAATTACATAATAAAGCTTTGCATCAAGCGCTCTATTATATCAATTATACCATACTGTTAACTGTTTTGTCAATATATCGCCCAAAAATTTATAATATTTATATCGCTGACATCGAGTTTACTTTGTAAGCCGAGGTCATTCGCTGCATCTCGCGTATCAGCGAGTCGGCGAGTATCATGATAAATTCGCGGTTGGTCGGCACGCCGCGGTCTTTTGAGTAGATGAATCCGAAATATTTGACGTGCGCCTCGTCGCTCGAATTGTTCCAGCAGCGCTTTATCACCGTGCGTATGCTGCGCTCCACGCTTGCGGTAGATACGTCGAACCGGTCTGCGATATACGGATATATCGTCTTGCACATACTATCGGAATGTTTGAGGTCTGAAAGGCAAAGCGCCACCAGCGAGCTCTGCAAATATGCCGAACCCGTGTAATTCGCAGTAAAACAAAGCTCATTGAGCGCGGTATGCACTATATTATCCGCTGTCTGATACAGCGTTTCGCGCGATATATAATCTTTTTTGACTATATCCACAGCGCTGTATTTCAGCTTTGCCAATATATCAGCGTGCTTGTACATATTGTCGATGTAATATATATCATTACATTCGCTATGTATATCAAAATATGGCGTAAACGGATCGCAAAGTATATATACCTTTGTAATAGCGCTCTGCGCAGATATTTTTCGCACCAGCTCGCGGTATTCAAACGCCCCCTCTTCTATCAGAACGGCGAATGGCGGCTGCGTCATACATTCCTGCAATATATCCAGCGGCTCTGCGGGACATACCTTAACACTTACGCCATTTTTAGTTAGCATATCAGCCAGTTTTCTCATGTTTTCACTTTCGCTGCATAACAGCGCTTTCATCTCGACCATTTTCAAACTTCCCCCTAGAATTGTTGACAAATACAAAGCGTGTTTAAAAGTTTAATGGGTTAAATCCATAAACTATTATATATATCTTTGGCTTCGGTGTCAATGTGTTCACCAATAAATCATCGCACGGAACATAAAATAATCACAAAAGTTGCTGATTTATTGTGCAATATGCTGAATTTTCGACGTTACTGTATTTTCCAGTCGATATAAATTGATATTTGCAGCATATATTTGATATGTAAAATGCGTGTAAATATATATAAACACCGATTTTACAAACATATATCCCGATATATCCTGCTCTGAATATCAAAATATATATCAAGATATATATCAAATACCACATATGGTATTTGATAACTTGCCGAATACTATATGAGATTATATATCCCGACTTTTCGGCTTTTCAGACAGCATTTTCATCCCCATTATCAGCACAAATGCTCCAAACAGCTTTCTTGATATATCTCCGTCTATCTTCATCGCGATATTTGCCGATATTATCGCCGTCGCCGCGCCTGCGATCATGGCGGGGAGCGCGCTTTTCCAGTCTACCAGTCTGTTTCGGGTGTGAAGCCACACCGCGCACGCCGCCGCGGGTATGAAGAAAACCAAATTTATGCCTTGTGCCGTCTGCTGACTCACACCCGCGAACACTGTCAGATATATTATCAAAAACGAGCCGCCGCCCAGCCCCATCGCCGCCGCCATTCCCGCCAGAAACGCTACCGCCGTAACCGCCATTTTCCGCACCTCACCTAATTATCATGCGCACGCCGAAATATATCATCACCGCTGCGAAAAGCCGTTTGACCAGCAGGGGAGATGCTTTTTTCAGCGCCGCCGAGCCGACTATCACCCCCGCCAATCCGCCCGGCAGGTATCTCACCGCTTCTCGCAGGTCAAGGCTGCCGTTTTTCATGTACACCGCAGCGCTTATGACGCTAAGCGGAAGCATTATCGCGAGGGAGGTCGCGTGCGCTTTTTTCGTTTCCAGTCCGCCGCTTTCCAGCGCGGGTACGCTCAGCAGTCCGCCGCCCGAGCCGAAAAAGCCGTTAGCCGCGCCGCCCGCCGCCCCCGCGAGCGCCGCCCGCAAAGTCTGCGCCGTGAATATTTTCCGCATAAAAAAATCACCTCTAGCTATTATTGCCAAAGGTGATATTTTTATACTTATCGTGATCTGCTTAGTCGATCTCGACCATTATCTTCTGGTCGATGCGCGAAGCGCCCGCTCTCATTACCACGCGGATAGCTTTGGCGATCCTGCCCTGCTTTCCGATAACTCTGCCCATGTCGTTTTCGGCAACGTGCAGGTGGTAAACGATAACGCCCTCTTCATTTTCGGGATCAACGGAAACGCTTACAGCGTCTTTATTTTCTACCAGCTCGCAGGCGATGGTTTTGAGTAGTTCTTCCATGCGATACCGTTCCTTTCAAAATAATTCGCCGACTGCTGCCGGCGAAAGGGTTTGGGGCTATCAGATAGTTCCGTTCTTCTTCAGCAGAGCCTTTACTCTGTCGGTAGGCTGTGCGCCGTTAGCGATCCAGGTCTTTACCTTCTCGTCGTCGAGCTTGAGAACGATAGGATCCTTGGTAGGATCATAGTAGCCGATCTCCTCGATGAAACGTCCATCTCTGGGGTATCTGGAATCAGCAACAACTATTCTGTAAAAAGGAGCCTTCTTAGCGCCCATTCTTCTCAGTCTGATCTTTACTGCCATTTTAAATTCACCTCCATCATCATACTTTTTGTATTTAAGCCGCAAAGCGGTTCAAATCTTATTTCTTAGGCATACCGCCCATGAGTTTTAGCATTCCCGCGCGGTTCATGCGCGCTTTCTTGCCGTGCAGATTTTTTCCGCCCAGACCGAATTGCTTCATCATTTTCTGCATCTGGTCGAACTGCCTCAGCAGCTGGTTCACGTCGGATACCTGCGTGCCGCTGCCCGCCGCTATCCTGCGCTTGCGCTTGGGGTCGATGAGCGAGGGCTTTGCGCGCTCGGCTTTTGTCATCGACTGTATCATTGCTTTGGTCTTTTTGAGCTGTACTTCGCCCTGCTCAACCTGCTCGTCGGTTACCTGCGAAGCGCCGGGGATAAGTTTGATTATCGAGCGCATAGAGCCCATTTTGTGTATCTGCTCCATGTTCTCCAGCAGGTCTTCCATGTCGAAGCCGCTCTCCTGCATCTTTTTCGCCATGCGCTCTGCGTCGTCGTGGTCGATTGCGGATGTCGCGCGCTCGATTAGGGTGAGCATATCGCCCATGCCGAGTATTCTCGAAGCCATGCGCTCGGGGTGGAATTTCTCGAAATCGTCAAGCTTTTCGCCCATTCCGACGAACTTTATCGGTTTACCCGTTACGGAAAGTACCGAGAGCGCCGCGCCGCCGCGCGTGTCAGAGTCGAGCTTTGTCAGCAGCACGCTGTCGATGCCGAGCGCTTCGTCGAAGCTGGAGGCTACCTTTACAGCGTCCTGACCGATCATAGCGTCTACTACGAGCATTATCTCGTTAGGCTGCGCGATCTTCTTTATATCCACAAGCTCCTGCATAAGCTCTTCGTCGATATGCAGACGGCCTGCGGTGTCGATGATAACAAGGTCGTTGCCGTAGTCGCTCGCGTGTTTCAGACCCTCTTTTACGATCTTGCGCGGGTCTATCTGACCCATCTCGAAAACGGGAACTTCCGCCTTAGCGCCTACTACTTTCAGCTGTTCGATAGCCGCGGGGCGGTAAACGTCGGCGGCGATGAGCAGCGGTCTTTTCATCTCTTTATTCTTAAAATATTTCGCGAGCTTTGCGGCGTGGGTGGTCTTACCTGCACCCTGCAATCCGCACATCATTATAACGCAGGGCGGCTTGTTCGGGAAATTTATCTTCGCGTTGCCGTCGCCCATCAGCGCTATCAGCTCTTCGTTTACTATCTTGATGACCTGCTGAGCGGGGGTAAGGCTGCTGAGAACCTCTTCGCCCACGCTGCGCTCGGTAACTTTATTTACAAAATCTTTAACTACTTTGTAGCTTACGTCAGCCTCGAGAAGCGCCATCTTGACTTCGCGCATGGCAGTCTTTACGTCTGCTTCGGTAAGTTTTCCGCGCGATTTAAGCTTTTTGAATACTCCTCCGAGTTTTTCTGAAAGTCCCTCGAATGCCATCTGCCGCGCCTCCTGTCTTTATTCGTTGTAGTCCGAATTTTCGTACTCTTCGAGTTTGCTGTCGAGATTTTCGAGCAGCGCTATCACCTTTTCGGCGATGTTTTTGCCAAACGTCACCTTGCGACATTCATCGAGCGCCTCCAGTGCCTGCGACTTGAATTCCAGCAGCTGATCTTTCTGCTGCTGCTGAGCCGCCGCCAGCCCCAGTGCGTTATCGTAGTGCCGCAGAGTTGCCTCGCTGCGTTTCAGCGCGTCGTGCACGCCCTGCCGCGAGATCTCGTACTGCTCGGCTATTTCGGAAAGCGAGAGGTCGTCGTTGTAATAAAGATCCATCATCTCGCGCTGGCGCTCGGTAAGCAGCGCGCCGTAAATATCAAGCAGCACGCCCATCTGCAAATTTTTTGCCATTTCCATATCTGCGCCAAGCCCCTTTCCGAAAAGTATGTAAAGTCTGATCTCTTTACATCACGAATAATATTATATATCAAGTGAAACGCCTTGTCAAGCGTTTTCGCAAAAACTCCAAAAAAATTTACAATTTGCATTGAAAACAGCTATAAATATATGGTATGATTATTCATATTATATAAAGTGTAAAATGGTATAAGTATGAGTAGAAGGATTTGATGGGGGTTAGGATTATTTATGTTGGAATTTGAGATCAAGAATGAAAAAGACTCCTTAAAGCTGCCGGCGCTCTCTTTTGGCACGGCAAGTTTCGAGCGCAGCGATTCAGACGAAGTTTATTTCGAGCTGCTCGATACATTTTATAAATGCGGCGGCAGGTGCATCGACACCGCGCGCGTGTACTGCTCGTGGCTTGAAGAGGGGCTTGATTCCTCCGAGGGCGTTATCGGCAGATGGATGCGCGCCCGCGGCAACCGCGATGACATTATCCTCTGTACAAAGGGCGGTCACCCGCCGATCGGCGAGATGGAGCGTTCGCGCCTTTCCCGCGCCGAGCTTGAGTACGATATTTCACGCTCGCTCGAAGTGCTTGGTACAGACCATATCGACGTGTATTTCGTTCATCGCGACGATGAGCGCATACCTGTTGAAGAGATAATGCCGATACTTAATGATTTTTACCGCAGCGGCAGAGCGCGCTTTCTCGGCGCTTCAAACTGGACGGCTGCGAGAATTGAGGCTGCGAACAAATTCGCGGTGGAAAATGGTATGGAGCCTTTCCGTGTAAGCCAGATAAATTACAGCTTGGCGCACAGCAGCACCGATACTTTCGGCGACCCTACCGTAGTCTGCATGAACCTGCGCGAGTTCAAATGGTACCAACGCAACCAGTTCCCCGTGATGGCTTACTGCCCGCAGGCAAAGGGCTTTTTCGCGAAACTGGCGCGCGGCGAGTCGATGAAAAATCTGCCCGAGGGTCAGTTCACCAGCACCGCGAACCTTGCGCGCCTTGCCCGCGTAAAGCAGCTTAGTATGCAGGAAAACATACCTGCCGCAGTTATCCCGCTGGGCTACCTCAACAGCCAGCCTTTCTTCGTAAGCTCGGTATTCGCCGCTTCAAAAGATTGGCAGATAGAGGAGAATATGCAGGCGCAGGATCTGAAATTTGATTACAAGACAATTGCGTTCCTCGAGAACATAATATGAAAATTTGAACATTAAAATAAAAGCTGTACGCCCGAAAACGTACAGCTTTTTTGTATTACTGGCGGTAGTCGCCGATTATGCGGACGATTATGTCGTGAAGCTTTTCGACCTTGTAATCGCCGATTATCGGCTCGAGGTGAGAGTCGCCGATGCCCGAATCGTCGGTGAGGAAAACGTAGCTGCCGCCCGTGCAGATAGCCGCTCCGCGCGCGAAAAGCTCAGTATCCCGCTCGGTGTTTGAAGAAACTATCGGCACCAGGCGTATGCCCTTTTTCGCCGCGTCCTTCACCGCCTGCGCTACCTCGTCGGAGTCCTCCTCGTGCGGGGGCGCGTCGAAGATCATGAACGCGATCTTCACCGAATCGTCGCTCCACTTGCCGTTGCTCAGCGTTTCGTTCATTATTTTGCCGACCGCTTCGGGAAAATCTCCGCCGCCGTCCGCGCTCTCAGCGTTTATCTGACTCTGCACTGTCGCGACGTCGTTGGTAAAATCGTTCAGCTTGGTGACGTAATCGTCGCCCTCGTCGCGGTAGAAATTAGCCGAATAGTAAGTATCTTCTGTACCGACCTCTTTCGCGATCGCGCTGAATTCGCTCTGCAAAAATAGCATTTCGTCGCTCATCGAGCCGGTAGTGTCAACTATGAACATTATTTCCGTCTTTTTGTAAAGCTCGTTGCCGCCTAGGGTAAGTTCGCACTCGGCGTAGTCGGAAACCTCGCTGCCGCCCTGCTCACCGCCGCTCGAATTTGCCTTTACTTCCGCGCTCTGCGTTTTGCCCTCGGAGTTCGTCGCTTCAACGCCCGCCGCGGTCTTGCCCTCGGGCGTGAAGAGGTACGCCCTGCCGTTTTTGTCGGTAACGGCGCTCCAAAGCAGCTCGTTGTCCTCGCCGAGCAGATTGACGGCAACGTTCGCCGCCGCCTCGCCCGACTCGTTTTTCACGGTAACCGCAACTCTTCCGCGCGGGTCTATGCCGTAGCTCGGGAAGCTGATCGTGCCCGAATTTACGAGATTCATGAGGAAGCCCCAGTTGTCGTTGTCGCGCCACTCGCCCGCCGTCAGCTGACCCGCTTCGGGCATGGCGGAGTTGGCCTGCGCGTCGCCCTCGCCCTCAACTGCGGATTTTTTAACGTCCTCAGTGTCGCCCGCCGTCATTTCGCCCGTCAGAACATCGCCGTCCGCGAGTTCGCCTGTTTCTCCTTCGTATACGCCGTCCTCGGCTTCCATCGCTGCCTCTGCGTCGCCCGCGTCGGTTTTGTCAGCTTTCTCAGCTTCAGTCGCGCCCGCAGACGCTCTCGCCGATCCGCCTGCCGTGCCTGCCGACCTGCCGCTCGAAGCCGCCGACCCGTCGCCGCAGGAAACGGCGCACATTGCTATGGAAATTGCTGCTATCATTGATATTATGTTTTTGGTATTTTTCATGGTAAACGCCTCCTTTACTTATATAGACGTATTTTGCGTCGGGGATATTACATGGGGGACGAAAAAATTTTTTCTGTTGACATCTGCACATAATAATGATATAATATGTATAGAATAATGCTTTGGGAGATGATATGTATGATGATAAAACCCTCTACCTGTCTGCGGAATGAGTACAATGATATTTCCAACTTCTGCAAAACGCAGAAACAGCCCGTTTTCCTTACCAAAAACGGCGAGGGCGACCTTGTTGTCATGAGTATGGAGGCTTACGCTTACCGCGAGGAAATGCTCGACTTGCGCGAAAAGCTTCTCGAAGCTGAGGCACAGCGCGCTGCGGGTGCGCAGACCTACTCGCTCGACGAAGTGGACGAAAAGCTGGAGGAGCTTATAAATGGCATCGAGTGAGAGGTACAGCGTTAGATTTTTGCCTGCCGCGCTGAACGACATGACCGAGATAGCGGCGGCGTTCGCCATGATGGGCAGCAAAAGCGGCGCTCGGCGGATAAAAGACAAGATGAAAAAGGCGGCTTTGCAGGCGGCGGAGTTTCCCTATTCGGGGGTCGCCGTGCCCGAAGAAAAGCTTGCGCGGGCGGGATACCGTATGCTGCTTGCCGAAAAATATCTGATGTTTTACCGCATTTTTGAGGAGGATAAAACCGTTCTTTTTTACCGCGTGCTTGACGGCGCAAGGGATTATCCCGCCATGCTGGAAAAGCTCAGACCGAAAGAAGATCAATAGCCCGAGCCGCCGAACGCGGCTCTTTTTGTTCGCAAAACGCGCCATTCTCCCCACAGTAAAAAAATTAACAATTTGTGACTTTAAAACCGCTCTGAAATGTGGTATAATAATTAAGGTATATAGAGTGAAGTTATTAGAAACGGAGATTTTATTGATGAGCGAATTTGATATACTCAAAAGAAAAGCGCTGGAAAAGTATTTTTCCGGACTTAACGATATGCAGCGTAAAGCCGTTTTCAAGGTGCACGGCCCTCTGCTGATACTCGCGGGCGCGGGCAGCGGAAAGACTACTGTGCTGATAAACCGCATCGCGAATATGATCTACTTCGGCGACGCTTATACATACGAGGATACCCGCGAGCATACCCCCGCGGAGCTTGATTTCCTGCGCGCTTACGCCGCGGGCGAGGTGGACGAAGCAGGCGAGCTTTCGCAGATAGTTTCCCACGGCTGTATCGCCCCTTGGAACATACTGGCTATCACGTTCACGAATAAGGCGGCGAACGAGCTGAAAGACAGGCTCGAGCGTATGCTCGGCGAGCAGGGCGTAGGCGTTACGGCGGCTACTTTCCATTCCGCCTGCGCGCGCATACTCCGCCGCGAGTGCGAACGCCTAGGTTATAAGCCCTCGTTCACCATCTACGATACCGACGACTGCCTGCGCCTTATAAAGCAGGCGCTCAAAGAGCTGGATATTTCGGATAAGATATTCCCGCCGCGCGCTATGCTCTCGGCGATCTCGGCGCAGAAAAACAAGATGATCTCGCCCGATAAGTATTACGAGATGTACAAAAACGAATTCCGTGAGCGCGAGATAGCTAAGATCTATAAGCTCTACAACAGCCGCCTTTATGAGGCGAACGCTATGGATTTCGACGACCTGCTCTGCAACGTCGTAAAGCTTTTTGAGGAGAACGACGATGTGCTCCTGCACTATCAGAACCTCTACAAATACATTCTCGTTGACGAGTATCAGGATACCAACACCGTGCAGTTCCGCCTGATAGACCTGCTCGCGGCGCGCCACAACAACCTCTGCGTTGTCGGCGATGACGACCAGAGCATCTACAAATTCCGCGGAGCTACCATCGAAAATATACTTTCATTTGAAAAGACTTTCGACTGCGACCCCGATACCGACGTTATCCGCTTGGAGCAGAATTACCGCTCTACGCAGAACATACTTACTACCGCAAACGTGCTCATCGGCAACAATCAGGGCAGAAAGGGAAAGAACCTTTGGACAGACCTCGGCGAGGGCGAAAAGGTGGTAGTTTACAACGCGCTGAACGAACGCAGCGAGGCGCGCTTTATTGCCGAAACGATAAAGAAAAATGTGGAAGCGGGCATGAAATACCGCGACCACGCCGTGCTCTACCGCATGAACGCTCAGTCGAACATAATCGAGCAGGTCTTCGTCCGCGAGGGCATACCTTATGTGGTTTTCGGCGGTCAGAAGTTCTACGAGCGCAAGGAGATAAAGGACATCATAGCCTACCTCGCAGTTATCAACAACCGCACCGATACGCTGCGCCTGCGCCGCATAATCAACGAGCCTAAGCGCGGTATAGGCGACGCTACCGCCGCCGCGGTGGAGCAGATAGCCTCAGACCTCGGCGTTGACCCGCTGGAGGTAATGCGCGACAGCGCAAGCTACGCGCCTATCGCGAAAAAGAGCAAGGCGCTCACCGGTTTTTACGAGCTGATAGAAACTCTCGATGACCTCTCGCAGGAGATGAAGCCATCGGAGCTGCTGACCGAGATTCTCGAGCGCTCGGGCTACGGCGAGATGCTGCGCAAGCACGGCGACGAAGGTCTGACCCGACTGGAAAACATCGCCGAGCTGCGGTCTACTATGGTGAATTACGAGGAAAACGTGGAAGAACCTACCATAGAGGGCTTCCTCGAAGAGATCTCGCTGTATACAGATATTGACAAGTATGACGAGAGCGAGGATTACGCCGCGCTCATGACGATACATTCTTCAAAGGGCTTGGAGTTCGACTGCGTTTTCATACCCGGCATGGAGGAAAACGTGTTCCCATCCGCGCGCTCGAGCGATAACCCCGAAGACCTCGAAGAAGAGCGCAGGCTTGCTTACGTCGCAATAACCCGTGCGCGCAAAAAGCTGTACCTTATGCATTCGACTATGCGTATGCTCTACGGCAGAACGGGCGTGAACCGCCCCTCGCGCTTCTTGGCTGAGCTGCCCGAGGAGAACACCGAGCACATCAAGGAAGAGAGCAAGCTCTCGCCCGAAGCGAGCAAACGCCCGCAGAAGCCCGACTATTCTCACGAGGCGAGCGACGTTTTGGCACGCCGCAAAAGCTCTATCGAGCACACGGGCGAAAGCGGAATCTTTAAGGCGGGCGACAGACTTCGCCACCCGAAATTCGGCGACGGCACTGTGCTTTCGGCGGAAAATATGGGCAACACCGTGCTGCTTGAAGTAGCTTTCGACGAGTGCGGAACGAAAAAGATAATGCCTTTCAAAAACGTCAAAAAGATATGACGCTTGGCGAATAACGAATATCTCTGCCGCAGGTGCGCGAAAAGGCGCGAAAACCCTGCGGCAGATTTTTAATAATATGTGAACTTTACAAAAAAGCTATTTACTTAAAAGCTTTGGTGTGATAAAATATAGATGTGATTTAGCGCTTTAATACATGATTTGATATGTGTTATTATAGAAAGGTGAACTTAGCAATGAGGGAAAAACTAGAGATAAAAAATTTGAACGAGCTTTACAAGGCTATACTTTGTCTGGAAACTGAGGAGGAGTGCGCGCTTTTCTTCAAAGACCTCTGCACCATACCCGAGCTGAAATCGCTCTCGCAGCGCTTTCAGGTGGCTAAGCTGCTTACGGGCAGCCACGTTTACAGCGATATTGTAAAGGAAACGGGCGCGTCTACTGCCACCATCAGCCGCGTCAACCGCTCGCTGACCTACGACGGCACGGGCGGATACAGCATAGTTTTCGACAGAATGAAGGATAAAAAGTAATGGCAGCTTACGGCAGCTTTGCATATTTTTACGATAAGCTCCAGCAGGGCGTGGATTACGAAGGCATGGCGCGGCAGATAGACGCTTACGTCGAAAAATTCGGCGGCAGGCGCGGGATACTGCTTGACGCGGCCTGCGGCACGGGAACTCTTTGCGAAAAGCTTGCGGCGGCGGGGTACGACGTGATCGGCATAGACGGTTCGGACGAGATGCTGAACGCCGCGCTCGACAAGAAATTTGATAGCGGCAGCCGCATACAGTACCTGCGGCAGGATATGAAAAGCATAGATATGTACGGCACGATAGACGTTACCGTATGCACGCTCGACAGCGTGAACCATCTGGAAAATGAGGACGAAGTACGCGCTTTTTTTGAGCGCGTTTCGCTTTTTGCGTACCCCGACGGTATGTTTATTTTTGATGTCAACACGCCTTACAAGCACCGCGAGATCTTGGCAGACAATGCCTTTATCTACGATATGGACGGGCTGTACTGCGGCTGGCAAAACGAGTACGATAAAACGGATAGTTCGGTATCTATATACCTTGATTTCTTTGAAAAGACCGAAAAAGGCTACGAGCGTTACAGCGAGAGCTTTCGCGAGATAGCGGTGGAGCTGCCGCGCGTGAAAGAGCTTCTTTCGCAGACGGGCTTTGAGATACTGGGCGTTTACGACGGATACAGCGAAGCGCCGCTTGCCGAAAACAGCGAGCGCGCGGTGTTTGTATGCAGAAAAATTTGTGAGGATAATTAAAATGGGAAGAATCGTTAGAGTTATAAACGGCGACGCTTCGGTAGTTTGCAGCGCCATAGACGGAAAAGACATTGTCGCGAGGATAGAGGAGATAAACAAAAGCTCGGCGGTATGCACGGCGGCGCTCGGCAGACTTGCCCTCGGCGCTTCGCTGATGGGCTTCGGGCTGAAAAACGAGGGCGATACCGTTACCGTGCGCACCGACGGCGGCGGGCCTGCGGGAACGCTGATCGCGGTGGCAGACAGCTACGGCAACGTAAAAGCGTACATCCAGAACCCTGTGGTAGAGCTTCCGCTGAACGCTAAGGGCAAGCTGGACGTGGGCGGCGCGGTAGGTACAGACGGCACGCTTACCGTTATAAAAGACCTCGGCATGAAACAGCCCTACTCGGGACAAGTGCCGCTCGTTTCGGGCGAGATAGCGGAGGACATCACTCAGTATCTCGCGGTGAGCGAGCAGGTGCCCAGCGTTTGCGCGCTCGGCGTGCTTGTAAACCCCGACCTCAGCGTGCGCTGCGCGGGCGGTTTTCTGCTGCAGCTTCTGCCGTTCGCGCCGGAGGAAGCCGTTGACGTGATAGAGGCGAATATCGCGAAAATGAAGCCCGTCACCGAAATGCTCGAGAGCGGCATGACGGCGGAGGACATAGCTATGCTGGCGCTCGAGGGTCTGGAGCCTGAAAAGTTGGACGATTTCGAGGTGAACTACGTCTGCGACTGCTCGCGCGAGCGCACCGAGCGTATGCTGATCTCGCTCGGCAAAAAGGAGCTTGAAGAGCTTGCGCAGGACGAAAAGACCGAGGTCTGCTGCAACTTCTGCGACAAAAAGTACGTCTTTACCGCTGACGAGATAAAGGCGCTGGCGGAGCAAAAGCCCGAGCCGCAGGAATAATTTCGGCTCGCACGGAATAGTATGATAAAGGAAAATTGCATAAATGGTAAAATTTATAGTAAAGCATAAGCTGCCGATAGCCGTCGTGATAGGCGTGGGGCTGATCTGCGCGGTGCTGCTGGCGCTGGTGTACCTGCGGGTCATCAAGCTCAACACGCCCTCGCGCAAGGCTTACCCCGTGCGCGGCGCGGACGTTTCGTCATATCAGGGCGACATCGACTGGGCGGTACTGTCCGAAAATTTGGACTTTGTATTCATCAAGGCGACCGAGGGCAGCAAGCATCTTGACGACAAATTCGCGTATAATTACGCCGAAGCGCGCGGTACAGACCTGCGCGTGGGAGCGTACCACTTTTTCAGCTTCGAGAGCGGGGGAGATACGCAGGCGGATAACTACATTGCAAACGTGGAAAAATTTGACGGTATGCTGCCGCCCGTGGTGGACGTTGAGCTTTACGGCGATTACCGCGCCGACCCGCTGCCCGCCGAGGACGTTGTGCCGCAGCTGAAAACGCTGCTTGAAAAACTGGAGGAGCACTACGGCGTGAAGCCGATAATCTACGCGACGGGTACCGCCTATAATATGTATATCAAGGAAGATCTTGCGGACTACGACCTCTGGATACGCTCGGTGTATTTCAATCCCGAAAGCAGCAAACAGTGGACTTTCTGGCAATATTCCGATACGGCGACGCTAGACGGCTACGATGGCGAGGAGAAGCATATAGACCTCAACGTCTTTAACGGCAGCGCGGAGGAGTTTAAAAAGTACGGTTGTGCAGAATAGCTAAAATACAAGCTGAAATTTGTGCAACTCTACAAAACAAAATTTTTTTCAAAAAACGCTTGACAAGAGCACGATGTTAGTGTATAATATAATAGTCGCTTGAAGAGATAACAAAAAATCTTCTGAAAGCGCTGAATCGGAAGCTTAGCTCAGCTGGGAGAGCATCTGCCTTACAAGCAGAGGGTCATAGGTT
>OIYP01000334.1_pt1 | contig 31961 bp, 28 predicted proteins | sample 1588261 | NCBI WGS metagenome assembly OIYP01 (sample SAMN03283293) | human gut metagenome | biome: human-associated habitat; material: feces | host: Homo sapiens | place: Peru | collected 2012
TAATTTACTGCATAATTCTGTTTTATGAACCAGACTTGTCAGATTCTGCACCGTTGAATCATGTAATTCCCTTGATATGCGCTGTCTCTCATTTTCCTGTGTTTCTAATAATTTTAACCGGAATATCTCATCGCTTATATCAGAGTTATTATCATTTATTTTTTGTTCCAGCTCAGAAATTGCCTCATTTAAATCATTCAGCTTTGTAACACAGGATGTATATTCTTTTTTTCTGGTATCTAACTGTTCCTGTAAAAGTTTCTGCTGCTCCTCTAAATGTAAAATCTGTTCCCTGCCCTTTGGATTAACATCCCTGGGGCTGAATGATTCATAGTTTGAATCATTTTCTTCTTTTAAAAGCATTATAAATGCCTTATTTTCTTTCATCTGTAATTCCAGTGTCTGAATCGATTTATGTATATCTTCCTTATTAGTCATCAGCTCCGACTGAAATTTTTTTAAATATTCACTTATCATATACTTCCTTCGAACGTATGTTTTATATTACATAAATAATAAACCATTTTTATTTTATACTAAATTCACTTTGTTGAAAAGATAAATTTTTCATGAATCAAAAATTTAATTTGTATAAGCGGCCAAAAGCGGCTATAATATTATTATAAAAATAGCCTGTTATTTGGCAGATATGGAGGCATTTATGAATAAGAGTATGAAAAAAAATATCAGACATTTTTTTCTGTTAACTGCATTAGCTGCCGGAACCATTCATTTCGTAAATCGTTTTATCGATCTTACTGCTTCAATGAAAAACATCTTAAAGACGGAAAATGGTAATTTTTTTGATTGGAAGAATGGAAAAATCTATTACACAAAACATGGTTCTGGAACACCTGTTTTATTGATACATGATCTGAGTCCACTCAGTTCCTCTTATGAGTGGTGCCGTTTTGCAAAAAAACTTGAAAAGCAGCATACCGTATATACGATTGACCTCTTAGGATGCGGACGTTCAGAAAAACCTTATCTGACATACACTAATTACTTATATGTTCAGCTTATTACTGATTTTGTAAAAGAAGTAATAAAAGATACCCCTACAGTAATTGCAACGGGTTCTTCCATTTCATTTGTGACGTTGGCAGAAAATATGACGAATCATTTATTTCACAAAATCATTGCTATCAATCCGCCAATGCCTGAAAAATTTAACCGCACGCCAAGTAACTCTTCTACTTTAAAGAAGACATTACTGGAAGTTCCTGTTCTCGGAACATTTATTTACAATGTAAAAACGCATGAAAAAAATATACAGAAACTATTTTATACTGAATATTTTAACAAACCACAGCTTGCCTCCTCTAAAATGCTGGATGCCTACTACGAAGCGTCACACATGAATGGCAGCCACGGAAAATATTTAATGGCAAGTATTGAGGGACAGTACACTGACAACTGCATTTTACATGCACTAAAGAAACTTTCCATTCCATTCTATGTTGTGGAAAGCCGGAGCAATCCTGATTCTGTTCAGATCGTAACCAGCTATGCAAAACAAAGTTCCTTTATTGAAACTTCATATATTTCTAATGTAAAATACCTTCCTCAATTAGAAGCTCCTGATAAGTTAGCTGAAGTTATTCAGATGCTTTTTAATCGTGAAAAAAATTAATTTTATATCGAATCAACAGACGGTATGTTCTGGGAATATTTTATTACCATGAAAAAAGTGACTGTGAAAAGTAAATTTTCTACAGTCACTTTTTTTATGAACATAATATTAATGTAATGGCTCTTTCGTCGGCGTCCCGGCTTTTCTTGGATATATTTTCGGTGTGTGCTTTTCCTTGTTGATCACAACAAACGATCTTTTCTGTTCATACAGATCAAATTTATACACATCCGTTACTTTTCCACCTAAAACAAAAACAGCTTTTTTTGCTTCTGCCACTTCTTCTTCAATGCTGCCTGATTTATATGAAATAAATTTGCCACCAATTTTCACAAATGGTATACAGTATTCGCTAAGAGAAGACAAATTTGCCACTGCACGTGAAACACATACATCAAACTGTTCTCTGTAATCTTTATTTTTACCAAGCTCCTCCGCTCTGGCATGAACAGCAGTAATATTTTTCAGCTCCAGTTCATCAATTACCTGGTTTAAAAATTTAATCCTTTTATTTAAGGAATCTGCAAGTACCAGTTCTAAATCTGGAAATGCAATTTTAAGCGGGATTCCGGGAAATCCTGCCCCGGTTCCGAGATCTAAAATTTTAACATTATCTTTTAAATCGTATACACGACACAAAGAAAGACTGTCCAGAAAATGTTTTTCCACTACTTCATCAAATTCTGTGATTGCAGTCAGATTCATCACCTTATTGGTTTCTACCAGAAGTTCATAATATTTAAGAAACTGATTGATCTGTTTATCACTCAATTCAATCTGAAGTTCTTTTAAACCTTCTTTAAACTGTTCCAGATTATAATTCATTCTGATCTCCATTCTCTGTTTTATATGCAAATGTCCTAATTATATAAAATCTTCGTTTTTTTTAATCTGCCGACAATGTCATTAAATTTATTTTAGTCTTCCGATTTCTTCTCATGGTACTTCATCTGCTCCATATACACAAGCAGTACTGATACATCTGCCGGCGATACTCCTGAAATACGGGATGCCTGTCCGATTGAAGTTGGTGAATAAGTCTTTAATTTCTGACGTGCCTCAATTCGCAGACTTGGAACATCATCATAATTAAAGTTTTCCGGTATCTTTTTCTTTTCAAGTTTCTTAAAACTTTCCACCTGCTTCATCTGACGCTTAATGTAACCATCATACTTGATACTGATATTTACCTGCTCAGTAACTTCAGCAGGAAGATCCGGACGTTCCGGATCGATCGGTGCTAATTTATCATAATCAAGCTCCGGTCTGCGGATCAATTCTGTCAGAAATGTTCCTGTATTTAACGGAATACTGTCATAACTTTCCAGCAATTCCTGTACTTTTTTATTCGCACCAATTTTTACTTTTGCAACACGTTCAATTTCCTGCGCGATCAGCTCTTCTTTTTTGCATACCCAGTCATAACGTTCTTTTGAAATTAAACCAATTTCATAACCTTTCTTCGTCAGACGCAGATCTGCGTTATCCTGTCTTAACAGCAGGCGATATTCTGCACGTGAGGTCATCATTCGGTATGGCTCGTGGTTTTCTTTGGTCACAAGATCATCGATCAACACGCCAATATAGGCTTCTGACCGGTCTAAAACCAGAGGTTCTTTTCCTAAAATACTCATAGATGCATTGATACCTGCGATCAGTCCCTGACAAGCTGCCTCCTCATAACCGCTGCTTCCGTTAAACTGTCCACCGGAAAAAAGTCCTTTGATCTTTTTAAATTCAAGTGATGCATAAAGCTGATTCGGGTTAATGCAGTCATACTCGATCGCATATGCATTTCTTACAATTTTAACATGCTCCATTCCAGGCAGCGTGCGGTACATCTCATGCTGAACGTCCTCAGGCAGTGAAGATGACATACCTCCAACATACATTTCATTTGTATTAATGCCTTCCGGCTCAATAAAAATCTGATGACGGTCTTTGTCTGCAAATTTTACTACTTTATCCTCAATGGAAGGGCAATAACGCGGACCGGTTCCTTCAATAATTCCGGCATAAATTGGTGAACGATCCAAATTTGCACGAATGATTTCATGTGTCTTTGGATTTGTATATGTCAGCCAGCAGGAAACCTGATCAATCTGCACATCATCCGGGTTTGTTGTAAATGAAAATGGAACTACTCTCTCATCTCCCTTTTGTTCCTGCATTTTTGAAAAATCCAGAGAACGTTTATCCACTCTCGCAGGCGTTCCTGTCTTAAAACGAAACATCTCGATTCCATGCTCTTTAAGTGAATCTGTAAGATGATTTGCTGCCATAAGACCATTCGGTCCGGTATAAGTGATCATCTCGCCTGTCAGACAGCGTGCTCTCAAATACGTTCCTGTACAAAGTACAACTGCCTTACAATGATAAATTCCACCGGAAACAGTCTTTACCCCGGTAATTTTCTGAAGTTCGCCATTAACTTCTATAACCTGTCCATCTTTTTTTCCTGCATTTATATCTTCTTCTGTAACAGCAGAATTTACCGGAACCGTAATGATCTCGGCTACTTCTGCCTGTCGGATTGTAAGATGCTCTGTATTCTGAAGTGTTTTCCGCATCTCCATGCTGTAATTCACTTTATCTGCCTGTGCACGCAGGGAATGTACTGCAGGACCTTTGGATTTATTTAACATCTTAGACTGGATAAATGTCTTGTCAATATTAATCCCCATCTGTCCGCCAAGTGCATCAATCTCTCTCACAAGATGCCCTTTTGAACTTCCTCCAATATTTGGATTACAAGGCATCATCGCGATACTGTCCACACTTACTGTAAAAATAATTGTCTCCAATCCAAGCCTTGCACATGCTAATGCCGCCTCACATCCCGCATGACCTGCCCCCACAACTACCACATCATAATTTTCTTCAATCGCAGGCATCTTCTTTTCCTTCTTTCTAAAAAATCTTATCAAAAAAGCCAGTACACCGGAAGAATGCTGCTCTTGCATTCTTCCAATAGTTGTCGTCCATTGACTTAACCGTTCTTTCCAACACGCCGGAAGAATGCTGCTCTTGCATTCTTCCAATAATTGGCACCCATTGGTGCCAATTATTTGCCCAAACAAAACTTACTAAATATCTCATTCACAAGATCATCTTCGACTGCCTCACCAATGATGCTTCCCAGTTCTTCATATGCATTCATCAGATCAATAGAATAAAAATCTTCCGGCATACCGTCCATAATACTCTGCACCACTAAATTTAAACTATTCATTGCTTCCTGTAAAGCAGTTTTATGACGAATATTTGTGATATACACTTCATCATTAAATGTAACTTCTCCGGTGAAAAACATCTCACGGATCGTCTCTTCCAGTTCCCCGATCCCGGTCTGCTCCTTCGCAGAAATTGCAATCATCTTTTTATCCAGATGCTTTCTGATCGATTCACGATCAGTAACCGGAGCCAGATCCGATTTGTTTAAAAGAATAATTGCTTTTCTGTCTTTTAAAAGCTCCATAATTTCAAAATCATTTTCATCCAACTGTGTTGATGTATCCACAACATAAATCGCCAGGTCTGCATCATTTAAGTATTTTTTTGCACGATCCACGCCAATTTTTTCCACAACATCATCCGTTTTCCGGATTCCCGCTGTATCGATCACATTTAAAATAATTCCATTTAAATTGATCTGTTCTTCTAATACATCCCTTGTCGTTCCTGCAATATCAGTAACGATCGCCCGTTCTTCTCCAACAAGTGTATTTAACAGTGATGATTTTCCGGCGTTTGGTTTTCCAATGATTACCGTTGAAATACCTTCTTTTAAAATTTTTCCATTATCGCTGTTTGCAAGGAGTTTCCTGATTTCTTTACCTGCTTCTTCCACGATACCCTGAAGTGTTTTAGGATATCCATCCAGACTGATATGTTCCGGATCATCTAATGCAGATTCAATAAATGCAATCTCATGCAGTAGTTTTTCACGGACTGTTTTTACTGCAGACGAAAGAGAACCGGAAAGCTGCCGTTCTGAACTCTTTAATGCAAATTCATTTTTTGCATGAATAATATCTATGACAGACTCCGCCTGCGCAAGATCGATCCTGCCATTTAAAAATGCACGTTTTGTAAATTCACCAGGCTCTGCCGGACGCGCACCGTATTTGATCACAGTCTCAAGCACACGCTTCATGACATACACTCCGCCATGACAGTCAATCTCGACGGTATCTTCTTTTGTGTAACTTTTTGGTGCCCGCATCAGCACTACCATAACTTCATCGATCACTTCATCCCCATCTTTGATGTGACCATAATGAATCGTATGTGTCGGCATATCGGATAAATTTTTTTTATTTTTCATAAAAAAAATCCGGTCAACAATCTGAACTGCCGCATCCCCACTGATCCTTATAATGCCGATTCCTGAACTTGACATAGCTGTTGCTATCGCAGCAATCGTATCTGTTCTCATAATCCCTCATTTCTGAGCAGCTTGTTAAACTGATCCCTCGTCTCTAATATACAAAAAAATTCGTGGACGTTTTCTTTATCCGCCACGAATTTTTCTGTGTCATTCATCACACACGGATGAAAACCTGTTTACTGTCTCTTTAATGTTACAACAACATGACGATAAGGTTCGTCTCCTTCGCTGTGTGTTGTCACAAACTTATCATTCTGCAAGGTAGAATGAATCACTCTTCTCTCATAAGGATTCATCGGCTCTAAAGAAACCGGACGTTTTGTTCTCTTTACCTTGTATGCAATATTCTTTGCAAGATTCTCTAATGTCTCTCTTCTTCTCTTGCGGTAATCTTCCGTATCAATTTTGACTTTTACAAAGCTCTCTGCATTTTTATTAACAGCAAGATTGGTCAGGTACTGGAGAGAATCTAAGGTCTGTCCTCTTTTTCCGATCAGAACGCCCATGTCATCACCTTTTAAATCAACATTGATCACATTGCTGTTTTCCTCTGCAGTCATAACGATCTCAACTTTTAAATCCATCGCTTCGAATACTTTATTTAAGAAATCTTTGATCTCATCATTCACAGAATATTTCTTGCGTACTTTGATAACTGCATCTTTTCTTCCGATGCCGAGAAATCCGTTATTTCCTTTTTCAACGATCTCATATTCGATTCTGTCACTGGTTGTCCCCAGTTTTACCAGTGCTTCTGTGATTGCTTCATCGACTGTTTTTGCTGAAATTTCAATATATTCCATATCCAAAACCCCTGTCCTTTCTTATTATTTTCTGCTGTTTTTCTCATTAAAATCACGAACCATATTGGCTTTTGCAGCCATACTTCCGGCTTTTGCCTTTGCTTTTGCGGCATTTGCTTTTTCTAACTCAAGTTCACGCTGTGCCTCACTCATACCGGACTTTTTATCTTCTTTTTTCGGCTCATTGATCTGTCTTGTATTGATTTTTGCCGCATTGGAAATCTGATTTTCAGCAATTCCCATTTTTTCACGTTTTTTCTTTGCTTTCTCCTGATTCTTCTTAATGATATCCTCAAGATTGATCTTCTCAAAATGCTTATTTAAGAAGAACTGCTGAACACTTCGAACTACCGCACCGGCGATCCAGTAAATACCAAGACCTACAGGAACTGTAAAACACATTACAAATGAGAAGATCGGCATTGTACGGTTCATCATCTTCATCTGCTGTGCAGCCATATCATTTTCATTATTGCCATTAGATGGAGCAGCCTGTGGCATCAGCTTGATATTAAGTACCTGAGTCAGATAAGAAACGATCGGTACAAGCAGCGCTAAAACTACAAATAAAAAGTTATGTGATGCAAAATTAGATGTCATAACCTGCCATGGTGTATCTGAAATATTCAGTCCCAGAAAGTTATTTACATGTGAAACTGTATCATATGTTGCATTAATGGTATCCGTTAAAGAAGGAAATGCACTCTTTAAAGTATCCCATCCATTCGAATTCATTTTATATAAAACATCAACAATAGAGTTAGAAAGTGCAGTCGGATCTGATACTGTAAAGTCTGCTGCCGGCTGTGTCATAACTCTTAAATCTGTAACAAGCTGCGTCATCTTATCCTGATATCCGCTTGTTGCCATAATTCCATCAACCAGTGCAGAAAAATTGTTCTTTACACCGGATACATATGCCGGAACATTCAAAAATACACGGTAAAGTGCAAACAGTAATGGCATCTGGATCAGCATCTGAACACAGCTTCCCATCATGGAAACACCATATTTTTCGTATACTGCCTGTGTTTCTTCCTGCATTGCCATCATAGATGCCTGATCTTTTTTTCCATTATATTTTTTCTGGATTGCCTGTAATTCAGGCTGCATCTTCTGTGATAATTTGGAGAACTTCTGCTGTTTGTAAGTTAACGGGAATAAAATCGCATAAATTACGATTGTAAAAATGATGATAGAAAGACCAACATTCTCAATACCAATCATTGACATCAACGCATAAATGCCATTCATTACCCAGCCAAGTACTTTGGCGATTGGTCCTAAAATAGCACCATTGTATGCTGTTAATAACATATCTGACACTTGTAAATACCTCCGCTATGGAACTGGATCATATCCACCTTTTGAAAAAGGATTACATCTTAAAATTCTCCATAAAGCAAGTGCTCCTCCTTTTATTGCCCCATATTTTTCAACTGCCTCTAAACCATATAGAGAACATGTCGGACAATACGGACACTTTGTCGTTTTCATTGGAGAAAGATATTTTCTATAAAACTTAATTAAAGCAATTAATATTTTTTTCAAAATGATTCCATCTTCTTTTTTTCTGAAATTAACGATTGATTACTTTGTGAAGACCTCCAAGATGCAACAGGGCACTTTCTGTTTCATGATAACTGATATCACGTGCCGTGCTTCTTGCGATGACTACAATATCCAAACCATTATTGAACATGTCTTCATGTAGTCTGTAGCTTTCCCGGATCAGCCGGGTGAGATGATGTCTGATAACACTGTTTCCAACTTTTTTACTGACGGATATGCCAAGACGATTTCCTTCTGTATGATTTTCCAGAACATACATTACCAGATAACGGTTCGCATAGGATTTTCCCTGTCTGTACACTTTCTGGAAATCACTGTTCTTTTTTAATGATTCCGAAAACTTCATCCTAGTATGCCCTTTCTGATTATTTACCTAAGGCACCAATTACCTTCTGTCTGTTTTGAAGGTCTGCTTACTTCTCTTATAAAATATCTTTGTATGAACAAATAGGTGGTACAAAATGCACCACCTCATTATTCATCCATTCTTCTTAAGGAAAGAAAAGACCACAAAAATGTGGCCTATGCTGATAATTTCTTTCTACCTTTTAATCTTCTAGCAGCCAATACTTTTCTTCCGCCTGCTGTGCTCATTCTGCTTCTGAAGCCATGAACTTTTGATCTCTGTCTTTTCTTCGGCTGAAATGTCATCTTCATGTTATATCCACCTCCTCTGCCTGGCATTCACCATCATCCAAAAATGACGGTGCGATAGAAAACGTCCTAAGACGCATATTCTCAGTTAAAAAACATCATTTTCAATTATAACAGAAAAATATTTCAAGTCAAGCACTAAAATTCTGGTTGATTGGATTTTACTTATCTACATTTCAACATTTATCCATTTGTGGAAAATGTTGACCACTATATATATAAGGAAGAAACTCTATCTTTCTATATCTTGTTATTTGCATTTCCACAGTTATCCCCCTGAAATGTTAAAAAATGTGGGTTAAAGAATGCCGATTTTTAGCGGGTTTGCAAAGTTATCCCCAATTTGTGGATAACTTGTGGATATTTTCTGGATAATCCACGGATAATGTGTTAATAAACAGTATAACCCCTTGTATTTAGCGGTCTATAACTTTTTTCGACTTATTCACACATATTTTTTTTATTTCTACAAATTTTTATTATTCAGGCTCTCTATTTTGCCCAAATCGGGGTTTTTTTGCATTTACCCTAACTTGAAATACCCTGTACAAACTTTTCATTGATAAAAGCGAAAAAATAGTGTAGGATAGAACTATGTAGGATTTTTTATGATAGGCGTTAATGTGGAAAACTATCCACATGCAGATGAAAATACTCTTTTCATTAGAAAACAACGCAAAAATGAGGATTAAAATGGATAAAATTTTAGAAAAATGGGACGAGATTCTCTCAACCGTCAAACATGAACATGATATCAGTGATATTTCTTTTGATACCTGGATACGTCCGCTCGAAGTTTACGGTGTTGAGGGTAATACATTATATATACTGGTTCCATCTGAACAAATGACCCTGAGCTATATCTCAAAAAAATATTATCTTCCTTTAAAGGTAACGATCGCAGAGCTTACAGGAACAGAATACGAGATTCAGTTCATTCTGCCGGAACAGACAAAAAATATCCGTACCGGCAATAACAGTGTACCGAAAAAAAATGCACTTTCCGAAAAAGCGGACAGATCTAATCTTAATCCGAACTATACCTTTGACACTTTTGTTGTCGGCAGCAATAACCGTTTTGCCCAGTCGGCGTCACTTGCCGTTGCCGAATCTCCGGGCGAAGCATACAATCCACTTTATATTTATGGAGGACCTGGACTTGGAAAAACTCACCTTATGCATTCCATCGGTCATTTTATATTAGAAAGAAACCCGAATGCAAAAGTACTTTACGTTACATCCGAGGAATTTACCAACGAAGTAATTGAATCAATTCGAAGTGGTAATGCCTCAGCAATGAACAAATTACGTGAAAAATATCGTACGATCGATGTACTGATGGTCGATGACGTTCAGTTTATCATCGGTAAAGAAAGTACGCAGGAAGAATTTTTCCATACATTTAATGCACTCCACTCTGCCGGCAAACAGATTATCTTAACATCTGATAAACCACCAAAAGACATGGAAACTTTAGAAGACCGGATTCGATCTCGTTTCGAATGGGGTCTTATTGCTGATATCGGAACACCGGATTATGAAACACGTATGGCGATCCTCCGGAGAAAAGTCGAAGCAGACGACATGAAACTCAGTGATGAGATTCTAAATTATATTGCAACGAACATCAAATCAAACATCCGTGAACTTGAGGGTGCCTTAAACAAACTTCTGGCTTATTCCAATCTTGAAAAGACTGATATCACGATGGAAATCGCCATGAAAGAACTTCAGAATATTATTACACCGGACAAGCCAAGAGAGATCACACCTCAACTGGTAATCGAAGTTGTCACTGAACACTTCAATATCTCGCTGGATCAGATGATCTCCAAAAACAGAAGTAACGAAATCGCAAGACCAAGACAGATTGCAATGTACCTCTGTAAAAATATGACTGACATACCACTTGATTCGATCGGACAGTTACTTGGGGGAAGAGATCATTCCACCATTATTCATGGTATCAAAAAAATTGCCGACGAGTATGAATCAAACGAAAATACACGCAATTTAATAGAAACTATCAAGAAAAAGATCAATCCTAACTAAAGTTATCAAGGTTTTTCGAAGTTATACACGAAAAATTGTGGATATCTTGTTAAATTAAAGTGAATTCCGTATGGACAAGTCTCATTTTCATGTTTAAAACCTGTTTATGGCATTTATGAGCTTCATCCTCAATTCACATCATTTCAAGATAATTTCCGCATGGTTTTCACAGGGTTATACCACCTCAAATTTTTTTGAACCCCTTGAAAATTAAGGCTTTGTGCGGTTATCAACTTATTAACAGCCTCTAAGACGACTACGGCGGATTTCTATTTATTTTTTTATGAACACGTTTTGGCGAGCCACTACGTTTCACCAGGAAGGAGTTATCTACAACATGAAATTAATTTGTTCTAAATCTAATCTGTTACATGGCGTTAATATCGTTTCAAAAGCAGTTCCTACCAGAACGACCATGGCAATATTAGAATGTATTCTGATTGATGCTTCTGCAAATGAGATTAAACTTACCGCTAATGATATGGAACTTGGAATTGAAACTAAGATTGAAGGTGAGATTGCAGAACGCGGAGTAATCGCACTGGATGCAAAAATCTTTTCTGAGATTGTCCGTAAACTTCCGGACAGTGATGTCATGATCGAAACAGATGCATCTTTTAAAACAACGATCACCTGTGAAAAAGCAAAATTTAACATTGTCGGTAAATCCGGTGATGATTTTTCCTATATCCCATATATTGAACGTAACGAACCTATCGTTATGTCACAGTTCACCTTAAAAGAAGTCATTCGTCAGACAATTTTTTCAATTGCTGATAACGATAACAACAAGTTAATGACAGGTGAATTGTTTGAAATCGAAGAAAATGACCTTATGGTTGTTTCTCTCGACGGTCATCGTATTTCAATCCGTAACATCGAACTGAAAAATAATTATTCTCACAAGAAAGTTGTCGTTCCGGGAAAAACACTTCAGGAAGTCAGCAAAATTCTTCCTGGAAGTGCAGAAGACGAAGTATCTATTTTTCTGACAGTCAACCACATTGTTTTTGAGTTTGAGAATACGACAGTTGTTTCACGTCTGATCGAAGGAGAATATTTTAAGATCGAACAGATGTTGTCTTCCGACTATGAAACAAAAGTTAAAATTAACAAACGCGAACTGTTAGACTGTATTGACCGTGCGACTCTTCTTGTCAAAGAAGGAGATAAAAAACCGATCATCATGAATATCACAGATGATTCCATGGAACTGAAGATCAATTCATTTATTGGTTCCATGAATGAAGATATTGATATAGCCAAAGAAGGAAAAGATATCCTGATCGGATTCAATCCGAAGTTTTTCATTGACGCATTAAGAGTCATTGACGAAGAGGAAGTTACACTGTACATGGTCAATCCAAAGGCTCCATGTTTTATCAAAGATGATGAAGGTACATTTATTTACCTGATTCTTCCGGTTAACTTCAATGCAGCTGCAAACTAATCATTTTTTGATTGATATTGCCGTAAGGCGATAGAAAGGAATTCCATGATAGAGATTCAGATCAGAGAATCAGATGAATTTATAAAACTTGGACAGGCTTTGAAAAAAGCCGGTCTGGTGGAATCCGGGGTTGACGCAAAATTTGTCATCCAGGATGGTTTAGTAAAAGTTAATGGCGAAACAGAATATCAGCGTGGAAAAAAAATCCACGATGGTGATGTGATTTCCTACAACGGAGAAACGGTGAAAGTCTCAAAATGATCATTCAATCCATTGAATTGAACAATTTCCGCAATTATGAAAATCTCCAGATTTCGTTTGATGAAGGGACTAATATTTTATTTGGTGATAATGCGCAGGGAAAAACCAATATTTTAGAAGCTGCTTACTTAAGTGGAACTACCAAATCCCACAAGGGAAGCAAAGATAAAGAGATGATCAGGTTTGGAACAAACGAAGCACACCTTCGGACTATGGTTTTAAAAAAAGGCAAACAATATCAGATTGACATGCATTTAAAACACAACCGTTCCAAAGGAATCGCTGTAAATAAAATACCAATGAAAAAAGCGAGTGAGCTTTTTGGAATATTGAACATCGTATTTTTTTCGCCAGAAGATCTGAATATCATAAAAAATGGTCCATCAGAGCGCAGACATTTTCTGGATGCTGAGTTATGTCAGTTAGATAAGATCTATTTATCTGATCTGTCGAACTATAATAAAATTCTGAATCAACGCAATAAACTGTTAAAAGATATGGTTTATCGTCCTGAATTATCGGATACACTTCCGGTATGGGATATGCAGCTTATTGATACCGGGAAAAAAATCATCAGGCGCAGGGAACAGTTTGTAAAAGAACTAAATGAAATTGTTCATGAAATACACTACCGGATATCAGGTGGGAAGGAAGAACTTTTTCTGTCCTATGAACCAAGTGTTTCGGCAGATATGATGGAGCAGGAGATAGAGCGGGTAAGGCAGCGTGATCTGAAAATGTGTCAGACATCCGTAGGGCCACACCGTGATGATCTGCTTTTCTCCATTGCAGATGTTGATATCCGCAAATTTGGTTCACAGGGACAGCAGAGAACATCTGCACTCTCTTTAAAATTATCCGAGATAGAGCTGGTAAGAAAATCAATCCATGATACTCCGGTACTTTTACTGGATGATGTCTTATCAGAATTAGACAGCAATCGTCAGAATTATTTGTTAAACAGTATATGTGACACCCAGACAATTATTACCTGTACCGGTCTGGATGAATTTATCCGTAACCGGTTCGAGATCAATAAAGTTTTTGAGGTAATAAGTGGTCAGGTATTTGAAAAAGGTCAGGTTATAGAAAGGCAAGGTTAGCAGAATGGCAACAGAGAAAATTGAAAATCCAAATGAATACGGAGCTGACCAGATCCAGATTCTGGAAGGACTTGAAGCAGTTCGTAAGAGACCAGGTATGTATATCGGCAGTACATCGGCGAGAGGACTCCATCATTTGGTCTATGAGATTGTAGATAATGCCGTGGATGAGGCACTTGCCGGATATTGTAAAAACATAGAGGTTACCATTAATCCGGATAATTCTATTACAGTCGAAGATGATGGACGTGGTATTCCGGTTGGAATGAACCATAAGGCTGGAAAATCAGCACTTGAAGTTGTATATACAGTTCTTCATGCCGGCGGAAAGTTCGGCGGTGGCGGATATAAGGTATCAGGTGGTTTGCACGGTGTAGGTGCATCAGTCGTAAATGCGCTCTCCACCAAACTTTGTGTCGAAGTATATAAAGAGGGACAGGTTTATTTTCAGAGTTATCATATCGGAAAACCGGATGAACCGGTCAAAGTGATCGGAACCTGCGATCCGGAGAAACACGGCACAAAGGTTACATTCCATCCAGATCCGGATATCTTTGAGGAGACTGTTTATGATTATGACACTTTAAAACAGCGTCTTCGTGAGACTGCGTTTTTAACAAAAGGACTTCGCATCGTACTTACGGATACGAGAGAGGAATCCCATCATTGTCATGAGTTTCACTATGCCGGTGGTATAAAGGAATTTGTCACTTACTTAAATCGCAGTAAAGAAGCATTGTACCCGGATGTCATTTACTGTGAGGGAACCAGGGATGGTGTGTATGTCGAAGTTGCCATGCAGCACAATGATTCCTACAATGATGCGACATACAGTTTTGTAAATAATATCATTACACCGGAAGGTGGTACGCACCTTGCCGGATTCCGTAATGCGCTGACAAAAACATTTAACTCCTATGCAAGAGCAAATAAGATTTTAAAAGATTCCGAACCTGCACTGACCGGTGATGATATCCGTGAGGGACTGACTGCGATCATCAGTATCAAGATCGAAGAGCCACAGTTTGAGGGACAGACAAAACAGAAGCTCGGAAACAGTGAGGCGCGTGGAGCAGTCGATTCCGTGGTAAGTGAACAGCTCACTTATTTCTTAGAGCAGAATCCGACGGTCGCAAAGAGTATCTGTGAAAAATCACTGCTCGCACAGCGTGCGAGAGAAGCAGCAAGAAAAGCGCGTGATCTGACCAGAAGAAAAACAGCCTTAGAGGGTACTTCTTTACCGGGAAAACTTGCGGACTGTTCAGACAAAGATCCGAAAAACTGTGAGATTTTCATCGTCGAGGGAGATTCTGCGGGTGGTTCTGCAAAGACAGCAAGAAGCCGTGCAACCCAGGCAATCCTTCCACTGCGTGGTAAAATCTTAAATGTAGAAAAAGCAAGACTGGATAAGATTTATGGCAATGCCGAGATCAAAGCGATGATCACTGCGTTTGGTACCGGAATCCATGAGGATTTTGATATTTCCAAGCTGCGTTATGATAAAATTATTATTATGACAGATGCCGATGTCGACGGTGCCCATATTGCGACCCTGATGCTGACATTTTTATATCGTTTTATGCCGGAGCTTATCAAGCAGGGACATGTATATCTTGCAACGCCGCCACTTTATAAGATTGAGAAAAATAAAAATATCTGGTATGCGTACGATGATAACGAGTTAAATAATATTCTGGTTGAGATAGGTCGTGACGGCAACAACAAGATCCAGCGATACAAAGGACTTGGAGAGATGGATGCTGAGCAGCTCTGGGAGACAACTATGGATCCGGAGAAACGTATTTTGAAACGTGTCATGATCGATGAGGAAAATTCTTCCGAGATTGATGTGACATTTACGACCTTAATGGGCGATAAAGTAGAGCCGAGACGTGAGTTCATTGAGGAAAATGCAAAATACGTGCAGAATCTGGATATTTAACAGATCGGTGCAGCCGGATTTTTGAAGATGTGATCCGGGTGCAGAAGTTCGGATGACAGAGACGAGTTAGAAATGGAGAAGAAATCAGATGGATGATAAAATTTTTGATCAGATTCATGACGTCGATTTGAAAAAAACGATGGAAACATCCTATATCGATTATGCCATGAGTGTTATTGCACAGCGTGCGCTCCCGGATGTAAGGGATGGTTTAAAACCGGTACAGCGCCGTGTGCTTTACTCAATGATAGAGCTGAACAATGGTCCGGATAAGCCGCATCGTAAATGTGCGCGTATCGTCGGTGATACGATGGGTAAATACCATCCGCATGGAGACAGTTCTATTTACGGAGCACTTGTAAATATGGCACAGGAGTGGTCGACCAGATATCCGTTAGTTGACGGTCATGGAAACTTTGGTTCCGTGGACGGCGATGGCGCGGCTGCCATGCGATATACGGAGGCACGTCTCAGCAAAATTTCCATGGAAATGCTTGCTGATATCGGAAAAGACACCGTTGATTTCGTGCCAAACTTTGATGAGACGGAGAAAGAACCTACCGTTCTGCCATCCCGTTATCCGAACCTTTTGGTAAACGGAACTACCGGTATTGCCGTTGGTATGGCGACCAACATTCCGCCGCACAACCTGCGCGAAGTTATCAATGCCGTGGTAAAGATCATTGACAACAAAGTTGAGGAGGACCGCGATACCGACATCGAAGAATTACTCTCTATTGTCAAGGGACCGGATTTTCCTACCGGAGGCATGATCCTTGGAACAGCCGGAATCAATGAGGCTTACCGTACCGGACGTGGAAAAGTCCGCGTGCGTGCTATTACAGATATCGAACCAATGCAAAACGGCAAGAACCGTATCGTGGTAACGGAACTTCCGTACATGGTCAACAAAGCAAGACTGATCGAAAAAATCGCAGAGTTAGTGCGTGATAAGAAAGTAGACGGGATAACAGATCTTCGTGATGAGTCAGACCGTCAGGGTATGCGTATCTGTATTGAACTCCGTCGTGATGTCAATCCAAATGTAGTACTTAATTTACTTTACAAACATACACAGCTTCAGGATACATTTGGTGTGATCATGTTAGCGCTTGTCAATAACGAGCCGAAGGTATTAAACCTCTACGACATGTTAAAGTATTACCTGATCCATCAGGAAGAGGTTGTTACCAGAAGAACCAAATACGAATTAAATAAAGCCGAAGAGCGTGCCCACATTTTAGAGGGCTTGCTGATCGCACTTGACAATATCGATGAAGTCATCAGCATCATAAGGAGCAGCCAGAATACGCAGGAAGCAAAAACACGTTTGATGGAACGTTTCTCCTTAAGCGATGCACAGTCACAGGCAATTGTAGATATGCGTCTACGTGCACTGACCGGTCTGGAACGTGAGAAACTCGAAGCAGAATATGCAGAACTGATGGACCGCATTGCAGAATTACGTGCAATTTTGGCTGACAAGAAAAAACTGCTCGGTGTGATCCGTACCGAGATTCTGCTTATTGCAGACAAATACGGTGATGACAGAAGAACATCCATCGGATTTGACGAGTATGATATTTCTATGGAGGATCTGATCCCGGTAACCAATACCGTCATTACCATGACAAAATTGGGTTACATTAAGCGTATGAGCCTTGACAATTTCCGTGCACAGAACCGTGGCGGTAAGGGAATCAAGGGAATGGAGACGATCGATGACGATTACATCGAAGAACTTTTGATGACAACATCCCATCACTACATGATGTTCTTTACCAATACCGGGCGTGTATACCGCATCAAGGCTTATGAGATTCCGGAGGCAAGCCGAACAGCAAGGGGAACTGCAATTGTAAATCTGCTCCAGCTCCAGCCGGGTGAAAAGATTACGGCAGTCATACCGATCCGTGAATATACAGAAGGACATTTCCTGTTCATGGCAACAAAGAAAGGTATCGTAAAGAAAACACCGATCACCGATTATGCAAATGTCAGAAAGACAGGACTTGCTGCGATCAGTTTAAGGGAAGATGATGAGCTGATCGAGGTGAAAAAGACTGACAATAATCAGGATGTTTTCTTAGTGACCAAATACGGTCAGTGTATCCGGTTTAAAGAGACGGATGTAAGGAAAACAGGTCGTACTTCCATGGGAGTCATCGGTATGAATCTTACGGATGGGGATGAAGTTATCGGTATGCAGATGCAGTCTCAGGGTGATGCACTTATGATCGTATCGGAAAAAGGTCTTGGAAAATGTACACTGATTTCCGAATTTACCACGCAGAACCGTGGTGGTAAGGGTGTAAAATGTTACAAGATTACCGAAAAGACCGGAAATATTGTCGGCGTGAAAGCGGTAAACCAGGACAATGAACTGATGCTGATCACCACCGAGGGAATTATTATCCGTATCAAAGTCAGTGATACAACATTACTCGGAAGAATTACTTCCGGTGTCAAACTCATCAACTTAGATGAGAATGTCACGGTGGCAAGTATCGCTAAAGTCCGTGAGGATAAGAGTCTGATCGACAATGCAGACACATCCGAACTGCTCAGTGAGGAGGAAGAAAAGGAAAGTGCAGCCATCGCTGCGGAAAATGCAAAAAAGGCATCTGTAGAAAATACAGAGACAGACGACGAGCTGATGAAAGAACTGTTAGAGCGCGCAGAGGCTGATGGTTCCGAGGATGAGGAAGAATAGATAACCGTATAGTGAAGAAAGGGCAGAAGCTGAATGGAAAAAACAGTGTATGAACTAATGCATGGCGAAAAGATAGTAGCAGACATTGGGACGAACGGAGTATGCACAGTTTTGGACAGGGCGTTTCTGCCCTTTTCAATTTATCTGGAGGATACAGCAGAAAACGATGATCTCGATATCCGCATGGATAACCTCACGAATTTTTATTACTGGTGTGCAACCCGTGTTCTGACACTTGACCGTGTCTATGCAAAGGAAATTTTAAACAGTATCGGAGCACTGCAGGCGCAGACCGACCGTGACCGTGCCAAAATAGCGCTGTCCTATCACTGTCTGTCACTGACTGATATTTTCTGGGTCAGGGAAAAAGGGGAGAATATCACATTTGCGCAGATCAATCTTTTTGAAAATCATCTGGATAATGCACTTGTCGATATTTCCCTGCGCGGAAAACAGATGACCGTAGAGAACAGTTACCTGATTGCGGACGATCTCTCAACCAACGGGGTGTTCCCGAAAGCGTGGATCAGGGAGAAAAATTCGTTTTCCCTTTTGAAAGATGGAAACAGCAGGGCTGTGGAAAATGAAATCCTGGCAAGTAAGATCTGCCGCTGTTTTGACTGCAGACAGGTGCTTTACGAGGAAAGTATTTTTGACGGACAGAAAGTTTCAAAAAGTAAGATCATTACGTCGGTCGATTACAGTATAGTATCAATGGAGGCATTTGAGATCTATGCAGCAAATCATGACATTCACGTTATGGATTTCGTGTTAAAGCTGGATGCATATTCCTACTACATGATGAACCTCCTCGATTACCTGACCGGCAACACGGACCGCCACTGGGGAAACTGGGGATTTCTGGTGGACAACCGCACAAACCAGCCGGTACGCCTGTTTGACCTAATGGATCTCAACCAGACTTTTTTGACATATGATACGATCGAAGGTGCAAACTGCATGACGACCGGAAACCGGAAAATATCACAGCGTGAGGCTGCGGTGGAAGCGGTGAAAATAATCGGGTTAAATCAGAGGAATGAGATTAAAGATGAGTGGTTTGAAGGCAGGGATAAAGAGAAGGAGATGTTCTGGTGCAGATTTGGAATATTAAAGGGACAATGAAAAGCGTAAAAATCTGAAGTTGCAAAGAGCGTGGGTTATGGAACAATTTTAAGTGAACAAGATTACGAATTGTGGAAAATGAGGGAGCAGATTGAAAAATTTGTGGAAAACCATAAGGTGAAAACTGTTATGTGAGACTTTAGAAAAAATGGAAAAACAAAAAAATTTGTTGTAGGATGAAATGAAGCAAAACAATTAAAATGGGGTAATGTAGAAAGGTGGTACAAGCATATGAACCTGACAGCAATTCAAAGCTCATAGATAATGGTGGCAAACCGGCACTGGTCACATCCGTGCATTTTGAATATACGTCCAAACATTCGGATGAAGTGAGGGAACACAGATGGGACGGAAATGTGGAAAACCTGAAAAAAGAATATATGCAGAAAATAGCCGAAAAATTTGAGGACAGAGTGGAAGAGTTGTTAAGAGACAGGGAAGAACATTGATAAGTTATCAAAACAAGACACGAAAAAACAGGGTGGCAGCACCCTGTTTTTTTACCATCCACCGCCTAAAACCGACCACCTGCCGCAAATCAGTAGAAACCGTTCCAGACATTGCCTATAATGACATCAGAAAGGAGGAAGTGAGAAAATGCAAATAGAAATAAAACTCGATGAATCCTGCAAAGAACCCAAAATCATCATCCACACAGACAGGATGACCGAAGAAGTATCACAGATCGTAAAGTTGCTGTCGGAAGAAAAGCCGGAAGTCTTTGCTGCAGTTCATGAAAATGGAGAGATCGTTCTGTTAGAACAGCCGGAAATAATACGGATCTATGCAGAAAATGACCGGGTATATGCACAGACGAAAGATGACAGCTACCGGTTAAAAGCAAGATTATATGAACTTGAGGAGAGGCTGAACAAAAAGATGTTTATTCGCATCTCTAACTCGGAGATCATAAACTTAAAAGAAGTAAAAAAATTTGACTTAAGTTTTTCCGGGACGATCTGTGTATCGATGTCAGATAAAACGGTAACGTATGTCTCAAGACGTTACGTCAGAAAAATAAAACAGGTATTGGGATTATAGAAAGGAAAATTATTATGAAAAAAAGAATTTTAGGCAGAGCGTTATTGGGTGCGCCGATCGGACTGGCAATCAGTACGGCAATTACAATTTTTGCTTCACTTATATACGGCGACGGAAATTATTATCCGGTCGTACCGGCACTGATCGGACAGTGTGGAAATGAGATCAATGCAGTAGTGGCACAGATGGTCGCATCTTTGTTATACGGAGCAGTCTGGGCAGGTGCATCGGTAATATGGGAGATGGATGACTGGAGTCTGCTTCGTCAGACAGTTACACACCTGATCGTAGGATCACTTGCGACATTTCCGGTTGCATACCTCATGTACTGGATGAAACACAGCATCTCAGGATTTGTAGGATATTTTGCAATCTTCATTGGAATCTATATTGTGATTTGGATCACAATATATAACAGGACAAAAAGAGAAATTACAAAATTAAATGAAAAAGTAAATATGCAGAACATGTAAAAATCCGTTTTTTATTGCAAAACACCACTCTATTTGCAGGTATTTTTCCAATCAGAGAAATGATAAATTGAAAAAAGTAACTGGAAAATCAGTATGTGTGAAGCGTAGCACAGAAAAGTACAAATGGCTTTGCGAAGTAAAGACTATCAACAGTTGCGAAAAGGAAAAAAACTGCAGGAGGGGGGACTGCTGCACCGGATCAGTGGTTATGCAGCAGGACAGAAAATGGAGAAAAATATAAAATTTGATCAGAGCACACCTTTATGGGATAACAGTCTTTCGTTGGAAGAACGTCTTGATTATCTGACAGGAGCACTGACACTCGAAGAAAAAATACACTGTCTTACAACCGGATGTCCGGACATTCCACATCTTGGAATCCATGCAACTTATATGGGCGGAGAGGCTGCGCATGGGATCGAGGCAAGACATGACCAGGCATTTAATAAAGGGGAACCGGAACCGACCACAGCATTTACCCAGCCGATCGGTATGAGCGCGAGCTTTGACAGAGAACTGATCAAAGAATGTGGGCGCGCAGTAGGCGAAGAAGCCAGAGCTTTGTATACAAGAAACGGTGGAGGCGGGCTCTGTCGCTGGGCGCCGACGATCGATATGGAGCGTGATCCAAGATGGGGAAGAACTGAAGAATCATACGGTGAAGATCCATATCTGACCGGGGAGATGGCAGGCGCATATATCCGCGGTATGAGGGGCGAGGATCCTTTTTATATCCGTTGCGGGGCAACGCTGAAACATTTTTACGCAAACAATGTGGAGAAAGACCGCATTAAGATTTCATCTTCCGTAGACAGGAGAAATAAAAACGAATATTATTTAAAACCGTTCAAAAAGGCGATCATGGAGGGCGGCGCGGAGGCAGTCATGACCTCCTACAATGAGATCAACGGGATTCCTGCAATCGTCAATGATGAGGTACGTCATGTTTTAAAGGGCACTTATGGGCTGCCGGGACATGTGGTCTGTGACGGGGGTGATTTTTCCCAGACAGTGAGCGACCATCATTTTTACCGGACACATGGAGAAACACTGGCAAATGGATTAAAGGCGGGCATTGACTGTTTCACGGATGATGGCGAACTTGTTTATGCCGCTGCAAGAGAGGCATTGGATAATGGCTGGATCACCGAAAAAGATATTGATGAATCAGTGCGCAATTCTTTCCGGACAAGGATAAGGCTTGGAATGTTTGATAAAGAGGGCGATTGCCCATATCAGAACATGGGGGAAGAATATATCAATAATCAGGAACACAAGGAACTTGCCCGTAAAATGGCAGATGAAGCGGTTGTTCTTCTGAAAAATGAAAACGACATACTTCCTCTGGATGAAAAAGCAGAAAAAAAGATAGCAGTGGTTGGTCCACTCGCAGATGTTTGGTACAAGGACTGGTACTGTGGTATTCCACCGTATGCGGTGACGGTTTTGGATGGAATCCGGGAAGTATTTCCTAATGCAGAAATCAGTCATGAAACAGGACTTTCTGAGATTCAAATTTATCTGACAGATCAAAATGGTGAAAAATGTTATGTGGGACTGGATAAAAACAGCCGATTAAAACTGGTAAAAAAAGAACAGGCAGAAACCTTTATTTTCAATGACTGGGGATGCGGTAGCATGACACTGGTGGCAAAAAGCAATGGCATGTTTGTCACTTTAGAGGAGAATACAGATATCATTAAGGCAGATAAAAAAGAAGCCTTTGGATGGTTTGTCCGTGAATCGTGGAATTTCAGAAAAAACAGTGGAAAAAACAGTTTTGCACTGGAAAGCTGGAATAAAAAGCAGGTCTTTGTGGATAAAGCAGGTTATTTTTCCATTTGCGTGGATAATTCTGCTGCAGAATTTGAAATAGAAATCGTAAAAAACGGAAAAACTGCTGCAGAGAAAATGGCAAAAGAAGTTGATTATGTCCTGGCTGTTATCGGATGCAATCCGGTCATCAACAGCAAAGAGGAAGTAGACCGTACCACGATCGCACTTCCACCGGAGCAGGAGATGCTGGTAGAACATATTGCAGCAGTAAATCCGAACACGATCGTTATTTTGATCAGCAATTATCCATATGCCATCGGAAAACTGCAGGAAAAAGTTCCATCAATTCTGTTATCGGCATCTGGCAGTCAGGAACTTGGCAATGGAATTGCAGATGTGCTGACCGGAAAAGCAGCAGCTGCAGGAAGATTAAATATGACATGGTATCATTCAGATGAAGACCTGCCGGATATGAATGACTATGATATCATCCAGGGAAAACGCACTTACCAGTATTTTGACAGAGAAGTGCTCTATCCGTTTGGATATGGTATGTCTTACACGACATTTTCCTACGAAAAAATGCAGATCAAAAAAGAACGGGGCTGTATCAAAGTGAGCTGTTTTATCAGGAATACCGGAGAAAAAACCGGGGATGAAGTCGTACAGCTTTATGTGCATAAAAAGGATTCCCGTGTAAAACGACCGATCAAACAGCTGGCTGGATTTGAGCGTGTCCATAATATAAAACCGAAAGAAGTCAGAAAAGTTAACTTTACAGTACAGTTGTGGGAGTTAGAGTATTATGATGTGATCTCAGAGCGTATGATCTTAGAGGACGGAAACTATCAGTTTATGGTTGGCGCATCTTCACAGGACATCCGTTTAGAGCAGAGCATTATGATTGACGGATTACATGCCGGAAAAAGAAATCCATTCCAGACGACTGCTGCTGATTGTTATGATGCGTATGACCACATGTTCCTGCATCGGGGAATCAACGGTTCCTCCTGTGTGATTCCGGGTTCTGCCGGGGATGATCCGGATATGATCGGGGAATGTCCGGTAGAGGGAATGTTGATTTATCATGATTTTGTCTTTTATAAAAAACCGCGCAAGTTAAATATCACGTTAAAGGTACTCGAAACAGCTCATATCACTGTGACGGGTGAGAACGGAGTGCAAATTACTGCAGAACCGGTAGACTGCTACCGGATGTTAGAAATAGACCTGCCGGAAAATTTTATAAAGACAGGAGTACCGGAAACGGTTCAGATCCGGGTGGAAGGAAAATGTAAGATATCTAAATTTGTGTTTGCCTGATAAAAAATTCACAATTGAACCGCAGGCTGTGAAGTGTTATAGTATGTTCTGGATGATATTCCGTATACAAGGAAATCATACCAGAACATATTTTTTATCAGAAAAAGAGAATAAAACAAGGAAAACCGCTTGTATCCGTCAGTTGACGGAATGAGACAGTCGCATGCTGCTTCACAAAACGGGGAGTGAAATCCGGTTCACATTTTGCTCCGCCAGACAAAGGGGGAAAATCCCCTGTCCGTCAGAGGAGGATCGCATGCAGATCAGTTTTATTGGCGCCGGGAAAGTCGGCGTGTCACTCGGAAAATATTTTATCAGTAAGGGCAGGAAAGTAGGAGGTTATTATAGTCTAAGCCCAGAGTCTGCCGCATGGGCAGCAAATTTTACACACACAAAGAAATATCAAAGTATCAAAGAAATCATTAGCAGCAGCGACATGATCTTTTTTACCGTACCTGATGACAGAATCAGGGAAGTCTGGGAGTCGGCAAGACCGTATACCCATGGTAAAATCATTGCACACTGCAGCGGGATTCACAGTTCGAACATCTTTTCTGATATAGATCGTACTGGTAGTATGGCCTATTCTATTCATCCACTCTGTGCCATCAGTGACAGGGAAACATCCTGGCAGGCGCTTGGTGATGTACTGTTCACCATTGAGGGGGATGCACGAAATATCTCCAATATCCAAGAAATGTTTACGCAGATGGGAAACCGTACCTGTTTTATTTCTGCGGAAAACAAAATCAAATATCATGCAGCGGCGTCTTTGGCATCAAACCATATGACGGCGGTATTTTTTATGGCGCAAAAACTGTTCTTAGAGTGCGGTTTTACGGAACAACAGGCAAATGAGGAATTGTACCGGCTTGCAAAAGGCAATCTGGAAAATATCCATGCACAGGGATGTATTGCTTCCCTGACCGGACCTGTGGAGCGCGGTGACAAAAATACCGTACAGAAACATCTGGATGCATTGAATGCTGACATGAAAAAAGCCTATCTGGAAAATGCAAAGCAGCTTTTAGAGATTGCGGAGCAGAAAAATCCGGATAGAGATTATGCGGCAATGAAAGAAGTTTTCATGCCGACAAAAATTGAAAAATCGTGTGAAAAATAAAGATTTTCACATGCAGGAATGGAGAATGAAAAATGAAAAACACAGTACTGACTTTGCAGAAGCAAAAAGACGAACACGACAAGATCACAATGGTAACGGCTTACGATTACACGACCGCGAAGATCATGGATGAATCCGGCGTGAACACGATCTTAGTCGGAGATTCACTGGGTATGGTCATGCTTGGTTATGATGATACATTATCCGTGACCATGGAAGATATGATCCATCACACGGCAGCAGTGACCAGAGGAGCAAAAAATGCATTTGTTGTTGCAGATATGCCGTTTATGTCCTACCAGACTTCCGTCTATGATGCGGTGGTCAATGCGGGACGCCTGATGAAAGAGGGCAGAGCAAACGCAGTCAAATTAGAGGGTGGAGTAGAATTTGCCCCGCATATCAAAGCAATCGTACAGGCATCGATCCCGGTCGTTGCACATCTTGGACTGACACCACAGTCAGTCAATGCATTTGGCGGATTTAAAGTACAGGGCAAAGATATCGAAGCAGCACAGAAACTGATCGAGGATGCAAAAGCAGTGGAAGAAGCAGGTGCATGCATGGTTGTTTTGGAATGTGTACCGGCAAAACTTGCGAAGAAAATCACGGAGACACTTAAGATTCCGACCATCGGTATCGGGGCAGGCGCAGATTGTGACGGTCAGGTGCTTGTTTATCAGGATCTGCTTGCCATGTACGGTGATTTCCGTCCAAAATTCGTAAAAGTATTCGCAAATGTCGGTGATGCAATGCGCAAGGGAATGGCAGCATACATCAAAGAGACAAAAGAGGGAACATTTCCGTCAGCAGAGCACTGTTTTAAAATAGACGATTCCGTGATCGAAAAATTATATTAGGGGGACAAAAAAATGAAAATCGTATCAACCATAAATGAAGTAAGAGAACAGGTAAAAGAGTGGAAAAAAGAAGGAAATACGATCGGTTTTGTTCCGACCATGGGCTATTTACATGAGGGACATGCGAGCCTTATTGATGCGGCACGCAAAAATAACGATAAAGTAGTTGTCAGCATTTTTGTAAATCCGATCCAGTTCGGACCAAATGAAGATTTAGAAAGTTATCCGAGAGATTTAGAGCATGATGCAAAACTCTGTGAGGAGCATGGAGTTGATCTGATCTTCCATCCGACACCGGATGAGATGTATGGGGATAACTTCTATACCTTTGTGGATATGGATGTGCTCACAAAAGAACTTTGTGGATTAAGCAGACCGGTTCACTTTCGTGGAGTATGTACGGTTGTATCCAAGCTGTTTAACATTGTGACTCCGGACAATGCATATTTCGGACAGAAAGATGCGCAGCAGTTAGCAATCATCAAACGTATGGTCAAAGATTTAAACATGCCATTATCCATCCACGGCTGTCCGATCATCCGTGAAGAGGATGGTCTTGCAAAGAGCTCCAGAAATACATACCTTTCTCCGGAAGAGAGAAAAGCTGCACTTGTTCTGAGCCGTTCTGTTTTCCTTGGTGAAAAAATGGTAAAAGAAGGCGAGCGTGACTGTAAGAAAGTGATTGCTGCAATGACCGCGGAAATTGAAAAAGAACCGTTGGCAAAGATCGATTATGTCAAAATTGTAGATTTATCCACAATGCAGCAGATCGATACAATCGAACACGGCATACTTGCAGCAATGGCAGTCTATATCGGAAAAACAAGACTGATCGACAACTTTATGATCGAGGACTAGAAAAGAGGAAAATATGACAATTTCAATGTTAAAAGGAAAAATCCACCGCGCGACCGTAACACAGGCGGAGCTTGACTATGTGGGAAGCATTACCGTAGACATCCAGCTTTTAGAGGATGCCGGAATCTTCGAATATGAAAAAGTACAGATCGTGGATGTAAACAACGGCGCACGCTTTGAAACTTATACGATCGCAGGAGAGCGCGGCAGCGGAGTCATCTGTTTAAACGGTGCAGCAGCCCGTATGGTACAGACGAATGATAAAGTGATCATCATGGCATATGCAGATGTGACGCCGGAAGAGGCAAAACAGCAGAAACCGGTTGTTGTGTTTGTAGATGAAAATAACCATACGACTGAGATTACAAACTATGAACATCATGGGGAGATATCGGCCATCCGTTAAAGAAATCCGGTAACAGCAGATATGAGAACGTGGTGTTTGTGAAACGGTAACAGTTGAATCATAAAAAGCAATAAGTTATAATTATTTATAATTTATTGCTTTTTTTAGTTATGTCAATTTATTTTTGCAGAACAAAATTCATTTTTTGAAAAATAGATCTGTTTACATGGAGAGAAAATATGCCGCAGAATTTTTATGAACTCGTATGGATTTTTATCATTTATGCCTTTATCGGCTGGTGTACGGAAGTATCTTATGCAGCCTTAGACCGTGGAATTTTTGTAAACCGTGGATTTTTAAATGGGCCTTACTGTCCGATTTATGGCTGTGGCGTTGTGATCGTCGTTGCGGTATTAACCCCATTGAAAGAAAATCTGTTGATATTGTTTATCGGTTCATTTTTACTGACATCCATTCTGGAATATATTACAGGATATCTGCTTGAAAGAGTATTTCATAACCAGTGGTGGGATTATTCTGACAAGCCGTTTAATATTCATGGCTATGTCTGCCTCAAATTCTCCATCTACTGGGGACTTGCATGTACATTTATCATGGATGTTCTGCATCCGATCATTTATAAAGGAATTACACTGATGCCGCATATTCCAGGCGTAATATTGCTGTGTATTATCATGACTGTCTTTTTTGTGGACTGCGGCATTACCGTTGCAACAATCCTGAAATTTAATAAACGACTCAAAGTTATGGATGAAATGGCGGAACGTATACATAAACTGTCTGATGAGATCGGAGAAAACATTTATGAGAACGTGACGGACATCGTAGAAAAATCAGAAGAATTCCAGAAGACACATGCGGAGCTGCTGGATAAATTAGCGGAAACAAAGGATAACCTGATGGAGATTCCGGGCAGTGCCAAAGAAAAGATCACAGAAACGACTGGTGCAGCGAAAGATAAAATTGTTGAGACAACTGGAACTGCAAAGGATAAGATTGCAGGAACGACTGGTGCAGCAAAAGATAAGATTACAGGAACAACCGGCGCAGCGAAAGATAAATTTGCAGATACTGCCGCAAATGCCAGACTTGTGCTGGAAGAAAATATTATGGAAGCTAAGAGCAGTTTTGAAGCTAAGAAAAATGCCTGGACTGAAAAATCCGAAGAGTGGAAGAAAAACCGCGAAAGACAAAAGGCGGAACTTTCCGAACTTTCCGAAAAATATGAACATCTTTTTGATGAGAAGAACTTTGGTTTTAAGCGTCTTATGAAGGCATTCCCTGATATGAAGTCAAGAGAGAACGATAAGACTCTGACGGAATTAAAAAAACATTTTCATTTAGACAAGCCGGAACAAAAATAAAATAAACGCACAGCGGGCAGCAGTGCAGAAACGGAGAAAACATGATCAGAACAGTCGATACCCAGATAATTACAGAAAATATCAAAGAGATGTGTATTGAAGCAAATCATTATCTTTCAAAAGATATGGACATTGCAATGAAGCAGGCAGTTGAGACAGAAAAATCCGAACTTGGTAAAAAAATCTTAAACCAGCTTCAGGATAACTTAAAGATCGCAGATGAAGAGATGATACCGATCTGTCAGGATACCGGAATGGCAGTCATCTTTTTAGAAGTTGGACAGGATGTTCATTTTGAGGGAGATGCGATCGAGGATGCCATTAACGAAGGCGTGCGTCAGGGATACACAGAAGGATTTTTACGGAAATCTGTTGTAAAAGATCCATTGATCCGTGAAAATACAAAAGATAATACACCGGCAGTTATCCATTATTCCATTGTACCGGGAGATAAAGTAAAGATTACGATTGCACCGAAAGGATTCGGAAGTGAAAACATGAGCCGCGTGTTCATGTTAAAGCCGGCAGATGGTATCGAAGGAGTAAAAGATGCCATATTAACAGCCGTAAAAGATGCAGGACCGAATGCATGCCCGCCTATGGTCGTGGGAGTCGGGATCGGTGGTACGTTTGAAAAATGTGCAATTCTTGCAAAAAAAGCGCTGACACGCCCGGTTGGCGAACATTCCGATATCCCTTACGTGAAAGATATGGAAGAAGAACTGCTTGGAAAGATCAATAAACTTGGCATTGGACCGGGCGGACTTGGCGGTACGACAACAGCACTTGCAGTCAATATCAATACTTATCCGACACATATCGCAGGACTTCCGGTAGCTGTTAATATCTGTTGTCATGTAAACCGTCATGTAGTAAGGACAGTCTGAGATTAAGACTTTTCAAATGCAAAATACATTTTTCACACGCAGGATTTGTGCTTCGCACAAACTTGTGATGCGCTTAAAAGCAGCGTAAGAATGGAGGTTATCATGGATAAACACATTACAACACCGATTACGGAAGAAGTCACAAAAGATTTAAAATCTGGTGATTATGTTTATATTACAGGAACGATTTATGTAGCAAGGGATGCTGCACATAAAAGAATGATCGAGGCACTGCAGCGTGGAGAAGAACTGCCGATCGATATTAAGGACAGCACAATATATTATATGGGACCGTCTCCGGCACGAGAAGGGAGACCAATCGGTTCGGCAGGACCAACAACAGCTTCACGTATGGATAAATATGCACCGACATTACTTGACCTTGGAGAAAAGGCTATGATCGGTAAGGGAAAACGCACAAAGGAAGTTATTGATGCGATTGTACGTAACCATGCAGTTTACTTTGCGGCGATCGGTGGTGCAGGAGCACTTTTATCAAAATGCATCACAAAATCAGAGATTGTATGTTATGAGGATCTTGGAGCAGAGGCAATCCGCAAGATTGAGATAAAAGATTTCCCGGTTATCGTTGTCATTGACAGTCAGGGGAATAATCTTTATGAAACAGCGATCAGGGAATTTGCATCCATTTAAGAATAAAATTTTTACATGTGAGGATTTGTGTTTATGCACCGACATGCAGATGAAAAAGAGATTTTCACTGGAAAGCAGCACAGGAATGGAGAATTTTATGGAAAGAAATTTAAACTGGGCAGTTCTTGGAACTGGTGTGATCGCAAATGAGATGGCGCAGGCTTTAAATACCATGGGGAAAAAACTCTATGCAGTGGGAAACCGTACTCATGAAAAGGCAGTTAAATTTGCGGAAAAATATCAGGTAAAAAAAGTATATGATGATTTTCATGAGATGTTTACTGATCCACAGGTGGATGTGATCTATATCACTACACCGCATAACACCCATATCGAATTTGTCAGGGAAGCGCTGAAAAATAAAAAGCATGTGTTATGTGAAAAATCAATTACTTTAAACAGTCTTGAACTGGATGAAGCATTGCAGCTTGCAAAGGAAAATAATGTTATTTTTGCAGAAGCGATGACAATCTGGCATATGCCGCTTTATAAAAAATTATGGGAATTTATCGATGCGGGGAAAACGGGAGAATTTTCTTCAAATCTGAAAGAAGAGTATGCAGAGATTGCAGACTGGTTGAAAGAAGGGATACCTGCACTTGGAAAAGTCCAGATGATCCAGCTTAATTTTGGAAGTTATAAAGAATATAATATGGATAACCGTTTCTTTAATATGAATCTTGCAGGTGGGGCATTGTTAGATATCGGTGTCTATGCACTCAGTATTGCACGCAGTTTTATGGAGAGCAAACCGGATCAGGTTTTGAGCCAGGTAAAATTTGCACCTACCGGCGCGGATGAACAGGCAGGCATTTTACTGATGAACAAAGAATCACAAATGGCAACGCTTGCTTTATCCTTACATTCAAAACAGCCAAAACGTGCAGTCATCAGTTGTGAAAAAGGATATATTGAAATCATGGAATATCCGCGGGCAGATCAGGCGGTGCTTGTGGAAGCTGAGTCCGGGGTGCGTCATATTGTGACAGCAGGAGATACAAAAAAGGCCTTACAATATGAAATGGAAGATATGGAGTATGCAATAGAGACGGGAGATATCCGGAAACTCAGAATATCTGATACAAAAGATGTCATGGATATTATGACAGGTTTAAGGAAAGAATGGAATATGAAATATCCGGGAGAGATATGGTAAAAGTATACTGGCATTTAAAATGCCTTTTCTGTGATATAAATAATTATAAATCCGTATTCCGGGAATAAAAAACAGAAATGTGAAAATAATAGTTGACAAATCAGGAAAGATTTAGTATAGTTATTCATGCGTTACGGCGCACGAACAATATCATATTGATAAATAAAGACTTTGGAGAAGTACTCAAGTGGCCGAAGAGGTGCCCCTGCTAAGGGTATAGGTCGGGAAACTGGCGCGAGGGTTCAAATCCCTCCTTCTCCGCTTTATCTTTTACATAAATAATTAAAAAAGTTCTTGACAAATGAAAAACATTTTGATAGAATAATCAAGCTGTCGCAAGACAGAGAACTTAAAACAGAGTTCAAAAAAATAAAAAAGTGC
>OIYP01000335.1_pt1 | contig 31953 bp, 23 predicted proteins | sample 1588261 | NCBI WGS metagenome assembly OIYP01 (sample SAMN03283293) | human gut metagenome | biome: human-associated habitat; material: feces | host: Homo sapiens | place: Peru | collected 2012
AGTTTTGGGCGTACGCCATACTATGAAAACGTTGCGTTTCTATTTGGACACTTCAGAGCAAATTTCACCGGGGCCTAGGGAAGTTGCACGGAAAAACAGCCCCAGTTTTGACATATGGTGGCGATAACAGTCGCCGCAGGGCAGAGGAAACGGATATCCGCGTGGGATAGCCGTTTCCTCTGCTGCAAAGATACAGCTTCCGGGCGCCGAAAGCAAGCAGTGTTAAACTCAAATTTTAGACCGTCATTGGAGCCACGCTGACACAGGGGATGAACTTCCTGTGCGCCTGAAAACCGTCACAAAATCCTATGAGCGGTTTGGCCGGTTTGCGTTTATTGGATGTGTAATGATGGCGTGCGATTGATTGATGCGTAGTGATAGCCTCCAGCCGGGGGGCCATGTCATTAAGCGGGGCGTCCAGAACAGGTGTAAAATTCTACTGGACAGCAATAATCTGGAAAAAGCCGTTTCAGGATGGACGGAATATCGAGTGATGGATTTCGACGTGAGAAGAGAGTACACCATTATTCATGGCGACAGCTGTCATAAAGCGCTTTGTAGAACTTGTGTCGGCAGAGTGTTGTGGCAGACCCGATGATAATGACTTTCATACGCGCTCTGGTGATGGCCACGTTCATGCGGCGCAGATCAGAGAGGAAACCTATTTGCCCTTCCTCGTTGGCACGGACCAGTGAGATGACAATGACATCGCGTTCCTGGCCCTGAAAGGCATCGACGGTGTTGACTGTAATCTGCCTGCGCAGTGGACGGAGCACTTCGTCACGGCGGACGAGCGAGCGAAGATACTGCACTTGAGCCTTGTAGGGAGAGATGAGGCCGATGTCGACACGTTCCTCGCATAGTCTGTCGCGACCGATGCGTTCGACATATCGGTGCAGGACACTTAGTGCCAGCTCGGCTTCACCCTTATTGATGCGGCCATATGACGCAGCGACATATGACTCGTGCATGGACGGCACGTCTTCCTTAGTAGTGCCAGTGCCATTGTCATGAAGGTCACTTGCCGTGTCGACCCATACGAGTGGACTGTCGGCCTCTGCAAGCAGTCCTCGGCGCCTCACCTCTGGGGCGGCCTCTAGGGCACCGCCATAGAACCAGTCAGAGGAGAAGCGCATGAGTTCTGGATTCATGCGATATTGCACAGTCAGCAGGCGGACAGCCTCAGGGTGTGTCGTGGCCAAGTGCTCCATGAGTGTGCATGCCAGTCCGCCACGCATCGCGGCCGGACTCTTCACTGTTGGAGGCAGCTGGCAGTGGTCGCCGGCCAGTATGACGCGATCGGCATGAGCTATGGCTATCCAGCAGGCAGCTTCGAGTGCTTGTGCCGCCTCATCAATGAAAAGCGTGTGGAAGTGCTGGCCGGTCAGAAGCGGATTGGCACTGCCGGCAAGCGTTGAGGCAATGACGCGGGCACTGTCGAAGAGAGACTGGCGTATGCGTATTTCAAGCTCGTCTGCACGTTCCTTCAGCCGGGCCATTTTCAGACGGAAGTCGTGCCCTCTCCCCTTTCGTGGTTGGGCGTAGAGTTGTCGGATGGTACGACGAATCTGCCACAGCGACGGATAATCGGGGTGCGCCTCGAAACGGCGCTCGTAAGTGTTGGCAAGCATCTTGTCTGTCACACGGGTGGGATTACCGATGCGCAACACGTTGACACCACGATCGGCCAGTTGCTCGGCAATCCAGTCTACGGCAGTGTTGCTCTGGGCGCAGACCAGCACCTGTGGCTCACGGCGCAGTACCTCACAGACTGCCTCTACAAGGGTGGTTGTCTTGCCTGTTCCGGGCGGGCCGTGGACAATCATGATGTCCCGGGTGCGAAGAATGTCGTTGACGGCTTGGGCCTGTGATGCGTTGAGCCATGGCAGGCTGACCGGTATGTTGCCGGAAGCGCTGAATGTGGCTGGTGTGTTGCCGTGGCAGATGTCGCGAAGTGTGGCCAGACGCCCGTCATGCGCAGAGATGACACGCTCAATTGCCTCGAACATCAGACGATAGGTCGTTTCGTCAAAGTGCAGTTGTACGCCGGGGCGGTCTAGTGCCAGCAGTGTGGAAAGCGCTTTCTCGTCAGGCAGGACGACAACCATGCGGCTTGCCTCGGCATAGCTGACTGTGCCGACGACATCGGCATAATGAAGGCCGCCAGAGGCATCCTCACTGAAGAAACAGACGGGACGGCCGTATTCGAAGTTATGCTCGATCTCCACATCCTCAGTGCGTGTGATTTCCACAACGAACCGGTTGAGCGAGTTGTAATAGTTGCGTCCGAAAGTGACTGGATACCAGCAATCGCCACGCTTCACCTTCCGCCCTAGGCTCATGAGTTCCAGCGACTGGAAGAAAGCCTTTCTCTCATAGTCGTACTCTAGGCGCAGAAGTTCCCGCTGGCGCAGGAGGGATGGGGCTGTGTACGCCATAGGACTATATTGTTACAGGGCTGGAATAACTTGTCAAATCTCAGTAGTCTTGCTTCTCGACACTCACTTGTATCATGGCGTTTTTGCCGATTTTAAATTCCGCCATGGCACCGATGCGATCCGTCGGAACCGGCAATCCGTAAAAGCCAGGGTAGTATGGCCCTGGAGCATAGATAAACCTGTTTTTCTTAGGCAGAAATGACTTCGTACCGTAGGCGTATAGGCTCACCACGTCAGACAAACGGTATTGTACGGCTGCTGCCACACCGCCGTCTGTGGATCGGAAACCGCCCCAATCCATATTGTCGGCATAGACACCGGCTGCTACAGAGAAGCGCTTGGACAGGGGGAGGGCATAGGCGAACGCAGCGCTTTGCCCGAAGCCCACGCCGCTGGGACTGCCTTTGCCCAAGCCGATACTGAGGCTCATGGACAACTGGGCGTTGAAGCCTTCGTGCAGTCGCCACGAAAGGCCGTCAGCTGCATAGCTCCAAGGCGTGAGTCCGTAAAACCCGGGTGCGGAGAGACTCAGTGCCGGAAGGCGCGGAACTGCATAGAGACTGTCGGACAAAGTCGGGCTGGACTGTCGTGCGTCCTGTTGGGAAACTGGTTTGAAAACGGAATCTTCTGAGACTACTTGCGCACTGGCGGCGGAGAACATAGACATCGAAAGCAGAAGATAAAATGCTAGGTACCGTTTCATGGTTGTAAACTCTAGTGTTGACAGTGTTATCGCCCCCGGAGTCTGCGCCTACTGACGCGGAGAAAGCTCTGGGAGCTTGAGCTGAGAACCAACGACAATGTTGTCTGGGTTTTTCAGCTTGTTGTGGCGGATGATGTAAGAGGCGAAATTTTTGTGTCCGTATGTACGGGCAGCTATGAGGTAGATGTTTTCGCCTTTGGTCACGCGGTGGACAGAACGGGTGCCCACAATGTCATAGCTGAGGCGAGGACTCAACTTTTTGTTGTCGGGTACCGGTGAAGCGTTTTCGGCCTTAGTGCCAGGCTGGGACGGTATCTGCCGAGTTTGCGGGGATACTGTTGCGAGCGAGTCTTTCTTAGGCTTTGCGGCATTGGAAATGGGCTGCACGCTGGGTGATGGCTTAGCGGTCGGCTTCTGTGCGGATCTCTGCCTACTGGGTGCGGTCGGTGGCTCTTTTTCACTGGCCCATTGTTCGATGAAATCACATGGCGGGCAAAGTATGCGGTAATAGCCAGCAAAATAGCAGAGTCCCATGAGCATGATGACGAACAGTGTGAGTGCGGCCAGTCTCCACCAATTGGGGCTGGAGCGCCTGGGGCGACCTTCGACGATGTACTTGACGCGATCTTTGGGATTGCTTGTGGCGCTAGACGGTGTGCAGTCTGCATCCTCTTTATCGTCAGTACTACTGTCGTTGGCCTTGGGCATTTCATCCGTGGTGGCGGGCTCTTCATCGATTGGCGTACCCGCTTCTTGGAGCACTGTGCTGCTGTTCAAACTGGGGCCAGTGTTGTTGCCCTCGGTGTCATCGGCCACAGTCTCGTCTGTGGGGCATGCTCCAGAAGAGGCACACGCTTCAGGTTGGGTATTGTCAGGATCCACTTGTGAGTGGTCTTCAGGCATCTCAGGCGTGTCTGCTTGTTGGGGAGTGTCAGTGGTGATCTTAGTTTCGACCTGTTGGGAGGCTTCTATGGCGTGGGGACGGGTGTCCTCAGTTGCCGAAACGGCCTCTTCCTCCGTTATGGCTGTAGGTTCAGTCAGGTTGTTGCTCACGTCTTCGCCCTGCTCATTGGCATCGTTGCCTTCCTGAGGCACGGCCTGCCCATTTTCCTCATCGCCTTCACTGTCTGTGGCAACGGCACTTGCAGGTTCGACCGATTTCGTGCCGTCGGACTGCTCTGGGGCCTCTTCCTCTGCTTGGGCCGAGTATGCATCGTCAGCCGCATCGAGGTCTTCAGTGCGTGTGTCCTCATTAAGTACGATGGTTTGAAAATGTGAGAAAGGCTTATTGACCAGATCACGGATATAAGAGTCTGGGGTAAAGGTTACTTTGGCATGCCTACTGATCTGAATGCGCTCTCCGGTATTGACGTCTATACTTTCGCGTTCGTTGACCGGAACCAGTTTGAACGTCCCGAATCCTTTGACCTTGACGAACTTGTCGCGTTGAAGTCCCTCTTCGATAACCTCAAAGAACAGCCTACAGAAAACCTCCATACTCTTCTTGGGGAAGTTCTCTTGGGCAGAGACGGTCTCTGCGATAGCTTGCATGAGTTGTTTCTTTTCCATTGAGGCTGTCATAAGAAATGACTGGTTATTGATTGGTGAGACCTGTGAATTTCTACTTGAGTTTGTCCTTTAGAAGGGGGCTGGGCTTGTAGGCCAGCACAAGTTTTGGGGGAACAAGCATGCGTTGCTTGGTAACGGGGTTGATGACGATGCGTTCCATCTTTTTCTTTATTTCAAAGCTCCCGAAACCTTGAACTGTCAGCGGCGTTCCCTCTGATAATTCAGCTGCCAACTCAGAGACGAATGCTTCGGCAATGCGCTGGACATCTTTGGTATTGGTGTCCATTCTGGCGGCGAGTGTATTGATAAAGTCTTTATTGTTCATAGCGGCAAAGAGATTGATGCGGCGGCAACGTCTTACCCGACGATCTTGCCATAGATGTCGAAATCATCGGCATTTGTCACCAGGACTTGATAGAAGTTGCCCGGTTCCAAGTTTACGCCATCTGCTGGGACAAGTACCTCGCAATCCACTTCAGGCGAATCAAATTCTGTGCGCCCGATGAAGTAGTCGCCCTCTTGGCGGTCAATGATGGTCTTGAATGTCCGGCCAATCTTAGCGGCGCACTGTTCGGCGATGATGCTTTCCTGAAGCGCCATGATCTCATCGAGCCTGCGTTGCTTGACCTCTTCGGGAACGTCGTCCTCGTAGTGTTCTGCGGCATAGGTACCCTCTTCCTCACTGTAGGCGAATGCTCCCATACGCTCGAAGCGTGCTGTGCGAACAAAGTCCATAAGTTCTTGAAAGTCGGCCTCTGTCTCTCCCGGGAATCCAACCATGAGTGTCGTCCGGATACAGATGCCGGGCACCTCGCGACGCAGTTTCTCAATCAGGTGGATTGTTTCCTGCTTTGTCGTGTGGCGCTGCATGCGTGACAGGATGTTGTCACTGATGTGCTGTAGTGCTATGTCCAGATATTTGCAGACATTGCTGTGCTCACGCATCACACGAGTCAAGTCAGCGGGGAAGTGGTTGGGGTAGGCGTAGTGAAGCCTGATCCATTCGACTCCAGGAATGCCAGCCATCCTTTCGACCAGTTCAGGCAGTCTTTGTTCACCATACAGATCGACGCCATAGAAGGTCAATTCTTGGGCGATGATCTGAAATTCCTTTACGCCTTGTGCCACAAGTCCCTGCACCTCGTCCAGAATGTCTTCCATCCTGCGGCTAGTGTGCCGGCCGGTGATGATGGGGATGGCACAATAGGCACATTTGCGGTCACAGCCCTCAGATATTTTGAGATAGGCGTAATGAGAGGGGGTTGAGAGGAAGCGGGCATCGGCCGTACCGGTGTCGTAGGAGCTTTTCAAATCTTCAAGAAGTCCGCTCCAATTGAACTTGCCATAGAATTTGTCCACTTGGGGTATCTCAGTTTCGAGTTCCTCCCGATAGCGCTCAGACAGGCAACCCATGACATAGACGTGCTGCAAGGTGCCAGTTTCTTTCTGGTTGCAAAGAGACAGGATCATATTGATGCTCTCTTCTTTTGCAGCACCGATAAAGCCACAGGTGTTGACGACCGCAATGTCACCATGTGTGGCTTCAGGGTTGTGGTAGATGGCGAATCCGTGCCGTGCAAACTGTTGCATGAGGCGCTCTGAATCCACGAGGTTTTTAGAGCACCCCATGGTGATTACGTCGACGGTGCGACGCGTTTGGTGGCATGGGGCATGTCTGATGGTCATAGTTTGGTGTCGTTGAAAAGAGAGTCTACAAATTCCTGGGCGTTGAAAGGTTGTAGGTCAGTCATTTTCTCGCCCAGTCCGATGTATTTGACCGGAACCTTCAGTTGGTTGGAAATGCCAATGACAACGCCACCCTTAGCCGTCCCGTCGAGTTTTGTGATGGCCAGTGAGGTGACTTCTGTGGCTTTGATGAATTGCTTGGCCTGCTCAAAAGCATTTTGACCAGTTGAGCCGTCAAGCACTAGCAGCACCTCGTCTGGTGCGGACGGGGTGACCTTGCGCATGACGTTCTTGATTTTTGTCAGCTCGTTCATCAGGTTGACTTTGTTGTGCAGGCGTCCGGCTGTGTCGATGATGACAATGTCAGTGCCGTTGGCCTTGGCCGATTTCACCGTGTCGTAAGCAACGCTGGCTGGGTCACTGCCCATTTGCTGCTTGACGACAGGAACTCCAATGCGTTCGCCCCAAACCGAAAGTTGCTCAATGGCTGCGGCCCGGAACGTATCAGCGGCACCGAGCATGACTGTCTTTCCGGCGGCCTTGAACTGATAGGCCAGCTTTCCGATTGTCGTTGTCTTGCCCACGCCATTGACACCAACCACCATGATGACGTATGGCTTGTGGTCGGTCGTGGGAAGGAAACCGTCGTTGGCGGTATTCCCGCTTTTTGTGAGTAGGGCGGAAATCTCTTCTTTGAGAATCGCATTCAACTCCGCAGTGCCGACATATTTGTCTTTGGCGACACGCTGTTCAATGGCATGTATGATTTCTACCGTTGTGTCGACACCAACGTCTGAGGTGAGCAATACATCCTCCAGATTGTCGAGAACTTGGTCGTCGACTTTGGACTTTCCAGCTACAGCACGGGCTATCTTGCTGAAAAGTCCCGACTTCGTTTTTTCTAAGCCTGCATCGAGGACTTCCTTTTTCTCTTTCTTGGAGAAGAAACTGAATAAACTCATATCTGTTGGATTTTAGACGTCTGTCTGTGAATGGGCAATTGCGACTCTGCAAACTTACTCATTATTTATGGAACGAGTGTGCATTAGGGCATAAAAAACCCTCCGCGTGTAGTGGAGGGCTTTCAGTATCTAGGTTACTGTGTAACGCTTAGTTCTTGAAGAAATCCTTTACGGCTTCGTTGGGAACCATCTGTTCATCGAAGATGTAAGCACCGGTCTTCGGGCTTTTTACCATCTTAATGACTTTCGTATAAGAACGTCCGTCGGTCTTGCCTTCTTGGAGAGTGGCGACTGTTTTCTTTGCCATGACTTATGCTCTTGTATTATTTGATTTCTTTGTGGATGGTCATTCTCTTGAGGATGGGGTTGTATTTCTTCAACTCCAAGCGCTCTGGCGTATTCTTGCGGTTCTTGGTCGTGATGTAGCGCGACGTTCCGGGCAAGCCGCTCTCTTTCATTTCAGTGCATTCGAGGATGACCTGGACTCTATTGCCTTTAGCTTTTTTTCCTGCCATAGTTCTTAGGATGTATTAGCCGATGACTTTTATGTTTTTCCAATCGCAATATCCCTTGGCAACCGCGCTGTTCAGCGCAGCGTCAAGACCTACCTTGTTGATAAGGCGCAGGCCAGCTGCGCTCACTTTGAGGGCAATCCAGCAGTCCTGTTCGACGTAGTAGAATTTCTTTGTAAACAAGTTTACATCAAAAGTGCGCTTTGTGCGGCGCTTCGAATGCGAAACGTTGTTGCCAACCATGGCCTTCTTTCCAGTAATCTGACAAATCTTAGACATTGCTATCGTCTCTTGTGTTATTGTTTTTGATGCGGGTGAACGTATGGCAAATCTTTCTCCATCAGGCTTTCAGAATTTGTTGTTGCGTAATCTTGGGGTGGAATCTTATATGACCCATGAAGAAACACATACGCTTTCGGGCTGCAAATTTACGAATAAAAAATTTCATGGCAATGTTTCAGGCCATTTTTATCAGCGGGAAAAGTTTTGGAGCCCTTGATGTAGCGGCAGTGCGTATTTGGCCGTAACTTTGCACGCACATTGAAACGGTGGCAGAAGGATTCTGCCTGCTCATAATTGGAAAGTAATAGTGCCATTTTGAATTGTCTTAAAAATCGAATATTGCGTATTGCGCTGCCTAGCATTGTCTCTAACATCACAGTGCCTCTGCTTGGACTTGTGGACACAGCGATTGTCGGCCATCTCGGTGCTGCGGTTTATCTGGCGGCCATTGCGGTTGGCGGCATGACGTTCAATATGGTGTATTGGTTGTTCAGTTTCTTGAGAATGGGAACCGGCGGGCTTACGGCACAGGCTTATGGGGCAGGGAATGAACGGGAAGTCTTTCACACATTATTCCGGTCGCTCTTGGTTTCTGCCGCTTTCGCGTCCGGCCTTATCTGCTTACAGTGGGCAATCTTGTGGGGGACCTTTTGCCTCGTGAGCGTTTCCGGGGCCGTAGAGTGTCTTGCAAGGAGCTACATACAGATATTGGTTTGGGGCGCACCGGCTGTTTTGGGGTTGTACAGCTTCTCGGGGTGGTTTCTGGGCATGCAGAATGCCCGTTTCCCTATGTGGGTGTCGATTTCGCAGAATATTGTCAACATCTTGGTCAGCCTGTTTCTTGTTCTTGGCATGCACTTAGGGGTAAGCGGTGTGGCCGTCGGGACGCTTGTCGCACAGTATGCAGGTTTGCTGATGGCCGCTTGGCTATGGTGGCGTCACTATGGTTCGCGAGCCAAGGTGCATGATCTCTCTGGAACCTTGTCACGCAATGCTTTCGCACGTTTCTTCCGGGTCAACCGTGACATCTTCTTGCGGACGTTGTGTCTTGTCTGTGTATCGACGTGGTTTACGGTTGCCGGTACGTCGATGGGAGATGTCACGTTGGCGGCCAACGCACTCCTGATGCAGTTTTTTGTGGTGTTCTCTTATGTCATGGACGGATTTGCCTATGCCGGTGAGGCCTTGGGCGGCCGTTATGTCGGCGCCAGGTGTCTCCGGGCATTCTTGGCTTTGCGTCGCCGCCTGTTTTTCTGGGGGACAGGGCTGGCTATGGCTTTTACGCTTGTGTATCTGGGGCTTGGTGGCTCAATCTTGAGATTGCTGACGTCGGAGCCCATGGTGCTTGCCGTCGCAGGTTCGGTGTTGCCGTTGGCTTGCCTGATTCCTTTGGCCGGTTTTCCGGCTTTTATCTATGATGGCCTGTTCATTGGGGCCACGGCAACCCGCCAGATGCTTCAATCTATGGTTGTGGCAGCAGGGACATTCTTCTTGCTGGAGTGGCTGCTGCCGCATAGCAATGCCTGCCTGTGGACGGCCTTCTTGGCCTATCTGGCCATGCGTGGCCTTGTGCAGGCCACGTTGTGCCGGCATGTTGTGCGGTGCTCTTTTTCGATGCCACGAGACTAAACTTTTGTCTATGTAGAGGTGTCTGCAAGAAAAAATCAGTACTTTTGTCAACAGAACAATTGTGGCAAACTTTGCAGAACACCATTCGTCAAAATCATAGCTATGGCAAAATTCAAACGTATTCTCCTGAAACTAAGTGGAGAGAGCCTCATGGGAGAGCAGGGGCATGGGATAGACGTGAAGCGTCTTAACGAGTATGCAGCACAGATAAAGGACGCCCTCCAGTTGGGAGTGCAGATTAGTATAGTCATTGGCGGCGGAAACATTTTCCGTGGCCTAAGCGGGGCTGGAAAGGGGTTCGACCGTGTCAAGGGTGACCAGATGGGCATGTGCGCCACGGTGATCAACTCTTTGGCCTTGAGTTCAGCTCTTGGTGCGGTAGGGGTGAAGAGCCGCGTGCTGACGGCCATTCGCATGGAACCGATAGGAGAGCTATACTCCAAGTGGAAGGCTATCGAGGCCATGGAGCGTGGAGAAGTGGCTATTATCAGCTGTGGCACGGGCAATCCTTATTTCACAACTGATACCGGCTCATCGCTGCGCGGCATAGAGGTGGAGGCAGATGTCATGTTGAAAGGTACCCGTGTTGACGGCGTCTACACGGCGGATCCTGAGAAAGATCCTACCGCAACAAAATTTGATGAGATCACTTATGACGAAGTCCTGCGCCGTGGACTTCGCGTCATGGATATCACGGCAACTGCCATGTGCAAGGAAAACGGACTGCCGATTTATGTTTTCAATATGGACGTCGTCGGCAACCTTCATCGTGTGCTGACTGGAGAGAACATCGGTACATACGTCCACGCTTGACATCCGATCCAAATGGCGGCGGCACTCGCGTATCTTCTATCATAATATACAGAAGTATGTGACCATTCCGACGTCAGTTCTGTTTGCTGTTTGCCCTCGGTATGCACAAACTGTTCAAAGCCAGAAAGACGACTGTCCCATGCGGGCACCCCTCTTTCTGGCTTTGTGGTAATATCCTGGTTCTTACTTAGGCGAAAACGGCCCAGTTTTCGGTTAGGCGGTCTAAGATTTGAGCTTAACACTGCTTGCTTTCGGCGCCCGGAAACCGTATCTTTGTAACAGAGGAAACGGCTATCCCACGCGGATAGCCATTTTTTGTTCCCAGCGGCAACCGACATCGCCACCATGTGGCAAAATCTGCACGGTTTTCCGAGTAACTTCTCTAGGGCCCGGTAAAATTTGCTCCGAGCTAATTCAGATTTGCCCTAGGGGAGTCTCGCTGAAGTCCCGCTTTAACATTCCGAATCCGCCTGAAGGTTAAAGAGGTTAATGTGCCGTTTGGGCAATTGGGGCAAAAAAGTGAAGCGACGGGTGGCGCGGTGCTATATTATGGGGCCGCCAAGCTACCTCGATCATCACGGCCTCGTCAACCGCAAAGAAGATTTAAGTTAGTGCGAGCCCCAAGCACAAAACGCCGCAAACAGTCCGCCGGAGCTCTCCTTGTTTGCTGAGAGGGGCTTGGGACATAAAAATTCTAGTCCGAAACCTGCGTCACAATGACTTTGGACTGGGATTTTGGGCTTTCATGATTTTACCGGACAGCAATAGTTCCGAGTGACAAGAATTGGTTGCATCGAAAGATGAGGTGCGAACCGTGTTCGGCATGGCCGGCCACCTCGAATGCCGAACCTAGCTGGATATGGTAGGGTCATGTATAGAAATTGCGCCCGCTTCACTTGAACGTCTGTGGAGCGGGCGCATAAAAAGAATATGCTTTCAGTGTCGTAAGCCTTATCTTGTGGGCTTAGAACTTATAGCGTTTGTCTGTGATCTTGGCACTGTTCAGCAGGGCATCGAAGATGCTGTTCTGCTGTCCGAAAATCTGATTGAGCGTCATACGGGCTGCCGTCATGCGGGCCATCTGGTCGTTGTAAGTGCCTGTCAGGGTCTTGTCGTTCACCTGTACCATATACACAGAACTTACTCCCTTGACGGCCCCGGTGAACTGTCCCTTCTTCGTACGCTCGATGGCACCGGCCAAGGTGGGCTCATAGTTTATAATCTGACCGAGGGGAAGGGCCGGCTGGCTTGTGACGTCTGCGCCCTTTACAGCCTTTGCCGCAGCGAAGTTCTTGATGTTCTTGACCGTAGACAGAATCTTGTCAGCCTTCTTGTCGATCATGACGAGGGTCTCGAGCTGCGCCTTTACGCTTGGGCTGTCCCATTTGCGATAGCTGCCATCGTTGATTCCAGCCACGGCAACAACCAAAAGCTGCTCGCTCTCCTTGCCGCATTCGAAGACTTGGGATACATTGCCTGCTTTGGCATCGTCGAACGCCCAAATGAAAGCCTGTTTGGCACCTTCGCCTCCGATGCTGTAACGCACGTCCATGGCATCACTGGTGCTGAAGTTCGGGCGGTCGATAAGCGTGTAGCCGGCTTTCGGTGCATTCTTCTCTATGGCGTCGAGCGTCTTGTTCTTTGCAAGGAAATCGTCGAGGGCGCGACGCTTTTCGCTCTTGGTCTCATTGGAGAAGGTAATGGGGTACTTCACGGCTGCAACATTGTATTTGGCGGAGGGGCTCTTTGTGCTCAGAACGCTTGTGATGACGTAGATGGGCTGGCCAGTCTGCTGGTTGCTGACGGTATAGTAAGCGGTGGTGCCTGTAGGAATCTGGCAGATGTCCGTATAGGTGCTGGAGGCAGTGTCACCCTTGGCCACTTTGGCCTCGACGTAGTACTTCGTTGCATTCCACGTTGTATCACCCTTAAGGCCATATTTCTTGACCAGATCGTCATGCTTCTTTGCTTCAGCGCTGAGTGTGCTGCCACCTTTGACAGCCGCGATGATCTGCTCAGCCATGCTCTTCGTGTCTACAGCGAATTGGCTGATTTGCATGGAGTCCGGTGTTGTCTTGACACCGACTATCTTGTACGTGGCGATATACTGGATGCCATTTTGATCCCGCGCTTCAACACGGGTCTTGCTGACTGCACCGACACTGAGTGAGTCTATGGCCGCTACGACGTCGTTGAGGTTGCTCTGTGTGTAGGTTTCCTTGGGGACATAGACATTGTTGTAGCTGAGGGCATTCTTTGAAGCACCGCGCATGATGTTCTCAACGGCTTCTGGGGTGCTGGCTTTGCGGAGCGTGTCCTCTAGCGCCTTCACGTCATTGAAAATCTTGGCCTGATCCTTTGCGCTGGCAGTGACTGTGACATCGATGAGTTTCAGATCACGCGTCTCATTGTTGATGCGGAAGAGTTCCTTGCATTCTTCATACTTGGCCTTGAGGTCGGCATCTGTGATTTTGATGTCTTTGTCGGCCACCGAAGAGTAGGGGATGGATGCGATGTCAACGTTGAGTGTTGTGCTGTTGTCTTCAAATGTCATCTTGGCCGAAACCGGATTTGAAATGGCCCCTTGTGCCAGTAGTCCCATGTATTTGTTGATGCGGACTTCATCGGGAATGCGGCTTTCGCAATAGAGGCAGGCTTGCTTGAGATTGCTGAGCATCTCGGCTGATTGGGGATCCTGCTTCTGGAACTGGGCGATTTGCTGATCTACTGACTTCATGAACTGCTTGTAGGCTTCAACCGAAGGCTGTCCCATATAGTTGGCCATGAGGAGCATGATCTTTTGGGCATAGGTGATATTGTTGAGGCTGCCCTGTCCGCTCTGCATCATCTGTGCGATCTGCTGGAGCTGCTGGGGGGTGACGCTGGAAAGCGCGTTCTGAATGTCCTCCTTCGTGGCTACGACACCGAGTTTGTCAGCTTCCTTGTCTATAATTTGTGCCTGCAGGAAGCGTGTCCATGTGGCTTGACGAATCTCATCCTTACGACTGTCCGTGATACCGCCCGTAAGGAGCGTTTCAAGGTTCTCTTCGCTGCTGACTTGCTGTTCGAAGTCTTCGTATGTGAGTTCCTTGCCATTGACCTCAGCTTCGACGTTTGGGCGAGAGCATGAGTTGAGGTCGGTTAGCGTGACAATGAAGAGCAAAAGGGCGCCGCCGATTACTGACATCAGTAGTGCCGGTTTGTTTCTAAGTGTTTGTAATGCTGCCATTAGGTGTGAATTGTTATTTTATATTGTTTTGTTTTTTAGCTTGAGGGTTGATGCGTGCTGGCCGAAAAACTCCTTTATTTATTGCGGTTCGGACGCGCAAAGTTATAAAAAAACGTGGGAAGGCCGTCGGTTTTGCTTAAAAAACTTCTTAGCTGGGAGCTTATGGCCCTGTGGGCGTGATACTTTTGCGCCTGGGCACCTCCCTTGGACGGACGAAGGAGTCGGCTACGGTTTCTTGCACGCCGGTCCCTTCTCCTCCCTGTGCTGGCGCTGAGGGCTGAGCCGAACCTGTGTTGCCAGGCATCGGCATGTATCCACTGGTTTGCTTGATGTGGTATTGCGTCATGCTTTCGTTGGCTGTGAACCAATTGCCCTGGATGTCCCTGTCTGGGGTGACAATGTGCATGTGGCGGTCTGAGTAGATTTCATGGCGTCCCATGTCCCAAAATAACAGGGATGTGTTGAAGGTCGTGCCGTTGGCAAAGTTCTTGACATACACATTGCCGACCAGTTTCCACAGGTTCTGGTTGTAGCAGTAAGCCGTATCGGCTGTGATGAAAAGGTCGACTTTGAAGTTGTTGTCCAACCGCTGCAGGAAAATGCCCTTGGGGAACTCTTGCCTTGGAGGCGTGGTCTTATCAAACACACGCCATTCCTCCGCGATAATCTTGTAGCGCACAACTCCAGAATCAGAAATGAGTTTCGATACGCCGTAGGTGATCATGACGGGCAATGAATCTCGTTGGTGGATTGCGGCTGCCGTCGGCGGTGCGTCATTGCCACAGCCGGCTGCGGTAGCCACCGCCAGAATGAATGTCAGAGAGAAGGGCGTAAATCTGCCCTTGCTGCGGTGCGTCATTCCACTTTCCATTTCATGAACCAGCGTTCGTTGAACGAGAGGCCGATGCAAAGGCGCAGGTAATTTTCGGAAATCATGCCAGAGAATTTCGGTTGTACGCGTTCGTACTGTGCTGAGACGTTGAGCAGTGACCGGTTGTTGTTGGCATTGATGATGGGGAGTGCCACACCGAGACTGACGAGGTAGTCTTTCGGGCCGTCAGTCCCATTGATGAGTGTATATGGTGTAGTGTATGAGAAACCTAGGCGATAGCGTACCCGGCTTCGCCAGTTCAGGCCGTTGGGAGAGGGGATATATTCCGCTCCGAACGTCAGTTTATGCATGTCACGATAGTTGCCCGTGCTGGCCGCATATTCCATGCTGCCATCGTGGCGGGTGCTCAGTGTCGGCGACTTCACTGAACTCCATTTCTGGAAATTATAGTCGATGCCGACGCGCAGGTTCTCATTGTGGAGCCATGTCAGACCCACGCCGAAGGAGTGGGGCAGGGCAAAGGCTTTACGGGCAACGATGGTATCTCCGATTGTACTGCTGCTCTGCACACGCTGGTCGTAATAGATGGCATCCGAACTGATGTCGTGGCCGAGCCCGTAGGTCAGGCCCAGTACGAATTGGTTTTTCTTGTTCAGCTTTCCCATGAACTGCAAGCCGAAGCCTGCGGTATAGGTACGGATATCTGCTGTGTATTGTCTTCTGCGCGAGGCTATGGTCGTCTGGCTGAAAGAGGCCAGTACTGTATTGGTCATGTCACCCCATAGGTATCCGACGTTGGTGCCTATTGAGATGAACTTGGCCGGACTCCAGCCGATTCCGGCGTAGACTTCATGGAGGCCACCGTCACCGGAGAATGTGTTGGTCTGGGTGATTTCAGAGTTGTCGGCCATCGTCTCGCTGCTTGTCATGCTGTAGCCTATGGTGCTGTAGGGCAATAGGCCGATCGACATGCCGAGGTTGGGTGAAGCGCGGAATCCCATGGAGAGGTAATCGAAAGACGTGTTATGGGCATTTACCTTTGTTCCGTTCTGGCTGAGGTTGGTGTTTTGGAGCGAAATGCCCATGTCGAAGAGAAAAGTCAGGGAATCTATCGATGAGTACGATGCAGGATTCTTGGCATTGAGCTCCGTGCCGTTGCGCATGCCATAGGACAATCCGGCCATACCTTTGTTGAAACTTTGGGCGCGGTCACTGAGCAAGCCGAAGCCGTAACGGGAGTATGGGGAGTTGCTGCCATTGGTCTGTGCCTGAATGGTGACCATACTCGCGGCCAAGAGGGCTGAGAGTGCAATGTTCCGTTTCAGGCGGATATTAAGATGGCGTCCTGTTCGTGCGTTCATGTTCATATTCGTGAGGTAGATGATATCAGAGGTTTGCGCAAGGAGTGAGGGTGCCAGCTTTAGTGGCCCTCATCGGCAAGCCTTCAGGTGCATATGTCGTATTTTGTTTATATGTTGGCTGTGGCAGGCTCCTCGTCATGCTGTGCGGGGGATGTCGACGTCGCGATATTGTGGCGCAGCAGGCTGTTTAGGCCACGGGCCACGAGATGGCTGTCTGTCAATATGTTCTTTCTGACAGCATCGCTGAACGCATAGCGATCACCTCCTGTGAGGAAGATGCGCAGGGCGGGGTAGCGTTTCTGCCAATGCCGGATGCAGCCTTGCAGCTCATAGCCGATGCCACGAACCACCCCGGCACGGATAGCGGACTCGGTGTCATAGCCGAGGTCGGGAACCTCGTAGTCAGCATCGGCATCTATGCGGGGAAGGCGCGCGGTCTGTGCATGGAGGGCTTCCAGTCTCATTTCCACGCCGGGTGAGATATTCCCTCCCCAATAGAGTCCGGCAGCATCGACTAAGTCATAGGTGATGCAAGTGCCGGCGTCGATGACGAGCAGGTCCGTCATAGGCTGTAGGGTGACAGCTCCGACTACGGCCGCCAGACGATCCGCCCCCAGTGTCTTGGGGGTCTTGTAGCAGACTCTGACGGGAGCCGGTGTCTCTCCAGTGATATGAAAGACGTGACAGGGCAGGACCGACAGTGCCCGCTCCATTTCAGGGTCTTCAGCAGCCACGGAACAATAGGCCAAATGAGATGGCCGATACTTGCTTACCAACGCTTGAATCTGCGGGATGCAGGTGTGCTCATATTTCTCTTCCACGATGAGCGAGTCGCCGTCGAAGACAGCCACCTTGGTGCGGGTATTCCCTATGTCTATCGTCAGATTCATCTGTTGTAATGGTGTCTCTATGCTAGTCATTCCTCAAAGGCTATGCGCTGAGGCATGGCGCTATGACTGTGCAAAATTAGTGTATGCCATGAGAAGGGCAAAATAATCCAACTGTTTTTTTGAAACCGGCTAAGGCAATGACGGATATGAAGAGGGTGTGTCCGAGCGGCAGAAGCGCACTTGGGCACACCCTCACCATTGCCGTACCGCAGGGGCACGCGGCGTACCGATGTCACTATTTCTTCAGGTTGGCATCAAGGAAATTGCAGATGCGGTTGAACAGGTGGTAACGGGTGTTGCCACCGTAGATGCCGTGATTGCGGTTTGTGTAGATCTGCATGTCAAACTGCTTGTTGGCTTGGACGAGCGCTTCGCTCATCTCTGCGACGTTGCGGAAGTGGACATTGTCGTCTGCCGTACCGTGTATGAGCAGGAGTGCGCCGCTGAGGTTGGTTGCCCGTGCCATGGGGTTTATGGCATAGCCCGTGCCGTTTTCCTGAGGGGTGCGCATATAACGCTCAGTGTAGACGGTGTCGTAGTATTTCCAGTTGCTGGGCGCGGCAACGGCTATTCCAGCCTTGAACACCGGGCGGCCTTCGCTCATCGACATGAGCGTGTTGAATCCGCCGAAGCTCCAGCCCCAGATGGCTATGTTGTCCTTATCTACATAGGGGAGTGTGGCTAGATAGATGGCGGTCTCGACTTGGTCTTTTGACTCTAGGTCTCCTAGGCGCAGGTAGGTGCATTTTTCGAAGTCAGCACCACGCGCACCGGTGCCGCGGCCGTCGACACAGACACTGATGTAGCCTTCCTGTGCCAGATAGCTCTCGAAAATGCCGCCGCCGCCATAGAACCCGATCCCCCACTCGTCGGTCACGGACTGGGAGCCTGGGCCGCTGTACTGATACATGAGGACTGGATATTTGCGTGCCGGGTCGAAGTCGCGTGGCTTGATCATCCAGCCGTTCAGTGTCACGCCCTCTGAGGTGGTGAAGGTGAAGAACTCTTTCTGGCCGAGAAGCGGGGTGACCCTGTTCTTGAGTTCGGCGTTGTCCAGCAATGTGGCCGTGACGTTCCCGCGATTATCGCGTAGGGTCGTCACGGGAGGTTGTGCGGCTGAACTGTAGACGTTCATATAGTATTTCATGGTAGCGGAGAACGTGGCGGCATTGGTGCCCTTGTCGCTTGAGAGCTGTTTCAGTTCCCCGTTTTTGTCTGTGGCAAAGATTTCACGGCGCAGCGGACTTTCCTTGGCCGCTGCGAAGTAGAAACGGCCGGTTGTAGCGTCATAGCCGTAGAAATCGGTGACTTCGAACTTGCCACTGGTCACCTGCCGTTCCAATTGCCCATTCAGCGTGTACCAATAGAGGTGTTGGTAGCCTGAACGTTCGGAGAGCATGGCAAAGTGCCCGTCGTAGAATTTCATTTGCGTGTAGGCTGCCTCGCGCACATACTTGTCGTTGGTCTCGCGCAGGGCGAGTTTGCACTCTGTAGACCGTGGGTTGGCCATATAGACGTCCATGCGGTCTTGGTGGCGGTTAAGGGTGATGACAGCCAGCTTTGTCGGATCGCTGGTGAAGCAGATGCGGGGGATATAGCCATCGCTGTCCATCGGGACTTGCAGGGTGCGGGTGACGCGGTTCTTGATGTCGAACGTCATGACCTTCACCTCGGAATTCTTGGTGCCTGCCACCGGATATTTGTAGGCATATTCGCCTGGATAGGCGTCATACTGGCTCTGGGTGGGGTAGGTCCCCTTGAACTCTTGGATGCGGTAGATGGGCACCTTGCTCTCATCGTAGCGTACCCAGGCCAGCATTTTCGAGTCTGCTGAAAAGTCAAACGAGCGGTTTGTTGAGAACTCTTCCTCATTGACCCAGTCTGGGATGCCATTGATGATGGCGTTGAACTTGCCATCTTTGGTCACCTGGGTCTCAGCGTTGCCAAAAAGGAGCTTGACAAGAAACAGGTTGCCTTCACGGGCAAAGGCTATGACATTGCCGTCCGGTGAAAATATTGGCACTTGCTGCGGTCCGCCATCGGAGAGCGGGGTGAGCTTGTTGTTGCGCACATCGTAGATGTAGTAGACCGCAGTGAATGAGCGGCGGTAGATGGGCTTGGTCTGGGTCTGGATGAGGATATGCCGCTCGTCGGGCGACATCACATAGCCGTCAATGCCATTTATTTTAGTGTCTGATCGGGCTGTAGTTATGTCGAATACCGTGCCCACTTCCTTGCCGGTCTTGAATGAACGGCAGATGATGCGCTTGCGGTCTGGCGATATCTGGCTGTAGGTCTCTCCGTCTTTCATCGGTCTGACACCGTAAATGTGGTCAGGTGAATACGTGCCGTTGGTGATGTCTTTGAGTGTCAATTGCTTGTCTGCCGTTGTCTGGGCTTGGGCTGTCGGCACCGTGCCGCCGAAGCCTAGGCAGAGGCAGGCGGCCATGATGAGCAGTTTGTTCATGAGAAGAAAATATTGTCTGTTTGATGGGGACTGGCTGAGGCTGCCGTGATTGTCGGGGCTGGGATGTCAGTCGCTGATGGGGTGATTGCGGAATCTGGGGCTGCCCTATTCAGCCTCCTCGGCGCTTTGCGCGTTCGTGTCTTGTTGGGTGTCGCGTAAGATGCTGTAAGTGCTGCCACTACCGCTTGTCGGAATCTCGATGGTGAAAGCCGGCCCTTCGCCTGTTCCGGGCTTGCCGATTTGGGCGGCAAGGCAGATGTGCCTGCCGTCAGACTTTTCTTCATCGAAAGCCATGCCCATGAATATGGTGCTCTGGCGGTCGGCGGGACTGAGGTAGTCCTCGAAAGCTTCTTTTGTGAAGGTCTTGCTGAAGAACGGCTGGGCGTCGCAAGTGACAGTGACATCCACGACGTTGTCATAGAATGTCTGGTCCAGCTCGTCCTTGACCGTAGGTCGGTCTTTTGCGGGCCGGCGGGAGATAGTGATATCGAAAGTTTTCCCTCCAAGTGCCGCTTTGTAGTTGCGCTTGAGCTCGTTGTCGGCCAACGGCCCTTTTGCCTTTGGACTGGTTGTCGTCTCTTCTTGTGGCTTTGTCGATTTGTCGCCACCGCAGCTCGTGCCCAGCAGGCAGGTCAGGGCTGCGGCGATGAGGAGAATTTTGTTCATTTCCTGTTTGTCTGTTTTCGTTTTGCGCTACAAAATAACAAAAAGCCGCCCGAACCTGCAAGAGGATAGGGGATTTTGTGGGCACGGCACATACATTTCCTGTGTAGAAGGCATGGCTGTACCCGCTCTAGGCGGTGTGGGGGATTTGTGGGTGCATGCCATCTTGTAAGAGTGTGCCTTTGCCACATGAGGTGCGGTGCATTTTGACGGCTCCGTCGCAGTCAGTGGGTTCAGGCCGACGGCTCCGATAGCGATTTCTCTGGAGCTTTTGTTTGCCGGTATGTCAGAAATCTTTAACTTTGCACCAGACGTCAGGCCGCCGCTGTTCCTTGCGGCCTTGTCAGTCAATGTGTTAATAAGACAATTTCCGAAAATGAATATACTTGAACTCAGTGAACAAGAGATCTGCCGCAGAAACTCGTTAGAGCAGTTGCGGGCCATGGGCATCAATCCCTATCCTGCCGCAGAATATCCGGTGGACGCCTATTCCTCAGAGATAAAGGCGTCATTCAGAGATCCAGCCGCAGGAGAGCCCCTGCGCGAAGTGTGTGTGGCTGGACGCTTGATGGGACGCCGTGTGATGGGGAAGGCCAGTTTTGCCGAGCTGCTCGACGCTCAGGGCCGCATTCAGGTCTATGTCACTCGCGACGACATCTGCCCAGGCGACAACAAGGAACTCTACAACACCGTGTTCAAGAAATTGCTTGATCTTGGCGACTTTATCGGCGTAAAAGGCTATGTCTTCCGCACGCAGACCGGTGAGATTTCCATCCATGCAAAGGAGCTGACATTGCTGGCCAAGAGTCTGAAGCCTCTGCCTGTGGTCAAGGAGAAAGACGGCGTCACGTATGATGCCTTTGAAGATCCGGAATTGCGCTATCGCCAGCGCTATGTGGATCTGATAGTCAATCCTGGTGTCAAAGACATATTCCTGAAGCGTACGGTTGTCATCCGTACACTGCGTGCCGCCCTCGACGAGGCCGGTTATACTGAAGTGGAGACACCGATACTGCAGCCGATACCCGGCGGTGCCAGTGCGCGCCCTTTCATCACTCACCACAACTCTCTCGACATCGACCTGTACCTCCGTATCGCCACAGAGCTCTATCTGAAGCGCCTTATTGTCGGTGGCTTTGAGGGTGTCTATGAAATAGGCAAGAATTTCCGGAACGAGGGGATGGACAAGAGCCACAACCCTGAGTTTACGTGCATGGAACTCTACGTGCAGTATAAGGATTACAATTGGATGATGGCTTTTACCGAGCGTCTGCTGGAACGTATCTGCATCGCGGTCAATGGCAAGCCGGAGAGCGTGGTTGATGGCCAGACCATCAGTTTCAAGGCCCCGTTCCGCCGGTTGCCGATCCTTGAGGCCATCAAGGAAAAAACTGGCTATGACCTTAACGGCAAAAGCGAGGACGAAATCCGTGCCATCTGCAAGGCGTTAGGTATGGAAATCGATGATACAATGGGGAAAGGCAAGCTCATCGATGAGATTTTCGGCGAATATTGTGAGGGCACGTTTATACAGCCCACTTTTATCACGGACTATCCCATCGAGATGTCTCCATTGACAAAGAAACATCGCGACAATCCGGCGCTTACCGAGCGGTTTGAGCTCATGGTCAATGGCAAAGAGCTGGCCAATGCCTACTCCGAGCTCAATGATCCCATTGATCAGGAGGAGCGTTTCCAGGATCAGCTCCGGCTTTCAGAGAAGGGTGACGACGAAGCCATGTTTATAGACCAGGATTTTCTGCGCGCCCTACAATATGGCATGCCTCCGACATCGGGCATTGGCATTGGCATAGACAGGCTCGTCATGCTTATGACGGGACAGACGCAGATCCAGGAGGTACTTTTCTTCCCCCAGATGCGTCCTGAGAAGAAGGCGCCACGCGATGCCGCGGCCAAGTATGTGGCTTGTGGCATTGCGGAGGAACTGGTGCCCCTGTTGCAGAAGGCTGGCTACAACTTGGTCACAGACCTGAAGGACATCAACCCGCAGAAATTGCAGCAACAGCTTGGTGAGATCATCAAGAAGTACAAGCTCGACATCGCTAAACCGTCTGTCCAGGACATTGCGGCTTGGCATATCGGTTAACTTCTTCAGGCCGTCGGCACAGCAGCACTTCCACTGCGGAGTCTGCATGTGTACGTGGTTTTGAAGCCGTCATGATGAGGCATATGTTATCATTGTATAATCTGTATAGCAACAAGAGTCGTGCCTGAATTTGCCAACATAGCCATTATGGGAGGCGGAAGCTGGGCTACCGCCATTGCCAAGATTGTGCTTGAAAAGGTAGAGCACATCACGTGGTATATGAGGCGCCCGGAACTGATTGAGGATTTCAAGCGACTGGGACACAATCCGTCTTACCTGACGAGTGTGCATTTCGATACCAGTCGCATTACGTTTTCAGCCGACATTAACGAGGTGGTGAAGGCGTCGGACACCCTGATTTTCGTCACGCCATCGCCCTACCTTAAAAACCATCTGAAGAAACTCAAGGAAAAGATCCACAACAAGTTTGTCATCACGGCCATAAAGGGCATCGTCCCGGATGAGAATCTGATTTGTTCGGAATATTTCAGACAAGTCTACAACGTCCCCGATGACAATCTGGCCGTATTGGGTGGCCCCAGTCACGCGGAGGAGGTGGCACTTGGGCGCCTGACCTACCTCACAGTCGGCTGTATCGATGAGGCCAAGGCAAAGGTCTTTGCAGATCTGATTGCCGGCAGCTATGTCAAGACCAAGACCAGCACAGATGTGATAGGCATAGAGTATGCGTCAGTCCTGAAAAACGTCTATGCCATCGCATCTGGCATTTGCAATGGCTTGAAATATGGCGACAATTTCCAGAGTGTGCTGGTTTCCAATGCCGTGCAGGAGATGAACCGCTTCCTGCGGGCTGTCTATCCGATAGACCGCAATGTCTACGACTCGGTCTACCTTGGTGATCTCTTGGTCACCAGTTATTCAAACTTCTCTCGCAACCGCGTTTTTGGCACAATGATCGGGAGAGGCTATTCGGTCAAATCGGCCCAGATTGAAATGGAAATGATCGCAGAGGGGTTCTTCGGCACGAAGTGCATGAAAGACATCAATCGCCATTTTCATGTCAACATGCCTATTCTTGACGCAGTCTACAATATACTCTATGAGCGCATCTCACCGGCAATAGAAGTCAAACTCTTGACGGATTCTTTCAGATGAGGGGTGGACGTGGGGTGTCTTCCTTGGATTCAGATTCCTTTTGTCTATCGCGCAGTTTCGCCATCGCACATCGCGATGGCGTTCGGCACCTGCCACCTGGAAACGCGCGTCTTGCTTTTGAAAAGGCTGGCGAAAAGCCCTGAGCTAGCCTTGGAAAAGCATCTAATCGCCTCTTAAGAACTTTTCATCGGACTTTTCTACGGGAAAATTTTGCCCGTTCAAAAGTTATTGCCAAATTTGCGAGAGTGATAGCGTAATTAAATAAGACAAACAATGGAAACTGAATCTATCTGCAAGCTGAAAAGAGAAGATTTCCAGACAGAAATCAAAGGGAAACAAGTCGACTTGTTCTTCCTGCGTAACGCAGGAGGCATGGAAGTCGCTGTGACAAACTATGGCGGTTCGCTTGTTGCGATTATGGCTCCTGACAAAAACAACAAGTATGCAAATGTCATCCAGGGGCACGACAACATTCAGGATTGCATCAACTCGCAAGAACCGTTCCTGTCTACACTGATAGGCCGGTATGGCAATCGCATCTGCCACGGTCGGTTTGTGCTCAATGGCAAGGAGTACCATTTGGCGATCAACAATGGCCCCAACCATTTGCATGGCGGGCCGACAGGCTTTCATGCCCGTGTATGGGATGCCGAACAGATCAGCGGTCGCTCACTGGTTCTGAGATACATATCGCCTTATTATGAAGAGGGCTTTCCCGGCGAGTTGTCCATGACAGTCATGTACACACTGACCGACGACAATGAACTTGTCATAGATTATAAGGGCACAACGAACAAAAAGACCATCGTCAATATGACAAACCACGGGTTCTTCTCCTTGGCGGGTATCGCCAATCCTACACCGACCTGTGAAAATGTCATCTGTCAGATCAACGCCGATTTCTATTTGCCCATTGATGAGAACTCCATCCCGACAGGCGAGATCCGCAAGGTCAAAGGCACACCGTTCGACTTTACAACACCTCATCGCGTCGGCGATTACATCGATGCGGATGATGAGCAGATCAAGAATGGCGCAGGCTATGATCATTGCTTCGTGCTCAACAAGCGGGAACCGGGCGAATTGACGTTTGCGGCAAAGATCATCGAACCTGTGAGTGGGCGGACAATGGAGGTCTACACCACGGAACCGGGCGTGCAGTTCTATACAGACAATTGGGCAGATGGCTACAAGGGGCAGAATGGCGCCACTTTCCCACGCCGGTCGGCACTCTGCTTTGAAGCCCAGCATTTCCCTGACAGCCCCAATCACGCCTATTTCCCGTCGGTCGTGCTCAAACCGGGCGACGTCTATACGCAAAAGACCATCTATAAGTTCGGCGTAGAGTCCTGATGTCTTAAGGCTTGGAATTTATCCGTCAGCATGCAACAGGCATCGGGTTTCACCGAGGCGCGATGTTCGTTGGCGGATAAGAAGGCCGGTCTACAGTTTTGCATACAACATCCTCAAAATAATTACTTAATCAAAAACAACCTTCTAAAATTTCATGAGTAATCAATCAAAACAATGGGGAGCCATCATCATCATGATTGCGCTCTTCGCCATGATTGCCTTTGTCACGAATCTCTGTACCCCCATGGCCGGCATTATCAAGAGCCAGGGTGAGATTTCCAATGTATTGGCCCAAATCGGAAACTACGGCAATTTTGTTGCATATCTCGTGATGGGTATTCCGGCTGGTATGCTCATCGCTAAGTTTGGCTACAAGAAAACAGCCTTGATTGGTCTGATCGTAGGTATTATCGGCATTCTGATTCAATGGTGTAGCGGCCAGCTGGACGCCAAGGGCGATCTGGGCCTTGTGTTTGGCGTCTATCTTGTTGGCGCTTTCATTTCAGGCTTTTGCATGTGTATTCTGAATTGCGTTGTCAACCCGATGCTGAATCTTCTAGGTGGAGGGGGCAACAGAGGCAATCAGCTCATTCAGATCGGCGGCGTGTTCAATTCCACGGCAGCTGTCTGCTGCTATATATTGATGGGAGCCCTCATCTCAGAAGGTGTCAAGCATAAAATATCCGATGCCACGCCGGCTCTTATGATAGCCCTTGCCATTTTCGTCATAGCGTTCATCGTCATATTCTTTACGAAAATAGATGAGCCCAAGCAGGCTCCGGTGCAGCTGTCATTGATAAAGGGCGCGATGAGCTACCGTCATTTTGCCTTGGGCGCACTGGGTATATTCCTTTACATGGGCATTGAAGTTGGTGTGCCCAGTTTCGTCAATCTCTATTTGCTTGATGATATGGGAATTCCGGGAGCAACCGTGGGCATGATAGTGGCCGTTTATTGGCTCATGATGCTGATTGGCCGTTTGGTTGGTGCCAGCATCGGTGGCTTGGTCAGCAGCCGCACGATGGTGACCACTGTGTCCACCCTCACAATATTGCTGGTGCTCTTCGGCATGTTCGCACCGACAGACATATTGGTAAGTTTCCCAGGTATAGACTGGGGACAGCTGACTGTAAAATGGACGGACATCCCCATAGGCGTGTTTGCCTTCCTCTTGGTGGGCCTCTGCACTTCTGTGATGTGGGGAGCCATCTTCAACCTCGCCGTCGAGGGCTTGGGCAAGTATACAGCCATAGCCAGCGGTATTTTTATGACGATGGTCTTTGGCTGTGCCGTCATGGTATTGATCCAGGCTCAGGTAGCAGACCTGTTCGGCTATATTCCTAGCTTCTGGGTAGTGATTTTCTGCGCTGCTTATCTTTTGTTCTACGCGCTTGTTGGAAGCCGCTTCACCAAATCTGCGGACGACAGCATCGCAAAAGATTGAATCAATAAGAGAGAGTTTCTCAAGTACAATATGCCAAGGCCATGATGAGGCTTCATTGCTTCCTGTGGCCTTGGCCCTTACAAACACCTTCCACTTTAAATGCGGACGTCTGTAGAAAGGGTTCCCTCTTTTCATAGAATGTCCATAAAATCAAAACTCCCATGAAACTAACAATTGAAGACGTAAGAAGCCGTTTTATAGAGCACTTCGACGGCACGACAGGCTCACTCTATGCCTCTCCTGGCCGCATCAACCTGATTGGCGAGCACACCGACTACAATGGTGGGTTCGTCTTCCCGGGTGCAGTGCAGCAGGGCGTCATCGCCGAAATCAAGGCCAACGGAACCAGAAAGGTGCGTGCCTATTCCATCGACCTCAAGGACTATGCCGAGTTCAGCCTCGACGACGAGAAGGGGCCGACGGCCACTCACTTCCGTTTCATCTATGGCGTGTGCCGTGAGATGATGAAACTTGGTGTCCACGTAGAAGGGTTCAACACTGCTTTTGCCGGTGATGTTCCTCTCGGCGCCGGCATGTCATCTTCTGCGGCTCTTGAGAGTACCTATGCTTTTGCCATCAATGACCTCTTTGCGGACAACAAGATCGATAAGTTTACGCTGGCCAAGGTCGGACAGGCAACGGAGCACAACTACATCGGCTGCAACTGCGGCATCATGGATCAGTTCGCCTCAGTGTTTGGCAAGGCTGGCAGCTTGATCCGTCTGGACTGCCGCAGCCTTCAGTACAAGTATTTCCCGTTTGATCCGAAGGGATACAAGCTCGTACTGCTGAACTCCTGCGTGAAGCATGACCTTGCGACCTCTGCCTACAACGACCGGCGCAAGAGCTGTGAGAATGTGGTGGCAGCAATAAAATCGCACCACCCCGAAGTGGACAGCCTGCGTGACGCTACCTATGACATGCTTGACGAAGTACGTTCGGAAGTAAACGAGGAAGATGCACTGCGCGCCAAGTATGTTATCGGTGAGAAGTATCGCGTCCTTGAAGTCTGCGTGGCACTTGAAGAAGGCAACTATGAGGAAGTCGGTAAGAAAATGTTCGAGACCCACTATGGCCTGAGCAAGGAATACGAGGTGTCTTGCCCGGAAATAGACTTCCTCAACGATGTCGCAAAGAGCTGTGGCGTGACCGGCTCCCGCATCATGGGCGGTGGCTTCGGCGGCTGCACGATCAACCTCGTCAGCGATGAACTCTATTCGAACTTCATTGACACGGCCAAGAAAGCTTACAAGGAGAAGTTCGGCCGTGAGCCCATTGTTATCGACGTGGTAATCGGTGACGGTTCGCGCAAGCTCGCCTAATGCAATTTATTCCTGTCCGGTAAAACTTTTGGGCAGGCCAAGAATTAGGGCTGGCGTCTCTATAGTGAGGTGTCAGCCCTTTGCTTTACCCATACGTCGTAAGGACTCAATAGGAAAAGCATGGGCCAAGATTGGCCTTTTCACCGGACCACAATAATAATGGTGCGCATATATAATGACAATATGCCCCGTCCCGGGGCGACCACCACACACTCATCACACACCAACAAAAATATCCCCATAATATAGCACCGCGCCAACCGTCGCTTCACCTTTTTGCCCCGATTGCCCAAACGGAACATTAACATCTTTAACCTTCAGACGGATTCGGAATGTTAAAACGGGACGTCAACGAAACTTCCCTAGGGCAAATCAGAATTAGCTCGGAGCAAATTTTACCGGGCCCTAGGGAAGTTGCGCGGAAAAACCGCCCTGATTTTGCCATATGGTGGCGATGTCGCTCGCCGCAGGGCACAAAAAACGGCTATCCGTGTGGGATAGCCGTTTCCTCTGCTGCAAAGATACAGCTTCCAGGCGCCGAAAGCAAGCAGTGTTAAACTCAAATCTTAGACCGGCACGGGAGCCTTGCTGACACGGGGGATGAACTTCCCGTGTGCCTGTAAACCGTCACAAAATCCAATGGGCGGTTTGTGCTTATTGGCTGTGTAATGATGGTGTGCGATTGATGATGCGTCGCCCCGTCCCGGGGCTTCGCGGACATCGCTTGCAATTTATACGGGACGCCGGGAATCACTGTGCCCAATTGCATCGAATAATAGGAAAACGCCCTAGCCAAAGGCGTTTATTGCCAACGCAACCGCCCTCCAAAGGGCACAAAGCCTCATTCTGGCCCCATTGGCCGACTATTCACTGCAATGAGAACAACCTGTTTTTGACCTGAATCATTGGCCTAGCCTTTTGCAGAGGTTTCCATCTTGCTCATTTTGCTAGTTGTACTTCTTAAAGTTCTCAACCTGACTCATGACTTTTTCGAAGACTTCCTCGTCCCACTCCGGAGGGTAGCCCTCTTCGTAGAGCAATTCGGTAAGCCCGATGTTTAGCTCATCGCGTATGTTGCGGTTGTTCAGCCAATCGGCATAGACAGCCGAACCGGCTATCAGTTCGTTTATTTTGTGTGCCAGTACGAGGCACTTCTCTTTGGGATACTCAAACTTATACTTGTCGCGTACGCCTACGAGTACATCATAGAAGGCTTTTTCCTCAAAAGTGATGCCCAACTTACGAAACTCCGCCTTGTCGGTTTTCAGCTTGCCGAACAGAGATTTCAAACGATCAATGAAGCTGCCGACCTTGTTCTCCACCACATCGCCAATGCCCGTAACGGTGTCTTTGGCCACATCGTTGGCAAACGTGAGCTTATCCCTCTTGTTGTAATCGTCAACCACCTGGCGCAGCAATTCAAGGAACTCCTGCTCCTTCACCTTGTTTACCTTGCCATATTCTCTGATGGCACGTTTCAGAAGCTGCACGAGAAGCTGGAAGCGTGTATTGGGCTCTTTTATCCGGTCAAGCTCTTCCGTCATCTCATCACTGAAAATCTGCTCCTCCGTTTCGGCCTTAAGCAAACGCTCTACACCTGTGCAGGTGATGGCGCCACGCACAAGGTCCTCTACATCCTTGTTCATCGTTTCCACGCTCTTACTGCTGTCGGTCATCTTCATGACCAACGAACGGACTGCCATGAAGAATTGCGCCCACGCACATTCATCGGTATTCAGACGGCCTGCGGGTTGGCAAATGTCGTAGGCCGCTTTTAACCGGCGAACGTGCCCGAGAAGGAGTGCCTTGAAAGACGGACTCTTTTCATCCTTGTTCGGTTGTGCAAGAACATACTCGGAGGCTTCTTGCAGTGCCAGCAGGCGTTCCGTAGCTGAGCCATTGAAGAATCTGTCTGTGTCAAACAGCCTGAAATCCTCCTTCAGCTGTTTCAGGAGTTTGCTGAATATCTCGTAGGACGCTTCCATGTCATCTATCGCGGTTCCTCCGTCGCCGCCATACTTCTTCAATGCCTGAAGCATATTCTCACGGATGCCTATGTAGTCCACGATCAGGCCAAACTCCTTGCCCGGGTACTTGCGGTTCACGCGCGATATGGTCTGTATGAGCGTATGCCTCTGCAATGGTTTGTCGTTGTACAGCACGGTGAGAGAAGGCACGTCAAAGCCGGTGACCCACATATCCACCACTACCGCGATTTTGAAATGCGACTTATCCTTCTTGAACTGCTCGGCCAGCATTGTCCTATGGGATTTGTCGCCAAGGAAGTCGTACATGTCCTTTTCATCGTTGGCGTTGCGGGTAGCCACAAGATTTATCATTGGCAGGGGTTCGTAGCTCTTCAGCTCTTCCAACTCGTCGGGAGTCGCGAACTTGCTTTCGTCATCCACCCGCTTGGGTTCGAGCCATTCCGGACGTAGCGCCGTTATCTTGCGGTAGAGGTTGTATGCGATCTTGCGGTCGCTACATACCACCATGGCCTTACGGACGACATCGGGGGTGTTGCCTGTGAAATCTTCGTAGTGGTGGACAATGTCTGCGGCAAGACGTTGCAACCTGCCTTCATCGCTAAGAATGACGTTCAAGGATGCCATTGCGCGTTTGCTTCGCTCAATCTTGTCCTTGTCCACACCCTCTTCGGCACACTGCTTGTAATAGGCTTCAATGGCTTCTGCCCGCACCGGGTCTATCTCTATCCGAGCCAGCCGCGGGTCGTATTTCAGGTTGACGGTGATGCCATCTTCCACGGCCTGGCGCATGGTGTAGCTGTCCACCACATTGCCGAACACATGGACAGTCTCATCAATGGGGGTGCCTGTGAAGCCGACAAAGGTGGCGTTGGGAAAGGCTGCGCGCAGGTAGTAGGCAAAGCCATAGGTAAAGAACGCACCGACCTTTCCTGGAGCTGCCGGTTGGGTGGGCAGCCCCTTGCCATCCTTGTTGTTTTCCTTGCTTTCAGTCACCACCTTGAGTTTTGAGCCGACTCCTGTTTGCGTGCGGTGGGCTTCATCGCTGAAACAGATGATATTGGTACGGTCGCTCAGAAACCCGATTTCCTCGCAGAACTTCTGTATCGTGATGATGAAGATACCGCCGCTTTTTCTGGTGGAAAGCTCTTTCTGCAAATCCGCGCGGTCCGTAATCTCCCTGACGGTGGCATCGCAGAGGAAGTCCGTGGAAGCACAGAACAGTTCCGAAGACTGATCTTGCAGGTCCTCGCGGTCTACGATGATGAGTATTGTGGGACTGCCTATCTTTGATTTTGCCCTCAACGCCAGCCGGCGGGCGAGAAACAGCATTGTGTAGGTCTTGCCGCAGCCTGTTGCGCCGAAGTAGGTGCCGCCCTTTCCGTCTCCCCCTTTGTGCGTCTTCATGTGCGCAAGAATGTGGCCGAAAAGCCGGTGGGTGGCGAAGAATTGAGGGTATCGGCATACAATCTCCTTTTCCTCGTTCGTCTTCTCGTCGGGGAAATAAACAAAATCGCGAAGGATGCCGAGCAGCCGTTCCGGGCGATAAGCACCTTGTATCAAGGTCTGCATTTCTGCCACGCCACGGGTGGGCTTGTCTTCGTTGTTTACCTTCTTCCAAGCATAGTAATGTCCATACGGGGTATAGGTTGTGCCAAGACGCGAGTTCGCCCCGTCGCTGATGCACGAAAGGGCGCAATACTTCATCAATGAAGGTATGTCGCGGCGGTAGCGGATGTGTATCTGTTCCCATGCATCGTAGATGGTGGCTTCAGGGTCGGCAGGATTCTTCAGTTCTATGATGCAGACGGGAATGCCGTTCACATAGAGCAGGATATCAGGCCGGCGGTTCTCCTTGCCCTCTATCATCGTCAGCTGGTTGACGGCACGGAACGTATTGTTGCTGGGCTGGTCGAAGTCGATATACTTAATGGGCATATCGGGAAGCGAGGTGTCGTCACGGCTGAACACATAGTCGTCCCTATAGGTGATGAACACGTCACGCAAGCTCAGATACAGCTTACCACGGTCGGTGTTGCGCAGGTTGGCTATCAACCGGGTGATTTCTGTTCCAGTCAAATCGGGATAGCGCGTTGTGAGACTGTTGCGCAGGTCATCTTCAAGGAGGGCTTCGGTTTCCTGGCGGTGCAATTCGAACGCATTGCTGGTTACCCAACCGTTCTGTTCAAGCGTCTGCATGAACGCCTCTTCGTATTCGCTTTCGCAGTATTTGTGAATCATAGGCTATGGGCGGCTTTCTGCACCAGTGCGGGGCAGATGGTTTTCATTAAGTTACGGGCTTCGTGGGCGATGGCTTTCGCTTCCTCTGAGCAACGGTACAGGTTGACTATGGCTTCTTGGACTTCTATGGGAGGGAGGGGAATTGCTATATCACAAAAGCGTTCCCAGTCTAAGTTCGAACGGACACTAGAATCACTGTAGAACCAGCCAAGCCTGTCCGATTCCTTTCTTAAAAATTGAAGATTAAGAAACTCAGGCAATAGAACCTTCTCTTTCTCATCTGAAATTCTAAAGGTGAAGTGTCCAAATAGAAACGCAACGTTTTCATAGTATGGCGTACGCCCAAAAC
>OIYP01000336.1_pt1 | contig 31835 bp, 25 predicted proteins | sample 1588261 | NCBI WGS metagenome assembly OIYP01 (sample SAMN03283293) | human gut metagenome | biome: human-associated habitat; material: feces | host: Homo sapiens | place: Peru | collected 2012
GGTGGAGTCAGATTACGGGAATGCGTAGCATGTAGTAATCTGATTAATCATAAATGAGGGGCAAAATACCTTTTGGCCCTTATATCCTTATTATACTACAGCAGACTTGATTTTTCTATTATTTACTAACGAAACTTTCCTATATTCCTAAGGTTGTAAATATTCAGGAATTAGATAAAATCCTCCGTCAGCTTTCCGTGCTTCTCATAATTCGTCACACGCGCTATCTTGTTTTCATCATCCACAAACACTACCTTCGGATGATGCTCCTTTGCTTCCTCCGGTGTCATCTGCGCATAGCACATGAGTATCACATGGTCACCGACTGCAACCTGTCTGGCTGCTGCGCCGTTTAAGCATATCATGCCTGAGCCAGGCTCTCCGGCGATGGTGTAGGTCTCGAATCTGTTTCCGTTTTCCACATCGACAATCTGAACCATCTCATACTCCAAGATGCCTGCTGCCTCAAGCAGCTTTGTATCTACAGTGATGCTTCCCACGTAGTTTAAGTCTGCCTGCTTGACCACAGCTCTGTGTATTTTGCCTTTAAGCATTGTATAATTCATTTTTTATACCTCTTTTTCATATATCAATTTACTTTTTGACTGTCATACTGAAATGACTATTCTAAATATCACTTTTGTATGAACAGCAACAAATAATTGTTACTGTTCAAAAATCATTATTGTCCGTCTACGCGATAAAATTATCAATCAGCCTTGTCTTTCCGATATAGACAGCAATTGCCACGAGTGTTGTTCCCTTAATCTCATCAACCGGTGTGATTGTGTCAAAATCAACCACATCTACATAATCAATTCTTGCAAGCGGCTCCTTGTTTATCTCTGCTGTGATTGCATCCTTTACCACCTTTGCACTCTTCTCGCCTGCCTCTACGAGCTGCTTTCCGATTTTTAAGCTTCTGCTAAGTACAAGCGCTGCCTGTCTTTCATCCTCACTTAAATACGTGTTTCTTGAGCTCTTTGCCAGTCCGTCCTCCTCACGGATGATTGGGCAGCCGATGATTTCTGTGTCAACATTTAAATCCTTTACCATACGCTTTATGACCGCAAGCTGCTGTGCATCCTTCTGTCCAAAATATGCGCGGTCAGGTGTCACAATGTGAAACAGCTTCAGGACAACTGTCTGCACACCTCTGAAATGAATAGGTCTTGTTTTTCCACAAAGCTCAGTTGTGAGGCCATTCATATCCACATATGAGCAGAAGCCGTCTGCGTACATCTCCTCAGGCTGTGGATGGAAAATAATGTCAACTCCCGCATCCTCACACAGCTTTGCATCCCTGTTTAAATCACGTGGATAGCTGTCTAAATCCTCTGTAGGGCCAAACTGCATTGGATTTACAAAAATGCTCACTACAACCTTGTCATTCTCGCGTCTTGCCGCATCGATTAAGCTCTTATGTCCCTCGTGGAGGTATCCCATTGTAGGTACAAAGCCAACGCTTTTGCCCTCTCTCTTCCATGCCTTTACTGCTTCTCTCACCTGTTCGATTTGTCCGTATATTAACATTTTATGTCTCCTTATTCTTTTATTTTTCGTAACTATTTTTCGTAAATATTCTTCGATACTATTTTCGATACTAATACAGCTTGTCAATTATTGTCTCATCCATCTTAAAGGTATGCTCCTCACCCGGGAAGCTGCCCTCCTCAACAGCCTTTTTGTAGGCTGTGAATGCCTCATTCATCTCTTTTCCGACCTGTGCGAACTGCTTTACAAATTTCGGCTTCATGTTTGCATACATGGCAAGCATATCCTGATATACAAGCACCTGGCCGTCGCAGTCTGCTCCTGCTCCGATACCGATTGTAGGTATGCTTATGCTCTCTGTGATTTTTTTGGCAAGTGCCTTTGGCACACACTCGAGCACCACTGCAAATGCTCCTGCCTCCTCGACTGCACGGGCCTCATCAAGGAGCTTCTGTGCTGCCTCTTCACCCTTGCCCTGCACCTTGAAGCCGCCAAATGCGTTTACTGACTGTGGTGTAAGCCCTAAATGTGCACATACCGGAATTGACGCATCCACGATAGCCTTTATCTGTGGACATACCTCCTTGCCACCCTCGAGCTTAACTGCCTGCGCATGGCCTTCCTTCACGAGTCGTCCTGCATTGACCACAGCATCATAAACTGATGTCTGATATGACATAAAAGGCATATCTGTGATGAGCAGTGTATCCTTTATGCCTCTTGAAACAGCTGCGCTGTGATGAATCATATCCTCCATAGTCACTGAAAGTGTATCCTCATAGCCAAGCACCACCATGCCAAGAGAATCTCCTACTAAAATCGCATTGATTCCTGCCTCATCTATGAGCTTTGCTGTCGAATAATCATATGCTGTGAGCATCGTGAGCTTCTCGCCCTTTTCCTTTGCCTGTTTAAAAGTTACTACTGTATTTTTCATTGTCCAATCCCTCTGTCTTTCTGCAACAATCCGTTTCTTGTATATTCACGGTATTGTCAGCCTCTTAGCAATTCCATCATCTGAGTGTAATCCTTATCAGGATTCTTTTTTTCAGCAATATTTACCAGTTTTGTGCCAAGCATTTTGTACAATCTGGCATCATCGCTATCGTCATTTTGCATACATGCGATGTGCTTTTTCACTGTTTCAATATCGTTTCTCTCGATTGGTCCGGTCAGTGCGCCGTCACAGCCTGCTTCGAGTACGTTTTTGATATTGCGCATCACAAGCTGGCCTGTGGCTCTTACCGCCTCAGCCCTTGTAAAACCGCAGTCCTCCAAAAGAGAATAGCCCATGTCAAGTACAGCAATCACCTGATTGCTCAAAATGCTCGCCGCTGCATGGTATTTTGCCTTTTTAGCGCCATCAATGCGGCATACCTCATTTCCAATAGAACAAAACAGCCCGGATATTGCTTCAACCGCAGCATCCTGCCCTTCCACTGTGAAAAATGCTTTATTTAATTGCTCATATGATGAAAATTTGTTACTGAACGGTAACATTGGATGAATTGAACAGCATGATACGCTCATGCTCTCCCTTCCGGAAAATGAATCGGATGATAATGCGCCACTGCAATGACATATAATCTGATTCGTTAGAGACAGCTCTTTTAATTGTTCCCAAACCGGTATAATAAATGAATCCGGTGTGGTGATAAATATAATCTGTGATTGATCCGCCAGTTGCTTTAGCGAATCAAAGCTCTCTGTCATTGTAAACTCCGCAGCCTCCTTAGCCGCCGCAGAATCCACGTCATAATAGCCTGCAAGCTCTATGTCCTTTGTCCTTAGGTACTTACCTATAGAACAGCCCACTCTGCCTGCGCCGATTATGCCTATTTTCATGCTACCACCTTCTTTCCAAGCCGGTCAGACCATTCCTTATATCGCAGCTGATATAATCTCCGCCATGTGCCGTATGGCAGCGGTCGATTTATCCTGTGCGCGCCTGTCACTTTGCTGTCTGCTTCATATCTGCTGCAGCAATGTGCTTTTAGGCTACTTGTGTCTGCCGGATATGCTCTGTCATAAGGTGACAACACATCCTCCATGATACAGTTTCCTTCGAATACCGTTCGAAGAAAACTATACCACATTGACTATTATTTAACAATCCTTATTTTATTTTGCTTCAGTCATCTTGATATACTCATACTGTGGCTTTAAATCCTCTCTGTCACAGAGCTCATAGTAATGCATAAAGATTCTCTCCATGACATTTGGAATCTGATTTTCCTGTGGCTCGAAGAGTATGATAAGATACTGCATTGAGCTGTAGCGTGTGCAGACATCCACCTTTCTGATCTTGCTGCGGATAGACTGCTCCATGTAGTCAAGTGCCTTCTCAATTTCATCAATATCTGCAAGCTGCTCCGGCAGAGTGTTCATAGTCACCATGACCAGATAGCAGTTGTGCTTGTGCCTCTCTCCTACATTGTTCATGAACTCATATATTCTCGCAAACTCTCTGTAGTTTAAATCCAGCGCACCTGTGTAGCTGCCACTCTCCTTTAAAAGCTTTGCCACGTTTCGTAAATCCACACTCAGATTTGTATTCTCCTTATTGTCAGCTAAAAGCTGCTCATAGAAGAAATATGTACCCTTGCAGTTCTGCTTCACATAGTATAGTGCCTTATCTGCCCTTGTGTAGTCACTTTCAAACATGGCTCCCTTTGTTGTCAGGCACATTCCTGCCGAAAGAGCAGCATCCTTTATCTCACAGTCCGCTTCCTTGGCACTCTCGAAGTTCTCAAATATGCGCTTTATAACACTCTCCACGCTTGCCCTGTCAGAATACGGCATAAAAATAAGAAACTCATCCCCTCCAAGCCTGCAGGCCGCAAAGGTCTCATTCTCAGTCTCTTTAGCGAGGATATTGCCTATAAGCTTAAGTGCCCTGTCACCGGCCTTGTGACCATGCAGATCATTGACTTTTTTGAGATTATCCATATCTATGAAGGCAAGACAGCCATCATTCTCCTGCATCAGGGCTGCTATTATCTGCTGTCCGCGGCTTCGCATGTGAAGTCCTGTCAGATAATCAATGCTGTCAGCTTTTTCCTGGCTGCTCATGGTCTTCATAACCTCAGATATGAATTTGTCTGCCACTGACTCAATAACTGTATTATCACGGTAGCCCTGAGCCGCCGGATTGTCCTCATCTATCACAACCATGCCATTGTCAAGCATATCAACAAACATACGCGATATCTGCGGGTCAAACTGCGTGCCACAGTTATCCAAAAGCTCCCTTTTGATTTCTTCATCGGTCAGTGCGTTCCTGTAAATCCTGCGCGACCTCATGGCATCATAGCTGTCTGCCACACACACTATACGGGCAGAAAGCGGTATCTCCTCTCCCACCAGTCCGTCAGGATAGCCATTTCCATCGTAGTGCTCATGATGATTCCTTGCAATGTCCACCAGATGGTCTAACAGTGTGATATCCTTTAAGATATCTGCACCCATCACAGTATGGCTCTTTATGGCTGCAAACTCTTCATCGGTCAGCCTAGTCGGCTTATTTAATATAGTATCAGGCACGCCAATCTTTCCGATATCATGCAGATATGCAGCATTTCTAAGATTCTCCACCTCATGCTCACTCCAGCCAAGCTGCTTTGCAATGAGAGCAGAGTACTCTGCCACCCTGTATGAGTGCCCTCTCATATAATCATCCTTTGCTTCTATTGTAGCAGCGAGTGTCTTCATCATCTGAAGTGAAACTCTCTCTGTCTGATTTCTAAGCCTGTCACTTTCTTCCTTCTGGCGCTTGTATTCTATCTCGCTGATTCTTTTTATTGTGACTATGATATTGACAAACAAAATCACTATAAGGCCTGTTCCGATAAAGAAACCTGACATAGTGACAACAAAGTACACAGATGCAGCCTCTATAAGCACCAGAACAAGTGCAACAATCATGGCAATCATCTCAGGTCTGTAGCCCAAGGCCCTGTGTTTAATTATATCAATGATAAATGTTGTGATGACGACCACGCAGCAGACAGCAAGCATTCCCTGTCCTGCCGGCAGAGTCTCTATATAATCGCACACACCAAAAAGCTGCAGTGCTGTGCAGACAATGAAATTCACAGCCGCAAGCGCCTCTATGCATGTATACACTCTTGTATAACGCCCGCCCTGTATGCTGTCAATATAAATCGAAACAGCAATAGGACTAATCAGAATAACCACAAAGCACATAGCCGCCAAAACAGATGCATTCGGCACCAGCATCTGACGCAGCTTTGATTCACCAAGCATCCATACTGCCCCAAGAAGCATACACCAGCCTACATACTCCATGTCAAAATGTGTCTTGTATACAATACTGAGTGCTATACTGAACATAACAGACACTACAGCAGCAAAAAAAATGAAAAATGCTATAATCGTCTCTCTTGAGCTATTATGAAATATATTTGTCCATATATCGCTCTTTTCTCCACAGTATACTGTATTTACAACGCCTGAATAGTTGGATGCATGGCTTGTCAGCTCAATGCGCAGCTCTTTGCCGGCATCATCCTCCGACATATTGCAAAATACATATCTGCTCGCGGAATCCTTACCGAAGGGTCTCGTGTCCTTTGTATCATACTCTTCTCTCAGACTGCCATCCACGTAAAATCTGACTGTCTGAAGTGATGCTCTGATTGCCATGACACTTGCATTGAAATCATCAGGCAGAACAGTAGTTATGACCATCGTATCCCCCGGCTTAACATCGTACCTGCCGGGTACTTCAATAGTCTCCCTTTCACCATCGGACTTCTCCCATGTAAAGCTTCCCTCGTAGGTGATATTATTATCACTTACAGACTGGCTTCTCTCACTCGGTAATATGCACTCGGCAATTATAAATCCAACAATCAAAAAGGCCATCATTAAATAAAACAATGACCTCTTTGTCCTACTCACGCTGTATCTATCCATAACTTATCCTATTCCGCAAACATAAGGTCTGCTTTATAATAGTCAGGTTTTCTAATGCCGCAGATTAGAATTCAGACACACTATGCTGTCTGCTGTTCAACCATGGTGTTGATTTCCTTGCTGATTTTGTTTACATACATCATGATTGCTACACCTGCAGCAAAAATCACTACCGTGACAATAATTCCAACTGCCGAAAAGCACAGCTGGCTTAAGTATCCTATAAACGGAGTCTTTGCGACAACCTGCCCTTTAACTACCTTATATGATACACCATTTCCATCACGAAGTGCAATCTCTTTTGCAGAAGAATCATTTGAATCTACATAATATGAATCAACTCTTCTGCCTGATGAATCCGATGATTCGATGGCTACAATATTGCCATCCTTGTAAGAGGTCTCGTCGATAGTCTTTAAATATACCACGCTGCCGTATTTTGAGATATTTCCTGTGTGGTCTGTGCCCGAAAGATATGTATGATAGCCAAATATCGGCGGAAGCACAACCGGAAGCACTATAAGAAGTGCCACGATCACAAGCACATAGCCCAGTATTGTAAGCCCTGTCCTTTTACCCTTTTTCTCGTCTACTGTCTGATTGTTGTTAGTGTTTTTACTCATATTAAGCTCCTTTCTGTTCATAAACCCTGTATCACTACAAATGGAGTATATCCATGTAGTCTGTTGCATCAGCCGCTACAGCAGCCTTTTTCTGCATGGCAAGCGCCTCATCAATAAGATGCGGCATAGCCAGTGTCAGGTTGAGCGCCTCAGCCATATCAGCGTACTCGCTCTCCTTAAATGTATTCGTGTCTGCGGTGTAATATGCGTTGTGCATGGTCTCCTCATAGCCCACTATAAGCATGTTGTTTAAGAAAGCCCTGTGAACCGCATCCACTATTTCACCCTCGTGATTGATATCGAGGTAGAAATCACACTTCTCAAAAAGATTATCCAGCACGGACATCTTCACATTAGGGTAGAGTGACACATTGTCATACTGCCCTGCCGACATAAGCTTCGACGACATCTCTGTGATAGCTGCCACATGAAAATGCATCTGTGGCATGAGCGACGCAAGCTCTGTCAGATGACCCACATTCTCTGAATTGGTACATACGAGTATGTGCGGCCTGTGCTTATTTTCCCTGACGAAGCTGTAGATATATCCAAGCTGCTTCACCTTATCCGCCGGAGCACCTAGTGCTATAAGCCTGTCGTAAGAGTCCTTTCGCGATACAAATACGCGCTTTGCCCTCGTTCCCTGATCATGCAGTATAATCTGCATATTGCCGGGTATCTCATCACCCACCGGCTCATGCCAGAAGAGTGCGTCTCTAAAGCCGTTTGTTGAAAGCGCCTGTGATGCAAAAAACGGATATGACAGCGAGTTGAAATAAACCGCTGTATCCTCAAGCCCTGCACACCTGATGAAAAACGCTATAAAGTCTGTCTTGTTTCTGAAAATCCAGTCCTTATCCTGCCATCTGACGAGAATATCACCGGTGACGAAGTTCTCCACTATCATCTCCCTGCCCGTCACATCAAAAAACTTCCTGAGTGCCTTCTGGCCCTTTTTATTAAAAACTGTGTGGCAGAAAATCGCGCCATACCTGTTATAATGCTCTGAAAGCCTGACCTGACCGGCATCATCGAGCCAGTCAACAATCTTGACCTGCCTCCTGTGCGTCGGCTCCGTGAAAAATATCCTCGCTCTCTCCCTGGTGCGGTCCATAACCTTTGCAGATGAATTGTCGCCCTCTATGCGCCAGTAATCCGGAATCTGTATCTGATTGAAATACAGCGGCTTCCCCGGTAAGCTGTCAGCTTTCCTGTAATCACCTAAGAAAAATCCATACACGCTCATCACATCATCCGGCAGAAATCCGTCATCCTCAATGACTGCTGCATGAAAGGCTGCACCGGCATTTTTAAATGACTCAAGGAGATTTTTGCTCTCGCCCGAAAATGTATCAAAGAGCAGTGTGATACCATCTGCCATGTGTGTTACTTCAACAGCTCTATCCATCTGTGAACCACCTCCTTAGTCAGATATTCTTTGGCCTTTTCATATGAATGTGCTGAAAATGCATCCATGTCATCCTCTGTAAACATCCTCACTATACGCTCAGAAAGGAGCTTTATCTTCTCCTTCTGGTCCATCTCATCGGTGATTGGAATTTTGTAGCCGTTTTGTCCATCATCGATAAAGGTCTGGTTGCCATACCTCACATCAAAGCCAACGATAGGAAGCCCTGAGCCTATGGCCTCCATAAGTGTGAGCCCAAAGCCCTCACTCTGTGAAGCCGCCACATACGCATCATAACGCTTGTATACATCATCTAATTTCTGCTGTCCCATCAAATGCACATAATCAGCGCAGCATAGCCTTTCGATAAGCCCCTTAAGCTTTGCCTCATCGCCACCCTTGCCATATATGTCAAGTGAGATGTCAGGCACGCTTTCCTTTGCCTTTACAACAGCCTCCACCAGCCAGTCACAGTGCTTCTCGGTCGCAAGACGCGACGCAGTGATGAGAGAATGCCTCTTTCTTAGCTCATCAGGATACTTAAGCTCATCCAGACTGCCCACCGGGATAGTCACCACATGAGGCTCTTTTCCACAGTACTTCTTAAACTGCTGCCTCATAAGCTCATTCTGCGCATCAGTCGCTGTGATGTAGAAATCTATGTGCTCTGTCTGTGAAAACGAATACTCATAATAGTTGTTCCACAGTATGTAATCATCATCCGTGCCACCCTCGCTGAAATGGTCCGCATGCACCACGATGCCTACGCGAGCCGGTCCGCAGTTTTCGAGGATTGCCTGGCCTATGCCTGTCGTCCTGTCGATGATCACCACATCATCAGTCGTGAGATTAAGCCTCTTTACCATGTAGCCGACCAGATCAGCCTTGGTGTAAAGCACCTGCGCTCCAATCCTGTAAAAGGTGCTGTCATCCTCTATGACCTCCTCATAGCACACCGAGCCATCCTCATTGAAAAAAGTCCTGCCGTACAGATGCGCCTTGCCGTCGAGCGGAGCATAGTACTCGCTGAAGGTCTTGCAATAGGTGTAAAAATCCTTCCTGATCAGGCATCCGTTTGAGACAATCTCGACTCTGTGCACGAGATCACTTGTATCATCGACCATGTAGCAGGTGTAGAACCTGCCGCTCTCCTTAAACTGATACCTGCATGTCCTGCCCTCTCTGGAAAAGGTATAATCCTCCTCTGCCATCGTAGCCTCAAGCTCCTTTAGAGTAAAGGTGACAGGCGATGTCCTCACATCTGTAAAAAATGTGTACAGCCATATCACTTCCTCATCCAAAAAGCCGATGTTTCTTGTCATGTGCTCTATATTTTCAGTTGGAAACATATCTGTGAAAACAAACCTTGCCGGAATGTGTGCCCTGCGGAGCAGATTCGCCCTGTAGCTCTGCGCGTACTCCACGCCGCTTGAAGCCCAGCCTATTCCAAGATTGAAGTTATATACCATATGATTCTCCTCATATCTGTCAAACTATTAATATTACACTGTCTCTATGGGTAGATGACCTGCAGCCTGCCATCCTTGCCGATTTTCACGTCACTAAGCAAAATATTCCTTATGATATTACATTTTACTGCTTTTTCTGTATCCAAAAACGACTCAAAAGCCTCATTTTGGTATTCAAACATAACATTTCTCTGTGCGGATGCTCTTCCTGCTACCGCATACTTGAGCTGCTCAAGGTAGTCAATCAGCTCAACCCAGCCATCATCCACCGCCTTTAGAGTTGCCTCACGGACAAACTGCTCATAAGCCTCCTCATCACCTATGCGTTCACGCTGTCTTGAAAGCCCCTGATATACACGAAGCAGCAGGTAGTCGCTAACAGTGGAGGCACTTTCCATGTCAGACGAAGTCAGCCCTGCGTCCAGCTTGTAGGAGATATTGTCAAGGATGTATCTGTTTAGTATGGATGTGTATTGCTCTGTATTGTTATTTTTATCGTTATCTTTCTTTCTGCCACGGCGCCTGCCATGCTTTTTATTACTCTGTATGCAGTCAAAATGATTAACGAAGTCTGAGATATTCTCCTTCGCAATCCCTACTATCTTCTCCTCCTCGACGCTTGCACCGTCGAGCAGGTTCTTTCTGGTTGCGTAGATCAGGTCTCGCTGGCGCTGGAGGACCACATCATACTGCACAGATCTCTTACGATTTATCTCTGCCATCTCATTATTTAATCGCTGGCTTTGATTTACAATACGTCCTATCCGGCTCCTGCTTATCCAACGCTTTCCATCAATATACTTTTCAAGCTTTTCATCATCCTCTGCTCCCACGATATCATCCTCGAGGCTCACATAGTACTGGCTAAAGCCCGGGTCACCCTGTCTGCCTGCACGCCCTCTTGCCTGCCTTTCAGACCTTCTGTTTTCCATCCTTCCTACACCTATAACAGCCAGACCTCCAAGCTCCTTAACTCCATCTCCAAGCTTTATATCGGTTCCTCTTCCTGCCATAGTTGTAGCAACCGTGACCGCATTCAACTGGCCTGCGCCTGCGATAATCTGTGCTTCCCAGAAAGCATTGCTGGCGTTTAGTACGTTGTGCGGGATATTGTACTGTATCATCAATCTCGAAAACAAATCGGTATCTGTAACAGAGTTTAAAACTACGAGCACAGGCTGTCCTGTTTTATGCAATTCAATAACATCATTTGCTGCAGTGTGAAACTGATCCCTTGCATTTCTGAAATATTTATCTTTATGGTCTTTCCTAATCATTGGCTTGTTTGTCGGTATTTTAACAACCCTCTTGTGATATACCTCAAACAGTTCATCCTTTGCATCCATGAGTGTACCGCTCATGCCGGCCATCTTGTCAAACAGCATAAACAGATTTTGGAAGGTAACAGATGCCACAGTTCTGTATTCCTGCGATATCTCTACCTTTTCCTTTGCCTCTATAGCCTGATGCTGACCGCCACGCAGCTTTACACCATGCATGAGACGTCCTGTTGCTCCGTCAAACAGCTCTACCTCTCCATCCGGGCTGATTACATAATCTTTTTTATTTTCGAGCAATTTATGAGCCCTTAATGCCAGCGTAACATGCCTGTTGATTTCAAAATATTCCTTGCCATAAAAGTTAGGAATACCAAAAAAGCTCTCTGCAAATTTAACTCCCTTTGGAGTAAGCCAGACAGCCTTGTCCTCTTCAATATAGTCAATATCCTCAACCAGTGTTGTAACAAAGAAATCACACAGATTATAAAGATTTGACTGCACACGTGGAACTCCTGATATAACAAGCGGCATAATAGCTGCATCCAAAAGCACCGAGTCAGCCTCATCAATAATTACATAATTAAAATCACACAAAAACCTATCTGACTTATTCTTAACAAGATTATCAAACAGATAGTCAAAACCAAGTGTACCGTTTGTGGTATATATGATGTCCGCTGAATAAAATTTTTTGCGTTCATCGTCAGTTCTCTTATTAGTATTAGAATCATCGCCATCAGGATATGAGCATGTCAGTCCCATAAAAGAATATACTTCCCCCATCTCCTCGCCATCACGTGAAGCAAGATAGTCATTTGTCGTGACAAGCATACAGCTTTTACCCGTCAAGGCATTCAGATATAAAGGCATCGTAGCCGCCAGAGTTTTACCTTCACCAGTATTCATCTCTGCAAGATATCCCTTGTGTAAGGCTGCTCCTGCAAGAATCTGAACATCATATGGTCTTTTTCCAAGAACTCTTTCATCAGCCTCAACAATAGCTGCAAATGCATCCGGCAATAACGAATCCAGTGATTCACCACTCTGGTATCTGTCCTTAAACTCAACTGTAAGATGTTTTAATTCATTATCACTTAGATTTTTTATTTTTTCTTCGCTTTTTTTGACCTTTGCTAGCAATCTTTTTAAGCTTTTCAATTCTCTTCTGGTCTTCATCAAACTCTTCCTTTGAAACCTCTTTTATTATAAGTGACTTAAATGTGAAATCCGCATTTCCGCCATTAATCAATTCTATTGAGTAACTGTATGTCGTAATTGGTGGTAAAAAATATGCTTTATTATCTCTCACAATAGTGCTTTTCGTCTCGTTATCGTACCTGTCGTAAAATATGATACGAAGAATCAGAGCCTCGCTTTCCACACTGTTATAATCAATGTTCAGCCCGATAAAATATGTGCTCTCGCCATCAATAAGCGGCAATGTTGGTTCTAGCCTGTGCATCTGATAATTCGTCTTTGAATACCATCTGTGCACCACAGTTCCCGGTGGCATAAGCCTGTTAGAATATCTTACTGATTTATCTTTATTAAATTCCACCTCTGACCCATACCCATATGAATCAGACATAAACTCTTCCCAATATACTGTCCAAGTATCATTTACCATATATCTACATCACTTTCGATTAAAATCTTCTTCAAGAATCAGGCTGTATTGACTCAAAAACCATCCCACAACACTCTCGTGATTATCATTATGATGTCCATGGGAACCTTTTCCATATACTTCTACACCTTCTGATTTCAAATGTTCCAGTATATTTTTATATCCATCTGTATCATAATCATCCTCATACAAATATGAAGCTATAAATTTAGTATGAGACCAGTCTGCTTTATCAAATCTTTCCCACATTCTTTTATCAAATTCTTCTACACTCTTTTTCGATAATGAACCATAATTTTTCAATAACAAATCAAGGGATGTCGGAAAAACTCCCGGTCTAAGAAGCCTTTCATTTTCTGCAACAACTCCAAGCTCTGTAAGTGGCTTTGCTAAAATCAGTGCATGGGGACTCAATTTAGAACCAAAATAAAGGGAACCAAAAGTACCCATTGACATTCCGGAAATAATAACATCCGATTTCTTAAACTTCATTTCATTAATCGTTTTTTCAATATTATTAAACAGCTTTTCCTCTAAATCAGCATTATCTATATAAAAAGCACCGCCCTCAAGCCTTGGATCAGTAATAAGCATAAAAGGACATCCAAGCTTTCTCATCATATTATAGCCCTCAAAGCCTTCCTGCTTACGATATCCTGAAAAATAAATAGCAAGAGGTGGTTTACAATCTCCTTTATCCAGATATGTGAATATCTCTTCCCCCTGTGATGAGATAATCCTCTCTCCACCCGGAAGAAAATAACCTATATTCTGCCTTGAATATCTATCATGCAACGATATAACCTCGAGTGTTCCCTGTCCTTTTGCCAAAACAGAAACAAACACCGGGCCTTCAAGCTCGTCATTGTCAATAGTGACAATCCCGTCTAATTCATCCTGGCTGAATTCCCATACCCTTTGGATATCACCGACAGAACCATTATAGAATTTATATACATGCAGCTTTACCTCTACAGAACCTGTCCTTCTGTGTTCAAAGTATAAATCAATATTCTGTCTGTCAAACACCGGAATATTTGATTTCCAGAACACTATCTGAGAAAATGTGTCTCCAAAATCTCCTTCTAAAAGCATGCCATAGTTACCCTTACATCTGACTGAACCTCTAAAAAACTGACTAACAGATATATGCTCCGGCTTAAACTTTTCACCATATGGCTGTCTGTAATACTTTGCTGCCTCCTGATCCAGAAAAACCTGCACATCCCCTGAATAGAGGTAAAGACCTGATCGCTCCTCAAAATAATCATGAATAACACTGTTTTGCATCTTTACATTCTCTGTAGCAAAAAGACTGTACGCTCTTGTAATCTTAGTCAGTATCTGTTTTTCCTTATAGGTTATATCTCTGTCTAAAATAACGATATCTACCTGTTTAGGTGGAAAAATCCCTGTGTCTTCATAATTCTCCCACTCAACGAAATCGGGAATGTTATATTTGGTTGTCCAATCCTCATTTCCAATATACAAAATCTGAATACTATTCAACTATACCTAACACCTTTCGCCATTTATCAAGTAATACTTCTGTTTTATAATCCTTTCCTGCTTCATAACACGCAACAAGAGCTGCATTCCAATTCTCCAGACTATCCAGATAAAATGCCAGACTTCTGCCTATCTGATTATAATCATCTATGATTCTACCGTTTTTGCCATCATGCAGGAACTGATCCTCTGAAAAACTAATACGCGGAACACCTTTACTTATCGCTGTTATATAAAGGAAAACATCAACCACTCCCCGCAAATCCAATATAATTCTTTGCTCATTGATACATTTGCTGATGGTTCTCTCATCCACACACACATCGATAAAAAATCTCTGTTCAACCTTTTCTTCGTCCTCATCAATATAGTCCGCTTTACATACCCATCTTATGTCGTGTCCATATTCCCTAAGCATACCGACAAGCTCGTTACGAATATTATCTTCATGTCCCCACTGTGCATTTCTTGTAAAAATGTGTACCCTTGCAAGATCGTTAATACACAAATACTCTGACACCTCGCGAATAATTGCTCTATATGCATCCTTTTCCAAACCATCTATAGGAATCAAAATATTCTGAACCTTTAACTGCTGACTTATACCAAAATCCATACGCGTATCATACGGCGGAATATCCATTATACGCAGACTCGAATCTGACAAATTATCCTTTATAATTTTTGTTGTATTTTTTGAATCTGTAATAATATATTCTGAGGACTTCAGATAGCCTTTGATGCTATGAATTTTCGAATAATCATATCTTTCTTCAAAAAAAGTATAAACTACCTTTCTTTCTCGGAGCACATCACCTAAAACATTCATATGCAAGCTATGAACTGCCACGAAAAAAGTATCCTTTGCCCCGGTTTCATTAACAAAATCAGATAGTACCTCCTGTATCACCTCATCAAGTGAGTCATATGACAGCTTACAAAATTGCTTTTCTCCTGTTTTAGTATCATACATTGGATAAGAAGGATTGACCATTACACTTCCATCTGATGCATTTACTCTGAGCTTCCAAATAGTGTTTTCCATCAGGTAATCCTGATATTTCATTTGTCCGTTTTCATATATAATCGTTGAAGATACAAAGCCTCTGTCATCGTAATAATTTCTTCGGCAAATCTGCCCTTCCTCGTACATATCTATAATTATAGGGTTTCCATCCTCGCCAAACTCAACCTGAGCATATTTCTGTCCATTATACAAGGCAACAATTGAGAATGGTGAATATACAAACTCAACGCCCTCCGGCCACTTAATATCATGATATGACAACACAGCCATCTTAGTCCTCTTAACCTGTGCAATTGCATCAAAACAAGACCAGTACGGCGAACGGTACATGCCCTGTCTATGAGAGAAATGCCTGAAATTTGGTGAATAACCAAGTAAAACTATCCGGTACTTCACATCCACATTTCTGTGAAATAGTGTAATCTGTTTAATTGTTTCGTCAAACTCCGATTTCATTCTCCTCATGTACCATTGCTGTTCATTTTCAATCCATGAGTTTTCCTTATACCATGCCGGTACAAAATATAACATTAAAAATCTCCTTATACTATATAAATGGATGATATCTGTCCATATTTCTATAAACCTCAGCCTCTCTATATAACGATATCCAAATGCCTGTCGACATCATTATAGAGCATGGTAACATAGCCAGTGTTGAATCAATATATCCTCCAAATTGAAGAAATAGCGGAACTCCCTGACATATACATATAATTATCGAGCTGTATATAGAAAATCTGATTACCGTACCCACAAGATATCTGCGAGTCGGCTTACCTGCATATATATCCAGGATAGAATCCCCTGATTTCAACAAATTCTCGGCTTCCTTTCCCGGTGTAAGCATTATCACAGAAAATAAAATAGTAAGTAATGCAATAATTGCCAAATATACTATAATTCCAAAAACAGCCGTAAGCCTAAGATTATCAACAAGCCACGCAAGCTTTTGATTATCCGGGTGCAGATAATATAAGCCCGAACAGACAAACTGTGGCAGCATAAATACCGCTGAGGTGAACATAAGCGGCATTGCACCCACAGGATTTAACTTATATGCCAGGTAATTCTTATCTGCATAAATATTGTTTATGGAAACTCTCTGTACTGCTATTCTCTTTTCAGTTGTTTCTATTATAATCATAATAGCAATCTCAACAACACCGATAATTACAGGCAAAATCAGTCTGTCTGCTTTCTGTCCTGCAAACATATTCATCATTCCATCCACAATATTTATCATGAATACACTCATGCGACCACCAATACCATATTTCGTGGTTCTATCACACATATACACTACTATAAGCATACCTGCTATAAGCTGTATAAACACAATTATCTTTGTAATCAACAGCATCTGCGCATCCATATCCTTGTACACAAATGTCTGAACCTTCTGATATGCCTGGATAAATGCAATTACCATCATAAAAAAAAGTGTCCATATATTAAGTTTTCTTGGAGATATCTTTCGGGAACTGTCTAAAGATATTATTGCTACCAGTAGCACTGCAAGTATTGAAGCAATCATATATGGCCACAATCCCAGAATAAACAATGAACAGTTTTTCATATCTCCTGATAATGCCTGAAGCAAAATAGATTGTGCATCAACACTCACATCCTCATATGCTTTCAGATCTATTCCATATAATGGGATATTTCTTCCAATCATATATACAAGCATTATCATTAGAGAATACAATATCTTATACAATAATACATGTTCTTTTTGTCTCTTCTCTTTCAATGATTTCCTCTTCCTTTGAATAGTATTAGTGACCATCCATAACAGATGGTCACTAACATTATAAAACAATATTCTTAGTATTGCTATTGATTATTTATTTCTCATCAGAATTATCCTCAGAGTCATCACTCTTTGCCGGTTTTCTTCTACGATTATCATAAACACCCTTTCCTGTGATAGCTGCAACTGCTGCTGCAATCCACCACCACCATGTTTTGATACCGTCCTTGGCTGTTCCGCCTGCTGCAAGAGGTGTATCCTCATCCTCGATGTTCTGAAGATTATCTTCATCCTCATTTACTGCAAGAGGAACCTGTGCATCCTGAATTGGTGTATTCGGTGCCGCAGGAGCTGCCGGAGCTGCTGGTGCAGGTGCTACTGGCGCTGCCGGAGCTACCGGTGTAGCTGCTGCAAGAGGTGTAGCAGCCGGTGTAATAGTTGCTGCCGGTGCAGGTGCATTATCTACTGCCGGTGCAGGAGTTGGAGCCGGTGTCGGTACTACATTTGCAGTTGACTGACTCTGACTCGTGCTTGTGCTGATGCTCTCGCTTGTGCTGAGTGACTCACTTGTGCTTGCTGACTCACTTACACTGGTTGATTCACTCTCGCTTGCTGAAATGCTCTCCGACTCACTTGCACTCGTTGATGCACTCTCGCTTGCTGAGGTGCTCTCTGACTCACTTGCACTCGTTGATGCACTCTCACTTGCTGAGATGCTCTCTGACTCACTTGCACTCGTTGATGCACTCTCACTTGCTGAGGTACTTGCGCTTGTTGAAGCACTTGTACTTGCTGATGTACTTGCACTTGTCGATGCACTTATACTTGCTGAGGTACTTGCGCTTATTGAGGCACTTGTGCTTGCTGATGTACTTGCACTTGTTGAGGTACTTGCGCTTGTTGAGGCACTTGTGCTTACCGATGTACTTGCACTCGTTGATGCGCTTGTACTTGCCGATGTGCTTGCGCTTGTCGATGCGCTTGTGCTAGCCGATGTACTTGCACTGGTTGAGGCACTTGTACTTGCTGAGGTACTTGCACTTGTTGAGGCACTTGTACTTGCTGATGTGCTTGCGCTTGTTGAAGCACTGGTACTTGCCGATGTACTTGCGCTAGTTGAAGCGCTTGTGCTTGCTGAGGTACTTGCACTTGTTGAGGCGCTAGTTGAAGCACTGGTACTTGCTGAGGTACTTGCGCTTGTTGAGGCGCTTGTGCTTGCTGAGGTACTTGCACTTGTTGAGGCGCTTGTGCTTGCCGATGTACTTGCACTCGTTGATGCGCTAGTACTTGCTGATGTGCTTGCACTTGTTGAAGCGCTAATTGAAGCACTTGTCGATGCACTCGTACTTGCTGAGGTACTTGCGCTTGTTGATGCACTGGTGCTGGCCGATGTACTTGCACTTGTTGAGGCACTTGTACTTGCCGATGTGCTTGCACTTGTTGAAGCACTGGTACTTGCTGAGGTACTTGCACTTGTCGAAGCACTTGTGCTTGCTGAGGTGCTTGCGCTAGTTGAAGCACTCGTACTAGCTGATGTGCTTGCACTTGTTGAGGCACTCGTACTAGCTGAGGTACTTGCGCTGGCTGAGGCACTGGTGCTTGCGCTAGTTGATGCACTTGTTGAGGCACTTGTGCTTGCACTCGTACTTGCCGATGTGCTTGCGCTTGTTGATGCGCTCGTACTAGCTGAGGTGCTTGCACTTGTTGATGCACTGGTGCTTGCTGATGTACTTGCACTAGTTGAAGCACTGGTACTTGCTGAGGTACTTGCGCTGGTTGAGGCACTCGTACTTGCTGATGTACTTGCGCTGGTTGAGGCACTCGTACTTGCCGATGTGCTTGCACTTGTCGATGCACTTGTGCTTGCTGATGTACTTGCACTTGTTGAGGCACTTGTGCTTGCTGATGTACTTGCACTTGTCGATGCACTCGTACTTGCTGATGTACTTGCACTTGTCGATGCACTCGTACTAGCTGATGTACTTGCGCTTGTTGAAGCACTTGTACTTGCCGATGTGCTTGCACTTGTCGATGCGCTAGTACTTGCTGAGGTACTTGCACTTGTCGATGCGCTCGTACTTGCTGAGGTGCTTGCGCTGGTTGAGGCACTGATGCTTGCTGATGTACTTGCGCTTGTTGAGGCGCTCGTACTTGCTGAGGTGCTTGCACTGGTTGAGGCACTGGTGCTTGCTGATGTACTTGCGCTGGTTGAGGCACTGGTGCTTGCTGATGTACTTGCACTTGTTGATGCACTTGTACTAGCTGATGTGCTTGCGCTTGTTGAAGCACTTGTACTTGCCGATGTGCTTGCGCTTGTTGATGCACTGGTGCTTGCTGAGGTACTTGCACTTGTTGATGCACTTGTGCTTGCGCTCGTTGAAGCACTCGTACTAGCTGATATACTTGCGCTTGTTGATGCACTCGTACTTGCCGATGTGCTTGCACTTGTTGAGGCACTCGTACTTGCCGATGTGCTTGCACTTGTTGAGGCGCTAGTGCTTGCTGAGGTGCTTGCACTTATTGAGGCACTGGTGCTTGCTGAAGTGCTTGCGCTTGTTGATGCACTTGTACTAGCTGATGTACTTGCGCTTGTTGATGCACTTGTACTAGCTGATGTACTTGCACTTGTTGATGCACTCGTACTTGCCGATGTACTTGCACTTGTCGATGCGCTAGTACTTGCTGATGTACTTGCACTTGTTGAGGCGCTAGTGCTTGCTGAGGTGCTTGCGCTTGTTGAGGCACTGGTGCTTGCGCTCGTTGAAGCACTCGTACTAGCTGATGTGCTTGCACTTGTCGATGCGCTAGTACTTGCTGATGTACTTGCACTGGTTGATGCACTCGTACTTGCCGATGTGCTTGCGCTTGTTGATGCACTCGTACTTGCTGATGTGCTTGCACTTGTTGAGGCACTGGTGCTTGCGCTCGTTGAAGCACTCGTACTTGCTGATGTACTTGCCGATGTGCTTGCACTTGTACTTGCTGATGTGCTTGCGCTGATCGATGCGCTTGTGCTTGCCGATGTACTTGCGCTGGTTGAGGCGCTCGTACTTGCCGATGTGCTTGCGCTTGTTGATGCACTCGTACTTGCTGATGTACTTGCACTGGTTGAGGCACTTGTGCTTGCTGATGTACTTGCGCTTGTTGATGCACTCGTACTTGCCGATGTACTTGCACTGGTTGAGGCACTTGTACTTGCCGATGTGCTTGCACTTGTTGATGCACTCGTACTTGCTGATGTACTTGCGCTTGTTGAGGCACTTGTACTTGCTGATGTGCTTGCACTTGTCGATGCACTCGTGCTTGCCGATGTACTTGCACTTGTTGAGGCACTGGTGCTTGCGCTCGTTGAAGCACTCGTACTAGCTGATGTACTTGCGCTTGTTGAGGCACTCGTACTTGCCGATGTACTTGCACTTGTTGATGCACTCGTACTTGCCGATGTGCTTGCACTTGTTGATGCACTCGTACTTGCCGATGTGCTTGCACTTGTTGAGGCACTCGTACTTGCCGATGTGCTTGCACTTGTTGAGGCACTAGTGCTTGCTGATGTGCTTGCGCTTGTTGAAGCACTGGTGCTTGCCGATGTGCTTGCACTTGTCGATGCACTCGTACTTGCTGATGTACTTGCGCTTGTTGATGCACTTGTACTAACTGATGCACTTGCACTTGTCGATGCACTTGTACTTGCTGATGTACTTGCACTTGTCGATGCACTTGTGCTTGCTGAGGTACTTGCACTCGTACTATTCCACTCTTCTGAAAGATTTTTACTTACCTCCGTATTATTTACTTCAGTATATTTAATATTTGTAAATTTCCAATCAAATTCTCTAAACTCTCTTTTACTGCCATCTAAATTTCTTCGTGTCGCGAATTCAATTTTGTTATTTCCATTCTTCGTTGAAAAGAATCTGGCCCCATCTAAATAAAACAATTGGTCATTAGCATATCGATTTCCTGCTACACTGTACCCAATTCCATTAGTTGCACCTTCAATCTTAACAAGAACATATTTTTGGCTTTCTAAAATACCTACTTGATATTTTCCAACATATTGTACAGGTTTCCATTCTTTCCCCACTTTCACTTGAATCTGTACCCATGAACCGTCATCATATTTCACTAATTTTCCATCTATAAACAATAACGTTTGTCCAGAGGAATTCACGTCTTTTCCGATCGAATCCTGGCTTTGTCGCACACCATTTTGATCAATATAATAACTATATTTTACTTCTTTTAATGAGCCATCTGCATTCTCAACTATATCTTTTTTATCTAATTTATTACTATTTACGTTTCCTTGTCCCATGTAATACGCAGTATAAGTATCATCCGTTTTACTATATACTACAATATCACCATTCTTCATCTCATAAACTATATAATCAGAATTATGTACAAAATCATTCTTAACATTCTCTAAAGAAGTATACTCTGTAGCTTCAGAATTCTCATTGGCAATCGAGTTTATGCCATATTCAACTTCTTCATCAATGTTACTGATATCAGCAGCCATCACAGCTTTAACTTCTATAGTCTCATTAAAAGTTGTGTATTGTCTAACCAATTCACTCCCCTGTTCTGCATCACTCTGCTTAGCATTTTCGCTGGTGCTTGAGCTTTCACTTGTACTTACACTCACGCTCTCGCTTGTACTCACTGAAGCACTTTCACTAATGCTCTGTGTTGTACTCTCGCTATATTCTGTTCGCTCGCTCTCAGATAAAGAGCCTGCGTCAACTAATGAATTGGAATCTGCTGCCGATTCATCAATTGCAGCCATAACCATATCAGCACCCTGGATAGAGCTGACTCCACCCATAGCAATTCCAGCTGCGGTTATACCTTTTAAAATACTGTCAACCTTCTTCTTATTCATATAGTCTCTCCTTATTCACACGAATCCGGACACTTGGATTATATGCTTCCTAATCCTCTTTCATCCGGACATAACTATAATTTTCCTCTTTTACACTATAAATATAAACTCCAAGGTGTATCTAAAATCGTATAAAAACATTTATATACCGCCAAATCATAGCCTTTCTCTACACAAAATAAAGGTATCCAGCAATAATTTTCTGGTATATATCCCATTTATGAACAAATCTTGCAGTTTTTTTACATTTGCGTAGTATTGACTCAATTTATCTTCCGATTCTGATACAGCTATCCTGTATACATCTTCAAAATCTGTTGCTGCTGCTCCTATTTCATTATCTGTCACATACTTTTCACAGGGCAGCCCCTTTTTTACTATCACCGGGATTCCGGCAGCCATATAAAGTCCAAGTGCCTGCTCATCAGTATCCCATATTAGTCCAAAGCCTCCGTCTGACAACCTGAGTATAGATTCATTGACGTGGTACTCATCATATCGCACCACCTCTATATTTAAATTATCCAATGGATATTCATTGTGACTCGTTTCCGCCATGATATATAGTTTTTTATTTTTATGCTCATTTGCGCAAATGTCTGTCATATAATCCGGTACAGCTTGAATCAGATAAGGTTTTTCTTTTAATCCTTTCCCGATATAGTAATCCCTCAACGCAGCTGAGGCAAAAATAAACATATCAGCCCGGTTAAGCAACGTAATCTCATCACTCAAAGAATACTCACTGTCATCTCTATCGGATGCTATTTCCTGTATAAACGCAACAATTTTTGTTCCATGATATCTTCTTAAATGATCAAATAAAAATCCATCATATCTGGGACTCTCACCGCTTGGATGCTGAAAAATCACTATATCCTCCGGACAAAGTGATGCGATTATGCCATCCATCCTAACATGAAGTTCATCATCACTATCATATGCATCAGGAAATTTAAATAGGCTCATTTCTTTAAAGGCAAGTGTTTCACCTGCGTTTTTCACCGCATTTTGACGGAGGCCAATCAATCCACCTATGTTATAAGTTTTTGTAATATGTACGCTCATAATCTCTTCCCCATTATTCCACTGTAGCAACTATCTGTGATTCATACACCTGATCATGGTCAAATACTATATCTTGTCACTGTTGATTTGTCTGCTAAATCTATATATGGTCCTGATATCTGTTTTCAGCCGATGTACAAGCATTTTCCAACACCTCAATTATTGCATCCTGAAGCGTTTTTCTTGTATATGCGCCATCTAATATCAGCTTTTGAATATTTTTTACATTATGATAGAGCTCTATATACTCTGCATCCGTAATACTCTGAACCAGTTTATCAGCTTCATCCAACGTATCGACTGCATATCCCAGACCGTTTCTTTCGACAAATTTATCATGAACACAGCCTCTTTTTACTATAACAGGTATTCCTGCTGCCAGATTTGTACCGAGTTTGTACGGCTGATTCATCGAATAATATCTGTCAAAATATTCATCATCACTCCAAACAAGCCCAAAGCCACCTTTGGAAAGCTCATGCATTAGTTTTTCCTGCTCAAAATACCCTCTCCAGCAAAAGCTGTCATCATTTTCTCGGTCCGGCTTATTTGCATCATATTGATAAATCGGTGTCTTGCCATGATACTCTGCCAGAAACGGAAAACGGTTATAGTTCCCGGCAAAATGAAAGCATCTCGTTACAGCATGATCTACAAAGCAAATGTCTGATGGCATATCCCAAATAGTCTGATAGATAACCTGCTTCTCATCAAGCCCATTTTCTTTCAGATAACGATGCATCTTCTTTGATGGCAAAATAAGTAAATCCGCCTTATTGAGAGTTCTGATTTCCATATCGAGAATTGCCTGCTCAGAATCAAACATGAGCTTTTGTATATCCTGAACAAAAATTATCAGCTTTGTATCCCGGTATGACTTTATCTTGTTTACTAAGCTCTCATCATAATTCACCCCAATCCAGCTTGGATACTGGAAAATCACAATATCCCCATAGTTAAGAGGCGCAATTATTCCATCAAGGCGTTTGTCTATTTCCTTTGCATAGTCTGGCTTTAAAGGGTAAAAAGACAAACCCATTTCATGGCAGCCAATACTCTGAGCCACCTTTAATACTCTTCTATGTGCCAGACTGGCAGTTCCTGCCATGTTGTTTAGTGTGGTAATGTGTGTTTTCATTGATACTCCTGTCTACAAGCCTGTAGTTTCATTGATGTTTTCCAACATTTTTTTCTTATACTCAAGCCAATAATCCTTAGGATGATTTACCTTCATGTTACTGCATTTCTCTATGAAATTAAGTTTGACGGATTGAGGTCTAATATATTTTTCATAAGCTGCATCCATTTTGATTCTATTATATGATTCTCATATTCTTCAGCAATTTTATAGGAATTCTCATGAAATTTCTTCAATCTGTTATCATCCTCAAATATTTTAACTATTGCTGCTGCAGTTCTTTCACAGAGCTTATCTTTATTTTGAAAGTCTGTTTCAACATCAAAATCCACCAGGTAGCCATTTTCATCCGGATGTATAAAAAGTCTGTTTCCATATCTGACATCCAGTCCAACCATGGCAAGTCCATCTCCTACAGCCTCCATAAGTGAAAGTCCAAATGTTTCGCACAAAGAAAATGATGCAAACAATTCATAGTGTGGATAACTCTTTTTAAGATTACAGTGTCCTTTAAAGTGAATATAATCATCAGCGCCTGCATCTTTAACTATATTTTGTAAATATATAGTATACTCATCGTCGCCACTTCCATATATATCCAGATTGATTGTCTGATTTATCTCATGAGCTTTTATCACACTCTTAATAAGAATATCAATACCTTTCCTAGAGCTAAGTCTTGAAGCAGATATTATGCTGCCTCGCCTACGCTCATTTTTACTTTTAATTTTACCTTCAGGTATAGCCCCTGGGGGAATAACTGCAACATGCGGAACAAAACAATCATACTCTTTTAAAAATGCTTCCAGACTTCTTTTATGCTCATCCGTACCAACAACAAAATAATCTATTGCCTCTGAATATTTGAACCAATAATAATACTCATAGTTCATGTATAATGAACCTTCATTCTCATACATTTTATAAAAATGATCTGAATGCAGCACAGCTACCAGCTTTGATTTACCTCTATTTTCAAAAAGAGGCTGCATATAATCTAAATATCCTGCTCTGTCCATTATACATACATCGTTCTCACAAAGATCAAGTGCCTTTACAAATCTTTCTACAAATCCTATATTGTCTATAATTTTGCCTTCTTTAAACAGATACTCAATCTTGTCTACATATATACATTGTTCATAAACCATTTGCCCCTGTCTGTTCCAAAAAATTCTTCTTTCCGGATTTAAGCCATTGTTTGAATCATTATCCCAATTATACAGTTCTGTATATGACAAGCTGTCTGTATAATAATTTACTAAATACTTTTTTCCGTTTTTAAAGAGACTTTCATTTATAACAAATCCATCTTCATCGCATAATATTTCAGCTAATTTGTCACCGGAATTATATAGACAAATCATCTTTCCATTTTCATCTATATCATCATACTCATAGTTTTCTTTTTCATTTTCTAAAAGAGTTTCTTTTTTCACAGACAAACTCATATCTGCTCTTCCGGTCATAAAAAGATGTGCAGACATAATCTGACCGCGTTTTATTTTTTGCGAACCATACAGCTCCATATCCCTAATTGTCGGCAGCTCTGTAAAAATAAATTTAGCATCTACATTGTTTTTTGCAAACAATCTTGCTCTAAATCCCTGAGCAACATCGACTCCGGAAAATTCATATCCACTAAGTAATGTAAAATCAAATACTCTCATCTATATCACCCATAACTACTTTTGCAGCTAACTGTTTTAATTGTTTCTTTTGCCTGTCTATATATTCATCGAATATCGTCTGACTGTTTATTATATTTTTTAGAGTTTCTTTCATCTTCACATAGTCGCTGCTATCAAAAATATTTTCCATTAGATATAATTCTTTTGAATGTGCCGTATTGTCAAACGCTAGTATTAGCATATTATTTATCAGCGCCTGGTTTACTGCATTGTATAGCTCTCTGTAATGATTGATATCCAAATAAATATCGCATCTTTCAAACAGTTCTTCTATCTTCTGTTCAGAAATACACGGGTATAGCTCAACATTATTATTTATATCCAGTTTTGTTAATTTATCTGACATAATGGTGCTGGCAGCTATATGAAATGTTATTTCCGGAAAGTCATTTATAAGCTGTTCAATATACTCGAGTTGATCCGTTTCTGTAATAATAAATGCTTCCTTTTTTCCAAATTTTGATTTATTATTTTCAAAATATGAATATAGTCTGTCGCATTTACAATCCGAATTATCTTTATACCAATTGACCTGCTGCTCTTCACTGCACAGTATTCGAAATGCTGTGTTTGTCTGAGTTATTTTTGTCAAATCTGAATTTAATCTATTCTGTGGCAGATATGATATTTTAAAATTCCCATAATCCCCAGCAAATTTATTCAATACCTCATCACTTGTCAGCCATATATTTTCATCATATATTTCACCGGATTTAAGATAAGCTTCCAGATAATCAGCAAAGCCTCTATAGCTTCTCGGACTAATGCCCATGCCCAACAATGTATATGTCTTTGGACCTGTCTGTTCTATTACCTTAATGTCACCATTTCTATCATAGAATTCCCTAGCTGTAACATTACCACCGTTCACATTCTCCGAACAATATTTATATCCATATTTGTTGTAATAGTCTACTCTATATACTGTATTATTTCTGTCAATCCACTCTACTCTGCTGACCATTCTTTTCTCTATCGGATTCTTAAAATAGATGTTTGCCTTTTTGGTTTTATTATCATATATAGCACCATTTACCCCATCAGCACGAACGCTCCAGTATTGAGGGATATCTATAAATGCATAATACAAGTCTTTTTCCTTATGCACATCGTTTTTTTCAGACATGCCGCAAAACAAATCTATGGCTTCTATTATTTTACAGTCTTTAAATCCCACATTTTCTATCAGTTCTATTATATTTTTTTCAGTCTTATCCAATTCATCAGTAATAAAAATCATAGGATAAACCCACCCTCTGTATAATGCAAAAACCTCTGTGTTATAAAATAATTCTCACCATTTTCTAATCCAGCATTTTCCAGTATTTCCAGTCCATTGCCATCGTCCGCATCCGCAGAGACTATATAGACAGTATTGTCATCGCAGATAATCTCATTTTCCTTTAAATGCTCATGCCATTCGCAGCTATCAAATTCTCTGTTTAATAGTCTCATTGCATTCCTTATAGAGCTGTTCTCTCCACCATAAAATACGAGTCGTATATTGTTTTGAGTAACTTTTTTTAGCAGCTTCTCCAGCATACCTGTTCTATCCACAATTCTGCCCATAGAATTACACAATAAGCCATCCTCCATCTGCTCTCCCCATGGGGTTCTCAGTATTGTGAAATAGTAAGCTCTGTCAATTTCATTATTTGTATATAGCATCAACAGGGTTGCAGCATAATGATATATTTTTTTCTCTGCGTTCTCATTATTTTTTCTTGCCTCATCAATAAAGTAATTCCATTTTTCATCTATCAATAAGGTTTTTCCGCTGAATATGGCATTTAAAGCATCCTGGTCTGGAAGCCATGTTTGGGAATTAGCTTTCAGATAATCCATAACCTGTTGAAACAGGCTTCCATTTTTCCTGATATTTTCAAGGTTCATACAAAGAACACCCGCATTAAAATATCCGTCACGACTTGTCTGCCCTGCTGCTACAGCGTATGGAGTTCCCCAATTCCTTATTGTCGAACAATCCGGAGCTGCCGCCAGACAGTAATTATCTATATTTAGGTTCCATAATTCTTCAATATCTGTATTTACAAACAAATCAGAGTCCAAATATATTATTTTTTTCAAATCCGGCATAATATCCGGCAGCATAATTCTGAACATTGTTCCAATTGTAAATCTATTCATTGAATCAGCCAATGAGCCAAAAATGTCTGGATTAAAATGATGAAATTCTATGCCGTTTCCACTATTATCAGCAATAAGACTCAGCTTATTTTTATTCATTTCATTCAATGTGTCATCATGTAATATATGAAAAACTATTGGTGCTTTTGTATTTTCAACAATGGATTGCATCGTTGTTCCAGCCCAGACACTATAATTTCCATCCTTATCATGTATACCAAGACAAATATGTATTGCATTATCTAAAAAGCATACATTATTCATTCTTTTCGCAGTTGCTCTCAGCTTTGACATTCTTTTCAATACCGCATCATCTGAAAAAGTCCTCACATATGGATTATCAAATATATCCGGTTCACTATTTATGAACTCTTCTTTGCAAATATCCAATTCTTTATTTATGAAATTTTCTATTCTATTGTATGACTCCAGATATTGATGCCATAACAAAAATGACTGTATTTCACAGTGACATTGCTCAATTACATTTCCAAGTTCTGCTTTTCTACTTTGAATAGCCTGCCTTATATGATCCATAATAATCTTAGCATCCCGGATCTTTGCATTGCTAATTTCAGAACGTATAATGCCCTCTGTGTTCTCAAAATAATAGTATAATGTCGATTGCACCTTACAATACTTCTTTGCAAGTAACACACAAAGCATGGAAAAATGAGTATCCTCATAATATACATCTTCTATAAATCTTAGATTATGTTCTCTTATAAATTTGGTCGAGTATAGCTTTGCCCACGCTGTTACATTAGTAAATCCTGTCAGATATAAAATAAGATTTTTCCTATTATCAACATTATCCAAATCAAGCCTTTGAATTTCAAAATCATTTACTTCTAATACATTTGGCTTATCTTCTTTAAAACACGATACACCACACTGTGCCACATCATAATCGTCCTCTGTCATTCTATCATGTAGCACCCTGAGCATATCCGGATGCACATAATCGTCCGCATCCACAAATGTGATATATTTGCCGGTGCAGATGTCCATTCCCAGATTACGTGCACCGCCACACTTTCCCTTTTTCTGTATTTTAAGAGATATAACATTCTCCGGGTATTGTCTTTGTAAGGATTCTAATATAGACCATGTATTGTCTGTCGATAAATCATCTATGAGTATCACTTCGAGATTTTCAAAGCCATATGTCTGGCTGTAAATTGAATTGAAGCATCTCATAATGTATTTTTGTACATTGTAGCATGGAATAATTACTGATATCTTGTCTTTACCATTCATAACATTTTCTCCATAATATATAAAATAATCAAATTGAGTCTTACCCTAATTGTGTACCATCACCTTACGGCTTTTCCAACCTATTTGTACTATTCCCTTTACAACTCACAAACGATACTGTTCACATGATATTTTTCCGCTGCTTTCGGGTTTTTCTTTGCGAACTGACGGTTGATTCTCTTTTTGACTATCTCGCAGTCCTCACGCTTTATTCCGATGAGCATGATAAGAAACTGCACCTTGCCATACGATGTATATATGTCACTGTAGCGGATTGATTCACCGACACACTTCTTGAGCTGTCTTGAATACTTGTTTATCTTCGTCTCACTCTGCACCTGTCTGCCTTCCTCGTCCTCGAGTGTACAGAGCATGAGATACACGGGTACCCTTGTGCGCTTCATGATACGTATGGATGACTGGTATATGCCCCTGAATACCGGGTAGCCGCAGAAATATCCGCCTCTTTCTGTTTCCTCCTGCTCGCTCATGCCCTCCTGGATGTTTTCCAGTATCTCATGTGCATGATTCATCTGATTGCTGTATTTCTCAAGGATTTCCAAGAGTCTTGACGATGGATAAATACCGCACTCCCTGAGATAATAGTCCACGACATCCGTGTAGAGCTCTTCCGCCTCATCATAGCGTCTGGTCTCTACCATCGCCTCCATGATGAGCTCCTCCCATTCATTGAACGGATCAACCTTTGCAGCATATACTCCCAGCTTCTCCAGTCCCTTGAACTGTTTTCTCTTTCGCAGTATGTATGCGGCTTCCTTTATGATTTTCTCAAACATGGTGTGATAGCGCCTGGCCTCCTGTGCTATCCATGTCTCGCCTGTGAACGCTGACAGAAATTCACCCTTGTACAGATAGAGTGCCTTTACATACAGCTCAAGCAGTTTGTCTTCTATTTCCTTTGTCTGCTCATCACACACTGTCTTTTCATGCTCAGTCTCCTGTGGTATCTGCTTTTCCAGTGCACAAGCCTCGTTATAGATTTTCTCAAACTCTGCTGCGTCCTCTTCTATCTCTATGTCCGGTGTCCAGTAATATATGCCTCCCTCCAAATATATGAGGTTCTTTCCCGGCAGGCCGAGCTGTGTGAGCTTTTGCTTTGTCTTGTATACAATAACCCTTAGCGCCGTGTGAGGTGCATCTATATCACGCTCACCGATTACTATTTCCTCGAGCTTATCCTTTGCTATTCCGCTGTCAGAATAGTGCATCATAGCCTGCATCAGGCGGTTGAACTGGCTCTCCTTATGCATTTTTTCCGCCACAAACGGTGCTCCGTTATAGTCCATTCTGAAATTTCCAAACATCTGTACCTTAATTGTGTGCGTCATAGGTGCCTCGCTTCCTTAGTCTAAACATATTAATTAATCTAATTAATATTATACATCAATTCCGCACATGCCAATAACCACGACAATTTACACGAGCAGTGTCAAAACTCGTACTTGACAAATCGTACAGCATGTGCTACATGCCCCGGAATATAAAAAGATCCTGCAAGAAAATCTCACAGGATCCGGTTATTTCCGATATATTAAATCAAATATTTAATCATATATTAAATTAGAAAATAGCATTTACTATTGTTGAACCAACGGCTGTTGCAAGGAATGCCAGTCCGCACACGAGCGGAAGCTTGTTGTCATCCTCTTCTATTGCCCTTACTCCAAAGAATATGCATACATATCCCACTACACCTGCAAATGTATGCAGCCAGCTGCTCACATTGCCAAAGAACTGGAATGGGATTATATCGATGATTGCTGCCACAAGGATGATTGGAAGGTATACTGCGTCGTACAGACATGCTGCTGAGAGTGTCTGTGCAAATGTCACCTTTTTATCCTTCTGCACTGCGTTTAATACAACCAGAATGACTGCTGCAAGGATGAGCACCCTCACTGCCTCTCCTACTATTCCTGAGAAGATTCCCTCAAAGAAGCTTGCCGGGTAGAATGAGAAGCCGAAGCCTCCTATGCTGCCAATCACGCTTGATAACAGATATACTACAGAAAGCAATACCTCTACTATGGCAAATAAGCCGATGAATATAAAGCCTGATACCATATTTGCATTCTTTACAAAGTCTGCTGCAGCCTGTGCCGGCTTCCTGATGAGCCCCTTGTATAGTGTGATGATAGATGCCACATTTTTGTCATTCTGCAGCTGCTGTCCTGCCGCACTCACCTGCTGTGTGAAGTTGTCGAATGCCTGCGACTGTGCATTGCCCTGTGGCTGTCCATTGAACTGTCCCTGTGCGTTGCCCTGCGGCTGTCCGTTGAACTGTGCCTGCTGTGCTGCATTGTCTGCCTGTGCGTTGTCCTGTGTCTGATTTGGTGCCTGTGTCTGGGCCTGCTGACGACATGTGCATACCTCATCATCAGCTAATTGCCTGCCACAATTTGTACAGTATTTCATAACTGAAACCTCCTTAAAATAATTGGTAGTGTCAAGTTTTACTACCTTGTTTATTGTTTAAACCTTGTTTTTATGGGA
>OIYP01000337.1_pt1 | contig 31833 bp, 32 predicted proteins | sample 1588261 | NCBI WGS metagenome assembly OIYP01 (sample SAMN03283293) | human gut metagenome | biome: human-associated habitat; material: feces | host: Homo sapiens | place: Peru | collected 2012
ATTTGCAGCAGACTCGGCCGTGGCCCGCTCCTTGGGGGGCTTTCGATAGCCCCGGTGCCGGGTTCGGATGACCACGATTTTCTCATATCCCTGGCCCAGGGCCCAGTCGAAGGGAATGCCGCAGCTGCACCCGCCGTCCAGACAGGGCACCCCGTCCACATTCACCATGGGGGTTACAAAGGGCATGGAGGCCGAGGCCTTGGCGGCGGAAAAGATGTCGCACTGGCCCCGCTCCCAGAAGACGGCCTCTCCCGTGCGGCAGTCCGTGGCCTCTGCCAGGAAGCGGCGGCGGGGGTCATGGAACCGGGCCTCATTCAGAGGCTCAATGGCATTGTAGTCGTTCAGCAGGAAATCCAGGCGGATGAGGCTTTTGCTTTTCCGCAGGGCATCGGTGCCGATATAGGCCTTGTCATGGCGGTGGCCCAGGTTTGCCCGGGCGGACCGGCCGATCTGGCCGCTGACGTAGCTTACCCCTGCCAGCGCCCCGGCGCTGACGCCCAGGGTGCATTGAAAATTCAGCCCCCGCTGCATCCAGGCATCCAGAGCTCCCTGGGTATACATCCCCCGGAAGGCCCCGCCCTCCAGCACAAGGCACCCCTCTACGATCCTGTCCGGTGCGTACCCCGTGGGGATACTGCCCAGCTTCGAATAGATTTCCTGGCCCATACAGCCGCTCCTTTTCCTGTGGTTTTTTCTGCATTTTATCAGCTTTTTTTCGAAAAATCAAGGGAATATTGAATCACCCCGGCCGGTTTCCGGTCGGGGTGATTCTGCGTAACAAAGAACAAACAAAATCCAGGCGGCAAGGGGGATCGAACCGCGCAAGATGTAGGTTAGCCTCTGCTAACTATTATAGCGGAGAATAACGTTTTGTCAAGAGGGAATTTACGGAAATCAAGATAAATTGTACGAGCGATTTTTTATGAATAGCTTCGAAAAAAGGCCGATTGAGGCATATCAGCCCAAAATCGACGAGCGGGACGGCTTAACAGAAAAAACGCCCAATTTATTTGACAAACCAACAGAATCCTGTATAATAAAACGTAAGTGGAAGCCCACCGTCCGAGTCGAGTTTTTTCCTCCTTTGTAGACGGTGTGCGGTAAAAGACGGTTGCCTGTCATCCCGCGAGAGCGGAATGGAGGCGTGTATACAGCCCTCGCGGGAAATCTATCTCGGGGAGGCAATATACATATGACTTCGGCATTGTTGACTGTCCTTGGAGCGTTGGGCTCCATTGCCAGTATCGTGTCTCTCGTACTGTACTTGTACGATAAAAAGAAGTGAGCCGTCTGCTGACACCAGACGACTCATGTTCTTGAGCGCTATGCGCTCACCCATGTAAGTTCTGTGTAGTGGCAACCGTCGGGTTTCCACCACGGGGAGATGCCTGTTCACAGCGGGCATCTCCTTGTTCTTTTATTATAGACCAGCTTTTTCCGAATGTCAAGGTTAGAAGAGCTGTCTGTGAATAATGCTCTTAATTCTGATACCGCACCTGCTGTTCCGCAATCGGCTGGTAAACGATCAGGCTGTCGCCATCCAGATTCTCCTTGTGCATATCTACGGCAGTAATCTGGTGGTTATCGTAGGTGGTGTAGTAGTAAACTCCCTTGCTTACATTGCAGCAGCAGGTATAGAGAGTGATTTCGTATTCATTTTTCTTCAGGCGGCACAGCCCCCGCTGCTGGTCTACGCTGCCGAGAATGTGGAAGAACTGGCTGACGGAGTGCAGTTCATCGTCAGGGGACAGAGAATGGAGCTTTGTAAAAGCCACGCGCACAAATCTTGACTGGCTGGAAAGATCCCCGGGCAGGCCCAAACCGCCCAGGCCCCGGCTATAGGCGTTTAAGTCCGTGCCAAAAGTATTTTCCGGGGTGTCTACGCCCAGAGAGCGGTAATTGTTCAGAGCAAACAGCTGGTAGGGGAAGGGCGGGTTGTTGGTCATGACCCCCACGGGGTTGTCATAGACGTGCAGTCCGTCTGCCATGGATTCCACGGTAATGCAGCTCGTCTCATCCGCGATCATCCAGTGCAGCTGGGCCAGGGGCAGATTTTCCCGGAAAGGGATATTCAGCAGATTTCCATTTTCCAGAATCTCCCGCACCTGGGAAACGCTTTCGCATTTTCCAAGCAGATAGGGGATCAGCTCATACTGGGCAAGGTTATTTTTTCCATTTTTTTCCGGGAAATAGGCGCAGTTTCCCACAAAATTCAGCCCGCAGATGCCCAGGCCCTTTTCATTGAAGCCCTCGTAATACAGCGGGTAGTTCTCCATCACCGCCGCCATGCCAATGATCGCATGGTGGCGCTTCATTTCCGGCAGGCAGTGAAACCGCAGTGGGAAATTCCGGGGAGTAACGGTAATTTTGTCCCCATAGGACCGCTCATAGTCCAGAGTTCGGCCCATGTAGAAGTCTTTCGTTTTGTAAGTGGCAGCAGTACACATAAAAAAGCATCCCTTCCGTTTTTCGGATAGTATACCCCGAAAAACGAAACGGAAACGAAACAAATTAGGTTTCTTTCAGCTGTTCTTCGCAAAAATTCAGAAGAACAGGAATATCCATTGTGGCTGTCTCCCATATAATTTCCCGGCTCATGCTTCCATAGCTATGGGCGACCATATTGCGTATCCCCTTAATGGGGCCCCACTGGATACGATTGCAGGTCTCTTTCCGATATGCCTCAGAAAGAGAACCGCCAAGCTCTCCAATCTGTAGGATAGAAAAAGCAATGCTTCTCTGATAATCTCCATCGCTGTCAAAAATTTGAAAATCGTTTCCATATCGTGAGATGGTTTTCTGAATTTCCAGACAATAATCGCGGATTCTAAGAATTCTCTGCAAATCAGGCGACATCATAGAGCTTCACCTTCTCCTTTTCAATATTGTTGCGAAACAGTTCATCGCTGGGAAGGCGCGTTGTCTGTTCCAGAGACGTCAGGGTGATCAGATCTATTTTCTTTTCCAACGCCGATTCCAAGTCACAATACAGTTTTCCCAGAGAGAACAGGGAGCGAAGATTCGTTCCGGATGTGTCGATCAGCAAATCAATGTCACTGTTCTCCGTAGCCTCTCCTCTGGCATAGGAGCCAAAAAGGTAGACAGCCTGCAGGCCATACGCAGAAGCAACCGGCTGAATTCTACGGGAAATCTCGTCAATCGTATAAATCATAATGGCCGCTCCTTTCTAAAACAGTATATGCTTATTTTTCCTTCCCCAACCGTTTTTCCAGGGTATAGGCATTCAGGGAGGTGAGATGCACCTGGCTCAGGCCGTATTCGGCGGTGAGGACGAAGCTTTTGGGCAGGTCGTCACAGGGGACGACCTGACCGTTTTGTTCTGCTTTTTCCAGAAAAGCCTGGGTGCGCTTGGAATAGGAGGTGTTGTCCAGGTCGAAAATGCCAATGATGGACTTGTCCCGGACAGCAAAGTCGTTGCCAATGGATAGGTACATTATTTCAGCTTCTTCCATTCTCCCACTGCCAGCTCGTCGCAGCGGTTGTTCATAGGATTGTCGGCGTGGCCCTTGACCCAGTGGTAGTGGAGTTCGTGGACCGTGGTGAGCTTTAAAAGCTCCTCCCACAGATCCGGGTTGAGGGCGGGCTTTTTGTCGCTTTTTACCCAGTTTTTCTTCTTCCAGCCCCAGGCCCAGCCCTTTTGCAAAGCATCGATGACATACTTGGAGTCGGAATAGAGCTCCACAATGCAAGGCTCCTTCAGGGCCTGCAAGCCACGAATGACGGCGGTGAGCTCCATGCGGTTGTTGGTGGTACTCTTTTCGCCGCCGGAGAGTTCCTTCCGGACTCCGTTATAGCTGAGGATGGCCCCCCAGCCGCCGGGGCCCGGGTTTCCCGAGCAAGCCCCGTCGGTATAAAGGGTCACGGTTTTCATTCCTGAGTCTCCTGAGCCTCCAGCTCCTCGTCCTGTTCCACCCGCTCCAGGGAGACGACCTTGTTGCCCTCGTCCACACGCATGACGATGACGCCCTGGACATCCCGCTTGTAAACGTTGATGGAGGCGGCGGGAACGCGGATAATGACGCCGCCATTTTCGATGATCATCACATCGTCATTGTCGCCCACCACGCGGCAGCCGGCAATATTGCCTGTTTTCGGGGTAATGTTGTAGTTTTTCAGACCCTTGCCGCCCCGGCTCTGGGGGATCTTCTCCCCGTCGGGACCGGTGCGCAGGTATTCGGGCAGGGCGGTGCGCTTGCCGTAGCCGTTTTCGGTGACGGTCAGCAGGGTCTTGCCCTCTTCCATCTTTTCCGCGCCAACCACATAGTCGCCCTCGTTCAGGCTGATGCCCCTTACGCCTGCGGCATCCCGGCCCATGCAGCGCACATCGTTTTCGTTGAAGCAGATTGCCATGCCCTGGGCAGTGGCAAGAATGATGTTGTCATTGCCGTTGGTCCGGAGAACGTTGATCAGGTGATCGTCCTCCTCCAATGTCAGCGCCCGAATGCCGCCCTTGCGGTTGGTCTTCAGGGCGATGAAGGGCAGCCGCTTGACCACGCCCTTCCGGGTGGCCATGAGCAGATACTCATCCTCATGGAATTCTCTTGTCACCACCATAGCGGTGACGGTTTCGCCCGCATCCAGGGGCAGCACATTGACAATGGCCGTGCCTCTGGCGGTGCGGCCTGCCTCGGGAATCTGATAGCCCTTGCGCAGATGGACCTTGCCGCTGTCCGTGAAGAACAGAATATGGTCATGGGTCGAGGCAATGTTCAGACTCTTCACATAGTCCTCTTCCTTCAAATTCTGAGCGTTCACGCCACGGCCGCCCCGGCTCTGGGTGCGGTAGGTATCCACGGGCATCCGCTTGATGTAGCCGTGATTGGAAAGTGTAAAGGCGCAGGTCTCCTCGTCGATCAGATCCTCGATGTCGATTTCGTCCTCAATGTCCTGGATGACGGTCTTCCGCTCATCGCCGAACTTGTCCCGAATCTCCACCAGCTCCTGCCGCAGAACGGCACGCAGCTTGCTTTCGTCTGCCAAAAGTTCCTGATAATAGGCGATCTTCTGCTCCAGCTCCTTGTATTCGGCCTCCAGCTTTTCCCGGTTCAGACCCTGCAGGGCAATGAGCCGCATATCGCAGATGGCCTGGGCCTGGACGTCATCCAGATTGAACCGGTCCATCAGGTTTTGCTTGGCGTTGTCATAGGAGGAGCGGATAATATGGATGACCTCGTCAATGTTGTCCTGGGCAATGAGCAGGCCCTCCAACAGATGTGCCCGCTCCTGGGCCTTGCGCAGATCGTACTGGGTTCTGCGGGTCAGGACTTCCTCCTGATACTTGAGATACTCGTCCAAAATCTGCCGCAGGGACAGAATTTTCGGCTGCTTCTGGTTGTCCACCAGAGCCAGCATAATGATGGAGAAATTGGACTGCAAAGCGGTCTGCTTGAAGAGATTATTCAGCACCACCTGAGGATTGGCGTCCTTTTTCAGCTCAATGACCATGCGCATACCGTTCCGATCCGTCTCGTCCCGGAGGTCGGAAATGCCGTCAATACGCTTGTCCTTCACCTGGTCGGCAATGGTTTTGATCAGCTGACGCTTGTTCACCTGGTAGGGCAGCTCGGTAACAATGATTCTCGTCCTGTCCTTGCCGAATTCCTCGAACTCGGTCTTTGCCCGGACGACCACCTTGCCGCGGCCCGTGGAATAAGCTGCCCGAATGCCGCTGCGGCCCATGATAATGCCGCCGGTGGGGAAGTCAGGGCCGGTAATGTGCTCCATCAGGTTGGCCAGCGTGCATTCCGGATCATCCAGCACGCAGATGCAGGCGTTGATGACCTCTTTCAGGTTGTGGGGCGGGATATTGGTGGCCATGCCCACGGCGATGCCGGAGGAGCCGTTCACCAGCAGATTGGGGAATCGGCTGGGGAGAACCCGGGGCTCCTTGCGGCTTTCGTCGAAGTTGGGGTCCCAGTCCACGGTGTCCTTGTCAATGTCCCGGAGCATCTCGTTGGAGATTTTGGAAAGTCTCGCCTCCGTGTAACGGTAGGCGGCAGGGGGATCGCCATCCACGGAGCCGAAGTTGCCGTGGCCGTCCACCAGAAGGTAGCGCATGGAGAAGTCCTGGGCAAGACGCACCATAGCGTCGTATACAGAGGCGTCTCCGTGAGGATGGTATTTACCCAAAACATCGCCCACGCAGGTGGCCGACTTTTTGAACGGCTTGTCAGAGGTCAGGCCGGATTCGTACATGGTGTAGAGAATGCGGCGATGGACCGGCTTCAGGCCGTCCCGCACATCCGGCAGGGCCCGGCCAACGATGACGCTCATGGCGTACTCGATATAGGATTTCTCCATTTCCTCCACCAGGTGGGATTCGGTGATCACCTGGTCAGGAAAAGCAATATCCTCAGGTTTGTAGCTTCTGTTATGTGCCATATAGCACCTCCAAAACAATTTGGCAATTCCTGGCTCCCCTGAAAGGGGAGCTGGCCCGGCGTCAGCCGGGTCTGAGGGGTCCGGCTTTTCGTCAGAAAAGCCTCCGCCGAAGGCGGAAAAAGAATGTTCGCCTTCGGCGAGGCTTGGCCATTGGCCAAGCCAGACCCCTCAGTCAGCTGCGCTGACAGCTCCCCTTTCAGGGGAGCCTTATTCTATTAGAAATCCAGATTCACTGCATACTTCGCGTTGCGCTCGATCCAGTCTTTTCTGGGCTCTACCTGCTCGCCCATAAGGACGGTAAAAATCTCGTCCGCCCGGGCGGCGTCGTCCAGGGTGATCCGGCGCAGAGACCGCTGCTCGGGGTCCATGGTGGTCTCCCACAGCTCGTGGGGGTCCATTTCACCAAGGCCTTTGTACCGGGCAATGTCGATTTTCGCGTTGGGATTGTCCGCGCGCATCTGGGCGGAAACTTGATCCCGCTGCTCGTCGGAGTAGGCGACCTTGGTGGTCTTGCCCCGGGTCAGCTTGTAAAGAGGCGGCACGGCGGAATAGACATAGCCGTTTTCAATCAGGGGCCGCATATAGCGGAAGAAGAAGGTCAGAAGCAGCGTTCGAATATGAGCGCCGTCCACATCGGCATCGGCCATGATGATGACCTTGTGATAGCGCAGCTTGTTGATGTCGAATTCCTCGCCAATGCCCGCGCCCAGGGCCACGATCAGAGGATACAGCTTGTCGTTACCGTAAATCTTGTCGGCCCGGGCCTTTTCCACGTTCAGCATTTTGCCCCACATGGCGAGAATCGCCTGGAAGCGGGAGTCTCTGCCCTGGATGGCAGAGCCGGCAGCGGAGTCGCCCTCCACGATGTAGATTTCGCACAGGCTGGGGTCACGCTCGTTGCAGTCCTGGAGCTTGTCCGGCATCTGTCCGGATTCCAGGCCGGTCTTCCGGCGGATGGATTCCCGAGCTTTCCGGGCGGCTTCTCTTGCCCGGTTGGCCATCATAGCCTTGTCCAGGATCAGCTTGGCGATCTGGGGGTGCTCCTCAAAATATGTGGTCAGCTGGTCGTTCACCACCTGGTCCACCAGGGTACGAATGTAGGCGTTGCCCAGCTTGGCCTTGGTCTGGCCCTCGAACTGCGCATCCGTCAGCTTGACGGAGATAATGGCGGTAATGCCCTCCCGGCAGTCCTCGCCGGAAACCTTGTCGTCTCCCTTGATGATGCCGTTTTTCACGCCGTAGGCATTGAGCACCCGAGTCAGGGCGGTCTTGAAGCCCGTCTCGTGCATGCCGCCCTCGGGAGTGCGGACATCGTTGGCAAAGCTCATCATGAACTCGTTGTAGCCGTCGTTGTACTGCACGGCGATCTCCGCACTGGCATCCCCCTTGGAGCCCGCCATATAGATCACGTCCTCAAAGACGGGGGTCTTGTTCCGGTTTGCCCAGCGGACGAACTCCCGGATGCCGCCCTCGAAGCACATGACGTCCTGTTTTTTCTCCTCTTCCCGGTCATCGGTGATGGCAATGGAAAGACCGGCGTTCAGGAAGGCCTCTTCCCGCATCCGCTCGTGGAGAATTTCATAGTCGTAAACAAGGGTGTCGAACATCTCGGGATCGGGCTGGAAGGTGACCTCCGTGCCGGTGTGGTCCGTCTTACCCACGATCTTCATTTCCTGGGTGATGTGGCCCCGGGCGAACTTCATTTCATAGATGTTGCCGTTTTTATGCACCCGCACCCGCAGCCACTCGGACAGGGCGTTGACCACCGACGCGCCCACGCCGTGCAGGCCGCCGGAGACCTTGTATCCTCCGCCGCCGAACTTACCGCCGGCGTGCAGCACGGTATACACGACCTCCAATGCGGGCCGCCCGGTCTGGGGCTGGATATCCACGGGGATACCGCGGCCGTCATCGGTAACGGTGATGGAATTGCCGGGATTGATGGTCACGGTAATATGCTTGCAGTATCCGGCCAATGCCTCATCAATGGCGTTGTCCACGATTTCGTAGACCAAATGATGCAGACCGGAGGAAGACGTGGAGCCGATATACATACCAGGCCGCTTGCGGACTGCTTCCAGCCCTTCCAGCACCTGGATCTGCTCCGCGCCATATTCCTGAGTCACTTTTGTTTCGTCAGACATGTTGTCCTCCTATATTAAACTACAATTGTAAAGAAAATACTGTCATTGCAGCCTGAATGCACGAAAATAGAACTGTCATTGCGAACCAGCGCGCACGCTGGTGTGGCAATCCCCCGAATCTTCAGACCGCCTATTTCGAAAGCTCCTCTAAACACGAAAAAGGTGTGGCAATCCCCAAAATTTTCTGATTATTTATTCCAATAATCTCTCATATAAATCCATCCATGTAGGATTTTTTGTTTCAATCAGTTTATTCTTTCTTGCACGGTTCCAACCTTTTAGTTGTTTCTCTCGTTCGATTGCAGCAGTAACATTCGAGGTCTCCTCAAAATATACCAGCTGATCAATATTATACCGATTTGTAAAACTACTCTCTACCAAATGATGCTTGTGCTCATAAACTCGCCTTATGATGTCATTTGTTACACCAACATAAACCAGGTTTTTATGTGCATTTGTGAGAATGTAGACATAATATGAGCCTTTCTGTCTCAAAACAAGCACTCCTTTGGCTGTTTGAAAATCCGGGGGATTGCCACACCAGTCTGCGGACTGGTTCGCAATGACATTCTTTTTTTTCAGTGTTATTCTTTTACCTTCCCACCGTCAATCTCCATGGTCTTCCCCAGCTTGGTAAACCTGCCGGGTTCGCAGCAGGTGATAAAGACCTGGCCGGTGGATATCTGGTTCAGCACGAAGTCCTGCCGCTTTTCGTCCAGCTCGGACAGGACATCGTCCAGCAGCAGCAGGGGCTCTTCGCCAAACTCCCGCTTCATGAGCTTTCTCTGGGCCAGCTTCAGGCTGATGGCTGCGGTGCGGGTCTGGCCCTGGGAACCATAGGCCTTCAGATCAATGCCGGAAAGAGTGATGGTGAAGTCGTCTTTGTGGGGGCCCGTCAGGCATTGGCCGGACTGGAGCTCCGCCCGGTAGTGGGCCTCCAGATGGGCGTTTAAGTCCTCCGTCAGCTTGGAAACCGGAGCAAAGGGGTCCGAAACCGTGGAAACGGTCTTGTATTCCAGGGAAAACGCCTCACTGCCCCCGGAAAACCGGTCGTGAAACACCGCTGCTTCCTTGCCCAGGGCCTCAAAAAACCTTGCCCGGTAGGAGATCAGCAGCGCCCCCACCTGGCACAGCCGGATATTGTAGTCCGGCAATATGGAGAGCAAACGGATATCCTCGGCGCTGTCCTTCAGAATCCGGCTCTTCTGCTCCAGGATTCTGCCGTATTCCGTCAGGGCCGCCTCGTAGTTGGGCCGCAGGGCGCAGAGCACCAGGTCCGCAAACCGCCGCCGGGCAGCGCCGCCGCTTTTGAGGATCATCAGATCCTCCGGGCAGAAGAGCACCGTGGGCAGAACCCCCGTAAGCTCGGAAGCGCTTTTCTTCTTCACCCCGTTTTGCCACAGCTGCCGGGGTCTTCCCCCGGGAAACAGCACCCAGCGCAGGGTCTGCTCCCGGTCCTGGGACTGAACCACTCCTTCCAGCTCCCCAAAGTCCCGGGAAAAGCCGATCATTTCCGCCGTTTTCTGGGCCCGGAAGCTCTTTCCGCTGCCCAAAAAGGCGATGGATTCCAACAGATTGGTCTTTCCCTGGGCATTGCGGCCCACGATCAGGTTTACCCCCGGATCGAAGGAAAAATGCTGGTCGTCGTAGTTCCGAAAGCCCCGCAGATTCAGCTCACACAGCTGCATGGCCGCTGATCTTATAGCTCTCGCCGTTGAAGCAGAAGCTGTCGCCGGGGCGGAGCTTCTTGCCCCGCATGGTGCACGGTTCGCCGTTGACGGTGACCATTCCTTCCGCGATGACCTCCTTGGCCTCACCCCCGGTGGCTACCAGGGCCGCGTATTTGAGTGCTGCATCCAGTTTGATGAACTCCGTCTCAATGGGCAGGAGCTTGCTTTCATCCTTTTTCTTGACGGTTACTTTCATAATCAATTCCTTTCGTAAAAAACGGATGTCATTGCGAGGCAGTGCGCACACTGCCGTGGCAATCCCCCGGATTTTCAGAATTCTGATTTAAAGGATCTGCGTGTAAATATCCTTCCACTCCGGATTCTTTGATTCGACCAATCTGTTCTTTCTCGCACGATTCCAACCTTTCAACTGTTTTTCCCGAGAAATCGCAGCTTCGACGTCGGATGTTTCCTCAAAATAAACCAATTGGTCGATGTTGTATCTTGCAGTATAGCTCCCTTTGTCCAAATGATGTTTATGCTCGTATACTCTGCGAATCAGATTATTTGTTACTCCGATATAAATCAGATTTTTGTTGGCATTGGTCAGGATATATACGTAATAAGTCATTGAATTTTCCTTTGGCACTTTAAATATCCGGGGGATTGCCACACCAGTCTGTGGACTGGTTCGCAATGACATGTTTTTTTATCCCTTGATCCGTACCGGCAGGACCATGTAGGCGAAGTCGTATTTTTCGTCTACGGGAGTCAGGACGATGGGGCTCAGGCCGTTGGTCAGCTCCAGGGTGACCTCCTCGCTGGGAACAGCCCGCAGGGCCTCCAAAAGGTACTTGACATTGAAGCCAATCTCCGTTTCCTGGCCGTCACCGGCAAAGGAGCACTTATCTTCCGCAGCTCCCAGGGTGTTGGAGGTTCGCATCTGGACCTCCTGGTTGGAGAAGATGCAGCGCACGGGGCTCTTGTTCTTTTCGGAAACGATCAGTCCCACACGCTCCACGCTCTGGGCCAGATCGCTGACGTTGGCAACCAGCTTGATGGGGCTGCCTGTGGGCACCACCCGGCGCCAATCCAGGAAGTCACCCTCCAGCAGGCGGCAGACCAGGGTTGCTGCACCCACCTGGAAGAGAATGTGCTTACTACCCAGCAGGAAGGAGGCCATATCTTCGGAATCCGTTAGAATTTTTTCCAGCTCCTTCAACCCCTGAGAGGGGACCACGAAATCCATCTGCCGTGCCAGCCCCTCTTCGGGGTGGTAGGTCCGACGGGCCAGACGGAAGCCGTCCACTGCCACGGTGGTAACGGCGGTATCGGATACCTCAAATTTTACGCCGTTGTGGATAGGCCGGGCCTGGTTGTCGGCCACGGCAAAGATGGTTCCGGAGATCAGCTCTTTGAGCTTGCTCTGGGGGATCTGAATGGGGCGGCCGTCGTTGACATCCGGCAGCTCCGGATAGTCCTCGGCATCCTCGGCAGAAATGGTGAAGGAGGCGAAGCCGGCCCGGATGGAGACCTTGAAGGCAGGGTCAACCACCACGGTGACAGGCCCTTCCGGCAGGCGGCGGACAATGTCGCCGAAGAGCTTGGCAGGCAGGATGCACTCGCCGGGTTCTTTGACGTCGGCATCAATCTCATAGGTAATGCCGGTCTCCATATTATAACCGGTGAGGAAAATACCGTTTCCGGCTCTGCACAGGATGCCTTCAATGAGGCTTAAGGAGCTTTTCACGGCAACTGTCCGGGAGGCAATATTGAGTCCCTGGAGCAGCTGACTTTTTTCACAGGTAAAGCGCATATGCGTTCGTCCTTTCCTTGATTACGATATAGATATATATTTATTTACAGGATATTAGGTAGTAACAGCCGCAGTAGTGGAAATTTATGTGGAAAACCCGGGAATCCTTTAGAGGCGGCGGTAAATTTTGTCCACAACCGGATGTGGAAACTTTTTATTTTTTCCACAGGGCCTGTGAACGGAATTTTTTTACGGATTTTTTCCACAGGTTATCTTTTCACATTTCACAGGGGCTGTGGAGAAATTTTGGGGTAAAAAAAAGTCGGTCAAAAACCTTCCACGAATTATCCGGGCAGGAGAAAATGGGGGGGAAGGTTAGAGGAGGTGTTTACAGGCAGGCGTTAATATTGGCCGTAATGGTCTGGATGTTCTCCTGGATGGTTTTGTCGCCGTTTTTCAGGGCTACCTCCACCTTGCGGATGGCATAGAGCACCGTGGAATGGTCCTTGGCAAACTCCTTGCCGATGTCTGGCAAGCTTAGATTCGTCAGCTTCCGGATGAGGTACATGGCCATCTGACGGGCCTCGGCTACGCCCTTGTTTTTCAGGGTGCCGCGAAGCACGTTTTCATCCACGGAGTAGAATTTGCAGACCTGGCTGATGATCAGGCTGGGGGTGGGCAGGGCGTTTCCCTCGGATTTGAACATATCGTCAATGGCTCGGCTGACGTTGGGCAGGTCCAGGGGCATATTGTTCAGGTCCCGATAGGCCAGAATCTTTTTGACGGTGCCCTCCAGCTGCCGGACGTTGTTGGTGACGTTGACGGCGATGTAGTTCAGCACATCGTCGGATAGGGTGAGACCCAGGCTCTTGGCCTTGTTTTTCAGGATGGCCATCCGGGTCTCATAGTCCGGGGGCTGAATGTCTGCAAGCAGGCCCCATTCAAAACGGGTGCGCAGCCGGTCCTCCAGGGTCAGCATATCGCTGGGCTTCCGGTCGGAGGTCATGACGATCTGCTTGTGCTCCTCATAGAGCTTGTTAAAGGTATGGAAAAACTCCTCCTGGGTGGATTCCTTACCGGCGATAAACTGAATATCATCGATGAGGAATAGGTCGCTTTCCCGGTATTTGCTCCGGAATTCGATATTTTTTCCGTTGGCAATGGCGGCAATCAGCTCATTGGTGAACTCGTCGCCCTTGATGTAGACAATGTTGGCATTGGGATTCTGCTTACGGATGCCGTTGGCAATGGCGTAGAGCAGGTGGGTCTTGCCCACACCGGCGGGGCCATAGATGAACAGGGGATTGTACACCTGTCCGGGGGTTTTGGAAACGGCAATGGCTGCGGAATGGGCGAACCGGTTGGAGGGGCCCACCACGAAGTTATCGAAGGTGAACTGGGGATTGAAGTCCATGGACGGGGCGGCAGCTTTTCCCTTATTGAGATAGTTTTCCCGTTCCTCGTCTCCAAAAACCAGCAATTTGGCATCGGAATTAAAAATTTCCTTCAGGGCATCCTGAACATAGTCGGTGCAGCGGCGGCGGATGATCTCCCGGCGGAAGTCCGAAGGGGAATAGAGAATCAGGTTGTTCTCGTTCAGCTCCACCACCTCCGCGTCATCGAACCAGGCCGACACGGTCACGGCCCCCAGCCGCTCCTCCATATGGCTGAGGATCTTTGCCCAGACATAGGCAGATGAATACATGGCTTGCTCCTCTCTATCTTTTTTCTATGGGAAGCTCTGAAGAAACTGTCTGCGGCTGAGCGGCAGAGCTTCTGCCCCCATGCTGCAATTCCTTGCCCGGAGCTAAAATCTCTTGCCGGCAGCGCTTGCCAATTCGTCCGGAGCTTCCCAACGTCTGCACAGGTTTATATGGATTTCATAGAAAAACGTTGCGGACAGACCCGTGTGGAAAACCCATGCAGAGGCATACTATTTCATCCTCTATTGTAACACATTTTTCCACAGATTACAACCACTTTTCCACAGGCATTGTATGGAAAGGATGAACAAAATGCGCCACCGTTTTCCGGAAATCTTTGCCTTTGCCCCGGGAAAAAACCCTCTTGACCGGGGCGAAACCCTATGTTATAGTATTGTATCAAAGAAAAGACATTCGGTCAAATTGGAGGGGAGAAAGTTATCCACAGCCAATTGGCCGAAAACTATTACATAAAGAGGTTACAAACGGAGAAATGCACAATCTGAAACGGGTCTGGACCTATCTCGTCATTGTCGCCGTGGCCATGCTGGCGGCGCTGAACTATGAGCTGTTCGTTTTTCCAAATTCCTTCGCCCCCTCGGGGCTCAACGGCATCTGCACCATCATCCAGTATGTCAGCGGCATCAGCGTGGGCTATATGAGCCTGCTGATCAATATTCCTCTGGCGGTGTTGGTGTATTGCAAGGTCAGCAAGCCCGTTGCTGTCAGAAGCATGGTCTATGTGGTGGTGTTCTCCGTAGGCCTGCTGATTCTGGACAAGGTGGATCTGTCCGCCATTGCCTATTCCACCAAGAACGGAACCAGCCGCATTCTGGGGCCTCTGACTGCGGGCATCATCATGGGCTATGTGTATGCCATTCTCATGAAGGCCAGCGCCTATACCGGCGGTACGGATTTCGTGGCGGCCATTATTCACAGCAAGTACCCGGAGAAGAGTGTGTACGGCCTGAGCTTCATTATGAATGCCATGGTTGCCGTGGCCAGCTACTTCGTGTATGATTTTAAGGTAGAGCCGGTGCTGCTGTGCATCCTCTATTCCTTTGCCACCACCACCATGGCGGAGCGCTTCCTGAAGAACGGCCGCAGCGCCGTTCGCTTTGAAATCGTCACCAACTACCCCGAGGAGATCTCCCGGGAAATCATATCCAAGCTCCACCATACGGCCACGGTATTCCCTGCCAAGGGAATGTACAATGGCAAGGAAGTGGATGTGGTTATGTGCGTGGTCAATAACAGCCAGGTAAACGCCCTTTCCAGCGTGGTGGAGCGGTATCCCCATACCTTTGCCATTATGAGCCAGGTAAACGAGGTCGTTGGCAATTTCCGTCATTATTCCCGCCAGGGCCAGGAGGTCGTCCCGGTACTGGACCAGGGTGACGGAAAGACGGTGTAGTTTTAGTTGACAGTTGACAATTGACAGTTAAGGAATTTCTTTCGGAAATGGATCGAAATAATTATAATCGTCCCGAAGGGACACCATAACTGTCAACTGTACACTGTCAACTGGTCCATTTGAACAGCTTATTTATTCAGCAACAGAGTCAACTAAGGAGGAAAAGAAACCATGGCTTATTACTATCCCGAACCCAGCCACACCTTCAGTGAGTACCTTCTGGTGCCCGGCTACACTTCCGAGGATTGCATCCCGGATAAGGTCAGCCTGAAGACGCCGCTGGTCAAGTTCCGCAAGGGCCAGGAAGAGCCCGCCATTTCCCTGAACATTCCCCTGACTTCCGCCGTTATGCAGTCCGTGTCCAATGACACGCTGGCCATTGCACTGGCGAAGGAGGGCGGCATCAGCTTCATTTTCGGCTCTCAGTCCATTGAGAGCCAGGCGGCCATGGTCTCCAGGGTCAAGCACCACAAGGCGGGCTTCGTCACCTCCGCTTCCAACCTGACCCCGGAAAACACCCTGGCAGACGTTCTGGCCCTGAAGGCCAAAAACGGCTTCTCCACCGTGGCCATCACCCATGACGGCACCGCCAACGGCAAGCTCCTGGGCATTGTGTCCAGCCGGGATTACCGGGTCTCCCGCATGGAGCCTACGGACAAGGTTGCCTCCTTCATGACTCCCCGGGAAAAGCTGATCACCGCCCCCGCGGAGACCACGCTGAAAGAGGCCAACGACATCATCTGGGAGAACAAGCTGAACTCTCTTCCCATCGTGGACGAAAACGACCACCTGCTGTACTTCGTCTTCCGGAAGGACTACGCCTCTCACAAGGCCAACCCCCAGGAGCTGCTGGACAGCCAGAAGCGCTATCTGGTTGGCGCAGGCATCAACACCCGGGACTATGCGCAGAGAATTCCTGCCCTGCTGGAGGCCGGTGTGGACGTGCTGGTCATCGACTCCTCCGAGGGCTACACCTGCTGGCAGAAAAAGACCATCGAGTGGGTGCGGAAGACCTATGGCGACACCGTGAAGATCGGCGCGGGCAACGTGGTGGACCGGGACGGCTTCCGGTTCCTGGCTGAGGCCGGTGCGGACTTCGTAAAGGTGGGCATCGGCGGCGGCTCCATCTGCATCACCCGGGAAACCAAGGGTATCGGCCGGGGCCAGGCCACCGCTCTGATCGAGGTTGCAGCCGCAAGAGACCAGTATTTCCAGGAGACCGGCGTGTATGTGCCCATCTGTTCCGACGGCGGCATTGTCCACGACTATCATATGACCCTGGCTCTGGCCATGGGCGCAGATTTCCTGATGCTGGGCCGGTACTTTGCCCGGTTCGACGAGGGCCCCACCCCCAAGATCATGGTAAACGGCGCCTATATGAAGGAATACTGGGGCGAGGGCAGCAACCGCGCCCGGAACTGGCAGCGCTACGACCTGGGCGGCGCCACCAAGCTGAGCTTTGAAGAGGGCGTAGACTCCTACGTCACCTATGCAGGCCCCCTCCACGACAATGTGGAGGCCTCCCTGTACAAGGTCAAGTCCACCATGTGCAACGTGGGCGTCACCAACATCCCCGACCTCCAGCGGGACGCCAAGCTGACCCTGGTGTCCTCTGTCTCCATCGTAGAGGGCGGCTACCACGATGTGACATTGCGGTCTTCCAATCCTGTGAAGTAAGTATAAAACATCAGCCCGGCGCGGAAAGCGCCGGGCTGAAATTAAGGAACAAACGCAATGACGGAATTTCTGCTTATTCTTTTTGACCTCATCGGCACCGTTGCCTTTGCCATCTCCGGGGCACTGGTGGGGGTGGGTAAGAAAATGGACCTGTTCGGAACGATCGTACTGGCGGTGTCCACGGCCTGCGGCGGCGGCGTGATCCGGGATATGGTGGTGGGCAATATCCCGCCCAATATGTTCCGGAATCCTCTGTATGTGTCCATCGCGGCAGTGGTAGCCGTGATCGTCTTCTTCCTGTGCTATTGGCACCGGAAAATGCCCAAGTGGGCAGGCCCGCTGTACGACAGGATGCTTTTCTGGTTCGATACCTTGGGCCTGGCGGCCTTTACGGTGGACGGCATTATGGTGGGCATCTCCTGCGGCTATGAAAGCAATGCCTTTTTGCTGGTGTTTCTGGGCTTTCTCACTGCCGTGGGCGGCGGCACGCTGCGGGATGTGCTGGCAGGCCGCATTCCGGATATTTTCTTAAAGCATATCTACGCAGTGGCTGCCATTGCGGGAGGTATCCTGCTGGTGCTCACCCTGCCTCTGGGGGAGCGGACGGCCATGATCCTGGGCTTCTCCCTGGTCATCGCCCTGCGGTGCCTTGCGGCCCACTACCGGTGGAACCTGCCGAGAATCCGGGGTTGACGATTTGCGGAGGCTGTGATATAGTAAAGATGAAAAGAGCATCGCCGATAAGCGGCCTGCTCAGAATAACGTTTTTCTAAATGTGTTTAGAAACCGTCACTTGGCAGAGTGGCGGTTTCTGCGTTTTACAGTGATTGTAATGGTAAAAATACCAATATGTACAGTCAGAGTAATTGGCATGGCTTCCACCCCCTTTCAGGAGTGTAGCAGACCGCCTATCCGTATTATGGCAATGCTCTTCCCGACCCCTTCATGGGGCCAGGTACATGGTATCAGAAAAGAGAATATTTGTCAAATCGTAAAAGAGCCATCTCACACCTTGGATGAGATGGCTCTTTCCATTTTGATACTGTTTAGCTCAGTCCGTTTTCGTAGGTGTAGACCTCGCTGGCGTCCACCATTTCGAAGTAAGCCTTCAGAATAGGCTCGGCCACAGGGGCCATGGAGGAGCCGTGGGCGGTCTTCTCGCCGAAGATGGCAATGGCAACCTGGGGATCATCCATGGGGGCGAAGCACACGAAGACGCCGTGGTCAGAGCCGCCGGAGGAGTGCTGGGCAGTACCGGTCTTGGCGCAGACGGTGATCTTGCTGGGCCACTGGGTGTTGTCCTCGTCCTTGGGGCCGCCGAAGCAGGTGGTGGCGGTGCCGCCGATCATAGTGACCACCCGGCGCATACCGTCCACATAGGTGTTGTAAGTGGTATCGGAGATGTTCATCTTGCTGACCACCTCGGGGCTGTTGGAGTAGACCAGGGTCCGGTAGTCGGAGGAGGTGACCCGGTTCAGGAAGGTAGCCCGGTAGCGGGTGCCCTGGTTGGCCAGGGTGCAGGTGTAGACGGCCAGCTGCAGGGGGGTGAACCGGTTCTCGGACTGGCCGATGGCGCAAAGCACCCGGTCGCCGCCGTTCCAGGCGGCATCGGCGCTGTTCTTATAAGAAGCCTTCTTACTGGCCTCGTTTGCCCGCCAGCCAACCTTCTCGGTGAGCTCGATGCCTGTGGGTTCGCCCAGGCCGAAGCCCTTGGCGGTCTCATCCATCATGTCGATGGTCATCCGGTAGCCCAGCTCGTAGAAGAACAGGTTGCAGGATACCTTCAAAGCATCCTGGGCAGTCAGGTCGCCGTGGCTGCCGTAGCTGCTGGAATAGAACAGGCAGGTGGGGTGGAAATCGGGGAAGTCGTCGTGGCTGAACACGCCAGTATCATAGATGGTCTCGCCGGGGGCATAAATGGGCTGCCCGGCCTTGGGATTGGTGGGGCCGTAGACATTTTCCATGGCGGCCACCAGGGTACACATCTTATAGGTGGAGCCGGGGGCGTAGGTTGCGCCGAAGGCCCGGTTGAACAGGGGCTTCAGGTCGTCACTGTTGATGGCGTCCCAGTCCTCTTTCATGGTGGCCAGGTTGAAGGTGGGATAGCTGGCACAGGCCAGAATTTCACCGGTCTTCACCTTCATGACCACCACGGCTGCGCCCTGGGCATCAATACCTTCGCCCTCGCCGCCGGTATTGATATTGGGGTCGGTGAGCTCCTTCATGCGCTCTGCCAGGGCGTCCTCGGCCACCTTTTGCAGGTCGATATCGATGGTGGTTTCCACGTTGTTTCCGGCCACGGGCTCCTTGCCCTCCAGATACTGCTGGGAGACGATGGTGCCTTCCTTGGTGACCTTGTCCAGACGCTGGCCGTCAATGCCGTGGAGGTAGGTTTCGAAAGCCTGCTCAAAGCCGGATTTGCCCACGTCGGCATCCATGGAGTAGCCCAGCTTCTGATTTTCCTGCCACTCGGCATCCGTCATAGCGCCCATGTAGCCTAAGATATGAGCGCCATAGGTGGTGTGGTATTCCCGGACGGTGGAGGATTCCACCATCAGGCCCGGGGTGTTCAGCTCCAGAATGGCGGCTAGGTCCTCGGAATTGACGTCGGAGATGAAGACGTAGCTGGGCAGCTTGGTGACGCCCCGGAGGTCGAATTCGTACCGCAGACCGATAACGGCCCGGGCCTCTTCCTCGGTCCACTCCTCGGGGATGGCGTAAAGGGTGCGCATTTTCTCAATCAGCAGGGGAGCCGTCACATCGGGGTCCCAGCTGCGGTCGGACATATAGTTCTGGTAGTAGCCCTGCCAGGCGGTGGAGTAGTCGGACAGGGTGTATTCAAAGGGCCGGGTCGTGGTCACAGGCAGATGGTCCTGGTGCTCAACGCCCAGCTCTTCACACTTTTTCAGCAGGGTATACAGGTATTCATTGCGGTTATCTGCGGATTTGATAACGAAATGGTTGAAAACCAGGTCGTAAGAGGCGCGGTTGCCAACCAGAACTTTGCCGTTCCGGTCCAGAATATCGCCCCGGGCGGCCCGGACGGTGGTGACGGTGGTGTAATAGGTTGTGTTGTCGGTGTTGCCATCTGTGGAGATGATCTGCAGGTTGAAAAGCCGCATGGCATAAAGCACCATGATAAAGGCAAACAGACCCAGCAGAATTCTCGCGCGCAGGCGTGTCATTCGTTCCATACATGACCTCCGATGGTTCCAATGCGATAGAAAAGATGGTACAGCGGGATCATCAGCACAATGGTATATACCGCTGTTTTTGCAAAATACGGGAGCCGTCCCCAATGGGTCACACCCGTGAAGACGGCCATGCCAAAGAGCCCCAGCTCATACACCAGCATGGCAATGCTGCTGCACAGAAGCATGGAGCCGGTGCTGCGCCGCCAGTATTTCTGCCGGAATAGGCCACAGAGCATGGTAGGCACGGTAATGAGGGTCACGCAGTAGGCTCCCGGGGCGGAGCCGGAAAAATAGTAGACGGTGGAGGCCAGCAGCGCAAAAATGCTTCCGGTCTCCGTGCCCTCCAGCAAGCCCACCAGCAAAATGGCGGCCACACCCAGGTCCGTTGTTGCGCCGAAGAGCTTGATGCGGCTCATGACGCAGTCCTGGATGACCAGGCATAGAATGCAGCCCAGGATCAGCAGCACCCAGCGCAAAAGATTCATGCGCTGCTGCTTTGTAAAGTGCAGGGAGCGCACAAAGGGCGAGCGCTGCTTATCCGGCTGGAATTCGGCCTGACTTGCCTGGATCTTGTCTACGGTGTCCACCAGCCACCGGGCGAAGGCGCTGCCTCTGCGGCGCCTTCGGCGGCGCGGAGGGGCGGAGCGTGTCTTCGGTGCGGCCTTGGAATTTGGGCGTTTTTTCTTCTGTTCTTCTGCCATGGCGGGCCTCACGGGGTGGTGGTCTCCGCCGTGGTTTCGGCAGAGGCGTCGGCGGTGGCATCGGTGGTAGCATCGGTGAGGGTGGTAGAAGCGATGGTAGTGCCCGTATCGGTGGTATAGCTGGTGATGATGAAGATCTGCTCCAGGGCGTTGATGTCCGCAGCGGGCTCCAGCAGGGCGTATTTGGCAACGCCGGTGGCCTCAAAGCCTGCGTCCACAACAGAGCCCACCACCAGGCCTCTGGGGTACACCGTAGAACCGGAGGTAACCACCTGCTGGTTGTTCCGAATGATGGCGGCGGAGGGCAGATAGTTCATCCGCAGCAGCTTGTCATTGCCCCGGATATAACCGCCGGACACCATGCCATTGTAGCCGGAGGCGGAAATGGTGGAGCTGATTTCCAGGGTGGAGTCCAGCACGGTTTTCACTTCGGCATAGTTGGGGCCAACCTGGGTCACCAGGCCCACCACCTCACCGTTGGCGGTGACGGCGCACATATTCACGTCAATGCCGGAGTTTGTGCCCCGGTTGATGGTCAGCACGCTCGTGAAGTCCGTGGAGCTCCAGCCGATGATATAGGCATCGGTCATGACGTAGCTCTCGTGGGTGGCCAGAAGCTTATTCTGGGCCCGCAGACGCTCGTTTTCACGGCTGATGGCCGCCGCCTGACGGGTGGTGTCCTCCATTTCGGCAATCTGGGCCTTCAAGACGGCGTTCTCCGCTTCCAAAGCCTCATATTTGAACATGTAGCTGTAGTAGCGTTCTACGGTGTTGGTCAGACTGGTGGCCACGGCCCGGAAGGGGGTCAGCGCGCCCTGGACCAGCAGGTCCGGAATGCTCTGGTTGGTCAGGCCGGACAGAACGGAAAGACCCGCCGTCACCAGCACGGCGACGACCAGAATGATGCGTAGCTTGGTATTGAACAGCTGCTTCATGCGTCCTCCTCCCAGCCGGGAACCAGGGCTTTTAGGGTTTGGCCCAGGCGGCACACAGGCAGACCCATTACATTGTAATAGTCTCCCTCCATCCGCTCACAGAACAGGGCGGCCCCGCCCTGGATGCCGTAGGCTCCGGCCTTGTCCAGGGGCTCCCCGCTCTCGGCATAGCGGCGGATCTCCTTTTGGGTCAGGGGGCGGAAGTGGAGGTCCGTGACCTCGGTAAAGGTTTCTGCCTTGTCTCCCAGGACCACGGTAACGCCGGTCATGACCTGATGGGCCCGGCCGGAGAGCATGGAGAGCATCTCCACGGCCCGTTCCACCGTATGGGGTTTGCCAAGAACGGTGCCGTCGCAGACCACGATGGTATCTGCGGCGATGACCACATCTTCGGCCCCCCGCTCCACGGCCAGAGCCTTCAACCGGCTGACCCGGGCCACCTCGTCAAAGGGGGCCTTATGGAGGTCCATGGTTTCGTCAATATCCGCCGAGCGCACAATGAAGGCCTTGCCGAACAGCCCCATGAGCTCCCGCCGCCGGGGAGACCCGGATGCTAAGATCAGATTCATAGACAGTTAATTCCTTTCATACTGAGGATATGCTCCAAATGCGAACTGCGTTTGAAGAAAAAATGAATTTCAGGCTTGAGCAAGAACACAAACTGGAGTTTGACTGTAAGTTGACAGTTGACAATTGACAGTTGACAGTTAAGGAGTTTCCTTCGGAAACAAATAAAAATGATTGTAAATCGTCCCGAAGGGACACCATAACTGTCAACTGTACACTGTCAACTGTCAACTCGTATTCTGTCGGACTTTACTCCACGCCCCGCAGATACAGCCCTCTGGTGCAGGCGCCGGGGTCAAAGCTGGTGGGAACCAGGTACTCTTCCAGCACCCGGTCTACCTCTCTGGCGTTTTCCGTGGTGAAGTTCAGACGAATGGCCCAGAGGCCCAGCTTGGCAAGGTCATTCTGCCGGTCCAGCCAGTAGAGCTTTTTGCCGTTGAGCAGCACCGAGCGGCAGGTGTCCGCTTCCTTGATGACGGGGAAGTCTGCGCCGGTCTTGTCCGTCAGCTTCACGGGGACTCCGGTCTGGCAGGCGCATTCGCCGGTTTTATTCTTGATGAGACACTGCTCTGTGATCATCAGAGGCAGGCGGCCATAGGCGATGAGCTCTATGTTCACGGCCTTGCTGATGTCCCGGATCTGGGGCAGGGTCATTTCAAAGCTCAGCGTGGCGGAGGCCAGCTTCAGCTCCCGGGCCACCTGGGCAGAGGCGGAATTGAAGATATTCAGCCCGAAATCTCCCCGCAGCCGGAAGCCCGCCTCCTTGGCAGGCAGCAGCAGACCCAGATTGCCCACCAGGGCGTCCCGGATTCCCAGACTGCGGACCTGGTTCAAGCGGTTGCGGAGCTTGGGCAGCTCGTCGTCGTGGACGATTCTCGGCAGCACGGCGGCCACTCTTCCCCGGGCGGCTAATCCTTGGCAGAGCCCGGGGTCGTCGGCAAGAATGTGCAGCGGCACGTAGAGCATGCTGGTCTCGGAATTCAGCAGGCGGGATGTCAGCTGCTCTTTTGTCATGATCTGTACCGTCAGCCCCGGCTGACCGGCAGGGCCCCGGTAATAGGGAATCTCCTTGGCCCGGCGGACGGGTTTGTCCTCCCGGCGGGCCCGGAGGGCGGTCATCTGATTCAGCACATCCCGGCGCATGGCGTTGATGGCGGAGGCGGGGAGCATGAGCCCCGGTTCAACCTGGGTGCGCACCTCCACGCAGCGGAAGGGGGTGCCGCCGGTCTTGGCCACCCGGGCGGCCAGAGCCTGGCCTGTCAGGGGCATGTTCACGGCCCGCTCCGGCATGGGCCCCTGGGCCATGCACATGTGGCCCTCGTTGTCCGTGGCGGTGAGACTGCTGCCGTCTACGGTGACCACGGCCCGGAATTTCAGGTCTACCAGGGGTGCTTCGCCGCTTTCGTAGCTCTGGCGGGCGGCCTGGAGGAATTTCTGGTCCTCGGGGGTATCCTCGTGGATGCCGAACATTTTTCTATCCACCTTGCCCTGATAGTACCCGGCGGTAAAGCCCTGGCGGTTGAAGGCGGTGTAGAGGGTGTCCATCATCTCCTGGGTTACCGGCGCGCCGTCAATGGCCTGGCGGTACACCTGGGTCACGGCGGCCACGTATTCCGGCCGCTTCATCCGGCCCTCCAGCTTCAAAGAGGCCACGCCCATGGCCTCAATGTCCTTGACGTACTGCACCAGGCAGTTGTCCTTCAGACTCAGGGGGTATTTGTTCTCCCAGCGGGAGTAGCCGTAGCTCTGGCGGCAGGGCTGGGCGCAGCGGCCCCGGTTTCCGGACCGGGAGCCGATCATGGCGGAAAGATAGCACTGGCCGGAATAGCACATACACAGTGCGCCGTGGCCGAAGATCTCGATTTCAATGGGGGAGTTGGCGCAGATATAGGCAATTTCCTGCCGGTTCAGCTCCCGGCTCAGCACCACCCGGTCCATGCCCATGGCGGCACACATCTGCACCCCGGCCAGGGAGTGCACCGTCAGCTGGGTGGAGCCGTGGATGCTCACCTGGGGCGCGATCTGGCGGCACAGCTGCACCACGCCCAGGTCCTGGACGATGAAGGCGTCCACGCCCGCCTGGGCGGCAGCGCGGATCAGCTCCCGGACCGGCTGAATTTCCCGGTCTGTCACCAGGGTGTTCAGGGTCAGATGGACCTGAACCCCCCGCACGTGGCAATAGCGCAGAGCCTCCTGCAAGGAGTCGATGGTAAAGTTTTTGGCGCTCTGGCGGGCGTTAAACGTCCCCACGCCCAGATAGACAGCATCCGCCCCATTCTGCACCGCTGCCCGCAGCGCATCCATAGACCCCGCAGGGGCCAACAATTCCAGCATAGTGATCCTCTCCATATGGTATACTTATGGACATTTTACCACAGTTCCGGGAAAATTTCTACCCTTTGGACGGGAATTTAAGAAACGGAACAGAAATAATCCTGCGAAAATGGCATTGGATATTGGAAATTCCAGAAAATTTAAAAAATAAAGGGAAGACAATCCATGACAAATGTGATATACTATGATACTAAGTAGAAAAAGACGCTTATGACCCCTATAAGGAGGACTTCCCTTTGAAATATTTACGCGGATATCTGGCGGCCGGTATTTTTGCCGCCATTACCGGTGTGCTCATGGCCTATGGGCAGCGGTTTTCTGCCCTGGTGGATATGATCTACCCCTACGTAACACGGACTCTGCAAACCATGCTGGCCCAGTGGAGCGGCCAGGTGAATTTCTGCCTTTGGCAGCTGCTGGCCGTGGCGCTGGGGGTGCTGGTACTGGCCAGTATCGTGCTGATGATCGTGCTCAAGTGGAACCCCATCCAGTGGTTCGGCTGGGTGCTGGCCGTTGGCTGCTGCGTTTACTGCCTGCATACCGCTCTGTACGGCCTGAACTACTATGCCGGCCCCATCGCCGAGGACCTGCGGCTGGATACCTCTCCCTATACCCTGGAGGAGCTGACGGAAGCTACGGAATACTACCGCAACCAGGCCAATACCCTGGCCACCCAGGTGCCCCGGGATTCCACCGGTGCGGTGAGCTTCCGGACATTTGAAGAGCTCTCCCAAATGGCCGGCGACGGCTTCCATACCCTGACCTATGAAAGGCACTATCCCGTCTTCGCCGGGTCTACCCTGCCGGTGAAGAAGCTGGGCTGGTCCGATATGTACACCTCCATGGGCATTACGGGCTTTACTTTCGCGCTCACCGGCGAGGCCGCCGTGAATCCCAATGCCCCGGATGTGAGCCTGCCCTTCACCATGTGCCACGAGATGGCCCACAGAATGTGCATCGCCTATGAGCGGGATGCCAACTTTGCGGCATTCCTGGCGGCATCTGCCAATTCCGATGTACAGTTCCGGTATTCCGCCTACTTTATGGCCTACCGGTACTGCATCGCCGCCCTGAGCTCCGTGTCCGGTCAGGCCGCCCTGGAGGCCAGAACACGGGTCACGGAGGGTGCCAGCGATTATCTGCGCTATGATATGGGGCAGTATGACGCTTTTTATCAGACCCACAAGAATGAAACGGCCACCAAGGTGGGCGACACTGTGAACAATACCTATTTGCAGACCAGCGGGGATACCTCCGGCCTGGCCTCCTATGGAGAGGTATGCGATCTTCTGGTGAGCTGGCATATTCAGCAGGTCCTGCTGCCCAGCATGGCCGAAGAGGAGACCCCCTTCGATCCTCTGGACAAGACCCAGGTGGATCTGACGGGCATCGTCAACGCCCAGTGGACAGCCCAAGACGCCAACGGTTAAAGGAGACGGCATGGAAATCGATCAGAAAATGAAAACGGCGCTGAAAGCCGGACTGCCGGGCTTTCAGCCGGTGCTGCCGGACCACACGGCGGATATCCTCTGCGCCTTCGGCCAGGCGGTAATTGAACAGAACAAGGTCATGAATCTCACCGCCATTACAGACCCTGTCCAGGTGGCCAAGCTGCACCTGCTGGACAGCATGACGTTGACCCGGTGCCTGGATCTGAAGGGCAAGCGGCTCATTGACGTGGGCTGCGGGGCGGGCTTTCCCGGGGTGCCCATTGCCATTGCCTGCCCGGATACGGATGTGACATTGCTGGACAGCCTGGGCAAGCGGGTGGCATGGCTGGAGGAGATTCTGCCGGAGCTGGGCATTTCCGCCCACTGCGTCACGGCCAGAGCCGAGGAGGCCGTGGCCTCCTGCCGGGAAAGCTTCGATGTGGCCTCCAGCCGGGCCGTTGCCAGACTGAATATTCTTCTGGAGCTGCTGGCCCCCTATGTAAAGGTGGGGGGGTACGTGGCGGCGCTGAAGGGTGCTGCCGCCCAGGAGGAGCTGGACGAATGCAAAAATGCGATCAAGCTGCTGGGCCTCAAGACGGAGTCCGTCACCCATTTTGACGTGGACGGGGCGGATCACGCCGTGATCCTGCTGAAAAAGATCGCCCCCACCCCGGCCCGCTTCCCCCGGCGCTACGCAAAGATCAAGCAGAGCCCGCTGTAAGGAGGCCGACCCTTGGGAAAACACGTTACCCGCGCCCTGTGCTTTCTGCTGCCGCTGCTGGCACTGGCGCTTCTGCTTGGGCTGGTCTTCCGCCCCAAAAACAACACTCTTTCCGGCGGAATGCTGGAAACAGACCCTCTGGCCGTCAGCTCCCAGCCGGAAAACAGCCTGGATGTGCTGTTTCTGGGGGACAGCGAGGCCTATTCCGGCTTCGTGCCCATGGCGCTTTGGAAGGACACCGGCATTGCCTCCTTCGTCTGCGCCAGCGTGGACCAGAAGCCCTATGAGACCGAAGACTTCCTGCGGGAAGCCCTGAAAAATCAAAGTCCCAAGGTGGTGGTCGTGGAGACCAATGTGCTCTACCGGGCCTACTCCACCCAGGACCTGCTGGTGCCAAAGCTGCAAACACTTTTCCCCGTGCTGCGGTATCACAGCAACTGGAAGACGTACTCCGCCCAGGAGATTTTCTCTGCCCCGGACTATCGGGGCGACTACCCCGACCGAGGCTATCACTTGCTGACCCGGGCAGACCCTCTGGACGACCTGACGGGCTATATGGCCCCCACCGAGGCCCGGGAAGACCTGACAAAGCGGAATCTCCGCTCTCTGGAGACCATGGCCGCTCTCTGCAAAGAAAGCGGGGCCGAGCTGGTGCTTTTCAGCATTCCCAGCCCGGAAAACTGGAGCATGGCCCGGCACAACACCATGGAAGACCTGGCGGAGTCCCTTGGGTGCACCTACTTAGACGGCAATCTGCTGCCCCTTGCCATTGACTGGCAGACGGACACCTACGACCGGGGGGACCACCTGAACTATTACGGCGCCGCCAAGGTCACGGCATGGCTGGGCGCCTGGCTGACCGACCACACCGCCCTGCCGGACCACAGGCAAGACCCGGCCTATGAAGCCTGGAACCGGGATGCGGAGTCCTTCCCCAAAAGACTGGAAGCGAAGCTCGCGGAAGGGTAGGCTGGGAAAAAGCTTCCCCTCCGGGCAATGTCATCAACGCAAGGCAAATTTACCCATTTCTCGTAGGGGCCGATGCCCACATCGGCCCCTACGGTGAAATCCCTAAGTTGACGCCATTGTCCTATCAGGGGAGGCATTTTTTCTTTTTACCCCTTTTCTTTTTCACTCATATGTGCTATAATAAAGAAAAAATCCTCATGGAGGTGCTTTTATGCCCAGAACCAGCAACAAAGCCGAAAAGATCGTGGAATTTGTCAATGCGTTTATCGCGGAGAACGGCTACTCCCCCTCTGTCCGGGAGATCGGCGAGGCAGTGGGGCTGCGCTCTACTGCGTCTGTCAGCTACCATCTTCAGGCTTTGCAGGAAAAGGGCGTATTTCAGGCTCCGGAGGCCAAGGGCCGCAAGCGCGCCCTGGTGACGGGGGCCCGGCCGGGGCAGATCCCGGTCATTGGCGTTGTCACCGCCGGTCTGCCCATTCTGGCCGTGGAAAATCAGGAGGGTACCATTCCCTGGGAGGACCCCACCTGCTATGCACTGCGGGTGCGGGGGGACAGCATGATAAACGCCGGTATCCTCAGCGGCGACAAGGTCATTGTCCGCCCCCAGGACTCCGCCGATGACGGACAGATCGTGGTTGCCATGATCGATGACGAGGCCACCGTTAAGCGGCTGCGCCGCCGGAACGGGGAGATTTGGCTTATGCCGGAAAACGAGAACTATGCCCCCATCGATGGCACCCATGCCCAGATCCTGGGGCTCGTAAAGGGCGTTGTCCGGGAATACTGAAAATGATTTTCCTGGGGTAATCAAAAAGAATCTTCCTGCCACGGAAAAAAGTTCTTGACAAATGGACTTTTCTGGTGTATAAAGATTCCAAGTTCAAAAGGCAAACCGAAGAAGCGGAAGTAAAGTTGCCAGCGCATCTACAGAGAGTCCCGCAGAGCTGAGAGCGGGGCGAAAAGCGGAGCAGCAAATGGGCCGCCGAGGGCAGGGAGAACGGGTGTTCCCAAGTATCCTCTGACGCAATGCCGGCGTTATGTGGCAGGCGGTGTGTTGGCACCGTGCAGAGCGGTCGTTTTTGCAAACGGCAAACAAGGTGGTACCGCAGAATTTGTAAGTTCTGTCCTTGTTCCCCCAATCGGGGGAGCAAGGACTTTTTTTGTTTTTCCGCGAAAGGAGCATTTTTATGAGAAACCCGGGCAGACGATGGTGAATTCAGAGCTTTTCACCCTAAAAATCTGATTCTACCGTATAAAAGGAGTTATTACTATGAAAAAGTTCCTGTCTATGATCGCTGCCGTCTCCCTTCTGGCCGCTTCTCTCAGCGCCTGCGGTGCATCCTCCACCACATCCACCACTGCGGCTGCTGCCCAAAGCGGCAAGGAATACAAGGTCGCCATCGTCCAGCAGCTGGACCACGCTTCCCTGGATGAGATCCGGGTGGCCATTGAGGCCGAGCTGGAGGCCAAGGCCGCAGAAAAGGGCATTGCCATTACCTATAAGGATTTCAACGGCCAGAACGATGCCACCGTTCTGAACCAGATCGGCGCCCAGGTGGTCTCCGACGGCTACGATGCCATCATTCCCATTGCCACCCTGGCTGCCACCACCATGGCTACGGCCACCGAGGACAATCAGATTCCTGTGATCTATGCAGCCATCTCCGACCCGGGGGAAGCCCAGCTGACGGGCATTGCCAACGTCACCGGCACCTCTGATGCACTGAACACTGCCTTTATCCTGGACATGATGCTGAAAGCAAATCCCGACATTGAAACCGTGGGACTGCTGTACTCCAACAGCGAGGCAAACTCCGTGACCCCCATCCGGGAAGCCAAGGAATACCTGGACAGCAAGGGCATTGCCTATCTGGAAAAGACCGGCAACACCACCGATGAAATTCTCACCGCTGCTTCCGCCATGGTGGGCCGGGTGCAGGCCGTCTTCACCCCCACGGACAATGTGGTCATGGCTGCAGCCTCTGCCGTGGCCGAGATTCTGAATGAGGCCGGTATTCCCCACTACACGGGTGCCGACTCCTTCGTCACCGCCGGTGCCTTCGCCACCTGCGGCGTAAACTATACGGAGCTGGGCACCTACACCGCCGATATGGCCGTCGACATTCTTCTGGGCGGCGCGGTTCCCGAATACCATGTCATGGACGGCGGCATCATCACCGTCAACACCGACACCGCCAAGACCCTGGGCCTGGACTATGGCGTCTTCAAGGACATGGCGGGTACGGTGAAGGAAGTCACAACGCAGGAGTGAGAGACATTCGTAAAACATGAAGTCAGCAGAAAATGAGTTGACAGTTGACAATTGACAGTTGACAGTTAAGGTATTTCCTTCGGAAATAAATCAAACGAATTTCAAATCGTCCCGAAGGGACACCACAACTGTCAACTGTTCACTGTCAATTGTCAACTCGTCCCCTCGCAGGCTTCATTTTACAAATCCATTTAGATAACCGAGGGAGTCGATTTCATGATTTCATCCGCCGTGATTCTCAGCGCTCTGGAGCTGGGGTGCATTTATGCTTTGGTTGCCCTGGCGCTGTTTTTGAGCTACAAAACCCTGAATATCGCCGATATGACCACCGACGGGGCCTTTACCCTGGGGTGCGCCGTGTCGGCGACGGTTGCCGTTGCCGGGCATCCCTTCCTTGCCATTCCCGCAGCCATGGCTGCGGGAGCCGCAGCGGGGTACATCACCGCATTTTTGCAGACAAAAATGCGGATTCCCTCTATTTTAGCGGGTATTATCACCAATACGGGGCTGTACACCGTCAATCTGGCGGTGATGGGCTTCTCCTCCAATGTAAGCCTGCTGAAAGCGGACACCGTCTTCACCGCGCTCAAGCCCCTGCTGGGGACCTATTACCGCCTGGTTCCCGCTGCGGTGCTGGCCCTCCTGGCAGCGGCAGTGCTTGTGCTGTTCCTGCGGACCCGGCTGGGGCTGTCCATCCGGGCTACCGGCGACAATCCGGATATGGTTCGGGCCAGCTCCATCAACACCGCCTTTACCGTCACCGTGGGACTGTGCATCTCCAATGCCCTGACTGCCCTGTCCGGCGCAATTCTGGCCCAGTACCAGAAAACGGCGGACATCAACCTGGGCACGGGCATGGTCATCATCGGCCTGGCCAGCCTGATCATCGGCGAAACCCTGACAAGGAAAGGCAGCGTAGGACTGAAAGCCTTCGGGGCGGTGCTGGGCAGCATTCTCTACCGGTTTATCATCGCCCTGGCCCTGCGGCTGGACCTGCCCAGCGAATGCCTGAAGCTGATCTCTGCCGTGATTGTGGCGCTGGCCATCGGCCTGCCTGCCCTGCGGGCGGAAAAGAAAGGAGCGGTATAAGATGCTGACCCTTACAAATATTCAAAAAACCTTTGCCCCAGGCACGGTCAATGAGAAAAAGGCCCTGTGCGGCATCGATCTGCATCTGGATGCCGGGGATTTTGTTACGGTGCTGGGCTCCAACGGCGCGGGAAAATCCACGCTGTTCGGGGCCATTGCAGGCTCCTTCCGGCCGGATACCGGCACCGTGGTGCTGGACGGCCAGAACATCACCAATATGCCGGACTACAGGCGCAGCAAGTGCATCGGCAGGCTGTTCCAGGACCCCCTGCGGGGCACGGCCCCCAGCATGACCATTGCGGAAAATCTGGCGCTGGCCTATCTCCGGGCGGGCCACGGTCGCTCCCCCTTCTCCACCATTACCAAAAAGGATCGGGCCGAATTCCGGGACCGCCTGGCCGCCCTGGAGCTGGGCCTGGAGGACCGGATGAACCACCCCGTAGGTCTGCTCTCCGGCGGACAGCGGCAGGCCCTGACCCTGCTGATGGCCACCCTGGTGACCCCAAAGCTGCTTCTGCTGGACGAGCACACTGCCGCCCTGGATCCCGCTACGGCGGAAAAGGTGCTGGAGCTGACGAAAAAAATCGTGGCCGAAAACCACATCACCTGCCTGATGATCACCCACAACGTCCCCTCGGCTCTGGCCCTTGGCAACCGGACCGTCATGATGAAGGACGGCCGCATCGTCCTGGAGCTGGCAGGGGCCCAGCGGGCCAATATGACCCCGGAGGACCTGCTGAAGGCCTTCCACGTGGAAAGCGACCGGATGCTGTTCAGCGCAGAATGATATAGGGGCTGTCAGAAAAGTATGTCGCTGCGAACCAGTGACCGACGTCACTGGTGTGGCAGCCCCCC
>OIYP01000340.1_pt1 | contig 31630 bp, 27 predicted proteins | sample 1588261 | NCBI WGS metagenome assembly OIYP01 (sample SAMN03283293) | human gut metagenome | biome: human-associated habitat; material: feces | host: Homo sapiens | place: Peru | collected 2012
GTCTTATCGTGCAAGCACGAACGACTTTTTGACCTTTTGACCCTGATATCATATCATATATTTGTAGTATAACATGTTGCAGATGATAAAGCGACCGTAATTATTATGCGGATTTTTCTCAAAAAATGGCTGTTTTTTATATGTTACTGTCAGTAATTTGTAAAAAAATGTGTGAAAAAAGTATGTTATCTGCCCTGAAAGGTTGACAAAGACAAGCTCCTTTGGTATTCTATGAAAGGAATGTAACAAATTTGTAACAAATTGTAACAATAGTTAATAAACATTTGGAGGCAGTATGTTAAAGAAATATAGCGCAGTTCTTTCTGTTATATGTGCAGCAGCCGTGATGATGACGACCGCAGCTCCGGTCAATGCCATGTCATTACCGACAGCAGGTGCATCACCCGCATTGGAGGCTGTCAGTATCAAAGATCAGGGAGCAGCTGTTGGAGTAAGCGCACCGGTTCTGATGTCAGTCGGAGACGTTAGCGCAGATAAATTCACATCCGTTCATTCAGATGCCGCATCAGAGGTTGCTTTGGCAGAGACACAGAGTGAAGTGGAAGATACCGTATATGTAGAAGAGATGCCGGAAGAGGAACAGATGGTATCCGAAAATGACTTAGAGTATGCAAATCTTGTTATTGCTCAGGTCAATGATTATGTCAATGTCAGAAGCGACGCAAGCGAAGACGCTGAGATCGTTGGTAAATTATATGACAAATCCGTAGGCACATTCCTTTCTGAGAAAGACGGATGGTACGAGATCGCATCCGGCAACTGCCGTGGATATGTCAAAGCAGAATATGTTGTTACCGGTACAGATGCAATCGCGCTTGCCAAGGAAGTAGGAAAGAGAATTGCTACTGTTACCACCACAACACTGTTCGTCAGAGAGCAGCCTTCCACAGACAGTGCAGTCATCGGTATGGTTCCGATTGAAGATGAGCTTTCTGTTACCGAAGAAGGTGTAAATGACGGATGGATCAAGGTATCCGTTGAAGAAGGTGACGGTTATGTGTCAACCGAGTTTGTGACACTTTCAACCGAATTTGTAAAGGCCGAATCCAAAGCCGAAGAGGAAGCTCGTCTGGCAGCAGAGGAGGCAGAGAGAAAGAAAGCCAATGCAGCAGCAGCCAAGAGCAAGGGCGGTAAATCATCAGGCGGTGCATCCGTATCCGGTGGTTCCGGCGCCGGCTCATCCGTTGCAGGCTACGCATTACAGTTTGTCGGCAACCCTTATGTATATGGTGGTTCAAGCTTGACAAACGGTACAGACTGCTCCGGTTTCGTTATGAGCGTATACGCACACTTTGGTGTAGGACTTCCTCATTCCTCCGGTGCACAGAGAGGCTGTGGTTATGATGTAGGCGGTCTTGGCAATGCACAGCCCGGAGATATCGTATGCTACTCCGGCCACGTAGGTATCTACATCGGCGGCGGACAGATTGTACATGCATCGACAGCAGCAACCGGTATCAAGGTATCCAACGCATCATACAGACAGGTATTATCTGTAAGACGTATTTTCTAATCGCGGCCATACTACAGACAGCCTGAATATGAAATTATCAACAATAAGCTCCTTGTCATCTGACAGGGAGCTTTTCTTATGCACTGTTGTTTTGTATTTGTCGAATCCTATAACTGACAATTTTTTTGCGGAACGTTGTCTGAATTTGTCTGATTTGTGCATGTTGCATAAAAACAAGACGAAAAAAGGAATTGTCAGACGATTTGACAAGAAATGTGACATAAAGTTATCCACATGTGGAATCCCTGATTTCTAGGCGTATTTGATTTATACACGAAGTTATCCACATTATCCACAAAAAAGGAAGGAAAAATAACTCAATTTTATGGAAACCTTGTCGAACGGACGTTTTGTATAGAAATGATGAAAATGCTTGTTTTTTGAAAAAAGTCCGTTTCGGGGCTTGACTTTTTTGATGTGAAAAAACATAAGACAATTTTTAAAATTGTTGCATAATTTATGGAAAACATGGTATAATTACCATACACTTTAAACAGAAAGGGATGGGTATCATGAAATACATTATCTTAGGCAAAAACATTGAAGTAACAGACGGACTGAGAGCCGCAGTGGAGGATAAAATCGGCAAGCTTGAAAAGTATTTTACACCGGAGACAGAGGTACATGTTACTTTAAGTGTAGAAAAAGACAGACAGAAGATCGAAGTTACCATTCCCGTCAAGGGCAGCATTATCAGATCTGAGCAGGTAAGCAATGACATGTATGTTTCCATCGATCTGGTTGAGGAAATCATCGAGAGACAGTTAAAGAAATACAAGAAAAAACTGACCGAGCAGCAGCAGGCAGCAAGCTTCTTCAAACAGGACTACATCGAAAAAGACTATATGGACGACGAAGAGATCAAGATCATCCGTACCAAAAAATTTGATATTAAACCGATGTATCCCGAAGATGCGTGCATCCAGATGGAGCTTTTAGGACACAATTTCTATGTATTCTGCAACGCAGAAACAGATCAGGTAAACGTCGTATATAAGAGAAAAGGCAATACATACGGTCTGATCGAACCCGAAGATTAAAAGCCGGTACAGTTTATACAATTCCATATTTGAAACGCATGCCGTACAACGCATGCAGAAAAAACAGCCATATATCGATATGGCTGTTTTTTTGTCAAAAAAAGCTGTTAAAAGTCGGAAAAATATGAAAAAACGGAGTATGTATCCATCTGAAAAACAGCGGTGGAAAGAGACACGGAATAAGGATTGTACGCCCTGAAAAACATTGCAAAAAGGGTGTGGCTATGTTACAATAATCTCAGCGGGCAATGACAAAAAAATAACAATCATTGTCTAACTTGTAAAAACGAAAGATTTTATAAAAAATGGAGGAAGTAAAAATGGCAAAAAAAGTCGTATTAGCAGGCGCATGCCGTACCGCAATCGGTACAATGGGTGGTTCCTTAAGCACAATACCCGCAGCTGATTTGGGAGCTATCGTTATCAAAGAAGCTTTAAACAGAGCAGGTGTGAAACCGGAAGCTGTAGATCAGGTATACATGGGATGTGTAATCCAGGCCGGACAGGGTCAGAACGTTGCACGTCAGGCTTCTATCAAAGCCGGCTTGCCCAATGAAGTACCTGCAGTTACCATCAATGTTGTATGTGGTTCCGGTCTTAACTGTGTAAATATGGCAGCTCAGATGATCCAGGCAGGCGATGCTGATATTGTTGTAGCAGGTGGTATGGAAAACATGTCCAAAGCTCCTTATGCTATGATGAACGGCCGTTTCGGATATAGAATGAACAATGGTGTGCTGGTAGATACCATGGTTAATGATGCATTATGGGATGCATTCAACAACTACCACATGATCAAGACAGCAGACAATATCTGCGAAGAGTGGGGAATCACTCGTGAAGAGATCGATGAGTTTGCAGTAAAGAGCCAGGCAAAAGCTGTTGCAGCTCAGGAAGCAGGCGCATTTGACAAGGAAATCGTTCCTGTAGAAGTTAAAAAGAAAAAAGAAACAGTCATCTTCAACAAAGATGAAGGTCCTCGTCCCGGTACAACAATGGAAGGTCTTGCTAAGCTTCGTGCTATCAATCCCGGCGGATTTGTTACAGCCGGTAATGCATCAGGTATCAATGATGGTGCAGCTGCAATCGTTGTTATGAGCGAAGAAAAAGCAAAAGAACTCGGTGTTAAGCCCATGGCTACATTTGTTGCAGGTGCTCTTGCAGGATGCAGACCTGAAGTAATGGGTATCGGACCGGTTCCTGCTACAAAGAAAGCTATGGCTAAAGCAGGATACAAGATCGAAGACTTCGACGTTATCGAAGCTAACGAAGCTTTCGCAGCTCAGTCAGTTGCAGTTGGAAGAGAGCTTGGCATTGACGTAGACAAACAGTTAAATCCCAATGGTGGTGCTATTGCGTTAGGACATCCGGTTGGAGCATCAGGTGCACGTATCTTAGTTACACTGCTTCATGAGATGGAAGCAAAAGACGCTAAGAAAGGTCTTGCAACCTTATGTATCGGCGGTGGTATGGGTTGTGCCACTATCGTTGAGAGAGACTAATAAATTGCAGATTTAAGACTGCTTATCATAGATGGAACGCGCTTTGGCGTGTTTCATCTATGTTGCGTATAAAGATACTTCAAACCGAAAGGAGAAACAAATATGGAATTCGTATTATACGAAGAAAAAGGTGCTGTTGGTATCATTACCATCAACAGAGAGAAAGCATTAAATGCATTAAATTCACAGGTTCTTGATGAATTAAATGCTACACTGGATGCTGTTAATCTTGACACTACAAGATGTCTGATCTTAACAGGTGCAGGTGAAAAATCATTTGTTGCCGGAGCAGATATCGGAGAAATGAGCACACTGACAAAAGCAGAAGGTGAAGCCTTCGGTAAGAAAGGAAATGATGTTTTCCGTAAATTAGAAACATTCCCTCTTCCGGTCATTGCAGCAGTCAACGGTTTTGCATTAGGCGGCGGCTGTGAGATCTCCATGAGCTGTGATATCAGAATCTGTTCTGACAATGCAGTATTTGGACAGCCTGAGGTTGGTCTCGGAATTACCCCCGGATTTGGCGGTACACAGAGACTTGCCAGATTAGTAGGACCCGGCATGGCAAAACAGATGATCTATACAGCACGCAATATCAAAGCTGCAGATGCTTACAGAATTGGTCTTGTTAATCAGGTTGTTTCTGCAGAAACAGATGAAGCCGGCAATGTTGTTAAATCTGCAAAAGAAGCATTAATGGAAGCTGCTGAAAAAATGGCATCAGGCATTGCAAAGCAGGCTCCGATCGCAGTACGCAACTGCAAAAAAGCAATCAATGAAGGTCTTCAGGTAGATATGGATCAGGCAATCGTGATCGAAGAGAAATTATTCGGCGCATGCTTCGAGACAGAAGACCAGAAAGCCGGAATGGGCAATTTCTTAGAGAAAGACAAAGAAAAGAAATTAAAAGTCGTACCTTTCCAAAACAAATAAATAGCGAGGAAGAAAATCAAGCGACACCGCAGGTGGCATTTGATTTTACCCGAGCGTATGATTACAAATCCATGAGTCACGCAGTGACGACAAGCGCGAAGCGATTGGGATTTGTAATAGGTAATCCATAGCGTTCAATCCGGGAAAGTGAAAGATTCTTTTACGGATATGAATATAGAATGACAATACAAATGAAACGTATATGAATTTGTGTTGGTAATTCACAAAAATATATTTTTAGGAGGAACAAACAATGAAGGTTGGCGTTATTGGCGCAGGCACCATGGGACAGGGCATTGCAAAAGCATTTGCTCAGGTTGATGGTTACACAGTTGCACTTTGCGACATCAAACAGGAATGGGCTGAAGGCGGAAAAGACAAAATCGCTAAAGGCTATGCAAGACTTGTAGAGAAAGGAAAAATGACACAGGAAACTGTTGACGGAATCCTTGCAAGCATTACTCCCGGTCTGAAAGAAGATCTTTGCGCAGACTGCGATTTGATCGTAGAAGCAGCATTTGAAAACATGGAGGTTAAGAAAACAACATTTGCAGAATTAGATAAAATTGCAAAACCGGAATGTATCTTTGCTTCCAATACATCAAGCCTTTCTATCACAGAAATCGGCAACGGACTGACACGTCCCATGATCGGTATGCATTTCTTCAATCCTGCTGATCGTATGAAATTAGTAGAAGTTATTGCAGGTGTTAATACACCGGTTGAAACAGTAGATGCCATCAAGAAAATTTCTGGAGAAATCGGCAAAACACCTGTACAGGTTAATGAAGCTGCAGGTTTCGTAGTAAACCGTATCCTGATCCCTATGATCAACGAAGCTGCTTTCATCAAGATGGAAGGTGTTTCAGATATCGCCGGTATTGATGCAGCTATGAAGCTTGGTGCTAATCATCCCATGGGACCGCTTGAACTGGGCGATTTCGTAGGTCTTGATATCTGCCTTGCTATCATGGACGTTCTTTACAACGAAACAGGCGACAGCAAATATCGTGCATGTCCTTTGATCCGCAAGATGGTAAGAGGCGGAAATCTCGGATGCAAGACCGGAAAAGGTTTCTATGTATACAATGCAGACCGTACCAAAACACCGGTAGATGCACTGTAATCAAGAGTTTTTTATAAAATAAAACGGAGGAAATAAAAATCATGGATTTTACTTTAAGCAAAGAACATGAAATGGCGAGACAGTTATTTAAAGATTTCGCTGAAAACGAAGTAAAGCCTCTCGCTCAGGAAATTGACGAAGAACACAGATTCCCCAGAGAGACAGTAGAGAAAATGGCTAAATATGGTTTCTTAGGTATTCCGGTACCGAAGGAAATGGGTGGCCAGGGTTGTGATCCTTTGACATACGCTATGTGTGTAGAAGAATTATCAAAGGTTTGCGGTACAACAGGTGTTATCGTTTCTGCTCATACATCATTGTGCGTAGATCCGATCCAGACATACGGTACTCCCGAACAGAAAGCAAAATACCTTCCTGACTTAGCATCAGGTAAAAAGCTTGGTGCATTCGGTTTAACAGAGCCCGGTGCAGGTACAGACGCTCAGGGTCAGCAGACAAAGGCTGTCTTTGACGAAGCTGCCAACGAATGGGTATTAAACGGATCCAAATGCTTTATCACAAATGGTAAAGAAGCTGACGTATACGTTATCATCGCTGTAACAGGCAAGGTTGAAAAACGTGGACGTGTTCAGAAAGAGATCTCTTCTTTCATCGTTGAAAAAGGAACCCCCGGATTTACATTCGGTACAAAAGAAAACAAAATGGGTATCTGTGCATCATCTACTTATGAATTGATCTTCACAGACTGCCGTATCCCCGCAGGCAACTTACTTGGCCAGAAGGGTAAAGGTTTTGGAATCGCTATGCATACTCTTGACGGCGGTCGTATCGGTATCGCTGCTCAGGCACTTGGTATTGCAGAGGGCGCTTTAGAGACAACCATCGAATATGTAAAAGAAAGAAAACAGTTCGGCCGTTCTATCGCTCAGTTCCAGAATACACAGTTCCAGTTAGCAGATATGGCTACAAAAGTAGAAGCTGCTAAATTACTGGTTTATAAAGCTGCTATGAAGAAAGCTGAGTACCAGGCAGGTGCTAAAGTATCTTATTCCGTAGAAGCTGCAATGGCTAAATTATACGCTGCAGAGGTTGCTATGGAAGTAACAACCAAATGTGTACAGTTACACGGTGGTTATGGTTACATCAAAGAGTACAATGTAGAGCGTATGATGCGTGATGCTAAGATTACAGAAATCTACGAAGGAACTTCAGAAGTTCAGCGTATGGTAATTTCTGGAAGTTTATTAAAATAGGAGGTACGTTATCGTGAAAATCGTAGTTTGTATTAAACAGGTTCCTGATACAAAGGGCGGCGTTAAATTCAATCCTGATGGAACTCTTGACAGAGGAGCAATGCTCGCAATCATGAACCCCGATGATAAAGCTGGTTTAGAGGCAGCTTTAAGATTAAAAGACCAGTACGGCGCAGAAGTTACTGTTTTAACAATGGGACTTCCCAAAGCTACCGATGTTCTTCGTGAAGCAATCGCTATGGGCGCTGACAAAGGTGTATTAGTTACAGATAGAGTATTAGGTGGTGCCGATACTTGGGCTACATCTACAACAATCGCAGGAGCATTAAGAAATCTGGATTATGATCTGATCATCACAGGTCGTCAGGCTATCGACGGTGATACCGCTCAGGTTGGTCCTCAGATCGCTGAGCATTTAGGAATCCCGGTAATCTCTTATGCACAGGATATCAAAGTTGAAGGTGACAAGGTTATCGTTCAGCGTCAGTATGATGACAGATATCATGTAGTAGAAGCTAAGATGCCTGCATTAGTTACAGCACTTTCTGAATTAAATGATCCCCGTTACATGACACCCGGTGGAATCTTCGATGCCTGCAAGGCAGAGATTACTACATGGGGCCGTGCAGACTTAAAAGACGTTGAAGACGGCAACTTAGGTCTGATGGGTTCACCTACAAAGATCGCTAAAGCATCTGACAAAGTTCGTAAAGGTGCCGGCGAAAAAGTTACTCCCGATTCTCCGGATGAAGCAGTAGCATACATTGTAGGCAAATTAAAAGAGAAACACGTAATCTAATGAAATAAAGGAAAAGTGGTGAATAATTATGAAAATGAGTCCTGAAGTAATCGCACAGTACAAAGGCGTCTTTGTATTTGCACAGCAAGTTGATAATGAAATCAGCGGTATTGCTTTTGAATTACTTGGAAAAGCAAAAGAGTTAGCTTCTTCTTTAGAGACAAAAGAAGTAACAGCAGTATTAATCGGCTCAGATGTTAAGGGCCTTGTTGATCAGTTAGCAGAGTATGGCGCAGACCGCGTTATCGTTGTTGACGATCCTGAATTAAAAGATTACAGAACAGAGCCTTACGCTCACGCATTAGCATCTGTTATCAACGAATACAAACCTGAAATCGTATTAGTTGGTGCTACAGCAATCGGTCGTGACCTTGGCCCTACTGTTTCAGCAAGAGTACAGACAGGTCTTACTGCTGACTGTACAGTTCTTGAAATCGGTGATTTCCCGTTAGTAGCAATCCCCGGTAAAGAAGCTGAGCAGAAACACAATCAGTTATTAATGACCCGTCCTGCATTCGGTGGTAACACAATCGCTACTATCGCATGTCCTGACAACCGTCCTCAGATGGCTACAGTTCGTCCCGGTGTTATGCAGAAGATCGAGCCCGTTGCAGGTGCAAAAGCAGAAGTTGTTGAATACAACCCCGGCTTCACACCCAACAACAAATATGTAACAATCAAAGAGGTTGTTAAGGCAGTATCTGATACAGTTGATATCATGGCAGCAAAGATCTTAGTATCCGGTGGTCGTGGTGTTGGTTCGGCAGAAAACTTCAAATTACTGGATGATCTTGCAGATGCAATCGGTGGCACAGTTTCATGCTCACGTGCCGTTGTAGACTCCGGCTGGAAACCCAAAGATCTCCAGGTTGGACAGACCGGTAAGACCGTACGTCCCAACGTATACTTCGCAATCGGTATTTCAGGTGCTATCCAGCACGTTGCCGGTATGGAAGAATCAGACATCATCATCGCAATCAACAAAGATGAAGATGCTCCGATCTTTGACGTAGCTGACTACGGTGTAGTTGGCGATCTCAACAAGATCGTTCCTCAGTTAACAGAAGAGATCAAAAAAGCCTTAGCTGAGAAATAAGAACCGAATTCATGCCGGAAGGTATGGAGATAAAGTAATTTGTTTTACCTAATTTTGCAGGCTGGCCACCGTATAAATTGCCGGTCTGTAAAGACTGATTGATATTTATTTCAGAAAAAAGGAAGTCTGGACGCTGGTTTCGGACTTCCTTTTTTATTTTTGGATTAGGAATTTCGAGATATTATATTAGTGATTGACTTAGCCGAACGAACTGATTTATAATAGCAATATTAAAATTATGCCGTTCGGCTAAATTATTTTAATGGATAAAACTATAAAACGACAAAAAACGATTGACAAAATGTTGACTGTGATTTAATATACAAATATAATAAACACCTAATCAGTGAAAAAGTTTCGCCGGTCTTTCTGCGACTGGCAATGTTCTTTGGCATCTCGCCAATATTTTCACACACTAAAATTGAAAAGTTGGCGGAGTTCATAAGCTTTTGTATAACCATGGATTTCGTCATAGAAAGGAGATTTATGAGTTATACAAACAAAACATTGGAGGAACTCAATGTATTGGATGATTTCCTTATGAATGCCATTGTGGCAACGCCTGTACTAGGAGAGGCATTTTGTCGAAATGTGCTGACTGTACTTTTACAAAAGAAAATCAAAAAGATCCATGTTAAGTCTCAGCGTATTGTTCCACCATATACTCCCAAGCTCAGAGGAATAAGGATGGATGTTGAGGTGCTGGAATATGCAGATGAAACAATGGATGAAGTGGCAGAAATTTATGATATTGAGCCTAATCTCCGGAAAAATGTCCATCTACCGAGACACAATCGGTTTTATCAGGCAAAGGTTGACGGCAGTCATCTGAAAAGCGGAGACGAAAATTTTGATAAACTGCCTAATCTGTATGTTATTACAATTACCAATTATGATCCGTTTGGGTATGATTATATGATGTACCGGATCAAGAATTGCTGCAAAGAAATACCGGAGCTGGCATATGATGATGGATTGGAGTTCCTTTATTTTTATACAGGTGGACATAAGGGTGGAAATGAAAGCATTAAAGCAATGCTGAATTATTTTCAAAACAGCCGGAAAGAAAATGTGACAACTAAGGCGACAGAGGAAATAAATGAGATTGTAGATCAGATTAGAAATCGGCCGGAAGTGAGGAATGAATACATGACGCTTGGAGATATCATTGATATGGAAAGAGAAGAAGCGGCTGCGGAAGCGACGGCTAAAGCAACAGAAATTCTGAATGATACAACAAGAAATTATATATTGATGTATTTTAGAAAAAAAGGGGCGGTTCCAGCTATTATGGAAGATAAACTGAGAAAAATCCATGATACAAGCCAGTTACAGTATTGTTATGAGAAAGCGTTGGAAATATCAGAAATTGGTAAGTATTTGAAATTTTTAGAAGGTTATATGATGGAAAACAAGGATGTTTTATAAGTCTGATATTGTCAATGAAACATTCTGCAATTAAATTTCAAGACATAGAAGATTATGAAAAAAAGAAAAACTTTACAAATATTACTAGCATTAATTGCAGTCGGGCTGATCATTTACCTGGTCTGCTGTGCCCTGAACGGTTTTAAAAAGAGTGAGCATCCTGAAGATGTTTCCCATACATATGCAGTTTATTATCTTGTAAATGCAGATGGTATGAAAGGACTGGGACATAGTATTGTTTTACTGACAGGACCGGATAATCAGGAAAATACTTCCTGTCTGGTCTATAGCTTTAACGGTATGGAAAAGAATTTGCAGCAATCTCTGATGGGAGAAGCCGGCGTAGGGTGTCTTAGTATTGTACAGCTGACACAGGATGAAGCCACAGCATTTTTGAAAGACGGCAATCTAAATGCCGGTATTGATCAATTAAATGCAAATTATGATCTGGCAGTCTATAAGGAAATTGAGTACGAAGAGTATATGAAGATTGCAGAGAGAGCCGCTGTATACACACAATTGACAGACGAATATCACAGACTGGAAGAAATGCAGGATAAAGAAGGGATAGATGTGTTAAAATCCCAAAATGGAGAATTGTTATATAGGATCTATTCGCATAACTGTGATACAGTTGCAAGAGAATTGCTTGAGATGGTTGATCAGGATGTCTGTATTTTTGATGAGACTGATCACTATCGGACTCCACTTGCCAATATTAAAGTGTTTAGCAGGAAAATGGATGAATGGTCTGCGATTACCATTGGAGAACAGACGTTAAAAGAAAGGTTGTATACTTTTTTCATGATTTTTTAACTTTCTTTTTGATATTTAAAACAAACTGTTAATTGAAAATAAATAATTGACAAACAGTTAAAAATATCTTACTATACAGTTGTAATGAATATTACAATTCGTGAAAATCGTTTCACCGGTCTTTCCATGACCGGTAATGTTCTTTGGCATCTCGCCAATATTTTCACACTTATTAATTGAAAAGTTGGCGAAGTTCAAATATATTTGTATAACCATGGATTTCGCCAGGAAAAGGAGGCTTATGAGTTATACAAATAAAACATTGGAGGAATTGAATGTACTGGATGATTTCCTCATGAATGCCATTGTGACAACGCCGGTACTTGGAGAAGCATTCTGCCGGAGTGTATTAACGGTGCTTCGGCAAAGGAAAATGTCACAGACCGGACAACGGAAGATATAAGTGAGATAGTGGAGCAGGTGAGGAACCTTCCGAAAGTGAGGAATGAGTATATGACACTTGGAGATATTATTGATATGGAGAGAGAAGAAGCAACAAAAAATAGCATTATAGCATGCATATTGATCTGCCTTCAAAAATATGGTGATATACCAGCCGGACTGAAGGAAAAACTGGAAGAAAGCAATAATATTGATCAGCTTCATCAGTGGTATAAGATAGCACTTGATGCGGATAGTGTGGAAAATTTTATGAAACGGATAGAGCCAGAATTACTGTCCTGAATAATATTAAATATACGGCCTAATAGCATCTACGCGTGAAAAAGAGACTATAGGAAAGATCATTAGTGATGATTGAACCTATAGTCTTTTTTTGTGCATTTGCATGGATAAGGGTAGTATCATTGATAAATTTGTAATATAACAGACCAATATTGTAATTGGCATTGATATGCTTTGTATGGGGAATTATGAAGAAAATATCCAGCGTATTATCTCAAATGGGAATATTAATGATTATATCAGCTGTTACTATAAATGCCAGTTCATTGGATGATATACCTTCTTTGACCGAGAGGCAGATGCAGGTGGAAAACAATACTGGATTAATAAGTTAAACAGTGGAATGAGTCGTCAGCAAGTTCAGGAAGGCTTTTCTAGATCAGAAGAGTTTTCAAAGATTATGAAGCGCTATGGCTTATAAGTGAATCTCCTTTCACTCCTCCCTAACCAACGGAATAAACCCTTCAATCGCCCCACGCAGCTTCGGATGCCGGATAACAAAATGTATCGCCGGCGTCTTCCCTTTCGAGATCATGGCCCACTGGCCCTCGTGGATAAAAATCTGCAGATTGCGGAAGGTGTGCGAAGAGGTTTGTTTCAATGTATAATTGGAATTTTCTCTGGCAAAAGCCTCAGTTTCTGCCAGATGGGCATAGTATTCCTCTTTGGTGTATGAAATATCCATTTCCAGAAAAACACCGGAAAGCTGCAGAATCGGCGGATTGTCAGAAAGCTCTTCCGGCGTCATCTGCGGAATTTCATCTTCAATGGGTTCTGTCTGTAGGATTGTGAAGATCCGTTCGCGCTGGGCGGCAAGGCATTGCTTGATCGCAGCCTGTTTGTCAGATGGAATCTGATTGCGTTCAAGGATACGTGAAAGCAGATCATCACTGATGGTATAGAGTGGCAGTGTTGAAAGGATGCTGCGGCGTTTGCCGGGAATGGCAGCGTCTGCAATGAGAAAGCTGTTCCATTCGCTTTCACGCTCTACACGGTAGATATCCATGAGAGGATGTGCATTTTTGAGCAATTCCTCAGCCCGTTTGGTATAATATTTGATTTCTTTTGGTGACTTGGTCAGATAGTATTTGCCATCACTGTGATAACCGGTAATGGCTTCGCCGCTTAAGGCAGCAGCGCCGGATACTTTTAAAAAATGCAAAAAGACATTGTCTGTATTATTTTTCAGGTAGTAAGGTGAAATCTGACCGGTCATATAAAGCGGAATCCAGCTTTCCAGACCGAGCATCATTTCTTCAAAGGAACGTCCCAGATTGTGGATCTGGTTCAGATGCAGTCCTTTTTTGAGCATCAAAGCCATGCCAAACATCCATTTCTTGGGAAAATCCGGATCTTTAGCCATTTCTGTCATGGGCATATCACTGTACATGGTTACCGATTTCATGGACTTCGAAAGTACAGTTGCTTTCAAAAAATCCAATTCACTTTCCATCATTTCCTGCAATCCAAAGTATGATCTGGATGTCGGAATCTGAAAAGGCATGGACGGAACTTTGAGCTGGTCAAAATGGATTGCTTTGATATATTCATTCAGGTCAAATTCATCCAGTTTATCCAAAAATTCAGCGACGCGGTTGTCTTTATGATCGGCAGCAGGACTTTCCAAAAGCCATTTGCAGAGCCGGTCATTTCTGGCAGAAAGCTCTTCAATTTCAGAAATTTCACATTCCATCAGTCTGGCAAGAGCTGAGATTTCGGGTGGTGTATCCAGTTCTCTGGAAACAAAGGCTGCGATCGCATTGGCAAACTGTTGGCAGTTGGCTGGATTTCTGGAGCCGTTGCGGATACGGAATATGGTGGAAGCATCATAGTTGGTATATTTGCACAACCGTTTGATATTGATGTTCAGTGCGCCAACCAGTGTATTGAAATTCTGGCGTAAAAGCTCCTTATCAGTCAAGATCAGATCTTCACAGGAGAGAAAATCCTCTCTTATCATATTTTCATCCAGATCGTCTGTCCCTTTTTTGTGTGAAACCTCAGCAACAGCATGACAGAGTCTGTCAAAAGCTTCTGTGCCGGTTTCCGGCAGACGTTCTCCGCTGCGATACCGACTGAGAGTTGCAGGGGATACCCCGGACAGATCACAGATCTCCTTGGCTGTACAGGATAATTTTTCAATATATTCATTCAGTTTTTCATAAAATTTCATAGTTATTCCCCCACACATATTAAAAATAAACCGTTTATAAGATTATAACGCATATTTTCAGAGGAGGAAATAAATCATATTGCTGTTTCCGAATTGGCAATTGACAGATTGGAAATGCTACGGAAACCGATGTGGGCTTTTGGTATAATATGCATATTCTAATGATAGTCATAAAAGGAGGAAAGGGGAATGAATATGACAAAAAGATCAATACATAAGAAAGTGATGATGGTTATTCTTGCTGTATGCATGATATTTACCGTTGTGCCTGTCACTGTTTTAGCTGATACCGGTGATACAGAGATCAAAGAAGTAAGTATAAACTTTGATGTATCCGGCTTTAAGTATGGTGATACGATCCAACCGATTGTGTCTATAGCAGATGCTTCAGCTCATTATACAATTGCCTATGAACGCTGGGACGAGTTAGAGCATGAAGAAGGTCAGCCTTGGCACACAGTAGCTTCATGGTATTCGGATCAGGCTTATGGCACCAGTGAGTTTACATCATTTGAATATGGGAAACATTACTCACTTGACATTGTTTTGAAAGCGGATGATGGTTATACATTTGCAGATCTTTCCAATTTGAAATATATAAGGAATGGTAGCGAAGGCCTTCCTTTGGTAAATCTTGCGTTGAAAAAAAATAATACATTTTTCTATGCATATTCCATGGAATCTCTTGATTTCGATCCAATCAGTAATATTGAGGTAACTAAAGCAACACTTTCATATAAGGCCGGTGACACACCACAGGCAACTGCCAGAGGAAATAATTATAATACGGATGTTCAAGTTTATGATGAGTACTGGGAAGAAATGGAAACCAATGCAAGTGGAGAGGCTGTACCGGTTAAATTCTGGCATTCCAATCCGACAGAAAATGCAAAGGTAGCAGAGGATAAACGTATAACCACTTTTGAAGAAGGTAAGAGATATATGTATTCCCTTACTTTAAAGGCAAGATACGGTCATATGTTTGCAGATGGCTGTACGATGACACTTAATGGGGAAACAGTAAATGCTATTAACATTATTAAAAGTGATGAATATACCAGATTTGTCATGGCATTAAAGACCATCAAGATCGGGCAGACAACAACTGATCCGTCAGAAAATCCCAAGCCGTCGGAAGAACCGAAACCATCAGAAGAACCGAAGCCGTCTGACGATGATCAGAACTCCAATTCACAGGTGGAAGCCTTTGCAAAAAGAATGTATACGGTTGTTCTTAATCGTGAGGCAGAAGCAGAGGGACTGAGCTATTGGACGAATCGTCTGATCAATCAGGAGATTGACGGAGCCGGAACTGCCAATGGATTTATCAACAGTGCAGAATTCCAGGCAAGAAAACTGGATGACACCGATTTTGTAGATGTGTTGTATCGTACATTTTTTGATAGAAATGCAGATGAAGGCGGCAGGAGCTACTGGCTGTCTGAACTGGCTAAGGGCGTATCACGGACACAGGTTTTAAGCGGGTTTGTCAATTCGCAGGAATTTAGTCAGGTCTGTGACCGCTACGGAATTGCCAGAGGTACCATGCAGACAGACGGAACCTGCATTTACAAACCGGGTGTCAGAAATTATGTGTTGCGCATGTATACCAAGGCATTAAACCGAAATGGTGAGACTATGGGGGTTGAATATTGGGCAAACCGCATCAATATGAAGGCTGCCAACCCTGAAACAGTGGCAAAAAGTTTCTTCTTATCAGAAGAGTTTAACAACCGTAAGCTGAGTGATGAGGATTATGTGGAAACACTGTATCAGACATTTATGGACCGTGCATCCGATGCAGAAGGCAAGCAGTATTGGGTGAGCAATCTGAAAAATGGTATGAGCAGAGAAAAGGCTTTGGAAGGTTTTGCGCGAAGCACAGAGTTTTCAAAGATTATGAAGTCCTTCGGTCTGTAATTTCTTTAAAATAGTTTGTGTAGAAGTACTATATGGCAACCTCCCGGATGAACAAAAAGGGATTCATCCGGGAGGTGTTTTTTGTCCTTGCGCCAAATTTCATCCATAAAAATTGCAAAATAGAAAACACAAGAAGAATAAAATATGATATACTTTTAGTCGGAGAAAAGTAGACATTAGGAGTTGAAAAATGTACAGGATAACAATCTGTGATGATCAAGGTGATGTGCTTGATGAATTACAACAACTGATTATGCAGGAATTTCCTGATATGGAATTGCATTGTGTGCAGGATTTGAAGGAGTATGCTAAGGCTCTGATCAATCAAAAGGAGCCATTGCCGGATATTATGATCATGGATATCCAATGGGAGCAGGATATTTCGACCGGTATTGACTGGGCAGTGGAGCTGCAAAAGAGCTTTTCGAAGTTAAAAATTATTTTTCTGACCGGATATATCGAATATGCTGCTGATATTTTTATGGCCAACCCAAGCAATTTTCTGGTAAAGCCGATTCAAAAGGACAAGCTATATGCAGCTATATACCGTGTGATGGATGAGATAGGGACAAAGCTGGAGACAGTTACATTAAAGGGTGTAGGAGGCTTGCAGGTCGTGCAGCCTTTTGATGTTATGTACATAGAAAGCAACAAGCATGAGATTATTGTATATGGAACGGATGATACGATCCATGTATGGATGAAAATGGATGATATTCTGTCCGTATTTCCGCCTTTTTTTATCCGGATACACCAAAGCTATGCAGTCAATCCCAACTGGATCAAGAAGTTTGCGCCCAATGGCATTTTATTGATCGATGATGTATTTCTGCCGGTGAGCAGGAGTCGTTATACAAAGGCAAAAGAGCAGTTTTTGGATTTTTTAGAGGGAAAATAGGATGGATTTGACAGGTTTTATAAGTGCAGGCATTCTGGCATGTGCCTTTTTCGGCGCAGTGTATTGGGTTACAAAGGATTTTATGGAATGGAGAAAAGGCATTGGTGTGGTCTTTTTGTTTCTGTTTGTATTGAAGGAAACTGTTTCTCTTTATGGAATATACCATGACCGGATGTTACAGGTGGGATGGTTTGCATTATCCATGCTTATGATTTTGATACTGATCATCGGTCAGCGGCATGACAAACTCCGGATTGCCATGAATTACCTGACGGCTTTATTTTTCTTTCGTATTTATTTTTTATTTGCCAAGTTGTTTATTATATCTTTTTACAGCGGATTTCATACGGAAAAGCTCCGTCAGCTCCTTCAGACCGATAATACCTGGATCTTTCTATATAGTCTGGTTATCTGTATTCCGGCCGCATTTGCTTTGGATTTTACGCAAAAAAGCATGCAGTATCTTTCAGGTGGGATACGTCGGGTAATTTCGGCATTCGCCTGGATTGTGTGGCTTATCATGGATTGGTTTGACACATGGATACAGATGGTTGTGATCATGCCGATAGGTCTGATTTTGATTCTTACCCTTATCATATACCGGTTAAACAAGGAAAAAGAGCAGGAGAAAGAGCTTTATTATCATCGGGAGCTGGAAGTCCAGCTTCGTAAAAAAGATCTGGAAATGGAAAAGCTTCGTAAAGAGGTGGAAAAGTACTATATTCTTGCGGGGGAAGAGGAAAAAGATTATTCCGGACAGGTACTGCAGCATATAAATGACGCATATACGGATAAAAAAGGCGCAGTGGATGCGAATACTATTATAGAGGGGTAAGAAATATGAGTTGGAATACAACAATAAATATTTATGTATACGGATTGATTATGTGTTCTATGCAGACAATGGTCAATATCTGGGTAATAAGGAATTATCTTACCCCGAGACATAATCGTAAATGGTACTTTGCAGTTTTATTCTTGCTGATGCTGTGGCATGATTATTATTTTGGCTTACTGACCAAAGGGAATATTTACGATATGGTCGAAATACTGGTTTATTATCCGTTGATCGGTCTTGTGTTGTTTGGTTTGTTCAGGGAGAGGGCATTTCAGAGCTTCCTCTATTTGTTTGCAACGGACTGGATCAGTCAGATTGTTGGTGTGGTGGTTACATTTCCCGGTGTCATGGTATTATGTGGGCTTGACATGGAAATGGTGGAAGAAATTTTGGACCGTCCGGAAATCTGGAAGATATTACCGATGGCCTTTTGTTATTTCCTCTGTGCGTGGTTTACCGCTGCTATCTGGAGGTTTATGTATCGACATAAGGGCAAAGTCTTCAATATCTTTTGTGTGAGCTTCTGTGGAATGGATATTCTGGTGCAGATTACACCGGTATGGCAGTCTGTTATACTGGTTCTTCCGGCTGTTGTTGCTTTGTTTATCTGGATGTTTTACTATCAAAATGAGAGTGATCGTCTTGCCAGAGAGCAGTTTGCCCATTATCAGGCGCTGGAAGAGGTATACAGACAAAAGGAAAAAGAAATTTCCGAGATCCGTCATGATATCGCCAACCATTTGAATGTTATGGAGGCAATGCGCACTGATTCGGATGGCATGGACATTTTGAGGCGGATAGATAAAAATGCTTCTGTCTCATTTACGGATGTGCCGGTACTGGATTGTCTGATCCGTGAAAAAGCGGAGATTTGTCTGGAAAAAGGTATTGTTTTTGAAAGAAAAGGTCAGAATCTTGGAAGCATCAATATTACCGAATACGAGCTTGTCAGTTTGTTTGCCAATCTTTTGGACAATGCGATGGAAGCAGCCGAAAAGACTGACGAGAAAAAGATGTTTCTTACCATGGAAATACAGCAGGGATTTTTAAAGATAGTCCTGCGCAATTCCAAGCTGGAAAACGAAGCACCTTTAAAGACACAATTTGAGACGACGAAAAAGGATAAAAAGAAGCATGGTATCGGCAGCCGGATCATCAGGGAAATTGTAAACAGTCATGACGGCAGGATCCGATATACGGATCACGGTACGGAAATGGAAACCGTTATTTTTATAGCTATATAGCTCGTGTTTATTAAGGCTTTTTTAAAACTCTTGAAAATCCTGACGCAACAAGATATAAAGAAAATGAAACCAAATGATGCAGAGGCCTGCAGCCTATATACAGCAGCAGGCCATGTTTGTTAATAAGGAACCAAACTTCATGATCAAAACCTGGAAAATCATCAAATCAATCCTATATTTCATCCTATTTATATTCAGCACAGGCTACTTCCTGACCTGCCTGATCTATGCAGGGATTGCCGTATCATGGCTTTTCATCTGGCCAATGCTGGCTATTTTCTGTCTGGTCCGTTTTATTATGCTAAGGCGTGAGATCAAAGGCAGGACAAAGTGGAGATTCCCGCTTTTCTTCCATGTTGTATACAGGATTTGTTTCATAACCGCGCTGTGTATCTTTGTGTATGTGGAAAGTCTGGTCATTGGTGGTATGCATACCGAGCCGGATCCGGATATGCCGTACATCATCGTGCTTGGTGCAGGGCTTAGGGGCAGTGCGCCAACGAGACCTCTTTTACTGCGCATGCAGATGGCAGCAGAGTATCTGGAGGCCAATCCGGATACGATCGCAGTTGCTTCCGGCGGACAGGGAGCAGGCGAGGATATGAGCGAGGCGCAGTGCATTTACGAGTATCTGACGGATAAAGGGATTGATCCCGCACGTATCATACTGGAGGATCAGTCAAAGAGCACAGAGGAAAATATCAAAAACAGCTTTGCGTTGATTCCGCAGGATGCATCCGAGGTGGGAATTTTGTCCAACGGCTTTCATATCTACAGGGCTGCACGGATCGCCGAAAAACAGGGGCATGACAATGTGTGCGGCATCCCCTCACGGACGTTGATGCCGATGGGACTTCACTATATGGTCCGGGAGTTTTTTGCTATAATCCGGTTGGAAGTATTTGGGTAGAAAAAATGCAAAATTATCTGCTTTTGGTACTGTCGGATAGTGATAATTATGCTATACTATATCCGATGGAAACGTTGTCGATAATTGTCGAGGGAGGCAGATATGAAAATCCTTAAAAAAATAGATTACAACGCACCGGTCGTTCTGACCTTTGCTTTAGTTTCGTTTCTGGTGCTGATTTTAGGTTATATCACAAATGGAGGCTCCACGGCACTGTTATTTTGCGTATACAGGGCACCGCTCAGTGATATTTTTATGTATCCCCGGTTATTTTTACATGTGCTCGGACATGCCAACTTAGAGCACTATGTCAACAATATGATGATGCTTTTGTTGGTTGGTCCCATGCTGGAAGAAAAGTATGGTTCCCGCAATATGCTGATCATGATGACGATCACAGCATTTGTTACGGGCTTGATCAATACGATCTTTTTTCCGACTGCCTTACTCGGAGCAAGCGGTATCGTGTTTATGATGATCATATTATCATCCGTGACATGTGTCAAAGATGATAAAATCCCGCTGACACTGATCGTTATCGTTATCCTTTATCTGGGAGAACAGATTGCGGACGGATTGTTTGTAAAGGATAATATTTCGCAGCTGACACACATTGTCGGCGGCATATGCGGCGGCGTCTTCGGACTGACCGTATTCAAGGATTGTTAAAAGCAGGTGATAGCTATGGCAAAGCAAAAAGAAATCAAGACAAATGCAATGCGGATCTTGGATCGCATGAAAATTTCATATACCCATCAGTCATACGAATGTGAGGAGTTTATTGACGGGATTCAGACTGCAGATCATCTGGGACTTCCCCATGATCTGGTCTACAAGACTTTGGTTACTCTTGGCAGCAGCAGACAGTATTTTGTCTTTGTGCTTCCAATCGAGGCAGAACTGGATATGAAAAAGGCAGCAAGAGCCGTTTCTGAAAAATCAGTATCCATGATTCACGTCAAGGATATTACAGCCGTGACCGGTTATGTGCGTGGTGGCTGTACCGCGATCGGAATGAAAAAGCAATACTGGACTGTTATCAGCGAGACTGCCAGGAATCTACAAAAAATATACGTCAGCGGCGGCAAAATCGGATGTCAGATCGAGTTATCTCCGGATGATTTGTGTAAAGCATGTGGCGCAGTATATGGTGATATTATTGTAGATTGAGAGTGAGATAGTGTGGTTTTTTCTTCCGTAGAATTCATTTTATTCTTTTTACCAATTTTTCTAATTGTATATTACATAACGCCAGTTTCTTATCGCAATGCTGTATTGCTGTTTGGAAGCCTGATTTTCTATGCCTATGGAGAGCCGCGGTATATTGTACTGTTACTGGCATCCATGGTCTTAAATTACTGGCTTGCGAGAGAAATGGCTTCTGAAAAATCGGGCGTTTTTTTAAGAAAGGCCTGCTTCTATATTGGTATTCTGACAAATCTGTCACTTCTGCTTGTCTTTAAAATAGCGCCGGAAGAGTTGGGACTTCCGTTGGGAATCAGTTTTTATACCTTTCAGAGCATTTCCTATCTGATTGATGTATACCGCAAAGATATACCGGTGGAGACATCCTTGTTAAAGTTAAGCACCTATATCTGTATGTTTCCACAACTGGTTGCCGGTCCGATCGTCACCTATCAGGAAGTAAAAAAACAGCTGGATCATCCGGTTACAACATGGAAAGGATTTGATTCCGGTTTAAAGGATTTTTCGGCAGGTCTTATCATGAAAGTGCTTTTGGCAGATAGATTATCCCTGTTATTTAAAGAAGTTGCTGGAATGGGCTATATCAGTGCCCCGACATCGGTTTTATGGCTGGGCTCTGTTGGCTATTCACTTCAGATTTATTTTGATTTCTTTGGCTATTCGATGATGGCAATCGGTCTTGGAAGGATGCTGGGCTTCAATCTGCCGGTAAACTTTGATCTTCCCTATATGTCTACGAGTGTCAGGGAGTTTTACCGCAGATGGCACATCACACTTGGAAGATGGTTTGCAAAGTATGTTTATATTCCGCTGGGCGGCAGCCGGAACGGTATGAAAAAGACGCTGCGCAATCTGTTTATTGTATGGGTCCTGACTTCGCTGTGGCATGGTGTCAGCATCAACTTTGTACTCTGGGGGATGATTCTGTGTCTGGTCATTATGATCGAAAAGGCTGTTTCTTATTATCTGGATCAGAAAAAGGATGGCGCAAAATCCGGAACTGTAGAATCTGAAACTGTAAAATCTGTAACTGTAAAAGCTGAGACCGGACGACAGATAAGTGAAACAAGCTTTGCACAGGATGTAAGAAAAACAGAACAAAAAACCGAAAAATTAAATCTAAATTTAATAATTAAGAAAGCCTTACAGCATATCTATGTTTTATTCATAATCGTACTGACCTGGACCTGCTTCGCAGTGACAGACCTTCAGGATCTTTTCACTTATTTGGGAAGGATGTTCGGCATACTGTCGGGGGTACGCGTCAATGAGACCATATTTATGACGTTGCTTGGCAAGTACGGATTTACGATTTTGATCGGTATCCTGTTTTGTACGAAAAAGGCCCATCAATGCTATAAAAATTGGAAAGACAGTTATCTTGGCATGATAACGCTTGCAATTTTATTCTGGGTATCGGTATGGTACATTCATATGATGGGAGATAATCCGTTTTTGTATTTCCGTTTCTAAAAACAAAGACAATAAAGAATAGGAAAACAATTTCCGGAACGCTACAGTGCGGTATGGAATTGGCCAAAAATTATCTATCCGAATAGCACATTAAATCACAGTAAATATAAAGAAAGGAAGTGATGGAAGGATGGACAAAATGAAATATCTGAAATATCTGATCTTACTTTTGATCGGCAGTCTTGTCTGTTCTTTCCTGACAGGCTTCCCTTTTTCTTTTGGCAATATACAGGATAGTCAGGAGGATGCGGCAATCGAAGCCTCTTCATCTTCGGTATCATCGGACAGTCTGAATGGAGAAACGATTTCGGCTAATGGAACCACCAACGCTTCCATAGATTGTGTGAGTGGCAATTCAGCCGGAGCAACCTTATCACAAAATGGTACAGCCAGTGGAGTGAATCTTCCGCCTCTGGAATTTCAGGCGGTGGATGACAGTTATTTTGATGATGCGGTCTTTATCGGGGATTCACGAATTGTCAGCCTGTATTTGTATTCTGACTGGAAAAATGCGACCTATTATTGCTCTTCCGGTATGACGCTCGGCGGCGTGTTCAAGGATCCGACCGGACAGTGGAAGGACGGCAACTGGAAAGAAAACATAGCGACAGCCCTGCAGGAGCAGCAGTTTAAAAAGGTCTACATCATGATCGGTATCAATGATATGGGTGTCGGAGATCTGGACTATTTTGTAAATCATTACACCGATATGCTGCTGAAGATCCGCGAATGGCAGCCCAATGCAATTGTTTATATCATGAGCATTATGAATGTGAGCGAGGAAAGAGACGCGAAGGGTGATTATATCAATAATGAAGCGATACGTGAGCGCAATGAAAAGCTGCAGGGATTTGCAGATGGACAGAATATCTTTTATCTGGACATCAACAGTGCAGTCTGTGATGAAAATGGCTATCTGACCGCTGATTATACCTTTGACGGCGTCCATCTGTATGCGCAGTATGTTCCGCTGTGGACCGACTATCTGAAAGCACATGCAATCGTAAAGCCTTGAAAATAGAAGTGTCAACATATATGAAATCGCGGGGAAAGCATCAATATCCCCGCGATTTTAATTCACATACTATATCATAAAACAGCTTTAATACATCAAAGCCTTTGATATCCTCTCTTTTTAAATCGATCATATCACCGTGTGAAATGCCACGGTTGTGACGGCTTTTCAAGACACCTCTGAAATTCCCCCATACTGCACTGGATACATCTACAAGACCATCATTCTGTCTGCCTTTCTGTGTACACATCAACAGATACGGAATAAACAATAAGGAATCACTGAAAAGATTGTGCAGGATCGAGGTATAGCTCTGGTAGTACACACCGGGCACATCTAAGTTCTTTTTATTAAATTCCTCGCAAAAGACCGGATCCAGCTGTTTGCTGGAAGAATAGCAGTTCGGCTCGGTTTCTCCGGCCAGCATAAAGGGCTTGTTTAGCTGGTTGGCTATAAAACGGTATGCGCTATCAGGCAGTCGGTTTAGGATCGTGATGAGCTCAGAGCCACGGTGTGGTGTGTTGATCGTTGTCAGGCTGGCCACCTTGTCGCCATAACCGAGAGAGCTGATGAGATAACGACAGTCAAGTCCACCCTTGGAATGAGCGATGATATTGACCTTGTCACAGTGATTTTCAATAAGCGCCTGATCAATCACCTTTTTGATCGCTGCCGCATTATCCTCGATCGTGCCCCAGGCATTCTGATGACCATAATACACAGTCGCCCCATGCTGCTGCAAAAGTCTGGGAATACGTCCCCAGTAATTGAAGTATCTCAGATCCCGGAAGCCAATTCCATGGACCATGATAAGCGGATATTTTGTTTGACAAAGATTGTCTGTCACGCTGAATGCAGTATCACTTTCGCGGCTTACAGCTACCAGATATTCGTCCTTGGCCGATGCACACAGGATATGCGCGAGGTACAACTGCACAAAGGGCACCCACATAAAAAGCACGATAAAAAGCCGCTTGGCAATGACCAGATTGCGGGAACCAAAAAAGATGCGCAGACATCCGTTGATCAGGAATAACCAGACAAAGATCATGGCATAAATGACCTCAAAGGATAAAAAAGCCACGCCGGATTTAACAGATACGTTTGCACCCACAAATGCAGAATAAGGATTGTACGGCAGTAAAAGATAACATACCAGATACCAGAGAGGCAACAGGTAAAGTCCGATGAGGCCGCTGTGTATCAGGTTTCTTCCGGCAAAAATAATGTTGACACGGGAGTTTGAGGTCCTTTTCTTTCGAAGTCCCTGAAAGTGCAGCCGGAGAGTGGTATAAAGCTGAAAGATCACATTACAGATTACAAACAGGACAGTCGTCAGGGCATTTCCGCCAACCGTATTTTCCATTCCTGTATGATTGACAGAATGGTTGATAGAAAGATAAAACAACATCCAAAAAAGCGGCAGATGCGGTGCAAAAACAAAGTAAAAAACACGAAACCATTTTCCGGACAGATCGATCACTCTGCAAATATCCAGAAGACAGATCAAAACCATGCAGACGGAAAGTATGATATAAACAGACATAACAGACTCCTTCGTAAAAATATTCATTTCATTTTAACATGAATCCGGTCATCAAAAAAGGACAAACCAAAATGCATCGTTTTGTCCTTTTTATCTAAATAGTTTATTTCATGAATATCAATAAAATTCAATAAAGATCAATTAATAATTAATATTCCATAGCCTTCTCAACGCCGGTTACAACTCTTAAACCACCCTGAGCCAGAGCTAATAATTCATCCTCGCCCGGATAAACAGTGAAAGGAGCGATCCATTCACATCTTTCCTTAAGACCTGCTACAACAGCCTTGTCATAAGCAATACCGCCGGTTACGATGATCTGGTCAACCTTGCCGTTTAATACGGTTGCCATAGCACCGATGTTTTTGGACATCTGCTGGATGAAAGCATCACGTACCTCTTTTGCTTTAGCATCGCCTTCATCAACCATCTTTTCAACATCGCGCATGTCGTTGGTGCCAAGGTAAGCATTGAAACCACCGTTACCAACAAGCTTTTTGTAAACTTCTTTTTCAGTATACTGACCTGAGAAGCACATTTTTACAAGCTGACCAACCGGAACAGCACCGGAACGCTCGGGAGAGAAAGCACCGTCTCCGTCAAGAGCATTGAAGATATCTACAACCTTGCCATGTTTGTGAGGTCCAACGGAAACACCGCCGCCCATATGTACGACGATCAGGTTTAATTCATCATAAGATTTGCCGATCTCTTTAGCATAACGCTTTGCAACGGCTTTCTGATTCAGTGCATGGAATACGCTGGTACGAGGTAATTCCGGAACACCTGAATATCTGGAAGTAGGCTCTAATTCATCTACAACAACGGGGTCAACGATGAAAGAGGGCTTTCCGATCGAATCACCGATTTCTCTTGCCAGAATACCACCGAGGTTGGAAGCGTGCTGACCCTGCTTGCCGATCACAAGATCGTGCAACAGATCATCGCTTACAGCGTAAGTACCACCCGGAATGGGCTTTAACATACCGCCGCGTCCTACAACGAGGTCTAAAGAATGAATATCAAAATCTTTAGATGCCAACAGATTTAAGATGATGTCCTTACGGAAATCCTTCTGATCTACAATAGTAGCATACTGGGCGATTTCTTCGGTAGAATGTCTCAGAGTTTCTTCAAATAATAATGTTTCGTCCTCAAACACACCAATTTTGGTTGATGTTGAACCGGGATTGATAATCAGACTTTTGATTGCCATGAGTTCTTCTCCTTTTATTTAATATATATTTTTGGATATCGGATTAATTATTTTTTTTCATAAAGTCAGCAACAACAGCACCAAGAGCCAGAGAATTAACCTTAACCTCAACAGAGTCGGAACGGCTTGTCAGGACAACCGGAGCCTTGGTACCTGTCAGGAGGTTGCCGTTTACGATCTTAGCAGTATGAACCATTGCTTTGTAAACCAGGTTTCCTGCATGGATATCGGGGAATAACAATATGTCTGCATCACCGACGATCTTACGCTCGGAAGCACCGGGTTTGTGCTGTGCAGCTTCGGGGCAGATGGCAAGGTCCAAAGAAAGAGGTCCGTCAACGATACAGCCTGTAATTTTGCCTTCTTCATTCATCTTTGTCAGTTCTGCTGCTTCAACGGTAACCGGCATCTTGGGATTGACAACCTCAACTGCTGCCAAAGGAGCAACCTTGGGATTGGGAATACCAACTGCGTGGCAGATCTCAACGGTATTGTTGATGATGGAAACCTTGTCTTCCAGTGTCGGATAGGGAATAAATGCAACATCAGATAAGAAAAGTAACTGGTCAACGCCTTCAACATCAAATACACATACATGGGATAACGGCTTGCCGGTACGAAGTCCGACTTCCTTGTCCAGAACGCTCTTTAAGAAGCCCTTTGTATCAATGGCTCCTTTCATATACATATCGGCAACGCCCTCGGATACCAAAGAAACAGCTTTTCTGGCAGCTTCTGTCATATCCTTGACATCAATAATCTCATAAGTAGATAAATCCATATCGATGCTCTTTGCAATCTCTTCGATCTGCTCTTTGTCACCGACTAAGATCGCATCTGCGATATTGCGCTCTTTTGCGACTTTGACAGCCTCTAATACATGGGCATCCTGAGCAACTGCTACAGATACTTTTTTCAGAGGGCACCCGTCTAATTTGGCAATTAACTCATCAAAACTTTTAATCATTTGCTTTTACCTCTTTCCTTTTTGTTATTTTGAAATGATTTTTCATAAACTGTGTTTGATACACGCTAGTTAAAATTTTATCACTACTGTCTGCAAAATGCAATTACAGCGTGGACAGCTTTTTGCCTTTTTAGGCGATTTTTTTGGTCGTATTATACAGTTTTTTAACGGTTCGTTCATAAAAAGTTAATAGAATGTAAACGGGTATCGCATTGCATCCTATATGTAAATCTGTTACAATATGCTTTAGGTTTTAATGGGGGTATTATACCCAAATGAAGGAGTAAACAAGATGAATGTTGTTGAAAAAGTATTTGGAACTCATAGTGAAAGGGAATTAAAACGTATCTATCCCATTGTGGACAAGGTAGAGTCCCTGCGAGATTCCATGATGGCTTTATCCGACGAGGAATTAAAAAACAAGACAAAAGAATATAAAAAGCGTTACGAAGAAGGCGAGACACTGGATGACCTTCTTCCCGAAGCATTTGCGACCGTTCGTGAAGCTGCAAGACGTGTCCTGAATATGGAGCATTATCGTGTGCAGATCATCGGCGGTATTATTTTGCACCAGGGCCGCATCGCTGAGATGCGTACCGGTGAAGGTAAGACACTGGTATCCACACTTCCGGCATATCTGAATGCACTGACAGGAAGGGGCGTGCACATTGTTACGGTCAACGACTATCTGGCCAAGCGTGATGCTGAGTGGATGGGACAGGTCCATGAATTTCTGGGCTTAAAGGTCGGTGTCGTATTAAATGACCTGAAGCCTGATGAACGCAGGGAGGCTTACAAGTGTGACATTACATATGTTACCAACAATGAACTGGGATTTGATTATCTGCGTGATAACATGGCTTTATACAAAGAACAGCTGGTATTGAGAGACCTGCATTATGCTATTATCGATGAGGTTGACTCGGTTTTGATCGATGAGGCGCGTACTCCTCTGATCATTTCCGGTATGAGCGGTAAGTCCACAAGGATTTATGAAGCCTGCGACATTCTGGCAAGACAGTTAAAGCGTGGTGCCGATCTGGAAGAGCAGTCCAAGATGGATATCCTGATGGGTATTGAGCAGGAAGAGACCGGTGATTACATTGTCAATGAAAAAGACAAGGTGGTCAACCTGACTGCAGACGGTGTCAAAAAGGTTGAGGAATTTTTCCATATTGACAATCTGGCGGATCCCGAAAATCTGGAAATCCAGCACAATATCATTCTGGCTTTAAGAGCCCACAATCTGATGTTCCGTGATCAGGATTATGTTGTACGTGAGGATCAGGTTCTGATCGTCGACAGCTTTACCGGACGTATTATGCCCGGACGCCGTTATTCAGACGGTCTGCATCAGGCGATTGAGGCAAAAGAGCATGTAAAGGTCAAAAATGAAAGCAAGACACTGGCAACGATCACGTTCCAGAACTTCTTCAATAAATTTGAAAAGAAAGCCGGCATGACCGGTACCGCATTGACCGAGGAAAAAGAGTTCCGTGATATTTACGGCATGGACGTTGTGGAAATTCCCACCAACAGACCGATCGCGCGTATTGATGAGCAGGATGCTGTTTACAAGACACGTCGTGAAAAATTAAATGCGGTAGTACAGGAAGTCAAGGAATCTTACCAGAACGGACAGCCGGTGCTGGTAGGTACGATCAATATCGATGCATCCGAGGAACTGAGCCGGATGCTCAAAAAAGAAGGAATCCCGCACAAGGTTTTAAATGCCAAGTTTCATGAAATGGAAGCTGAAATTGTTGCGGACGCCGGTATTCACGGACATGTGACTATCGCTACCAACATGGCAGGACGTGGTACGGATATCAAGCTTGATGAAGAAAGCAAGGCAGCAGGCGGTCTGCGCATCATCGGTACAGAGCGTCATGAATCACGCCGTATCGACAATCAGCTGCGTGGCCGTTCCGGTCGTCAGGGAGACCCTGGTGTATCCAGATTTTATATTTCGCTGGAAGATGATCTGATGCGTTTATTCGGATCTGAGCGTATGATCGATATGTTCAATGCACTCGGTATTCCGGAGGGGCAGCAGATCGAGCACAAGATGCTTTCCAAGGCTATCGAAAATGCCCAGAAAAAGATCGAGAGCAACAATTACGGTATCCGTAAGAATCTGTTGGACTACGATCAGGTCATGAATGAACAAAGAGAAATCATTTATGCGGAACGTCGCCGTGTTCTGGATGGAGAAAGCATGCGTGAGGTTATCTACAAGATGATCACGGATGTTGTGGAAAATGCGGTCAACATGTGTATCGGAGAGGATGCTTCATCGGATGAATGGAATCTTGCCGAGCTTACACAGGTACTCGGAAGCATTGTTCCGATCAAAAAATACACGCCTGATATGGTTCAGGGGATGAAAAAGAAAGAATTTTTACATGCTCTCAAAGAAGAGGCAGTCAAATTATACGAAGACAAAGAAGCGGAATTCCCCAATGCAGAGGCAATCCGTGAAGTGGAGCGTGTCGTGCTGTTAAAGGTTATTGACAGAAAGTGGATGACCCATATTGATGATATGGAGCAGCTCCGTCAGGGTATCGGCCTTGCTTCTTACGGACAAAAGGATCCGGTTGTCGAATACAAGCTGAGTGCATACGATATGTTTGATGATATGATTGCCAATATCAAAGAGGATACGGTCCGTCTGATGTTCTCTGTCAAGGTAGAGCAAAAGGTAGAAAGAGAGCAGGTAGCCCAGGTTACCGGAACCAACAAGGATGACAGTGCTTCATCAACACCGATAAGACGTGCAGAGCAAAAGATTTATCCCAATGATCCCTGCCCTTGCGGCAGTGGCAAAAAATACAAAAATTGCTGCGGCAGAAAATAAGGTGGTGTACCAGGTGGTAGAATTAGATCAGTTAAAGCTGGATCTTCAGGCGTATGAACCTCAGTTGGCTGAGGTCAGGGATTCGCTTGATTTAGACAATAAAGAAAAAAGAATTGAAGAGCTGGACCGGTTGATGGAAATGCCGGATTTCTGGCTGGATGCGGAAAAAGCACAGAAATTATCCAAGGAATCCAAAGATTTAAAGGATGATGTAGAGACATACCATCATCTGCATTCACAGTATGAGGATATCATGACCCTTATCGAAATGGGCAATGAAGAGGATGATGCAGAGCTTGCAGCAGAAGCCAGGGATGAATTTGAACAGTTTGTCACAACTCTGGACAATATCCGCATCAAGACACTTCTTTCCGGTGAATACGATCAAAACAATGCGATTCTCAAGCTGAATGCCGGTGCCGGTGGAACCGAAAGCTGTGACTGGGCATCCATGCTGTATCGTATGTATACACGGTGGGCGGAAAAGAAAGGCTATGATGTAGAAGTGCTGGATTATCTGGACGGGGACGAGGCCGGTATCAAGTCTGTGACCTTCCAGATCAACGGTCTCAATGCTTATGGATACTTGAAGTCCGAAAAAGGTGTGCACCGTCTGGTGCGTATTTCGCCCTTCAATGCACAGGGCAAGAGACAGACATCCTTTGTATCGCTGGATGTTATGCCCGAAATCGAAGAAGATATTGATCTGGATATCAATGATGATGATCTGCGTATTGATACCTACCGAAGCTCCGGCGCCGGTGGACAGCATATCAACAAGACGTCCTCTGCGATCCGTATCACACACCTTCCGACCGGAATTGTGGTACAGTGCCAAAATGAAAGAAGCCAGTTCCAAAATAAAGACAAGGCTATGCAGATGTTAAAGGCCAAATTGCTGATGCTGCAAAAAGAAGCCAATGCAGAAAAGCTTTCCGACATCCGCGGAGAAGTCAAGGATATCGGATGGGGCAACCAGATCCGGTCCTATGTTTTACAGCCGTACAATATGGTTAAGGACCTTCGCACCGATGTTGAAACCTCCAATACCGGAGCGGTTCTGGATGGAGCAATCGATATCTTTATCAACGGATATTTAAAATGGAAGGCGACCAAACCTTCCGAACAGCAGGATAATTAAAAAATCCCACCGGACTGCGCGGCGCCTCTGGCTGTCAGCCTGTAGTCTGTACTC
>OIYP01000342.1_pt1 | contig 31517 bp, 26 predicted proteins | sample 1588261 | NCBI WGS metagenome assembly OIYP01 (sample SAMN03283293) | human gut metagenome | biome: human-associated habitat; material: feces | host: Homo sapiens | place: Peru | collected 2012
TGCAACAAGTGGCGGCAGTACAACAGACCGAGCAACATGTTTAAACACTGTTTTATATAGTTGGGATGGCAGTAGTGTAAGTGATTGCAAAAAAAATGACTGGTTATTTAATAGTGATGATCAATGGACAATATCGCCGATTGCTTCCTCTTCCTTTGCGTTCCGTGCGTTCTATGTGTCCTCAGTCGGCAGCGTCAGCTACGGCTATGCGTCCAACAACAACCACTACGTTGCGGTGTTGCCCGTCGTTTATCTGATATCGAATGTTAAAATCGCAACTGGTACGGGTTCGGAAAGTGACCCATTTACACTTTCTTTATAGAATAATGGTAAATTAGATGTCAAAAGTAAAAGTAATCTTTGACATCTTTTTTAATATTTCGTATACTAGTTATAAGAAGACTAGATGGGGATGGTGGCAATGCAAAAAAAATATAAAGTGATTTTAATAATTATTGTGTTATTATTTGCTTTTTCTTGCTCCATTTTAGTTAATTATCGTAGTTATTTACAAAAGAAAAAAGATTTAGTTGCTTTAGTAGATGTTAGAGAAGGCTTATCTGTTAATTATGGAGAAGGTAAATATGTTGTTGTTAATAGTTTAGAAAGAGAAGTTAGTTTTTCGGTAACTAATTTGACTACTGAAAAAAAGATTTATACAATAACTCTTGATAATTACACAGGTTCAAGTGATAATGTTAATTATGAGCTTATGGAGTCTGGTGTACAAATTAATAATAAATTAGATAGTACTGGTGGTTCTATTTCTAATGTTACAGTAAATGCTAATGAGACTAAAAGATATACATTAAAAATAAATAATCCATTAGATAAAACTTTTTCATTTTATATTAATGTTTCTGTTGATAATGCTGATGAAAGTTTTTATAGTACAATATTAAAAAATAATGATATTAAAGAAGCTAATATTACTGGGTTTGATAGTAGTGCTACTAATAATGAAGGGTTAATAAAAAAAGAAGAAGAAAATGGAACTAGTTATTATTTTAGAGGTAGTGTAAATAATAATTATGTGTCTTTAGGTGATTCTTTGTGGCGGATCGTAAAAATTAATGCTGATGGAACAGTTAAAATGGTTTTAAATAGTACTACTGAAGAGATGGTTACATTTAATACTAGTGATAATAAAGGAAATACTAGTTTTGAAAATAGTAATGTATATGCTTCTTTAATTAATTGGTATAATAGTCATTTAAATGCTTATGAAAATTTTATTGCTAGTCCTAATTATTGCTATGATAATAGTGTACTAGAAGATAATGGCGAAAATGTTACATACTTATCTTCTATTCGTTTATTTACTGATTATATTCCTACAAATACTTGTGGTGGTGATTCACTTTCTTTGAAGGTTGGGTTACTAACTGCTGATGAAGTTAATTTTGCAGGTGGTAGTAAAAATGAAAATAAGAATTATTATTTATATTTAGATGGAATAGAATCATCTTGGTGGACAATGACACCTAGTAAGAAAGATAATGGTGAATTAAAATTGATGAGTGTTAGTAGTGTGGGGGCCTTAGAAGAGGCTACACCTGAAACTAGTTCATTGTTCTTAAGACCAGTAATTTCTTTAAATCGTAAAGTATCTGTTACTGGTAGTGGAACACAGGAAAATCCATATCAAGTTATTGAATAATGTAAAATGCTGTCAATTAAAAATGTAAACTAGTCAAATCTATTGACTAGTTTTTAATCTTTTTATAAACTAGATGTAGGTGAGTAATTATGAATATTTTAAAAGACATTTTGACAATTTTAACAAGTTTAAATATAGTAGACTATATCTTATATTTTGGGGTAATACTTTTAATGTGTTTGGTTGTTTCTTTAATATATGTTTTAAAGAATGAAAAAGAAGATAATAAAGATGTTGTTAGTAATACAAGTGATGAACTGGATTTAAAGGATATTGTTAAAGAAATAGATGAAAAGCCAGCACCAATTGTAGATATGACTCGTTATGAAGAAGAACAAGAACAAAAAGCTATTATTAGTTATGATGAGTTAGTAAAAAGTACCCAGAATACTTTAAGTTATCAAAAAGAGGAAATGGTTGATGATGTTATACCTGTTAAACAAATTCAAGTAATGCCTATGGAGTTACCAAAGATTAAAGATGGGGATAATATCTTAGATAGTTTAAATATTACACAGAAAGAACCTAAGTTTGAAGTTGATTCAAATCCGATAGAAACACAGGAATTTAAATTGTTTTCTTATGAAAAAGAAGAAGCATTTTTAAAAGCTTTAAAAGAATTAAATGAATTATTAAATTGAATAGATAATAAAATAATGGTACAATAAATGTACTATTTTTTTGTTTGGAGTGATTATGATGAAGTTTCAGATATATACACTTGGTTGTAAAGTTAATGCTTATGAATCAGAAGTAATGAAAGAAAAACTATTAAAAAATGGTTATACTTATGATGATGTTATACCAGATATAGTAATTGTAAATACATGTTCTGTAACAAATATAGCTGATCAAAAGTCAAGAAAGATGGTAAGACATTTTAAAAAAAATAATGATAAAGCTATTTTAGTTGTAGTAGGGTGTTCTTCATTTAATAAACAAAGTGAATATGAAAGTATGGGTATAGATATATTACTTGGTAATAAAGATAAGAGTCATATTGTAGAAATACTAGATAATTATTTAAAAGAACATAAAAGTATTGTGTCTTTTGAAACAACAAGAAATTTACCTTTTGAAAATATGGAAGTTGATAAGTTTACGACTCATACAAGGGCTTATATGAAAATTCAAGATGGATGTGATAATTTTTGCTCTTACTGTATCATTCCTTATGTAAGAGGAAGTATTAGAAGTAAAAATTTTGATGATTGTTTATTAGAGGCTAGGTCTTTAGTGGCAAATGGACATAAAGAAATTGTTTTAACTGGTATTCATACAGGTTCATATGGGACGGGTACTAATCATGATCTAACAGATTTAATTCATGAGATGAGTAAGATAAAAGGGCTTTTAAGAATAAGAATATCATCAATTGAAATTACAGAGTTAAATGATAAGTTTTTAAAAGAATTAAAAGAAAATACTAAGATATGTAATCATTTGCATATTCCTTTACAAGCTGGTTCTGATGAAATATTAAAGCTAATGCGTAGGAAGTATACTTTAAGTGAGTTTAAAGAAAAAATTAAAGAGATAAGAAGTATTAGACCTAATATATCAATAAGTACAGATGTTATTGTGGGGCATCCTTTTGAAACAGAAGAACTTTTTTTAACAACCTTAGAAACAGTTAAAGAAATTAAGTTTAGTAAAGTACATGTTTTTCCATATTCAAAAAGAGAGGGGACACTCGCTGCTAGAATGGACATGCAAATACCTAAAAGTGAAAAAACTAAAAGAAGTCATTTATTAGGAGAATTATCACTTAGTTTAGAACAAGATTATAATAAAAAATTTATAGGTTGTATTTTAAGTGTTTTAATAGAACTAGATAATACTGGTTTATCTAGTGAACATATTAAAGTTCATGTTGATGAAGATATTCCTAATAATACTTTAGTAAAAGTGTTAGTTACGGATGTAACTTTAGATGGTGTAGTAGGACATGTACAAAAATTTTAGTGAAAATAAATTGACAATGCTTAAAAATATGTCTATACTAAAGTAGTAAAAACTTTTAAGACACGTTTTATGAAGGGATTTTTTAGAGAGTCTAGGGTTGGTGTAACTAGATAATGAATTTTATAAAATATCACTTAAAATATAGGTTTTCGGATTACTAACGTTATAAGTAATAAAAAGTTAAATTAAGGATGGTACCGTCTATATGACTCCTTTGGTGCTATCCTTTTTATTTTGGGAAGGAATGATTAGATGAAAAATTTTAAAGAACTTGATAAAAGAAAATCTAGTGAGGTTGAAAAATCTATTTTAGAAACTTGGAAAAAACAAAATATTTTAGATTTAACTATTAAAAATAGAGAAGGAAAAAAAGATTTTGTTTTTTATGATGGCCCAATATATGCAAATGCTAAACCAGGTATCCATCATGTTCTTGCAAAGACTATTAAAGACACTTTTTGTAAATATAAAACGATGCAAGGATATAGGGTGTTAAGAAAAATAGGACTAGATACGCATGGGTTACCAATTGAGGTTAATGTTGAGAAGAAATTAGGTTTTAAAAGTAAAGCGGATATTGAAGCTTTTGGTATTGAAAACTTTTGCCGTGAATGTAATAAAGCTACTGCCTTAAATATTGATGAGGTAAATCTTGTTACTGATAAAATGGGACAATTTATTGATTGTGAGCATCCATATGTTACTTGTAGCAATGAATACATTGAATCAGAATGGTGGCTTCTTAAAGAAATGGATAAAAAAGGCGTAATATACCATGGGGATAAAGTTTTACCATACTGTCCAAGGTGTGGTACTGAACTTTCGGCTAACGAGGTTTCGCAAGGATATCAAAGTGATTCAGTAAATACGGTAATAGTGCCATTTAAAAGAAAAGATACTGATGAATATTTCTTGGTATGGACAACAACTCCTTGGACTTTAATGGCTAATGTTGCTTTATGCGTAAACCCTAATTTAACATACTTAACTGTTATGTCTGAAGGATATAAATTTATCGTTTGTGAAACACTAGCGGATAAAGTGTTAGGTGATGGTTATGAAATTCTAAGTAAATGTCAAGGTAAAGATTTAGTTGGCGTCAAATACGAACAGTTAATGCCTTTTGTAAAGGTGAGTGGTAAATCATTTGTTCTTTTAGCCGATAATTATGTTACTGATAGTGATGGTACTGGTATTGTCCATATTGCTCCTGCCTTTGGTGAAGATGATAATCGTGTTTGTCGTGAAAATGATATTGCTTTTGTTAATCCAGTGGGTAAAGATGGTAAATACATTACTGGTCCATGGGAGGGTACATTAGTAACTGATAAAGACTTAGAAATTACTATTATAAAATGGTTAAAAGAAAATGATAAATTATTTAAAAAGATTAAAATAACCCATGATTACCCACATTGCTGGCGTTGTAAACAACCATTAATCTATTATGCTAAGCCTGCTTGGTATATAAAAACTACAGCTTATAAGGATGAGATTATCGCGGCTAATAAAAGTGTTAATTGGTATCCAGAGTATGTTGGAACAAAAAGGTTTAATAATTGGCTTTCTAATATGGTTGACTGGGGTATTAGTCGTAATCGTTACTGGGGATGCCCAATGCCTATTTGGATTTGTGATGAATGTGGTGCTAAAGAGGTTATTGGTAGTAGAGAAGAGTTGCAAAGTAAGATTATTGAAGATAAAGACGTTTTTGCCTTAGAACTACACCGTCCTTATATTGATGAGTTACATTTAACTTGCTCACATTGTGGTGGCAAAATGACAAGAGTAAAAGATGTTTTAGACGTTTGGTTTGATTCAGGGGCTATGCCTTATGCTCAACTTCATTATCCATTTGAAAATCAAGAATTATTTAAAACACAATTTCCAGCCGACTTTATTGCTGAAGGCGTTGATCAAACACGTGGTTGGTTTAACTCTTTAATTTGTATTTCCACGATTGTATCGGGTGTATCTAGCTTTAAAAATGTTGTCGTAAATGATATGGTTCTAGATCCAGAAGGTAAAAAGATGAGTAAATCAGTTGGTAATATAGTTGATCCTATTAAAGAATTAGACGAGTATGGGGCCGATATAGTTAGGTTTTATATGTTAAGTGCGTCTCCTGTATGGACACCACTTCGTTATGATTCTAAGGGTTGTAAAGACGTTTATTCTAAGTTTATCAATCCTTTAAAAAATACATATAGTTTCTTTCAAATGTACGCTAATACGGATGGAATAGATACAGATGAATGTAATATTTCTTATGAACAAAGAGAAGAAATTGATAAATGGCTTCTTTCTAAATATAATAATTTAGTTAAATATGTGACTGCTTCTTTTGAAGAGTATGATTTAAATAAAGTAGTTAAGGCTATTGCTAGTTTTGTTTCGGAAGACTTATCAAACTGGTATATTAGAAGAAATAGAAAAAGATTCTGGGGTAGTGAACTTGATAATTCTAAAAAAAGTGTTTATATTACTACTTATGAGGTATTAGTGGGATTATGTAAGTTAATCGCGCCAATTACACCATTTATATCAGAAGAAATTTATAGAGACTTAACAGGGGAAGTAAGTGTTCATTTAGCTGATTATCCAAAATGTAATGAAGAATTAATCGATGATAAATTAGAAGAGAAAATGGATTTAGTAAGAGAATTAATAAGTATTGGTAGAAATATTCGGGAAAGTAAAAAAATAAAGGTTCGTGAACCACTTGCCAGGGTATATTTAGATGGTAAGAAAGAATCTTTGATTACTGATTTAACACCTCTTATTAAAGAAGAATTAAATGTTAAAGAGGTTGTGTTTATTAATGATTTAAGTGAATACTTGAATTTCCAAGTAAAACCTAACTTTAAAGAAGTTGGTAAAATATTTGGATCTAAAATAAAGGATTTTCAAAGTGCTTTAGCAAATATTACAAGTGCTGAGGTAGCAGCTTTAGAAAATAATGAAGAAGTTAGTATAACACTAGATAATGAACTTGTAACTGTTACTAAGAATATGGTTGATATTCGAGTAGAAGCAAAAGATGATATGGCAGTAGAAGTATTAAATAATAATTTTGTTATCTTAGATATTAAGAGGGATACTTGCCTTATTAATGAGGGTATTGCAAGAGAATTTGTTAGTAAGATTCAAAATTTAAGAAAAGAAAAAGATTATGAAATAACAGATCGCATTAATATCTATTATGATGGTAGTGAAAACTTTATAGATATAGTAAAACAATTTAAAGATTATATTATGAAAGAAACACTAGCTAAAGAAATAACTATTAAAAATAATTTAACAACTGTATATGATTTAAATGGTGAAAGTGTTAAATTTGATATAGAGAAGGCTTAAAGTAAGCTTTCTTTTTATTTGACAAAGTGTATTTTATATTATAGAATAACTTTCGCTAGGGGGGAACTTAATTGACTGTAAGATATACACTTGGGGTAAATTCATATACTAATATAATTAGAGATTACCAAGGTTTATTAAATAAACAGATTAATTTATCATTACCATTAATTACTGGGGCATTAATATATAAAAAAAATAAACAAGAGCAAAAGATATTTGTTGGTAAAGAAATTGATTTACGTTGTTTACAGAAAGATAATTATTGGATAAAAAAATATGACTTGATTTTAGATGATTTAATAGAACTTGTTTTAAATGGTTATGAAAGAGCATGTTTACTTAATTATAAAAAATATGATCAAGTAATAGTAGGGGTTTGTAATGATGATATTATTGTTCCGGATTATTATGCTTTACGTAGTAAATTAAATAATGAAATAAAAGAAAGGGAGATTTAAAATATGACTGAAGATAAACAAGAAAAAATAATTGTAGAAAGAAATAAAAAAATAGCTGAGTTAAAGTTAAATGCTGAAAATTTAAAAAAAATTAAAAAAGAGTTTCAAAACCATCTTTGTTGGAATTGTCAAAATGGTTATCCTGATAAATGTGTAAAGGTTGCGATGCCAGAAAAAGTAGAAATAGGTAAGTATCCTTTTATTAATAGTGGTTATCAAGAATATATGTTAAATACTTTTACTAATCGTTTGGTAGTTGAAACATTTGTTGTAACAGATTGTGATAATTTTGTAACTACAAATGAAAAAATTTTTACTAAAAATTCAGTTAAGGAAAATAGAGAAGCTATTAAATTAGCAAGAAAAATTAATAAATAACATAATTTAACAAAAATGTATCAAAATAATTTGACTAGGGATTGTTTTTATAATATACTATTCCAGTAAGAAGTTTTTCTGTGGATATTATGGACCTCTTTCATATACCTATGGATAGACGGATAATTAAAATAAAGGAGGATTTATTATGGCAATGACTAAAGAAAGAAAAACTGAAATTATTAAAGAATTTCAAAAAGACAAGAATGATGTTGGATCAACACAAGTTCAAGTTGCTCTTTTAACAGAAGAAATTAATAATTTAACAGAACACTTTAGAACACATATTCATGATTATCATTCAAAACGTGGTTTACAAAAAATGGTAGGTAGAAGAAAAAAACTTTTAGCTTACTTAAAAAGAACTGATGTTGTTGAATATCGTGAATTAATTAAAAAATTAAATTTAAGAAAATAATTAAAAGGCACGTTGTTTTTAGTGTCTTTTTTTCTATTAGTAGGAGGAAGTATGAAAAAAGAGTTTACATTAGAGTTTTATGGAAGAAAAATTGTTGTTGAAACTGGTTGGCTTGCTAAACAAGCAAATGGGTCTTGTTTAGTACGTTATGGAGATACGGTTGTTTTAACAGCTTCTGTTATGGGTAAAACAGAGATTACACAAGATTTTTTTCCTTTACAAGTTTTATATCAAGAAAAATTATATTCTGTAGGTAAGATACCTGGGGGATTTATTAAAAGAGAGGGAAGACCTGCAGATGAAGCTACCCTTGCGGCTCGTATTATTGATAGACCTTTAAGACCAATGTTTGATGAAAATTTAAGACAAGAAATACAAGTAGTTAATACGGTTTTATCAGTTGATCAAGATAATTCACCGGTAATGACAGCTTTACTTGGTTCATCACTATCACTTGGAATATCTGAAATTCCATTTGATGGGCCAGTTTCTGGTGTTGTTGTTGGTAAGGTTGGTAAAGAGTTTATTATTAATCCAACTGTCGAAGAATTAGAAAATTCATGCCTTAATTTAACAGTTGCGGGTACTAAAGACGCTATTTGTATGGTTGAAGCAGGAGCACATGAATGTAGTGAAAAACAAATGCTTGATGCGATTATGTTTGGGCATGAAGCAATTAAAAAGTTGTGTGCTTTTCAAGAAGAAATAATTAAAGAAATAGGTAAAGAAAAAGTATTAGTTTACAGTGCAACGCTTGATGAAGAGTTAGTAAATTTAGTAAAAGAATATGCTTATGATAACTTAGTTAAGGCTATTCAAATTAAAGATAAGTTAGCTAGTTATGAAAAAGTAGAAGAAATTAAAAATGAGACGATGAGTCATTTTGAAGAATTGTTTGCTAATGAAGAAAAAGATTTAAGTGAATTTAAAAATGTAGCTAAGATTTTACATAACTTAGAAGCAGATGCTGTAAGAGATTTAATAACAGATAAACATATTCGCCCTGATGGCCGTAAAATGGATGAGATAAGACCACTTGATGCAATGGTAGATTTATTACCAAGAACACATGGGTCAGCTGTATTTACAAGGGGTCAAACACAAAGTCTTGCTACTACAACACTTGGAGCAATTGGAGAACATCAAATACTTGATGGCTTAGGTATTGAAGATGCTAAAAGGTTTATGTTGCATTATAATTTTCCAGCTTTTAGTGTAGGAGAAACGGGTCGTTATGGATCACCTGGAAGAAGAGAAATTGGTCATGGTGCTTTAGGAGAAAGAGCTTTATCGGCTGTTATACCTAGTGAAGAAGAATTTCCATATACCATTCGAGTTGTATCAGAAATACTAGAAAGTAATGGTTCTTCAAGTCAAGCAACTATTTGTGCTGGGTGTCTATCACTTATGGCTGCTGGTGTGCCAATAAAAGCTCCAGTTGCGGGAATTGCAATGGGCCTTATTACAAGCCGTGATGGTAAAAAACATACTATTTTAACTGATATTCAAGGGCTAGAAGATCACATGGGAGATATGGACTTTAAAGTAGCTGGTACGCGTGATGGTATTACAGCTTTACAAATGGATATCAAAATTAAGGGTATTACTAAAGAAATATTAAAAGAAGCATTAGCCCAAGCTAAGAAAGCTCGTCTAGAAATATTAGATGTTATGAATGATTGCATAAGTAAGCCTCGTGCTACTTTAAGTCCATATGCACCAAAAATAGAAACATTCCAAATTAATCCAGAAAAAATTAAAGATGTTATTGGTCGTGGTGGCGAAATGATTACGAAAATCATATTAGAAGCAAGTAATGTTAAAACAGTAAATGATAAAGATGCTGTCAAGGTTGATTTAGAAGATGATGGCCGCGTTATAATTTATCATACCGATGCTTCCATTATTGCTAAAACAAAAGAAATGATTTTAAATGTTGTAAGAGAAGTAGAAGAAGACCATATTTATACTGGTCGTGTTACAAAAGTAGAAAACTTTGGCTGCTTTGTCGAATTATGGCCAGGATGTGAGGGTATGGTTCATGTTTCTGAACTTGCACATGAAAGAGTAAATAAACCTAGTGATATTGTAAGTGTTGGTGATGAAATAATAGTTAAAAGTAAAGGGTATGATAACCGAGGAAGACTAAATTTATCAAGAAAAGATGCTTTACCAAAACCACTAAAAAAAGATGCTAAATAAAAAGAACTTTTATAATAGTTCTTTTTTTGTATTTAAGAAAACTTTAAGCATTTTATATAATTCATAAATATCTATTAGTGATGCTACTTCTAGGGAAGAGTGCATAGCAAGTTCACCTATACCTACTTCTAGTGATGGGATACTTACATGTCTTAGAGTTAAGGCACTTAAGGTAGAACCACCAGTTATATCATTTTTTAAAGTTGAATCTTGATACATTATATGTTCTTTATCACAAAGCATTTTAATTAAAGAAGAAAAGTAAGCATCAGTAGTAGAAGTTGCTTCTTTTATAATAGCAAATCCTTTGTTTAAATAGACTTTACCTGTTTCATCGGCTAGTTCTGGGTGGTTTGGGTGAACTGCATGAGTATTATCCGCACTTATTAATAAAGAATTAGATAAAGTGGAGGCAAGGGGTAAATTTAGGGAAGTACATATTCTTTTTAAAGTAGAAATTAAAAAATCACTTTCTGCTCCTTCTCTTGTTAGACTGCCAATTTCTTCGTTATTAAAAGCACAGAAAACCAAAGCCTCTTTACTATCACTTTCTAAAAAACTTTGCATGCTAGTAAAGACACTTGTTTGATTATCTATTCTAGGTGATAATAAGATCTCTTTTTTAAGACCTATTCTTTTAGGAGAAAAAGTTGAGTATAAGAAAAGTTCATAGTCACGGATTTTATCAGTCTTAGTTAGATTTAATTTTTCTTTTAATAACTTATCAAAATCACTTGTTTTATCACTTATTAAAAAGAATGGTGTTAAATCGTTTTGAGCATTTAAATCTAAATTAGTATTGGCTTTATCATTTAGGTGAATGGCAACACTTGGGATAATGGCTATTTCTTCTTTTATATCAATAATTTTCTTTAATAACTTATTATTTTTTTCAATAAAAATGCGACCGGCTAGAGAAAAAGGGGTATCTAAAAATCCGTAGTTTAAAATGCCACCATAAGGCATAACGTTATGTTTTAAGTAATTATCTTTAATATAGACACCATTATTTTTTAAAAGAAGACTTGGTGTATCAGAGTGGGTTGTAATTATTTGGAAACTAGAGACTCTATTCTTTACTTTAAAGGCTATAATACTAGCATCATTTCTGATTACAAAATAATTACCACTTAGGTCATTCCAAGTATCTGTTTCTTTTAGTTCTTGGAAGTTTGCTTCTAATAACTTTTCTTTAATTTTTTTAATACAAGTAAAAGCACAAGTAGAGTTTTTGATAAAATCAATTAAGTTTTCATTAAATTTTTCTTTATTCATAAGCATCACATGTATATTTTAACCAAAAGTTTTCGCTTTATACTTGATTTTTCTCTTAAAAAAGTGTAAAATTTTTCTTGTTTTAGAAGGAGTAGATATATATGAAAAAGACAAAAATAATCTGTAGTATTGGACCTGCTAGTAATGAAGCCGATGTTATGGAACAAATGGTATTAGCCGGTATGAATGTGGCACGTATTAATTTTTCTCATGCCACTTTAGAAGAAAGACAAAAGGCTTTAGATTCAGTTCGTGAAGTAAGAAAAAGAACTGGTATGAATGTAGCTATTTTATGGGATACTAAAGGACCTGAATTTAGATGTGGTGTGATGGAAAATGATGGTATTGATTTAGTAGAAGGTAATACAGTTCGTTTAGTAAAAGAAAGTGTTACTGGTACTAGTGAAAGATTTTCTGTTAATCATCCAGAAGCAATTGATTCATTAGAAGTTGGTAATACTGTTTTACTTGAAAATGCTAAAATGCGTTTAGAAGTTATTAGTAAAGAAAGTGATGGTGTTACTTGTAAGATCATTAGTGGGGGTCATTTAGGAAATCGTAAGAGTATGAGTGCTCCTGGTGTTAAATTAGATATTCCATTTATTGGTAAAGAAGATGAAGAAGATTTAATTTATGCTTGTGAACATGGAGGAGAATTTGTTGCTTTATCTTTTGTTAATACACGAGAAGACGTTTTAGAAGCAAAAGAATTATTAAAAGCCCATGGTAGAGAAGATTTACAAATCATTTGTAAAATTGAAAGTGCTCTTGGTATTGAAAATTTAGATAGCATTTTAGATGTTGCTGATGGGGTTATGGTTGCTCGTGGGGACTTAGGTACAGAAATTCCTAGTGAAATTGTTCCTATTGAACAAAAGAAGATGATTAAAGCATGTCGTCATAGAAATAAGATTTGTGTTGTTGCAACTGAAATGCTTGAAACTATGATGGAAAATGCTCGTCCAAAAAGAGCTGAAACAAGTGATATTGCTAATGCTGTTTTAGATGGTACAGACGCTGTTATGTTATCAGGAGAGACAACAATGGGTAAACACCCTATTGAAACAGTAGCTGCTATGGCACGTATTTGTGAAGTCACTGAAAAATATGCAGATTACAATTATATTGAAGAAATGCGTTTTGTTGCTAATGCTCGTGATGCTATTGCTACGGCTGTAGTTGATACGGCAAATAGATTAAATGCTAAGTTAATTACTACTGCTACTGTACATGGTAGAACTGCTAAACTTATTTCTAATTTTAGACCAAAAGCACCAATTTTAGCTTTAACACCAAATGAAAAAGATGGTCGTAAGTTAATGCTTAATTATGGTATTTATCCAGTACTTATGCCTTTAATGAATTCAACTGATGAGGTTTTAGCTCATAGTGTTGATGCTGCTAAAAAGTTTGCTAAATTAGAAAAAGATGATATTGTTGTTATTACAGGTGGTTTTCCAAATAATGATGAAAATAGAACAACTAATTTAATGAAAATTGAAATTATTTAATTTGTTTTACACATAAATGACACTTTGCCTTGACTTGAAAAGTAATTTTATATAAAATAATATTAGATAAAAAAGAAATGAGGTTATTTTATGGGAGATATTGTTATTGGAACAGAGACTGCTGGTTTTTGTGCTAATACTGCTAATATTTGGCAAGTAATTGGTTATGCTTTACTAGTATTTAAAATTGTTATTCCGATTATTTTAATTGTTTGGGGTATGTTAGATTTAGGAAGAGCTGTTGTTGCTGCTAAAGATGACGAGATTAAGAAAGCGACAAAGTCACTTGCTATGCGTGCTGTAGCGGCTGTTGCAATATTTTTCTTGCCAACACTTATTGGCATAGTACTTGGACTTGTTTCTAACTTTGCTTCATCTGGAGCTAAAGAAGATTTTGATACTTGTCGTACATGTATGACTAGTCCTAATGATAGTACTTGTCAAAGTCTTGCTGAAGATGCATGGAATGGTAATTAAAAAAAGAAAGAAAAACTTTCTTTTTTTTCTTGACTTTTTATTAGTTATGGTTTAGGATAACTACTGTTTACACAGAGGGGGAGTGTGTGTTCATGGTAAGTAGAGAAATAAATGTTCCAAATTTTATGCAGAGTAATAGTGATATGCCTGATATTCATGAAATTTTAGGTAAGGCTTATTTGAAGAGATTAGAAAGTATTAAGAGAGAGTTTGTAAAAAAATATAATCATGTAAATGTTTCACAAGCTATTTCATTGTCTCACTCATCTTTTAGCGAAGATGCAATACAGAAAATGAATAGACTAGATAAAGTTTTTATTAATGTGTATGGTAATGATGCTTTAGATAAAGTAAAACAACAAGAAAATGTTTTTACAGATTTATTTTATTTTAATGTTTTTCTTAAAGGGTTAGATATGAAATGGGATAAGTTTCTTAGTAGTAAAGTTAAAAATGGTAGTATGGATAATTTTGACTTTTTAAATTCGGCTGTAAATAAAGTTAAAGTTTATTGGCATTTAAAAAGTAGTAAGTTTATTAAAGAGATTGAAAATGAAGTTGAAAGTTATGGTGTTGATGAAAAAGTAGTTAATGCCAATGTAATGAATACTCTTTTAGAAAAAATTAATGTAGTAAAAGAAAAAAATAAAAGTAAACTAGAAAATACAAAATGTATGGTTACTAAACATTTTTGTGATGCAAAAAGAAAGTCTTGTGAATTATTTAAAACAATATCTTTTAAATTTGATGATATTAAGAAAAATAATGATGAAAAGACTATGAAAACTATAAATACTTTGCAAGAGAAAACGTTAGAAGCTAAAAAGCAATTTAGTGTTAAAAAAGAAGGATTTAAAAGTAATATAGCAAGTAGTAAGCAAAAAGTAGTTAGTTATTGCAATAATGCTTTAGAAAAGGGTAAAACGAAAATAAAACTTGCAAAATCAAAAGTTACTAGTTTAGTTAGTAGTAAAAAAGAAGATAATAGTAAAGTAGATAATAATATTAAGAAAAAAATTAGAAATTCGGCTGTGGCTTTTGGTGTAGCAGTTGTGGGAATGTTAGCTTTTGTTGGGGCTAAGCGCGAATATGATAAGAATAAAGCTGAGAATGCTGTATCTGATTTTATAATTAAAACGGGTGAAGACAGCTTTACTACTATAAATGATATAGAAGAAGAACAAAATATTGTTAATGATACTGATGAGTTAGAAACAAATAATAATATAGATGAAAAAACGGCAAGTGTTGTTACAGAAGATATAAGTATGAGTAATACTACTGACAGTGCATTAGAAGAAAATAGTAATACAAATACAGTAGAAGATGTTATTGTTGATGAAAATACAACATTTACACTTACAGATGATGCAGTTATATATAGTAAGGCTTCAGATATAGGTACTAGTGATAAAGGTTATCAACCAAAGTATAAAGATGTAGAGAAAAGTGTTTATAAAATCATTTTTGATCTTGATGGCGAAACAATTTCAGTTTTAGCTAGTGATATAGACAGATGTTTAGAATTAAAAAAACAAGGAGCTACTGTGATAGGTGTTGGAGCTATTAATGATTCTTCTAAAACTAAAGATGGTGATTATGTTTTGGAAGGTTATTATAGTGTTGATGAAATGGAAATTACTAATAATACTTTGACAAGAGTAAAATAATTAAATCTACAGAAATGTAGTTTTTTTTCTTGACAATCTTTTGCTTTATTTGGATATGCAGAACAAGTTATGCATGCAACTGCAAATAAGACTATGTCTAGTACAGGGACTTCAAAGGCGTTATATGTTAGACCAACAATTTATTTAAAAAGCAATGTCCAAATATTAAGTGGAGAAGGTAGTAGTACGGATCCTTATTTTTTGGAATAAGTATATGGTTATTTGGTATTTTTTAAGAGAATTAGTTTGAAAAAATAATTAATGTGATTTATAATTATGTTGTTAGAAAGAAGGAATATATTATGTCAAGAATAATTGATGTACAAGCACGGGAAGTGTTAGATTCAAGAGGAAACCCGACGGTTGAAGTTGAAGTATATACAGAATGTGGAGACTTTGGTCGTGCGATTGTTCCTAGTGGAGCTTCAACAGGTAGTAAAGAAGCTTTAGAGTTAAGAGATAATGATAAATCTCGTTATATGGGAAAAGGAGTACTTAAGGCTGTAGAAAATGTTAATGAAATACTAAGTAAAGTAGTTATTGGTATGGATGTGACTGATCAAGTAGGTATAGATCATGCTTTAATAGAGGCTGATGGTACAAAAGATAAAAGTAAGTATGGGGCTAATGCTATATTGGGTATTAGTTTAGCGGTTGCACGTTGTGCGGCTAATCATTATGGCATGCCTTTATATCGTTATTTAGGTGGAGTTAATGCTAAAAAATTACCAGTACCAATGATGAATGTATTAAATGGTGGGTCGCATGCTGATTCATCAGTTGATTTTCAAGAATTTATGATTATGCCAGTTGGGGCTAGTAGTATACACGAGGCTATTCGAATGGGTAGTGAAGTATTTCATTCTTTAAAAAATGTTTTAAAAGAAATGGGTCAAGTTACTGCTGTTGGTGATGAAGGTGGATTTGCACCAAACCTAGAGGATAATGAAGCACCTCTTAAATGTATTGTTAAGGCTATTACTAAAGCAGGATATGAGCCTGGCAAAGATATCTTTATTGCCATGGATGTAGCGGCTAGTGAATTTTACAATACTGAAACAAAAAAATATGAGCTTAAAAAAAGTAATGGTGGCGAAAAGACCACTAGTGAGATGATTGATTGGTTAGAAGAACTTGTTAATAAATATCCAATTATTTCTATTGAAGATGGTTTAAGCGAGGATGATTGGGATGGATGGAGTGAATTAACTCGTCGTCTTGGTAAAAAAATTCAGTTAGTTGGTGATGATTTATTTGTTACTAATGCTTCTATTTTACAAGAAGGTATTAATAAAGATACTGCTAATGCAATTTTAATTAAAGTTAATCAAATAGGTACTTTAACTGAAACATTTGATGCAATGGAACTTGCAAGAAGCCATGGGTATACAGCAATTGTTTCACATCGTTCTGGTGAGACTGAAGATACTACAATTGCTGATATTGCGGTTGCCTTTAATGCAGGTCAAATTAAAACTGGTTCTATGAGTCGTACAGATAGAATTGCAAAATATAATCAATTAATGCGTATTGAAGAAGAACTTGGTGATGAAGCAATTTATCCTGGTATACATGCTTTTTATAATATTTATAAAAATTAAAAATCTACGTGGAGTAGATTTTTTTTTGAAACACTAAAATCTTATTGCTTAATTTGTTTTGGTAATAGAAATGCTTTAAAGTCTTTTGAAGAAAAGATTGCTGATATTACAAGTGATATAGTATATCTGAGATACTTAATCTTTATGAAATTTATAAATACCTTTAATATGCTTTACTTAGTAGATTAAATAGGGTTTAAAAAATATAAATTTGATGATTCTTAGGATAAATAATTTAGTGAATTTTATAAGGGATGATTTTGTACTTACAGAGAAAACAGAGGGGAATTTATTAGAAATATTGTCTTCTTTTGGTAATGATATGTATGAGTTTTTTTCAATAGTTAATTGTGAAGAACTTGTAAAACTAAAAGAATTAGTTAAAGTAATTAATAGTAAGTTACATGCTTGTTTAGAAAATATGGCAATAGGCGATATTAAGAGATTAAAAGAAATAAAAGAAAAAGGTTATACAACTATTATTAATGATATATTTTTATTAGATGGTAAATATTTAAAAAAGAATATTAGTGCTTCTTTGTTTTCTTAGGTAGGGTTCTTTCTTTATAAAGATAATGATAAATATAAATTGATTGTTTCTAAAGAGATTAAAGAAGTAGTAAGTGATGCTACAGAAGAATCTTCCCATTTTGATGTTTAGAAACGCTTACATGGGCGCTTTTTTGGGCATTTTGACGATTATTTGACGGTTCTTTCTTTACGCACCAATAAAACTTTGTTATACTTTGGTAGGTGAGGATTATGGCAAAACAAAATACTTATGATGAACATTCGATTAAAATATTAGAAGGACTTGAGGCAGTTAGAAAAAGACCTGGTATGTATATTGGTTCAACTGATAAAAAAGGAATGCACCATTTAGTTTGGGAAATTGTAGATAATTCAATAGATGAGATTATAAATGGTTATGGTAATTATATAAAGATTCTTTTACATAAAGATGGTTCTATTACAGTTGCTGATAATGGACGAGGTGTGCCAATTGGTATGCATGAAAGTGGTAAAAGTACACCGGAAGTTATTTACACTATTTTACATGCAGGCGGTAAATTTGAAGAAGCTGGTTATAAAGTAAGTGGTGGTTTACATGGCGTTGGTGGTAGTGTTGTAAATGCTTTATCAACAAAGATGGAAGTTACTATTTATAGGGAAGGCAAGATAAGTCAAATTAAATTTGCTGATGGGGGACATGTGGTAAGTCCTTTAAAAACGATTGGTGAATCTAAAAAGACAGGAACAATTGTAACATTCTTACCAGATAAAGAAATATTTCATAATGCAAATTTCTCTTTTACAACTATTTGTGAAAGAATGCAAGAAAGTGCATTTTTACTTTCTAATGTTACAATTGAGGTTATTGATGAAGAAGATAATTTAAGTGCTAAATATCATTATGAAAAGGGAATTGTTTCATTTGTTGAATATATTAATGAAAATAAAAATACAATAAGTAATGTTATTCATTTTAAAAATACGAAAAATAAAATAGAAGTTGAAATAGCTATGCAATATACCGATTCTTATAATGAACAGATTTTGTCATTTGTAAATAACGTTAAGACAAGTGATGGTGGATCACATGAGGTTGGTTTTAAAACAGGTTTAACTAAGGCTTTTAATGATTATGCTAAAAATAATAATTTATTTAAAGGTAAAGATACTTCTTTAGATGGTAGTGATGTTCGTGAAGGCTTGTCAGCTATTATATCAGTTAAAATACCAGAAGAATTATTACAATTTGAAGGTCAGACAAAAGGAAAACTAGGAACACCAGAAGCCCGTAGTACAACAGAAAGTATTACTTATGAAAATTTAAAGTTTTATTTAGAAGAAAATAAAGAGATGGCTCTTGCAATACTTGAAAAAGCACAGAAAAGTAAGATGGCCCGTGAGGCTGCTCGTAAAGCTCGTGAAAGTGTTCGTAAAGGAACTGGTAAAAATAATAAAGAACGGGTTTTAAGCGAGAAACTTGCTAAAGCAACTGGTAAAAATTATATGTTAAATGAACTATTCTTAGTCGAGGGTGATAGTGCAGGTGGTTCTGCTAAAAGTCATAGAAATAGAGAAACACAAGCTATTTTACCTTTACGTGGTAAGGTTTTAAATTGTGAGAAAGCAAGTAGTAAAGATATTGAAGGTAATGCTGAGTTAAGACAACTTGAGTATGCAATAGGAGCAGGTCTTGGGGCTGATTTCGACTATAAAGAAAGTAACTATGGTAAAGTTATTATCATGACTGATGCCGATGTTGATGGGTCACATATTCAAATCCTTTTAATAACTTTCTTTTACCGTTTTATGAGACCTTTAATTGAACAAGGTATGCTTTATATTGCTACACCACCTTTATATTCTATTGAAACTAGTAAAGGTAAAGAGTATATAGCTACAGATGAAGAATTAGAAGAACGAAAGAAAGATTTAAAAGGTAATTATAAGATACAACGTTTTAAAGGACTTGGAGAAATGGATGCTGATGAGTTATATGAAACAACTATGGATAAGAAAAATCGTCGTCTTTTAAGAGTTACTTTAAATGATGCGGCTATTGCTGAGAAAAGAATTCATGTTTTGATGGGTGATGAAGTAGTACCACGAAAAGAATGGATTAATGAAAACGTTGACTTTACCTTAGAAGATGATTTTAGAAAGTAGGGTATGATGGCAAAGAGTAAAGAAACAGAAGCTATAATAGAGAAAATATATGATTATAGTTTAGAAGAAATAATGGAAACGGGATTTGGTCGTTACTCAAAAGAAATTATTCAAGAAAGGGCCTTGCCAGATGTCCGTGATGGTTTAAAACCAGTTCAAAGAAGAATTTTATATGCAATGTATTTATCAGGATTTACACATAATAAGCCTTATAGAAAAAGTGCTAAGGCAGTTGGGGATATTATGGGTAATTTCCATCCACATGGTGATTCCTCTATATATGATGCGTTAATTCGTTTAAGTCAACCTTGGAAAATGCGAGAAACTTTAATTGATATTCATGGAAATAATGGTTCAATTGATGGTGATGGACCAGCCGCGATGCGTTATACAGAAGCAAGACTTTCAAAATTTGCTGAGGTTATGTTAGAAGGTATTAAGAAAAATACTGTAGAAATGACTTGGAACTTTGATGATACTGAAAAAGAACCAACTGTATTACCGGCTTATTTTCCTAATCTTTTAGTAAATGGGTCAACTGGTATATCAGCAGGTTATGCGACAAATATTCCAACACATAACTTAGGAGAAGTAATAGATGCAACAATTAAACGAATAGAAGCGTCAAATTGTACTTTAGAGACTATTATGAGTATTATGCCAGGACCTGACTTTCCAACGGCAGGTGTTATTGAAGGAAAAGAAGGGTTAGTAGAAGCTTATAAAAAAGGTAAGGGTAAAGTAATATTAAAGGCTAAAACGGAAATAGTAGAAAAGGGTAGTAAAAAGCAAATTATTATTCATTCAATACCATATGACGTTATTAAAGAGCAATTAGTTAAAAAAATGATTGATATTAAACTTGATAAAAAAATAGAAGGTATTAATGATGTGATTGATGAATCTAGTCATGAACATATGGCAAGGATTGTTGTTGATTTAAAACAAAATGCTAATGCTGAATTAGTACTTAATTATTTGCTTAAAAATACTGATTTACAAGTTAATTATAACTTTAATATGGTTGCTATTGTAAATAGAAGACCTAAGCTTGTTGGTGTACTTGATATACTAGATGCTTTTATTAATCATCAAAAAGAGGTTATTACAAGAAGAACGGCTTTTGATTTAGAAGTGGCTAAAAAAAATTATCATATTTTAGAAGGCCTTTTAAAGGCTATAAGTATATTAGATGAAGTTATCGCTTTAATTCGTAGTAGTAAAAATAAAACTGATGCTAAAGAAAATTTAGTAGAAAAGTTTGATTTTACAATGGAGCAAGCGGAAGCAATTGTAACGTTACAATTATATCGTTTAACTAATACTGATATTGTAGCTTTACAAAGTGAGATGGAAAAATTACAAAAAGATATGTATATTTGGGGAGAAATACTTAATAATGAAAGTGCTTTAAAACATGTTATGAAACAAGAACTTAAAGCTATTAAAAAAGAATATGATGACCCAAGAAGAACAGAAATAAAAGATGAAATAACCGATATTAAAATTGACTTAAAGAGTATGATACCTGATGAAAATGTTGTAGTTATGATTACTAATGAAGGATATGTTAAAAGAGTTAGTATGAAATCTTTCCAAAGTAATAATGAAGAACCACCAATGAAACCAGGGGATTACATTAAAAATATGTTTGATGTTTCAACAAGAGATCACTTAGTATTATTTACTAATTTAGGTAATTACTTGTTTATTCCTGTTTATAAAATACCTGATTCAAAATGGCGTGAACTTGGAAAACACATTAATAACTTAATTACTTTAAGTCCAAATGAGACTATAATTGCTTCATTTATATATCATGAAAAGAAAGAACTTATAATGGTAAGTTTAAATGGTATGATAAAAAGAATTAAAATGAGTGATTTATTTGTTACAAGAACAAGTAAGGCTATGATTGCTATGAAACTAAAAGATGGTGATATGGTATGTGGTGTTACAGAAGCATTTAAAAATGTTTTAGTTGTTACACGTAATGGCTACTATGTAAACTTTAATAAATTAGAAGTTCCTTTAGTAGGTGTGCGTGGTAGTGGGGTTAAAGCAATTAACTTAAAAGATGATAATGTCGTTTCATTAAATTCTTATATGGATGCCGATTACTTAACTTTATTTACTAGTCAAAATACGGCCAAAAGAGTAAAGATGAGTGATATATATGAAACTGGTAGAGCTAAAAGAGGACTTACTCTTATTAAGAAAGTTAAGAGTACAAACTATGAAATTTTAAAAGTTTTAGTTGTTCCTTCTAAAGAAGAATTATCTTATATAACAGAAGATGGCAGTGTAAATATAAGAATTACTGAAGTACCTATTATGGATACATCTAGTACTGGTAGTGTAGTTACTAAAAAGACTATATTAGATGTTTTACCTAAGCTTAGTTTAGAAAAAGTAGAAGAACCAGTAATAATAGAAGAAGAAAAAGAGCCGGAAATAACTGATGAACAAATAAGTTTTAACTTAGATGAATTTAAACTTTAAGAGGCTTTTATGGCTTCTTTTTTTAATAGTTAAAATTCACTTGCATATACTTTATTAGGTGACTATGTATGGATAAAAAAGAAGAATTTAAAATATTTGCTCGTAAGCATCCTGAACTTGTTTCTTTTGTTAAAGATAAGAGTATGACATGGCAAAAGTTTTATGAAATATATGATATATATGGGGAAGATAATAAAGCATGGGAAAGTTATTTAAATAGCAATAATAATACAACTGCTGATACTTTAAATGACTTTTCTAATAAATTAAAAAATATTGATATAAATTCTATTCAAGAACATATTAAAACGGCTGAGAAAGCATTAGGTCTTATTAGTGAATTAACTAATAAGAGTTCTGTTACGAGTCCATTAAGTGCTAGTGTACCTAAAGTTCCTAGACCAATTAACAAGTTTTTTGAGGATTAATAATGGAATTATTCTTGATTAATAAGTTTTTAGATAACCCTAAAATGTATGAATATTTAAAACAAAATTCTATTTGGTATAAAGCATTAAATCGTGATGCTTCTTTATATAAAGAGTTTGAAAATAAAATGAAAGAGTTATATCATGAAAGAACTACTGATAAAATAAGCGATGTTATAGATAATATTGATTTAATTGAAAGTGTTATTATGTCTTTGAAATAATAAAATTATTTGATAAAATGAATTTAGAAGGTGAGTGAATGAAAAAAGTTTTGAAGTCTTATAAAAAGACAATTGTTTTACTTGTAATGGTAATACTTGGTGTTATATGTGGTCTTATATTTAAAGAAAAGATGAATATTATTAAACCACTTGGAGATTTGTTTTTAAATTTATTATTAGTTAGTATAGTTCCATTATTATTTTTTACATTAGCTAGTAGTATTGCAAATACTAAGAATACAAATAGACTTAAAAAGATTGTTAAAGTTTCTTTATTATTATTTTTAGTTTATAGTGTAATAGGAGTAGTAATGAGTTTCTTAGTACTTATAAAAGTTCCATTAATAAATGGAAGTGATATTCCTTTAGTAAAAGAATTATTTGCAAGTACAGAAACAATTAATGAAATGTCTTTCTTAGAAAGATTAGTTACAACTATTTCTACTAATGATTTTGTTAATTTATTATCAACTAAGAATTTAGTGGCTTTAATGATTGTATCATTATTATTTGGTCTTGCTACTTTAAAAAGTAGAGAATCTGGTAAGGCTATTAAAGAGTTTTTAAACTCTGGTACTAGTGTTATATATAAGTTTATTGAAATTATTTCTTATTATGCACCTATAGGGTTATTTGCTTATATGGCTAGTTTAGTTGGTTCTTTAGGTAGTGTTATTTTAGTTGGTTTTTTAAAGATAACTATTCTTTATTTTGTAGTTAGTATAATGTTTATGGTGATTGTTTATAGTGGATTTGCTATTATAGCAAGTGGTATTAAAGGATTAAAGATGTTTTGGCGTGAAGTAATACCTGCAATGCTTACAAGTCTTGCTACTTGTTCTTCAGCTGCTAGTGTACCTATTAATATGAGTTGTACGAAGAAAATGGGTGTACCAAGTGATGTTGGGGAAGTTACAATTAGTCTAGGAACAAGTTTTCATAAAGATGGTTCAGCAATAGGTAGTGTCTTTAAAATTATGGCTTTAGTTTCTTTATTTGGTATAAATATGAGTACTGGTTTAGCTTTTAAAGTATTATTTGTTTCTGTTATAGCTACTTTACTTGTTAGTGCAGTTCCTATTGGTGGTGGCTCAATAAGTGAAATGTTAATATTAAATTTAATGGGTATGCCAGTTGAGGCTTTACCAATACTTACAGTAATTGCTACAGTTATAGATGCACCAGCTACAGTATTAAATGTTATAGGTGATACTTCTGTTTCTATGGTAACGGCTAAAGTTATAGAAAAAAATAAATAGTGCATGTCATAATGATATGTGCTTTTTATATATCTTTTTTTAAAATTAATTTATTAAATGGTAATTCTAATATCTTGTTATAATATTAAAGATATGCTATTATTTTTATAGTAAGGGGTTGTATGAAAGAGGCAAATTATGAAAAATAAAAAGAAAGTGAACAATAATAAATTAGGGTATAAGATATTTTTTCTTGGTTTGATATTTATATTAATAATATCTTTGATATGTATTAGTTTTTCTTACTGGCGTTTTGAAAGTAAGCAAAATGATCAAAATATAGCTAGTAGTAAATGTTTTAAAGTAATTATTACTAATGAAAGTGACGCTATTACATTAAGTAATATGCATCCTATAAGTGATGAAGAAGGATTAAAGAGTAGTAGTTATTCTTTTACTATAAAAAATACATGTGATACTTATGCAATGTATCAAGTAAACTTAGAAGATATATTAGATGATACAATAACAAAAAGATTAAATAATAAATATATAAAAATATCTTTAAATGATGGAACACCAAAAGTTTTAAATACATATCAAAGTGTTACACCAACAATTAATAATGCGGATGCCTCATTTAAATTAACAAGTGGGTCATTAAGTCCAAAAGGTAGTAGTAATGATTCAGTAAGTTATAGTTTAAAATTATGGATGGATTATGATACACCAGCCATAGATGAAGTTATGAGTGCAACCTTTAAAAGTAAGATAAGTGTAGTATCTGTATATACAGAAGAAGATAAATTAACAAATGATATAACAATTACTTATAATACTAAGGCAACTGATTATACAAAGGATAGTGAAACAATAGATATAAATGCCACTAGTACTAATTATAATTTAATAGAATATAGTACTGACAATATAACTTATACAAGTATTGATACACCTAGTAAAAATGTTAAAATAACTAAGACATATACAGAAGACAAAGATGAAACTATTTATTTTCGTGATGAAATAGGTAATTTAAAGAGTGAGAAAGTTGTTTTATCTAAGTTAGATAAAACAGGACCTGTTATAACAGTTTCTGCTTCAAGCGATTGGGGTTCTAGTAATACAATTAGTATTACTTTAGAAGATGAGAAATCAGGACTTGCTGGCTACGCTTTAACAGAAACTGAAACAGAACCTAGTGAATGGACAAGTGTTACTGGAAAAAGTACTACTATAACTAAAGATGTTACTAGTAATAAAACATATTATGTATATGCAAAAGATGCTTTAGGTAATATTAGTCATAAAGAAGTTGTAGTGAGTCATGTTGATACTACTTCACCAACAATTGTTAGCTTAACAGAACAAAGTAGTTATGGGGCAGCAAGCACTATAACCGCCGTAGCTAAAGACACAGAGTCTGGTATAACAGGCTATGCATTTACTGAATCTAGCAGTGAACCTACTAGTTGGACAAGTGTAGATAATGTTATAACTGAAAGTACTTATACTTATAAAGCAACAAAGAATAGCACAATATACTTCTGGGTAAAAGATGGGGCAGGACATATAGTAAATAAAACAATAACTGTTACTAAAGTGGACGCCACAGCACCAACTGTAACACTTAGTTTAAGTGATGAAACAACATGGACTAAATCAAAAACATTAACAATGAATTTTAGTGATAATGAATCAGGCCTTTCTGGTTACGCACTTACAACAACTGAAACAACACCAACGACATGGACAAGTATAAGTGGAACAAGTATAAGTAAAACACAAACAATAACCACTAATGGTACGTATTATGTATGGGTAAAAGACAATGCTGGCTTAGTAAGTCATGTTTCAAAGGTTGTTTCCTATGCTGATTCAACAGCTCCAAAAGCAAGTATGACATTAACTAATACTGATAATTCGATTACGGTTGATGCGAGTTCATCTAGCGATACCGAAAGTAGTATAGCAAAATATGAATATAGTATAGATGGTACAACATATTATTCATCAACTAGTTCTACATATACATTTACTGATCTTGCAGAAGGAAAATACACTGTTTATTTAAGAGTTACAGATAAAGCTGGTAATTTTAATAATTTTGAAAGTACTACTAATATATTTATACCAGTTAATTTAATTACAAAAATAAAAATGTTGTCTAATACAGATACAACAAACTTAGCAACAGATAACTATGGTAATATAAGATACATTGGAGTAAATCCAAATAACTATGTAAGTTTTGATGATGAAGTATATACAAATGATGTAGTCTATGGATATAAAAGCAATTTTTTGCAGATTAATTACAAAGAGTACTCTAGTATGGATGAGTGTAAAAAAGCTACTTCATATAATAAAAAATGTACACTTATTTATTCGGCTTGAGAACCAATATTATGGCGAATCATAGGTGATATGAAAAATGTTTATGATGGTACAGGTAAAAAGGAGGATCGCGTAAAAATAATAAGAAGTACATCAATAGGTGGTTACTCATGGGATACAAGTGATAGTACAGTAAATGGTGGTTCCGGCGTTAGCGAATGGAGCCAAGCAGACCTAATGAAATTATTAAATCCAGGATATGATAGTGAGTCAGTTGGTGGATCATTATATTGGAATAATAAATCGGGAACGTGTTATAGTGATGATAAAAATGGAACCAAATCCTGCAATTTCACAAGTACAGGCATAAAAGATAGTTTAAAAAATATGATAGGAAACGCTGTATGGAATATAGGTGCATCAACTACAGATAATCAAATAACAAGCAAGTGGTATACAGAAGAAAGAGGAACAAGAAACGGCAAAATTTGTACGAGTGGACCTTACTGTACAGACACTATATCAAGAACCACAACATGGACAGGTAAATTAGGCTTAATGTATCCGTCAGATTATGGCTATGCAACGAGTGGTGGAAGCACAACAGACCGAGCAACATGTTTAAACACTGCTTTATATAATTGGTCTGACAGTAATGTAAGTGATTGTAAAAATAATGACTGGATATATAATATCAGTATCCAATGGACATTAACGCCTTATGCTTCCACTACTTCAAGTGACTATGTGAGTGTATTGTTTGGCGAGTATATTAGAGGTATAAGTGCTGGGAATGACAATGATATTAGACCATCAGCATATCTAAAATCTTCTGTCAAAATTATTTCAGGAGATGGTAGTAAGACTAATCCATTCGTGTTATCTAATTAGTGTACACTTAAAAAATTATGGTACATAAAGAAAAAAATCACAGGCTATTATTTACTTGTTTCATTTGCAAAAATGGATAAAAATAGAAAGTTTTGCAAGTTTGCTTGCAAAACTTTGTAAAATAAATAATTTGCTATACAATGTCAATAGGTGATTGAATTGATAATAAGAGATAAATATTTAAAAAGAATGATGAGTTAGTTTTGTCTTATTTAAATGATATATATAATACTATTGTAAAAAAAGATATGATTGCTAGAAATGATATTAAAGATACAGCTCTTTTAGAAAATATAATAAGATATATATCAAGTAATATTGGTAGTCCTATATCATCTTTAAAAATTAGTGATTATTTAAATAGTAATAAAATAATTAAAAAGTTAAATCATCAAACAATAGATAATTATTTAAATATGCTTGAAAAGTCATTTATTATTTATAAAGCAGATAGAACAGATATAAGAAGTAAAGCTGTTTTAAAAACATTAGGAAAGTATTATTTCGGCTCTACACGAATGTGTGGGAAGAAATTGATATAACTCTCCACGATTAAGTGGGAAAAGAAAAATAGCAAAACTCCATGATTTAATGGGAAAATAGTAAAAATAACTTCACGTTTTAGTAGGGTTATTTTTTATAAAAACTACAAGTTTTAATGGGAAGCCTTATAAGTGATAGTCTACAAGATTGTGTGGGATAAAATTAGCGTGTTGATTTTGTAAAGCTCCATGTTTTAGTGGGAAAATAAACTGTTAAAATGATAAAGAAAAAGACGAGGATATACTCGCCTTTTAAAATGTATTTTGATATCTTTAAATTGCTATATAAAAGGTATTCAAAATACATTGAAATTATATCACATAAAAAATCGTTTTGATACTTTTTTAGGTAGTAGAAAGAGGTATTAAATGAAAAAAGATTATTTAAAAAAATTACTTTCACTAGAAAGTAGCATCAACATAATTAAAGTTGAAAAAGTTAAAAGTAAAAATTCAGAAGAATTGAATATTTACATATTGAGCAGTAAAAAGAAGGTAAAGTGTCCAAAATGTTCAAAATATACTGATAAAATACATGATAAATTAAAGCCGTCAAAGATATTATATTTAGATAACTCAGGAATAAAGACATATTTAATAATCACTAAAAGAAGATTTAAATGTTCAATATGTAATAAAAGAATAACAGAGAATTTAAACCTTACAACTAGTAAGTCGACTATATCATTAAAAGTTAAACAAAAAGTTTTGAAAGATTTTATGGAGGCTGATAAAACAATTAAGAGAATAGCAATAGATAATCATATTTCAGAAGATAGTGTAAGACAGATATTTCTAGATGCAACGTCTAATTTTCCTGCAATGATATCAAATTTACCAGAGATTATTTCACTAGATGAGAAGGCTACATATACAAATGAAGGGTTGTATTCAAATATAATAAATGATCCCATTCGTCGAGTGACATTGGATATTCTTCCAAATAGAACTAAAGAATACTTAATAAAATATTTTATACAGATAGAAAACAGAAAGAATGTTAAAGTTGTTATAACAGATTTATATGAACCATATAGACAAGTGGTAAAAAGATGCTTTCCAAATGCAATTTTAGTTGCTGATCCGTTTCATGTTGTAAAAATAATAGTAAAGGCTTTAGATGACATTAGGTTAAGAAATGTAAAAAAGTATGAATTTAATAAAAAATCAAATGAATATAACATGTTTAAAAATAGAATAAATAAGGCATTATTATTAAAATCATTTGATGAGACTAGATATGAATTAAAAATGAAAAAAGAACAAGAAAGATTATATTTAGAAGGAAGAACTAATAAAGAGCCTAGAGATAAATATTTAGATTATTGGTATGGAAATATAAAAATAAAAAGAAATAACAAATTTATTGAAATAACTAGGATATCAAGATTACATGAAATGTTAGAATTGGATGATGAATTATATAAAGCGTATAATTTAAAAGAAGATTTTTTTAGAATAATCAATTACGTGAAAATTGAAGATATAAAAAGAGAATTACATAAGTTTATAAAAGAATGTAAAGAATCAAATATAACAGAAATGATAAAGGTTGCTAAGACATTAAATAATTGGTTAGAAGAGATTATAAATTCTCAAAAAGAGGAAAAATATAACAATGGTTTCACTGAAGCAAATAATAATAAAATAGATAAAATAATAAGTGCATCTTATGGATATAAAAATTTTGATTTTTTCAGAAAAAGGACATTAGTAATTTTGCAAAAAGGTTATTCTGGTAGTCCAAAAAACAATAAAAAGGAAGGTCAAAAATTAAGTTCAAAAAAAAGGTAAAGTTGTAAAAAAAGGTGATAAAAAAGAGATAATATTTTGCTAACTAAAAAAATTATCTCTTATTCCTTTATTTATCGTGTATTAATGCAATTTTCTTTCCCACTTGTTCGCGGAGAGCCAAACTATCTTGCTTTTTTTGGTTCTTCATGATTGAGTGGGAAGAAATTGTATAATTTTATTTAAAAAATATTAAAGAGTGATTCTGATTCTTTGAAAGATATAATATATATATTAAAAAAGAATTAATATTATTTCACTATTGCTTGATTATTTTAAGATTTATTTATATAATTGGGGTAGAAAGAAGGAGTTTTATGGATTATTGGGTTATATGGTTAGTTGTTGTTATTTTATTAACTATAGTAGAATTGGCTACAATTAATCTGGTATCTATATGGTTTGTTATTAGTGGTTGTATTGCATTAATTATTTCATTATTTACACAGAATTTTTATATTCAATTTGCATCATTTGTAGTACTCGGAATAATCTTTTTAGTACTTACTAAACCAATACTTAATAAATTAAAAAAAGCTAAAGAAGATAGTTTATATCTTGAACGTATTGTTGGTATGGAAGGGTTAGTGACAGTCGAAATAAAAAAAGATAAGATTGGTGAAGTTAAAGTAGATGGTAAGTTATGGAGTGCTACTAGTGATACAAATATACCAGTTGAAAATATGATTAAAGTTATAAGGGTTGATGGAATAAAATTGATTGTTAAAGATATTGAACCTGTTAGTGAAACGAAAAAGACACCAAAAAGTGAATTACCTAAGCCTAAAAAGCAAAATAATAAAAGTGAGTCTAAGAAGACTACTAATAAAAATAAAAATAAAAAAGAAAGTAAAGGAGGCAAAAAATAATGCCAGTGTTATTATTAATTTTAATATTAGTTTTAATTATTGTTATACCATCAATTAAGATAGTGCCACAGTCTAAAGTTTATGTAATAGAAAGAATAGGTTCATACTTTACTACTTGGCATAATGGATTACATGTTAAAATACCATTTATTGATAGAGTGGCTAATGTTGTAACACAAAAAGAAATGGTACGTGATTTTGCACCACAGCCAGTTATTACTAAAGATAATGTTACAATGCAAATAGATACAGTTGTGTATTTTCAAATTTTAGATGCAAAACTTTATACTTATGGGGTTGAATATCCTATTAGCGCTATTGAAACATTAACGGCAACTACATTAAGAAATATTATTGGAGAATTAGAGCTTGATCAAACACTTACTTCACGTGATATTATTAATTCAAAGATGCGTGCTATTTTGGATGAGGCTACTGACCCTTGGGGTATTAAAGTTAACAGAGTTGAAGTTAAAAATATTATTCCACCTAGGGATATTCAAGAAGCAATGGAAAAACAAATGCGTGCTGAAAGAGAAAGAAGAGAAAAAATATTACAAGCTGAAGGAGAAAAGAAGTCATCTGTTTTAATTGCTGAAGGTGAAAAAGAAAGTGCTATTTTACGTGCTGAAGCTGATAAAGAAGCACAAATAAAAAGAGCTGAAGGAGAAGCTGAGGCTTTACTTAAAATTAAAAAAGCAGAAGCTGATGGTATTAAACTATTGAAAGATGCTGGTGCTGATGAGGCTGTGCTTAGATTAAAATCTTATGAGACATTAAGTCAAATGGCTGATGGAAAGTCTTCTAAGATAATTATTCCAGCAGAATTATCTGGTTTAGCAACATTTGGCTCTGTTTTGAAAGATGAACTAAAACCACATGATAAAAAATAATTAAGATCTACAGTAATGTAGGTTTTTTCTTTTCATATGATAAGTATTTAAGAGTATTCGACAATACTCTACAGTATGTGATTTGAATAGACAAAACTTCCTAAAATATCCCCCTTGTCTAAACTACAAACATTGTTTAGGATAACTTATCAAGGAGGACAACTATGAATAAAACAATCACGAAACCTAA
>OIYP01000343.1_pt1 | contig 31501 bp, 27 predicted proteins | sample 1588261 | NCBI WGS metagenome assembly OIYP01 (sample SAMN03283293) | human gut metagenome | biome: human-associated habitat; material: feces | host: Homo sapiens | place: Peru | collected 2012
TCCAACGGTGATTGCCGTCCATCATCTTCACTCAGTACACCGCGCTCCTCTTCACATTCTATATTTCCATTAATCAGATCATCGCAAGATACACGGAACAAATCTGCCATTCTGGCTATCATTTCCACGTCCGGATAATTCTGTCCTCTCTCCCATTTGCATAAAGCTGACGTTGTCACCTGCAGTCTCTCGGCCATTTCGCGCTGAGTCATCCCGCTCTGTTTACGTAATTCAGCAATACGCTTTCCCAACTGTCCTTTCACAACATTATCCATAGCATTCTCCACTCATTATAATATATAATTGTATCATAAATGATAAAAATACAATTGACAATATGGAAATTGCTGTTTCTATTACATTTTCCATATTGTCAATAGACACGGTCTTAAAGTTGGTGTACGCTTTTTGTGTAACCAAAAGATACCAGCATTATGAAATGCTCACGGTATACAAGCAAAGGAGGAATTCCGAATGAAACTAAAAAAAACACTATTCGCACTACTATTGTCCACAATACTAATATTGGGAGCAAGCATTACCGTTTTTGCAAATAGCGGATCTACCTTGGTAAACAATAATACCATAGCTTATGGTAGCTCAGTTACTGAAAGTACAGGTACCGCATTTACCACTATGGCAGGCGGTTCGAATTCTGCCACAGTATCTGTATCATCAACCTATCATTATCACCAAAATGTAACTTACGAGAATTACACATCCGCTCCCAAATCTGCTTCTGGTGCAAAAAATGCAGTAGTGGATTTTTCCTGTGGCTCATCATATTCTACCAGTTATATTTATTCTATACACAATGCGACCGTAGGCGATGTAACAATGGAGCAGCGTACTACCTCGGCCAGTAATTAATTAGTGATATCATAGTATTTTTGTGATATACTACATATAAGATCATATTATCATATTAATGCATAAACATTCATTAAAAGGAATCCTCGAATCCGTAGTTGACTGTTTATGCGTTATTTGATATTACGAACAGGTGAACGGATATGAGAAAACATAATTCTGTAACAACATTAAAAAGATTACTGTGCATCATTTCTTTGCTGGCCATCACATTGGAAACTGGATGTGGAGGTGGAAAACGTAATACAGATACATCCCCGAAAGAAGACAGTTTGACACTGGTATGGGTTGCTAATCCCTACTATTTTGGGGCAAATGCTTTCGACCTGCAAATTCAGGAAGAACTAAACCGCCGCCTTATCGAAGATTATAACTGTGATTTTCAGGTACAATTTGAATGGCTGTATGCAGATGGAAATGAATACCAAACTGCAGTTGCTGAGCGGTATCAGGGCCGGACAGCGACCGATATCCTTTTTACCGGACTTGCAAACCACGGGCAGCCCGGCACCTATAACAGCATGGTAAGAGATGACTTGCTCTATCCTCTGGATGATTTTCTCACGGAGACAGAGGCAGGGCAGGTTCTCTACGCTTCCTTTTCTGAGATGTTCTGGCAGGCCATGCGCTGTGAAGGCCATATTTACGGTTTCCGGTGCGTTGACCCACAAATGTATTATGATGCCACACTGTTAGTCAGGAAGGATTACTCCTCTGCCTTACAGCAATATGAAGAGATCTCCTCTATTCAGGATTTGGGGGATATTCTGGAGCATCTAGCAAAGACCAGTCCGGATTCTTTGCAGGATACGTTGGGTGTGTATGTCGATATTGATGCACTTTGTAATTTGGAAGGCTATATACCGGTTATAAACGGTTATACCGGCCTCTACTTTACAGAGGAAAATGGTACAGTCAGGGTCATCAATGCAGCAGATGATGCATCATTTCTTAACATGTGGAAGGAAATCCAGCGTTGCAACAACGTGCTTACAGACAGTATTGTCCCAGATGCAGGAACAGCATATCGGTCAGGTAAATACGTTTTTGCCATTTTACCGACCACCCCCAGGATTCTATATGATGACCAGCTGCTTGTCGATACCCAGCCAATAAGTGTCAAGACTTTAAGGCAGGCTCCCGAGCCGCTCATCTATGCCCGCAATGCGGTAACGGGCATTGCCTCCTGGTCAGAGCATCCAAAAGAGGCCATGGAACTGCTAAGCCTGATTGCTACACAGCCGGATTTATCCAACCTTCTTATTTATGGGATTGAAGGGATTCACTATAATCTGGCAGGTGGTATTCCGGTACCTGTTTCCTCAGGGAATGCTTATACCAAACTGGCATCACCTGCCAACAGGACCATCTCTTACCGGGACGGGCTGGAGCCGGCTGATAAGACAATCCTATATCAGGAAAAAAACAGTGCTGCGGTACTCAGTCCGGAGATACAATATGAGCTGGATTACACAGAATATATAGAGGAGCTTTCTGAGATTTCCGCTGTCTATGAAGCCCATGCATGTCTGTGGCTGGGAACCTGTTCGGATGTAGAAGCCGAAGCAGAAAAGCTGTCACAGGAGCTGCAGGCCGTCGACGTGGACAAGTTGGTTAAAAAGCTGAACAAAATGTTAGGAAATTAAGAGGGATCGTTATGGGCAAAAGACAAAGTATTTTATTACTGTGCTTATCCTTACTTTTAACTTCATTGTCAGGTTGTGGAGCTGGCAACTCAGCTGCCGGGGATGATGCACATTACATACCTGTTTTTGGATGTTTGGGTGAAACCGGTTCTGTCTATGAAGTAAACGGGATTTTATATTATACAGACTATGCCACCGGAGAAAATGGCGTTCTGTGCAGCAAACCCAACTGCATCCATGAGCCGTATTCCTCATCCAATACAGAGCCATACTGTGAAGCAGCATTGCCAAACGGTAACTTGTCTGTCTCTCTTTTGTCCGGGAACTCGCTGTATGTCATGACAACCGATTTTACCGGCACAGAAATTTATACAAAACAGGTATATGGCGAGACCTGGGTAACGCTGTTGGAAATACCTTATGGATTTTCGTCCGGACTGCAACGCCGTATCTATGATAAAAAACTGTATTTTACCGCAGCTTCTTATGAGCACGAAACAGACATTACCGGAGAGGAAATGCCTGCCCTGCAATCCTTTCCTTTTTTGATTGAAGTTGATCTGGACCGGCGCACATACCGAACACTTACAGAATACGAAGATGGAAGCTCCTGCACGGACGTACTGTTCATCGAGGGAGATTCTCTTTATTACGAAACAGAGTATCCCATCCGGGATACCTATGAAACCACATACCGGGTGTGTATATACAGTCTCAATCTGAATACTCTGGAGTCGGAGTATCTGTTTACCACGGATGCCTCCCATGTCTTTTTAGGCGCACATGAGGGTACCGTTTACACATGTGGAACAGCCGGGCTCATGATGCTTACAGAGGATGGTACCTGGCTTCCCGCCTGTCAGACAGATACCTGCACAAGCGGGTATTCTTATGAAGACGGTATCTTACTGTCCGTCCGGCAGGACAATAGCGCTTCCATCCTGCATTATGATTACAAAACCGGGAAAGTATCGGATGTACCGGCGCTGCCCCAAAATGGTTACCTGTTTGATGTGATGGGCGACTGGGTGCTTGCAATTACAGAAAACGGTGATATTGCAGCTGTCCCTATAGAGGACTTATTATCAGGCAGGGCGCAATATACCGCAACGTGGCGTCCTTATTAAGAATATGGGGGGAACTATCACTATGGAATTGATGCTGTCGGGAGTCACAAAAAACTATGGGCATTTTACAGCCTTACAGGATTTTACCTACGTTTTTAAGGAAGGGGTCTATGGATTGCTGGGGCCGAATGGGGCTGGTAAAAGTACGCTGATGAACCTGATTACGGGAAATCTTTCCCCTGACCGGGGAGAGATTCTGCTGGATGGTAAAAACATAAAAGATTTAGGTATCTCCTATCTGAAGCATATCGGGTTTGTCCCTCAGCAACAGAATCTATATCCTACTTTTACAGGAAAGAGATTTCTATACTATATGGCTGCATTAAAAGGCATGGATAAAAAGAGGGCCGACCTGGAAATACCTGAAATACTTAATATGTTAAATCTGACGAAGCAGCAGGATAAAAAAATCAGGGAATATTCCGGTGGTATGAAGCAACGACTGCTGATTGGTCAGGCTCTGTTAGATCACCCGTCCATCCTCATATTTGACGAGCCTACAGCCGGACTGGACCCAAAGGAAAGAATCGGCATCCGAAATATTATCTCCGGGTTCTCTGAGGATAGAATTGTGATTTTTGCTACCCACGTGGTATCAGATGTAGAAAAAGCGGCAACGGAAGTCCTTTTCTTAAAAGATGGTCTGCTGTTGCCTGCCCAGAAGGAAACACAGGATTGGAAGGATAAAAAGACTTCTCTGGAGGAAGTGTATCTGCACTTTTTCGGGGATGAGGGGATGTCATTATGATAAGAGCAGAATGCAAAAAAATCATAACATTTCCGGTTGTTTTCCTAATTTTCTGTTTATGTATCATGAATGTGATTCTGATATACTACAGTGAAGTAAGAAATACGCCTTATACAGGTCAAAACGGCTATCGTCAGCAATGGCAACTGGTTTCCGACATGTTGGTAAATGAACCACCTGAGCAGGTCTATGCACAGCTGCAGGCAGATTATGAGAAAACCTTTTGGACTAACAGTGCCGATAGCGGTTCACTGCGTACCGCTTATGTACAGGCAAGGATTCTGAAAGAGATGGAAAGCATTGTACAGTACGATGAATATCTGGAAAATATCAGACAGTCCACCGATACCGGGCACTCCTTTTCCCGTTTTCAGGAAACAGAAAACCGTTTTACCCGTGAAAACAGGAAACTGACAGCTGCTGCTTATGAAAAGATGTCCTCTGTCTCTCTAAATCCACAGCCCTCCCTTGGAATAGAACTCTTCGCTACTTCTCCTATTACCAATCTTCTCGTTCTGTTTTTGCTGCTGTTTTTACAGATCATCATCTGGGGCAGGGATAAGGAAACAGGGATGAACAGCCTGTTACACACCTGTTATAACGGAAGGAAACGCCTTGCCCTTGTAAAGATTAGTGTCTCCTTCGTCTGTTGCGTCCTGGTAGTGTCTCTGTTGTATGGAAGCACTCTGCTGCTTGCGCATAACCTCTATGGAACAGGTGATTTAACCCGTAGCCTGTCCTCTGTATACCTGTTTCGGCAGACCGCATGGAATATTTCCGTCCGGCAGTTTATTTTACTGTTCTTAACCTATAAAATACTGGCATCCTTTCTTTATATGCTGCTCTTTGGTATTGCTGTTGATGTCCTTCACAATACCATTAGTGCGGTTGTAAGCAGTGCGGGAGTCGTAATCCTCTGTCATTTCCTGTATGAAAACGGCACCGATATTGTAAAATATCTGCTTCCCGGCGGTTTGTTCCATGTAGAAAATCTGTTTACCATATATCGCAATCTGAATGTATTCGGTTTTCCGTTTACCTATAGCAGTGCCGCCTCCGTGGTACTGGCTGCGGGCATTGCAGGCTGCATCTGTGTTCTGACAGAGAGTCAGGCCGAAATCAGCGTCCATTTGCCGAATAAATTACCCCTGCTTCCTGTAAAAGGTCCGGTCCTTAGAACCGTAAATCTGTGGATTCACGAGCTGTGGAAATTATTTTTCGAAGAAAAAGTACTGCTTCTTCTACTGCTCCTTGCAGTCGCACAATTCTTTATTTCCGACAGGGAGACTGTCAGATACTATGATTATACCGACTTCTATTACAGGCAATATATGCAATATTTGTCAGGGGAAGTAACAGAAGAAAAAAAGGACTTTATCCTTTCGGAAAAAGAACGTTTTGCTACACTGAACAGACAGAAACAGAACGCTCTGTTACAGGGAAAGACCGACTATCTTGCAGAGCAGGAGCTGTACGCGTATGAGGCCTTTGAACTGACAGAGCAGTATTGGGAGTATATTACAGAAAATGATATAGGTTACATGGTTTATGAGCCTGCAGTGGATGAACTGACCGCTGCGTCCACCCAGAGGACAGACGCATTGCTTGCTTTTGAAGCCATGCTTTTTACAGTGTTATGCAGTACCCTGGTCTTCGGCAGAGACTATCAGTTAGGAACCGATAAGCTATGCAGGATCACATTTTACGGCAAAAGGAAGGCTCCCACCATCAGAATGGTGACCGGTATGACCGTTAATCTGTTAATCCTGGTACTTGTGTATTGTCCTTATTATAAAGCGACACTACAGGCATATGGGGTGGGGACAGCGTGTCTGTACTTTCCGGCCGATTGCCTTCGGAGTCTGGACAGATATGGGAACAGTATCACGCTTGGAACCTATTTCCTGCTACTCTCAGTAATACGGTTTTTATTTATGAATCTGACGGGGTTAGTCGTATATGCCATCTCCCAAAAGCTAAGGAGTATCATCCACACAATCATTTTAGGCTGCACACTTTTTATGCTGCCGTTTGGTATGATTATGCTCAGTGATTCCCTGGCATCCTTTTTCTTCCTTTATAGCCCCATGCTTGGCAACTATCTGCTGACCAGTCCTTTGGCTGTTGTCATCATCTTTGTATCAGCCATGCTTGCACTGACAGCATGGCTGGTTCGTCTTTCTGTTGATGTATTTTGCAGATAAAGTTGCATGTTCATTTTGGACAAAGTTGCAAAACATTGGATGCGCGGTTCTTAGGAACGGTGTAGCGCCTATGTGGTAGCCACCAAGTGTGAACCTTCAAAAAGATCCATTGCAGACATTATCAAAAACCATTAACCTTATCTTTGTTGTAGCAAACAAATATAGATAAGGAGGAAAGGAGAATGTCAACTACAATGGATGCCGGAACAATGATTCTGCCATCCGGTTATACTGGAATTTACACACAAATTTGGACTTGACTGGACGTAACCTCAATACGGGGAATTTTTATTGCCTTACCGTTCCAGTTTGATAATTCTGCCGTGATAAGGCTGTCCGCTGTTCCGTTCACAAGAAATAACTCGATTGATTTTCCGTATGGCATATTCTCCTCCTAAGTATAAAATATAGAATGTATGAATTCCGTTTGCCTGTATTTTCTCCTACATTACTATCTTGGGTCTGGTAAGAAACTCTATATCTGTTTATCCGGAGCTAATAGTAATTTATCTATTACCGGATGAATCATGCCGGTTTCTGATATCTCATTTATAGCACATAGCTTCTTTCCGGCATCCTTACTGGATGCGCCACAATGAAATGCCTGTTCTGTAGGCAAATTATAATCTAAAACTATCAATCTGTCATGGCAATCTGCATTCGGTTTAATTCGTAATGTAGGATATTCTTGTGCGAAGTCATTTACTACCGCTGTTGTCAAAAATCCTCTTTTCCCATGTCCGTTTTCTGTAAATAAAACTACTTCTACACCGACCTGCTTCTGCGATAAAAGCTGTAAAGTCTTTGTATTCACATAATCATCTACTACATAAATGCTCTTTTTTGCCTGTTGATATATATCTATGTACGCCGCATCTGCTTCGAACTTCTGTCCTTTGTAGATAACAAAATTTTTGAAATCTTTCTCTGAAACAAAGTTTTCATTGAGAGTGTCTATACTTCTTTGAATATCATCAAATTTTTGTTCCGCTCTATTCTTCCAATCTACAACACCTGCAACCTGTGCCGATATTTCCGATACTTTTGCCGTAACAAGCCGTATTTCAGACTGTGTAACAAATTGTTGATTTTGCTTTATATAATGACGCATCTCACGAAACGCACGCATTATAAAAATGCTTTGTTGTTCCGCAAGGTCTCCTTTCAAAACTGTTGCCAGCATGTATATTCCCTGCTCAGTAAAAGCATATGGCAATTTCTTGATATTAGTGCCTCTTTTATCTCCCTTTTCATTCAAAGTCACAATTTGTGACTTTGAAAACTCTTTTGGTACTTCTTCTTTTTTTAGTTGAAACATAAAATCTTCTGGAAATCTATCAATATTTCTTTTTACCTGCTGATTTAGTGCCTTGACTTCATAGCCATAGAGTTCAGCCAAATCATAATCCAACATAACCTGCTGACCTCTTATGACATAAACCCTATTACATATATTATCTACCGTCATTAATTCTGTATTTTCTACCATAGCATTTCTCCTGCAGATTATGAAGCAACTTGTCGCACAATTATCAGCACATTATCTATTAGTTACATCATCTTCCTTATTATCTTTATTTCTTTTATCAGCCAGTTTCTCTATTTCAATCTTATATGCCATCAACCGCAAAAGATATTGTGGAACCCTTCTATTCCCTAATTCCCAGTCTGTTTCCGTCATATATGGAATTTCAAAGTACTCACAAAATTCTTTCCGATTCATTCCAGTGCTTTCTCTTAATTTTTTCAGTTCTTCTCTCGCTTCCATAAGCTCTCCCATTTATGCATTGCATAAATTCATTATATATCATTTAATTCACATGGTCAACAAATTGGTGCAAAAAATCTCGGTAAAAACTTTACCGAGACTCCCTATAAATCTGACCTGTCGTTATACCTTATGAGATAGGTATGATAGCAAAAATACCATAAACATAAGTATAATTGCGAAGGTTTCCACTTTGACCGCTATCAAAAAAGTGGTAAACACTGCTATCCTTCGTCAAACAGCCAATATCCAAGCTTATGGAAATCACTGTTAATCCGCTCCCACCACGTTCTGAATTCACACGCATCATTTGTATCCCATTCATCCGGGAATTTCTTTTTAAAAAGTATTTCCTTTTCGTCCTCATACAATCTGATATATGCCTCTGTATAGGCAAAGCATTTATCTCCGGCAAATTTGTTCTTTACACGCTTCCTTAACAATATGTCCATTATCGTGTTCCTGTTATGGTAATCCCACCAAAGTTCAGCGCTTTTCTTAATGTCAATTTTAACGATTTGCCCATTATCTTCATACAAAAGCATGCCATCACAAACACCTTGTATGCGGCAAAAATCATAGCTATCCTTCTGATTCACAGAATACCTCCATTTACCCCATAGTTCATCTCATCCTTGTCATTTCCTCAAAATAAGAACCAAATTGCCTGTACAGCTTCCATTTATCGGAAGCTAACAAAATTCGTCAATATAAAAGGCATTTATAATTTCCCCTGAACCCTCTGACAATCTTCGCAAATGCCAAGTTCATTCACACTCATTTCCTGAAAATACTTTCTGATATTCTGCGCCCCTGCCGTTTTAAATTCTCCCTGCCCACAGTTTCTTGTCAATACCTCCGGCATGCTCGGATTATACCCGCTCTTTCCACAGCAAATACAGGTATTAATCCACTTTTTCATCTTTGGAAATTCCCGTAAATAATCCATTCCATCATCCGTTTTTCGCTTCACTATTTAACCTCCAGATTGACATTTTTTCATAATACGATACCGCATTTCCTTTTTCAAGAAGCTCTGTCTATTCGGTCCGATTTATTAATTTTGACGTTTTCCCCATTATCTTCATACAAAACCACTGCCTGCTTTTGACACTATTCCAATAGCGTTTGTCCGTTCAATCCATTTGGTCGGCGTCATAACAAATCTGTTTAATCCTGCCTCACTTCTAACCGCCTCGAATTGCACACGGTTAAAGTCCGGATTATGAAGTTCTTCCCATACTGTTAAAAACTCAACTGTATTTCTGTTTCGCATCCAGTTCTGAATGACAAATCTGGGATTATTATCATTTCTGTATTTCGCAATATCTGTCAATGAAATATATTCATTTTTAAAAGCTGGAGTTCAATAAACTGCTACTTCATTTTGTGCCCACAGTTTGGGCAGACCTTATTGTTCTTGCCCATTTCTCTCAATTTTCCAGACTGTTCTCGTTCAGTAGGAAGTCATAGACACTCATAATCAACACGCCAGCCTCATTGTAATAAGGGGCAGGTGTGTCTTTTGTAATAATAATTCGCTTGAAGAAATCTCCCGTCAACATTAAAGATCTCTGCTCCTGCTCCATTTTAGCCTGATCAGGAATCGCATATGCAGACTGGATATAATAGCGCTTAGAACCCTGGTTGCAGACAAAATCAATTTCCAGCTGTTTGCGGACGCTATTACCCTTATCATTGGTGTCGTACTGCACGATAACACCCACATCCACATTGAAGCCCCTCATTTTCAGCTCATTGAAAATGATATTCTCCATGCTGTGAGTTTCTTCAATCTGACGAAAATTCAACCTGGCATTGCGAAGTCCCATGTCTGTAAAATAATACTTTACAGGCGTATCAATATATCTCTTTCCCTTCACATCATATCGAATTGCGCTGTCAATTAGGAAAGAATCACAAAGATAATCAATATACCGCTTAATTGTCGAATTGCTGATCTTCTTTTTCTTAACCGTTTGAAATGTCGCTGACAGTTTTTCCGGATTGGTCAGAGAACCGATCGCCGAGGACAGAATATTCAATAGCTCCTCCAATTCTGCCTTGTTGCGAATATTATGCCTGCCAACGATATCCGAAATATAGGTTTCCTCAAAGAGAGATTTCAAAAAAGCAATTTTCTGTTCCGGTGTGGTAAACTCAAGCACCAATGGAATACCGCCATAGAGCATATACTCATTCCATCCGTCCTGCTTTGTCCCCTGATAGACTGACATGAATTCAGCAAAGCTTAAGGGATACATATGCACCTCATCACCGCGGCCTCTGAACTCAGTAATAACATCCTTGGAAAGGAAACGGGCATTACTTCCGGTTACATATACGTCCACATTTTTCATACGTATCAGGCTGTTGAGGATAGATTCAAACTCTCCAAGCAACTGTACCTCATCAAGCAGTACATAATACATAGTGTCATCTTTAATCTGCTCTTTCAGATATGGATACAACACATCCGGATCACGATATTTCTTGTTTTCAAAAGCATCAAAAGCAATCTCAATGATGTGATCTTCACCTACTCCTTCTGACAGCAAATGTTCCTTAAAAAGAGTAAAGAGAAGATAAGACTTGCCGCACCTTCGCATACCGGTTATGACTTTAATAAGACCGTTATGCTCCTTGCTGATGAGCGTATTCAGGTAGCAATCTCTTTTAATTTCCATGTACAGCACCTCCTATTAAAGATTTTTGCGGTTACCCGCAGAAATCTTCAATAGTATTATACCCCGTTCAGAGCTGGTTTACAATCAACATATGAAAGATTTTTGCGGTTTACTGCAAAAAAGACATTCCATAACCTGTAATAATTACAGTTTCAGAATGTCCTTTTTCACACTTCACTATATTTTTCACACATGATGCTACTTATCCGCATTTCCCTCGGAAAGTAAGACCACCGTCTCCACATGCGGTATCATTATTTCAGGTCTCAACATCCCGCGAACCCGCATAAACACTGGCTTTTTACACCCTTTGTTATTTTGCCATGTTTAATCAATGCTACTGTCTAAATTTGGCGTACAGACCGTTTGACTTGACTGACGTGTGACGGGTACGCCGATATTTTCTATCACCATTATAATGCAAAAACAGTGCAAATACTGCTGTCAGATTTGGTAATATATCGGTCCGCAGATTTCTTTTAAGGAACTTTTTCGCTATAAATCACGCCAAAAAGTTCCCTATTATTGAAATCGGTACTTTCCTTTTCCATGTCCGGTTACTGGCACGATTATCTCACTATCGACCAATAATTTTATCAGTTCAGATGCTCTTGTTGATTTTAATCCGGTAATATCTTCTACTATCGTTCTGCCAAAATACTCTTTTTTTCCACACTTTGAAAACAGTTCTAACGCATGATCTATTGTCTTTTCTGAAATCATATCAGAAAAAGAAAGTAATCTATTTCGAATGTCCGCTTTTTGATTTTCAATATCCGCTTTTGCACTTTCAATGTCCGCTTCTTCAAACATTCCGCTAATATGCATAGAACGATTATGAAGTTCATTTTTTTCATCCAGCAATAAATTTCTTAAAAACAATTCCAAATACTCGGTGGTCTCATGAACACCATTTCTCAAATCGTTATAATTGGCCCTAACAAGTGCATTCCTAAAATACCAAACATTTTCAGCAAAAATATCATTCGTTGCATCAAAACCAAGCGTTCTTAAATATTTTATAAAAAATACTGCCGTAGTTCGTGTATTTCCCTCTCCAAATACATGTATCTGCCATAATCTTGATACAAAGATTGCCAGGTGATGGATAATTTCTTCCATGCTCAGATTCTTATAACTAAACTTCTTTTCTTCTGAAAAATCATAATCGAGTGTCGCACGAAGTTCTGACGCACTGCCATAAAGAACCGTTGCACCATTCAGCACCCATTCTCTCTTTGTAATATTATAATCTCTCAGTTTCCCAGCATGTCCATAAATTCCTGTAAACAGCTTTTTGTGAATAGAGATATACTCATTTGGCGTAAAACTAAATGCCTTCTCCGATAAAATCTTTGCAATCCTAACAGCAACTTTATCTGCTTCTTCTGTACGGTCTCCAGTATCTACTTTTGGATTTTCTTCGTAATACGTATTAAGAAGCTCCTGTGCTTCATCGATTGAAATGTCGCCTTCAATATTTTTTATCGCAGTATCAATCAAATACTTGGAAGGCTTTAATCCATCCACTGCCTGAAGCCCTATAGCTGTGTGCCAGGCATAACCCTTGTCTCTTTTGCCTGGTTCTGTTTGTTTTATATACTCTTTAAAAGGATCTTTATTCATCAAATTTCCTCCATTCATTTTTACCAATACCAGTTCTTTCTGATACTGTCTTGCAAAGATTTTTCCTTTTCTTCTGCACTTTTTTCATGCTGACGTTTTCCCAGATATTCATCCTCAGTCGCGTATTACATTTATTCAGTTTTCAAATATGTGTAATCCGGAATCAACTTTTCCCTAATTATTCGTTTTATTGGCTATATTACGGCCTCATTTTCCTTGTGCTCATTTACAGAAAGATTTCCTATCAAATCTTCACCAATTTTGCAAGTGGGTAACTTATCGATTGCCATTTGAACCTGAAACTCATTTAATTCGATCTCAATATCGTGAATGTTTCCGCTTCTTGGCAGTCTGACATGAATAACTGCAAAATGCTGATACTCCTCCGTATTATAAATTCCCTCCTCGTACTTCTTAAGGCGTACTATTTTTCTTGATATTCCCTCGACCAATCGATAATCTATTGCATATATTTTTTTCTCTGTGAACCCATGTAAATGTGTGGTTCCAAATGCTAATGCATTTGTTTTATAGAAAAGCATCTGACCTTTTAAATATGACGATTCAAGCTTCTCATAATCAATGTCACCCTTCAACCACTTCCGTACCGGCATTCCTATATACAGTGAAAACTCTATCCAAAACAGGAATCCAAACAGGCAAAGTCCTATGATAGCCATATAATAATGTTCTAAATGAATAAGACACAAGGTGCAAAGCATTAGAAACAATGGCAATATCATTTTGACAAGATATTCCCGTCTTTGAAATCTTTTTAATAAATCCATTTTCATGCTTTGATATTTAGGTTTCCCAAAAGGGTGCTCATTAAGATAGGTCACATATTTCTCATGCCACTCAGGGCTTTCAAAATAGCTGCCATTCATATATTGTACTTTTGTCTCTTGGGCTTTCATGTCTGCTTTGCTTTCCTTGCAATAAGCATAGATTAAATATACAATGATCATCGGACACGCAATGCATGCCGCATATTTTCCAATCATGTCTCCTCTGACAAAAAACAGAAACAGTCCTATAAGCACTATAGAAACAATATACACAACCAATGATTTCTTAGTCATAGCGAATGGAAATTTATCATTTCTTCTCATATAATTCTATTTTCTCCAACTACAAACTCATTTCACAACAATAGGTGCAACGATTCGCAGATACATTATCTACTATAATCGCCTGAAGCCCGCTTAAACTGGGGCTTTACGCGACAGCAAGCAAACAGTCTCCACATGGCTCGATTGTTCCGATTTGATGTCTGCCTTGATTTATTGTACCGAAGTATACGGGAATAAATCAAGGGGTTTTACTGTTAAAGGGAACATATCGAAGAAAGTAGTTCTTTCTATAGTTATGTATGTTCCGTATTTCCTTGATTTCTCCCATACACTCGAGATGGGTGAGCCATACGAGTAAAGTTAAAGCAGGTTCCTAAAAATGAAAGTCTTATTTTGGTCGCAACCGGACAGAAGATAGGAGAGGGATTTGATTTCCCAAGACTTGATGTGTTGATGCTTGCTGCGCCGGTATCCTTTGAAGGACGTGCCATTTAAGTCGGCAGATTTTCTTTCTGATGGTTCCAAGATACATAGTAGGAATATGTTTGGTTGCTCCTTCCATCCGGGTTTGATGTTGATGATATATTTCTTCTGCATACAGATACTGGTAACTGCCAGTATGGATGTAGCAGCCATATCAACCGGAGTTTGTGTATTCTCTGCCAATGCGATTGCATAATCCCTAATGTCAGGAGGGAATGCTTCAATGGGAAAGGTGGGAACTGTTAAGGTGTCAAAGGGAATAGGTGTTTCCCATACAGGTTCCTTACTTCCATTGTAGATTTCCGGTGCTTCATAATCAGGGTTTGTTAGTATCTTGGATTTATAAAATTTGCAAGCACTGTTCCAGATAGTCTGAAGTTCCTCATCTGCAAGAGGCGGAGAGCATTTGTCTGCTTCCTGTAAATATTTTGTTTTGCTTTCTTCGGTATTCCCATAACGCTTTAGGAGACATACAGCTTTTTGGTACATTGTGGTATTGCGGCTACCTTCTGCAATGTGTTCGCCTAAATTAGCAAAAGCATGTTCCGCTTACCTATGTATTACCGAAACACGTACATCATAATATATTCTTCTTCGTTTTCATCAATAATCTCGAAGCCAACATTTTTGTACATCTTCACTGCATAGTTTGCTTTCTGTACTGCCAAGGAAGTTTTCTGATACCCTCTTTCTTTTAACTCTTCCAACATCCGTTTCATCAGCATAGTTCCAATCCCAAGACCTCGATGCTCTCTATATAACGATATGGCAAAAGACGGAACACCATCTTCTACATGTCCATAATCATCCATATTACGAACCCAGACAGCACCGACTATCTTTTTGTCAACTTCAGCAACAAAACAAATATCTCCTTCCTGCTTGCCAAAATCCTGCACATAAATCTGTAATTCCGGTGCATTTATAATCTCTTTTGGCGGTGCATCTACACCTTCTGGAATGAAAATTGCTTCATACAGGAAATCATCTAGCAATGCTATTTCCTTGTTGTTCATATGCCTTATATTATAACTGATTTTATTATGAAAACCAATCAAAGTTCTAATTTGATTTACATCATATTCTTTAGCTGGAAGAATAACTGCATTTTTACCTATTATTTCTTTTACTATACGTAATTCTAACTCTTGCCTGTGTTTAAAATGACTGATCATATCCTCAAAAGCACTACATTCATGTTTCCTCCCATAGGGAGAGTTCACCAAATATTCTAACATCATCTGATACCATAACTCATTTCCATTCTCATCACAGCGTTCTTTTTGAATTATTTTAATATTCTCTTCCAACTTATCACTATAGAGATAAAATAATATAAACTTCTTTGCATCAATGCCCCTAAATAAATTGCGATAGAACTCTATAATTTCTTCATCACTAAGCATATGAAACAAAATTAAATCCTCTATTACATTTTGAAAGAAAGAACATTCAAATAAATATCCTGTATCTGTAAAATTTTTAAACCTTGTTACTATAATTTCCTTTAGCTCCGCCAAAGTTTTTCGCCCATTATAGACTTCATAATTCTCCAAATCTTTATAAAATCCCGGAATATCCGTAATTATCCTAGTGTAAGTAATGATATAATTCTCTTGTTCCCTAACTGTATTTTTTATAATTTCATCCCTTATCGAATTGTATTTTTGCAAAACAGCCTCATATTCCTTCTTCGACATTAAAGCACACCAAGCCAATTCTATCGGAGAATAATCTCCTTCCCTACATACATGTAACTCAGGATTAAACTTCACAATATTATTTATCAGCGTGCTTTTTCCTGATCCTTGAATACCTTCAACAAATATATTTTTCATAAAGCAAATCTCCTTTCAAATTATAATTCAATTACCTTAGTTGCTATTTTTTCGCAAAATTTCCTGTCATGTTCAACAAATAGCATGGTTGGCTCATACTTTAAAATTAATCTTTCTAACTGCATCCGCGAAAAAATATCAATGTAATTTAATGGTTCATCCCAAATATAAAGGTGTGCCGGTGTAAGTAAACTAGTCGCCAACAAAACTTTCTTTTTCTGGCCTTCCGAGTAAGTTTCCATATTTTTAGTAAACTGCTCTCGTCCAAAATCAAGCTGCCGAAGTATGGTACAAAATAAACTCCTATCCAAATCATGCGTTTTACAATAATTTGTAACATTACCTTTAAGTCCGATTGTTTCCTGACCAACATATGAAATAACAAGACCACTTGCCACCTCACATAGTCCTTCTTCAATTATACAAACACCTATATTGGAATTACATTTTTCTAGGATTTTTCTAATAATTGTTGTCTTTCCACTTCCATTTTTCCCGGATAATACAACACGATCACCCTTTTTAATGTCAAAAGACAGCCCTTGAAACACTGGTTTATCTGAGTCTTTATATTGCAAACTATACTCTTTTACATTAACAAGACTATTTTTGTAATGAACAAGCTGAAACAACTTTAAATCTTTAGGATATTCTATATCTTCTAAAAGACCCTCCTTTTCCTCAATCTCTCTTTCAATTCGTTTTTCCATCTGCTTTACACGACTCTGCATCTTTTTTGTTTTGGCTCCTATAAAACTTCTTGTGCTTAAGCATCTGTCATGTTCTTTTATCGGATCAAATCCTATTTTGGTGCGTTCATTTTTATCTGCCCACTTAGCAACCTGTTCTGCCGCATGGTTCAACTTTTGAATCTCCTTTCGGTGTTTCTCATTTTGTGCTATCGCAAATTTATCTTTACGTTGCTTATTCTCCCACCAGACCGAAAAATTACCATTTTGTACTTCGATACTGCAACGATTCAATACCAGACAATGATCTGTGCATGCATCCAACAAATCTCTGTCATGAGAAACCATTATAAAACCCTTTTTAGAAGCTAAATACACCTTCACACACTCCCTTGCATTTTGGTCAAGATGATTCGTCGGTTCATCAATTAATAAAAACTCATTTTCCTGTGAAAACAAAACTGCAAGTAATATCTTTGTACGCTCTCCGGGACTTAAGGTACAATAAGGTCTATACAAAATCTCTGAACTTTCCGATAGCTCTTCCAACTCACAAATTACTCTCCATATTTCACACCCTGGCTTCAAATCTTCCATAAATTCTGCCACAGGCATTTGCTTTTGGTATTCTGCAATTTCATAAGGAAAATAATCAAACTTCGTTGATGCACTTATGGAACCTGTAAACTGATATTTTCCAAGTAATAAATTCAAAAAAGTTGTCTTCCCTTTTCCATTTCTACCAATAAAACCTAGTTTCCAATTTGTATCAATCGAAAATGAAACATTCTCAAAAACATAATCAAAACTCCCTTCATATCCAAAGGTGAAATTATTTATACTAATTTGTGCCATATACATTCCTCCTCTCATGGTTACAATAAAAAAAGAACCATTCGTTGCCAAACAGTTCCATTACATACTATAACCTCATATGGTTCATCAAAAGAAGGAAATACACCCAACATTGTAATCATTTTTATGCACACAAAAAGAGAGGTTATGAGAACATAATCCACTTTTGGCAACATGACAAGTAGTATGGGCGATATCGCTCATACTGCATAAACATTCATGTAATCAAAAGTAAATTATCTTCTCATCTTTTCACCTCTCTCCTTAAGATAAAGCCATTCTAACACTCCGACTTTCCTTTGTCAACAAAGGAATATACTAATTCAACTCATTCCACACATCCACATAATCCTGCAAGCCACCCGGACGCATTGCAATACTCACATAACTTGCTGGCTCTTTCCTCGCAAGTCTGGCAAGGATTCCTGCATCCTCCGGCTCATCAAATACAACCTGCTCCTCTGACTTATCACAGTCAATCACAAGTTGCTTGCCCTCCATATCTGTCATAACAACTGCATTCCTGCTGCCATCATACTGATATACAGTATAGTTTAATGCCATGTGCTCACCTCTCTAAATCATCCCAAAATGATCCAATGCATCCTTTATCGCTTTTTCCTTTTCTTCCGGACACTGAGGTTGTCTGCTATCCTCTGATTTCGGAAGATTATAATTCTCTCCAACCTCTATTCCGCATTTTCTTTTTACCTGTGAAATATACAGATTAGAGACCTTCAACCCATGCTCCTTTAATACATAATCCTTAATCTCCGCATAAGTCGCCTTACTCTCTGCTGAAGTCAAATCCATCTCACCTAACTCTATTTCAACCTCGATTACATCATCCGGTTTCCGTTGGGACAAGAGAACAACCGTTTCGACATGCACCGTATGGGCGAACTGGTCAACCGGGCGCACGCGCTCGAGGCGGTAGCCGCCGGCACAGAGCAGCTTTAAGTCGCGGGCGAGGGTGGCGGAGTCGCAGCTCACATAGACGATGCGGGAGGGCGCCATTTTTAACATGGTATCCAGGCACTTTTCATCGCATCCCTTGCGGGGCGGGTCCACCACGATGACGTCCGGGTGACTCTCCTCTTTTTCGTAGACGGCAGGAAGTACTTCCTCGGCTTTTCCCACGAAAAATTCTGCATTGGCAATGTGGTTGCGGACGGCATTCTGCCGGGCATCGTCAATGGCCTGCGGAATGATTTCCACGCCGTACACCTCTTTGGCACGCAGTGCCATAAATAAGGAAATGGTGCCGATGCCGCAGTACAAATCCCAGACACTTTCCTTTCCGGTAAGACCGGCATACTCTAATGCCAGACTGTAAAGCTTCTCCGTCTGCATGGGATTTACCTGATAAAAGGATAATGGAGAAATGGAGAACGTCAGCTCCTCTCCGGTGTAGGGCATGTCCTCCTTTCCGGTATCACGTACCCTGATTTTATCCGTAATGGTATCACTGCCCCAGATGGTGTGGATTTCTTTGCCCATAATGACATTGGTTCTTTCCGTATTGATGCTCACAGACACGCTTGTCATACCCTTGATAAGCGCCAGTTTTTCCACAAGCTTATCCTGTTCCGGCAGATAGTGGGCTTCTCCTGTCGCAAGCTTACCCCTGCCTGTTTTTGCATTCTTCCCTTCTGAAGCACTGCTGGCAGCTTCCTTTTTTCCCTGATAGTTAATCACAAGGCACACCATGATTTCTCCGGTATAAAAGCCGGTGCGGATAAGGGCGTGGCGGATGAGCCCCTTCCCGGTTTCCTCGTCGTAGGCGTTCACATGATATTCCTTCATGTAGTCCAAAATGGTCTGAAGGATTTTCCTGTTTTCTTCCCTGCCCAGATAACATTCCGTATTGGAAATAATGGAATGGGTGCGTCCGGCATAAAAACCGGTAATGGGGTTGCCCTGTTTATCCGTGCCGAATGGGTACTGTGCCTTGTTGCGGTAACGCAACGGATTTTCCATACCGACCACGGGCTCCATCACCCGGTCCACTTCCGCCTCGGAAAAGCCGCCGATACGCAGCAGATTGTTTCTTACCTTGTCCTGTTTGAAAGCAAGCTGTCGGTCATAAGAAAGCGCCTGAATCTGGCAGCCGCCGCACTGTCTGTGGCTTTTGCAGGGCGGCTCTACACGAAAAGGAGAAGGTGTTACCACCTTCTCGACTCTCGCATATGCATAATTCTTTTTGCTTTTGATAATTTTGGCTTCTACGGTATCACCCACAACGGCGTCCTTGATAAACAGGGGAAATCCATCGATTTTACCGATTCCTTCTCCTTCCATGCCCACATCTTCAATGGTCACCGTCACCATATCGTTCTTTTCATATGCCATCGTAATTTTGCCCTTTCCTATTCCATCCTTGTGCCGCGCAGGTTGCTTTCAAAGACTCTGTTGAAGCCCAGCCAGTTGGTATCGGAAACATTGCCGAAAATTTCGGTCATCATTTCCATCTTGGCGTCCGTGTTGTCCGCCATATTTAAGGCAACCGCCTCAAAGAGAGCGGGCTTCTTGGGAGAACCGTACTCGTACTCACCGTGGTGCGCCAGAATGCAGTGCTTCAGTTCGGAAGCCAGTACGGGTGGGAAATCGGGAATTTCCCTGATTTTTTCCGTCAGCATTTCGCAGCCCATCACAATGTGGCCCAGAAGCTGTCCGTCATCGGTGTAATCGTTTTCCGGGAACAGGGAAATTTCTTTTACCTTGCCGATGTCATGGAACAGTGCGGCAGTAATTAACAAATCCCTTTTCAGAAGGGGATAGCAGCCGCACAGATAATCGCACATCTTTGCCACACTTAAGGAATGCTCCAAAAGACCGCCTACAAAGCCGTGGTGCATGGTCTTGGCAGCGGAGGAACGGCGGAATTTTTTGATAAACTTCTCGTCTTCCACGAAAAATGCCTGTAAAAGCTGCTTCAGGTAAGTATTTTCCACACTGTCCACCAGTCCTAAAAGATCCTGGTACATTTTGTTGTTATCTTTTTTGCTGACCGGGAGATAATCTGCCGGGTCAAATTCGCCATCCTTGCAGACACGGATGCGCTTCACGTTTACCTGCAGGGCGCCCTGAAAATTATTCACATCCCCATAAACTTCTATGTAATCCAGGGTATCGTAGTCTTCGATACCGGCACTGTTCGGCTCCCAGACCTTTGCGTCAATGGTGCCGGTTTTATCCTGTAAAATCACGGTTTCGTACGGCTTTCCGTTCTTTGTTACGGCAGACTGCTTGTGCTTACATAAATAAATGTCAAAAACTCTGTCGCCCTCTTTGTAATCCTTAATATACTTCATAAAATTGCCCAAACCTTTCTATCGATATTTTAATTATTTCTTCGCGGCGTTGACGGTGATTTCCGTTTCCATTTCCTTGTACTCGCCCTGTGCCGAGCGCATGAACTTCACCTTCAGGGTATCGCCGGGCGTGCTGCGCAGTAAAATCGCCGTATAATCGGAGAACTTAGTCACTGCCTCGCCGTTGATTTCCACAATGACATCACCCTTCTGGATGCCTGCCAGCATGGCGGGGGATTCCATGGCGGTTTCCCGCACGTAGGCGCCGAAGGGAACCTCCATTTCCTCATGGGCCTCCGTAGTGACATCAATACCGCTGATGCCCACGTAAACCGCATCCTTGCCGTTTGACATGTTTTCAATAAGCTTGCGGAGTTCCGAAATACCGATGGCGGAAATCATGTTTTTACTGTCCGGGCTGTAACGATCCGTGGTGATGATGCCCACAATCTGTCCCTGCAGATTGAAAAGCACGCCGATGCCGCTTGCACTGCCGGTAATGTCCGTGGCAAATATCTTGTAATTGGCATCCACCTTACTTAATGTAATGCCGGAGGAAGCAATCATGCCGTATCCCATGGAGCCCGATATTCCAAGAGGGCTTCCCATGGCAACTACCGGCGTACCGGCAGCCTGCCGGAAGTTGGAGGATCCTAAGGTTGCCATTTTAATATCGCCTTTTTTATCTTCGGGTATATCTTCCATGGATACTGACAGTACAGTCAGATTTGTCTGGACATCCGACTGCTTACGCTCCGCCTTGACCTGCACGCCGTCATGGAACGTAACCCGGATGATGCCTGCCTGCTTCACGGTATTTCTGTCTGTTAAAACAAGATATTCTCTCCCGTTGTTGGCAATGACTACACCGTAGGTTTTACCTTCCTTTTCATAAGTATCGCTGAGCCAGTCCTCGTTGGAAGAAACAGCCGTCACCTCCACCATGTATTCGTTTAAGGTAGAGGAATACTCATAAAGGGCATTATAAAGCTGGGCATAATTGTTTTTGTCCAGAACGATCTCGTCCAGAATCTTCTGGATTTGTTCATCCTCTAAAATAACCGATTCCACCGCTTCCTGAATGGAGGGCGTGGGGGCATCCTCCACCAGCATATCCTCAGGGCTGATTTCTTCCTGTTCCTCCGGAAAAATAACCGCATCCGGCTTTTCTTCCGGGTAGAGAAGATTGCTGATAACCGGCTCCAGTGTCAGAAAGGTAACGCAGGCAATCATGCCGAAAATAACTGCCATGGCAACAGTGGTCACCGTCCTGCGCAATAACTTCTTCTTATTGACCGGGCGTTCTTTTATTTTTTCCATCATAAAGTCGGACTGGGGATTTTTTTCCGGTTCTGCCATATACAAACCATGCCTTTCCGTGCGGGTGCTGTTTCACACCGTTTACTCAAAAATGCAGGACTTTCATCCTGCATTTTTAATATTTGCATTTACTATTTGTCCGTTGCCGGGTTTTCTTTATTCTGCAGCGCTTTCCTCTGTGGAAGCGGGAGTGGTTTCGCCGTCCGCATCCGTTGCGGGAGTGGTTTCACTGTCAGCTGCTGCCTGCTTCTTTAAGTAAGCCAAATGTCCCTTCGGGTCGGATACTTCATAACCGGACTTTAACTCGGTTAAGTAAGTGGTCATTGCCTCCGTAGTCAGGGTCTCGGAAATTTTAACCTGCCATTCGGGACGGCCGTCACCTACATAATAAAGTACATAGTTGCTTCCGTTGTCTGTCAGTGCGGTGGTGTCTCCTGCCTTATGTCCTGCAAAAATCCATTCGGAAAGATTGCTGTCCAGAGAGGAGCTCTTCAGTTCTTTGTAAAGACCGCCGTCGTTGTTGCTGTAGGTATCTTCGCTGTATTTGTCAACCAGGGCAATAAAGGCGTCCTCGGTTGCACCGACCTCTTCGTATTCCTTCAGGATATCTTCACCGGCTACTGTAGTGCTCATGATAACACGGATGTTTGCCGTGGTGGTATCTGCCAGATATCTGCCGTCAAACTGCAGCGCATAGTACTTGTGGTTGTCGGTGTCTTCGATGACGGTTGTGTCACCTTCTGTTCTGTCTGCATCAAACAGCCAGTCACCGAGTCTGGTTAAAACGGAAGATTTCAGCTTTCCGGTATAAGCTTCGCCGTCCGTACCGATGGTCTCCAGTGCTGCATCCGCCTTGGTCTTTGCCTCTGCCATGGCGGCGGCAATTTCTTCATCGGTAGCGGCTACGGCATTGCCGTCCGCATCGGTGGAGGACGGGATATCCGCTGCAATTTCCGTCATATGATAATCTACACTGTCATAGGTATCCTTGTTTTCTTCATAATAGGTCTGGATTTCGTCTTCCGCAGGTGCCTTTTCATCGGACTGCTTTTTATAGTAAGCGTTTGCATAATAACCGTCTTCTACAAAGGACTTGATGCGTGCAAAAGTTGCATAGGAACCGAAGGTTGCCTTGTAATAACGCGCCATGCTGACATCACTGTTGGAAGCGGCTTCCTTTGCAGAGCTTTCAAAGGCTGCCACATCCTTGGCGGTATCATAGGTAAATCCCTCTGCTTCCGCTGCGTCAATCAGCGCTTTGTTCTGCTTGATGGTTTCCAGTGCCAGGGAGCTGAAGTAATCCTTCCAGGTCATGGTATCACTGTAATTCTGCTTTGCAAAATCCTTGGTGGTATCCAGTCCCATGTAGGAAAGATAGCTGCTGTAGGTGTTCAGATAATCGTTCTTTGCCAGGTTGTAGTAATAGTCAAACTCTACTCTGGTAATGTCGTGTCCGCCTACCGTAAGATAAGTGGAATGTACTGCCGTGTAGGATTTCACGGGAATCATGGCAAGTGCGATTACAATGGCTGCCGCAATCACAATGCCTATTATTTTTTCTGTCTTAGCCTGCTTTTTGGCTCTTTCGGCTTCTTCTTTTCTTTTCTGTACCTTTTTATCGTACCGGGTCATCACCTTTTCGGATGACTGCTCTTTTTTTACGTCTTTTTGTGACATGGGGATATCTCCTTCCTTTTCGCATACCCAATATTATAATCTATCTTTTTCAGAAAAGGTAGTCTTTTCACGCAATTTTCACAAAATAATCAGCGATAATCATGAATAACGGCATTGTTTTCCTGAAGCTTCAGGCTGTCTGCATCCACAAAATACCGGCTCATATCGGAAGAGTCCACGTAAACATCCACATAGCTGCCTATGTAATTATTGGGATTTAACCATGTCGGTTCAGAAGAGAACAGATATACCTGTCCGTATCCGGTATCCTCGTAACGGCATTCTATCGCAAAAGGGTGTCTGTTGTTGACGGTATAATTGTAGCAGACACGACCGCCGGTCACCTCCGCCTGTATCTTTCTGCCGTTATTCCTAAGCCATTTCTTTTTCTTCTTTTTCCGCGCATACAGAACGGACATAATAATACCGATGACAGCAAATATAAAACCAACCAGCCCGAAGATCAGCACAAAAAGCCAGCTTGTCGCTGCCGCCCTTACCTCTCTCGGATTGTCTCTGCTTACCAGGACTTCAATGGTTTTTCCTTCATACCAGCTGCTGACGTAAGATTCCAGTACCGCCTCATAGGTCTGTCCGTCTGCTTCATAAGAAATACAGACATTGTGGTGGCTGTCCCCCTGTCCGTCACGGTAGCTCTCTATCCGGGTAATCACAGCGCTTGTCTCCACCGCATTTTTCTCAAACTGTACCTGAAATACGGCAAAGCATACCGCTACAATGACAAAAACACTTCCGATGATGGAAAACACCAGTCCTAAAATAAAATCGACCGATGCCGCATTTCCTTTTCTTTTGCTCATTTCCTTCTCCTCATAATTAAGCTTTTCAGGCAGCCTGAGTTGAAAGTTCTTCCCTGCCTGCTGTTATTTCATGTTATTCATCTGGCCCATAAAGAGTATCATGCCGGTGTCCGCATCCTCTATGACGTAGAAGAACGGCCTGTCTGCAATAAAGGTAATTTCCGGTTCAGGCTCAACCAGAGCCGTCATCTCCACCATGGCTCCGGTTACGGCTGCTGCCTTTGTTCCCTGTTCATCCACAATCACCTTTGCCTTGTGAATAACGGTGGAAAGCGCCACATTGTCCGCAATTTTGGAGAAATCCGCTCCTTCCGTATAAGCAGACCGTATACCCATATCCTGTAAAATGCCGTCCAGACCCTCCAGTTCTTCTTCATCGGTAAATTTCGGCATCTCCAGCCGGGCAATATCTTCATAGGAGCCGTTGTCCAGGGAATCTAAAAGCTCCTGTTTTTCTTCCGCAGACAAATTCTTCAGCAAATCCCCGATGTAGGCATTTTCGTCCGACGGCAGGAAAATTTTCATCTGCACGCTGCCGCCTTCGTAGGGTATGCTGATACCTTTGATGCTGCCGTTGTCCATATACCGGAATCTTTCACCGTACATGCGCATCATATCCGCGGTGCTGTCCGCATCTTTACCGTGAAAAGTACCTTCATAGGTATCGTCCTTGTCAAAGGGAATCTCCCATTTTCCTTCAAAGTAAACGGCATTTAAAAGCATCAGAACCGTATTTTCCGGAATGTCCGATACTATTTTTTCAATCATGCCTTCTGTTTTTTCACTTGTCCACTGATTGATTTCTTTTACTACCGATTCCGGCTGGGAGGCAAAATCCGCTTCATAGACTTCGCCCTTGTAATACCTTTTGACAGGCGTTGCAAAATCCTGCTCCATGTTTTCCGCCCAGATGCCGTCCTTTGCCATCCACAGGGAATTTGCCGTTGTGACAAACGTGTCATCTGTCCAGTTTTTGGATAAATACGCCTGCATTTCTTTATTCCATTCCTCAAAATCCGTAATGCCCAGCGTCTCTTCTATTTCTTTTTTTGTTTCTCCGTCTGCGCCCACATTCAGCATGGCAAGTGCACTGCAGAGACTGTAGGGAGAATAAAAGCGGTTGCCATCCCCGGGCAGGGCATCGTACAGACGGAACGCAAAGCCGTTCATGCCGTTCTTAATCTGTGCCATTTCCTCTGCCGTGATTTCTTTTTCTCCGCTCATTTCCTCTTCCCCTATATCCGTTCCGATCGGTGCCACCGGAAGTACATTGCGTTCCGGGTCATCACCGGCATTGGTTCCCCCTATGGGCTGCATATCCGTGCCGCAGGCTGCCAGTGCAGCCACCATACCTATACAGAGCAGACTCGTCAACATTCTTTTCTTCATAAAAAAACCTCCCTTGCGCATATTCTATCATTCTTTACTATAGATACGCAACAAAGAAGGTTTTTTATGGAAAATTTATTTGCCTAAGAATTCTTTTACGGACTTGCAGACACCCTTGGCATCCAGACCGTACTTTTCAATCAGAGCGGCTGCGGGACCGGACTCGCCGAATACATCCTGCATACCGATCTTGCATACGGGAACCGGGTAGGACTTGCAGAGGGCATCGCATACGGCGCTGCCTAATCCACCGATTACGGAATGCTCTTCTACGGTAACGACCTTACCGGTCTTCTTTGCACTCTTTACAATAAGCTCTTCATCCAGAGGCTTGATGGTGCAGATGTTTACCACTTCCGCATCAATGCCTTCTGCCTTCAAAAGTTCAGCGGCGCCCAGTGCGGAATCTACGCAGATACCGGTTGCCACGATGGTAACATCCTTACCTTCCTTTACAACGTCACCCTTGCCGATTTCAAAATGGTATTCGGGTCTGTCGTTGATTACGGGAACGGCTGCACGACCGAAACGGATATATACGGGGCCTTCGTATTCCAGCGCCGCACGAACGGCTGCCTTTGCTTCCACATCATCGGAAGGACACATAACAACCATTCCGGGAATGGTGCGCATCAGCGCCAGGTCTTCGTTACACTGGTGGGTTGCACCGTCTTCGCCGACGGAAATACCGGCATGTGTTGCCCCGATTTTTACATTCAGATGCGGGTAACCGATGGAGTTGCGTACCTGTTCAAAAGCACGTCCTGCTGCGAACATGGCAAAGGAGCTGGCGAAAGGAATTTTGCCTACGGTAGCAAGTCCTGCCGCAATGCCCATCATGTTGCTTTCCGCAATACCGCAGTCAATGTGTCTGTCGGGATATGCTTTCTTGAAAATACCGGTCTTGGTAGCGGCTGCCAGGTCGGCATCCAGAACTACTAAGTTGGGAAATTCTTCCGCAAGTTCTTTTAAGGCGTTGCCATAACTTTCTCTGGTTGCAATCTTCTTTACATCTGCCATTACTGTTCACCTGCTTTCTCAAGTTCTTCGCCAATCTTCTCTAAATCTGCCATAGCTACCGCATACTCTTCGTCGTTCGGAGCCTTGCCGTGCCAGTCTGCATTGTTTTCCATGAAGGATACACCCTTGCCCTTTACACTGTGCATGATAATGCAGGTCGGCTTGCCCTTCATTTCTTTTGCTTCCTTCATGGCGCTTCTTATCTGGTCAAAATCATGGGCATCAATGTTGATGACATAGAAATTGAAGGCTTCAAATTTCTTGTCAATGGGATAAGGAGAGCAGACCTCATCAACAGGTCCGTCAATCTGCAGGTTGTTGTTGTCAACGATGACGCAGAGGTTGTCAAGTTTTCTGTGTCCTGCAAACATAGCTGCTTCCCATACCTGTCCTTCCTGAATTTCTCCGTCGCCAAGAAGTGTGTATACACGGAAATCCTTATTGTCCAGCTTTGCGCCGAGCGCCATACCGACTGCTGCGGAAATGCCCTGTCCGAGAGATCCGGAGGACATATCCACGCCGGGAATGTGGATGCAGGGATGTCCCTGTAAATAAGAACCTAAATGACGCAGTGTGGGGAGGTCTTCCACCGGAAAGAATCCTCTCTCTGCCAGTGTCGCGTAAAGACCGGGAGCGGTGTGTCCCTTGGACAGTACAAATCTGTCTCTGTTTTCCATATCGGGATTTGCAGGATCAATGTTCATTTCTTCAAAATAAAGATATGTGAACATGTCTGCGGCTGACAATGATCCGCCCGGATGTCCTGCTTTTGCAGCATGAACTGCGGTGATAATACCTTTACGGACTTCATTTGCCATTTTTTGCAGTTCTAAATTATTCATGTTTTTACCCATGCCTTTCTGTGGATTTACTTTAATAATCGCTTATACTTTACCATACTTTTTTTCTTTCTTCAACAGGAACTGACCTCATGAATTCTATGAATTATAGGGAAATATTCTGCATCCTTCAATTTCAGGAAGAGAAGTGGTATACGGCATATTCTTTTTCATATATTAAACAGACACTGTTTTTTCATATAGGAAATGATATGTTACATAGATTGTCCCTTAAAAAAATTTTCCCCCTTCTTCTCATTCCCGCCCTGCTCCTGTCCGCCTTTTTCCTTTTTTCTTCCGGAAAGGACCAGAAGCGCTTCGATGCCTTTTCCAAAGAAATGTTTGAAAAGGAAATGACGGCGAACACCTTAAATATGCACTATACGGTTGCCGTGCCGGAAAACTACGGCATTTCGGAATACACGCCCGTCCTGTCCTGTTATTCGCAGGCATCGGAGGAAGAAGCCCGCAGGGATTTGGACCGGTATCTGGCTGTGCTTTCCTCCGTTTCCCCGGAAAAGCTGGACGAAGACTCCGCCTATGCTTGTCTTCTGCTTTCCCGGTCGCTGTCCCTGTCCCGGAAGGGCTATGACTTTCCCTACTATGCGGAGCCCCTCTCCCCTTCCTCCGGCATGCAGTCGGAGCTACCAATTCTGTTAGCGGAATACACCTTCCGCGACAAACGGGACGTGGAGGATTACCTTTCCCTGCTTTCCCAGACCGGCGCTTATTTTTCTTCCCTGCTCACCTACGAAACGGAGAAAAAAGAAGCCGGTTTTCCCCAGGCGGATGCTTCCCTCTTAAAAGTGGCAGAGCAGTGCAATACCATCTTATCGGAAGAAGCGCTTGCTGACGGCAGTCATTTTCTGCAGACCACCTTTGAAGAACGGGTGGCAGCCTTAGCTTCCGCCGGCATCCTGTCAGATGAGGAGGCCGTGCGTTACATAAAGGAAAACAACGAACTGTTATCCACCGTCATGCTGCCCGCCTACCGCAATTTATCCACAGGTCTTGCCGGACTTATCACCGAACGGGAAACCATTCCCACCGGTTTGTATTATCTGCCGCAGGGCACCGGTTATTATACCTGGCTTTTTGAAAAAAACACCGGCTCCTCCCTCAGCATGGCGGAGGTGAAAGCCCTTCTGTATACCCGCTTTGAAACCTCTTACCGGGAAATGCAGAGCCTGCTTAGGGAGCGGGACAACGCCGCCGTCCTCTGGCTGTCCGCCCGTAAGGAGAATGCTTTTCCCTTAAAGGATGCGGATGCCATGCTTGCCGATTTACGGAAAAGGATGCAGGAGGATTTTCCCGTTTTTCCCTCCACAAAAGTATCTTCCCTTTTCGGAAGCTCTGCCGCCCTGCCCGGTGCGGCGGTCAAAACCGTTTCCCCGGCACTTGAAGACTACTGTGCGCCTGCCTTTTACCTGACGCCGCCTCTGGATGATACGGAAAACAATGTGATTTACATCAATGAAAAAAGTACGCCGAAGGGGCTGGAGCTTTACACCACTCTTGCCCACGAAGGCTACCCGGGACACCTTTACCAGTCCGTCTACAGCACCCGTTACCGGCAGCCGTCGGATACCGCTCCGGTGCACCGGCTTTTATGGTACGGCGGTTATCAGGAGGGCTGGGCGGTCTATGTGGAAATGAAAGGCTACGATTATGCAGCGGAACTGTATACCGAAAACGGGGCAGAGAACCTTGCCTACGGCTGCCGGATTGAAAAAGCCAACCGGGAAATGCAGCTCTGCCTTTCTGCCCTGTTAGATTTTTCCATTCATTACGAGGGCGCTTCCTTAGAGCAGGTAGCACATGTGCTTTCTTCCCTCGGCATTTCCGATGCCGTTACTGCCCGGAACGTGTACGAATACATTGCGGAGGAGCCTGCAAACTACATGAAATACTACATCGGCTATCTGGAAATCCTGCGCCTGCAGGACGCCGCCCGGGAACTGTGGCAGGAAGAATATTCCGATTTACGCTTCCACAAATTCTTTTTGGAAAACGGTCCCGCCGACTTTACCACCCTGCGGGAGCTGCTGTTTCGTTGACAAACCGCGGATTTCCCTCTATACTCTCCATGGAGGAGAGAGCTATGGAAAATCTGATTTTCAGTCTGAATGCAACGGTACCTGTTTTTTTAATGATGGTTTTGGGCTATGTGCTGCGCCGGCTTAAGGTAGTGGATGAGCCCTTCGTAAAAACCCTGAACAGCTTCAACTATAAGATAACCCTTCCCGTCCTTTTATTCCGCGACATTGCGGAGTCGGATTTCTACAAGGTCTGGGACACCACATATGTGCTCTACTGTTTCTTTGCCACCCTCTCCTGCATCGTGGTAATCTGGGTTGTTTCCCATTTTTTCTGTAAAAACAAAGACACCATGGGTGAATTTATCCAGGCATCCTACCGCGGCAGCGCCGCCGTGCTGGGAGTTGCCTATATCCAGAACATCTACGGCAATGCCGGAATGGCGCCCCTCATGATTATCGGCACCGTGCCGCTCTACAATATTGCGGCGGTGCTTGTCCTTTCGTTTACCGGTCCGTCCTCCGGCGGACTTAACAAAAAATCTTTGCAGAAGTCCGTCAGGGGCATTCTTACCAATCCCATTATCATCGGCATCGCCCTGGGCATGCTGGCCTCCCTGATACGGATTCCCATTCCCTCCATGCTTGGCAAAACCTTAAGTAATATTTCCGTTCTTGCCACGCCTCTCGCCCTTATCGGTCTGGGCGCCGGTTTTGAAGGCAGAAAAGCCATAAAGCAAATCCGTCCCACCATTGTTTCTTCCTTAATAAAGCTGATTATCCAGCCCGCCCTTCTGCTTCCCATAGCGGCAGTGCTCGGTTTCCGGGATGAAAAAATGGTAGCCGTTCTCATTATGCTGGGAGCTCCTACCACCGTAAGTTGTTATATTATGGCTAAAAATATGGGACATGACGGTACATTAACCTCCAGTGTGGTGGTTGCCACCACCTTCTTAAGTTCTTTTTCCATTACCGTCTGGCTCTTCCTTTTAAGAACCTACGGACTCATCTAAAGCGGGGCAAACGTCCCGCTTTTTCCGTATCTTCCGCTTTCAGCATATCCAGCCCGTGAGAATGACGCTGGCTATGAGTCCCACGAAGGACGAAAATAAGGCGCCGGCAAGCGTATACCGTGTTTTGGTTACCTTTGCCGCCAGAAAATACACGGACATGGTGTAAAAAATCGTTTCCGTGCAGCTCATCAGAATCGACGTGATGCGTCCTGCCAGAGAATCTGTCCCGTAAGTTTTAAAAATATCGAGAACCAGACCAGTCGCCGCGGAAGAAGAAAACAGGCGGATGAAAATGAGCGGGAAAAATTCCGGAAACATACCGCTTATGGAACTGTCAGCAGCGTATTTTTGCAGCAGCTTTCCCGGAAGATCCAGCAGCCCGGAGCCACGCAGAATCCCGACTGCCATCATCAGCCCGATGAGCGTTGGGACGATGCTGACGACCGTTTTCAGGCCGT